>Ga0066376_10000323_pt1 | contig 43001 bp, 41 predicted proteins | sample Knorr_S15_td_Bot_FD_77009 | JGI IMG/M metagenome (GOLD analysis project Ga0066376, IMG submission 77009) | Marine microbial communities from Southern Atlantic Ocean transect - Knorr_S15_td_Bottom_ad_5009_LV_A | ecosystem: Environmental > Aquatic > Marine > Oceanic | place: Southern Atlantic... | reverse complement strand
TGAATCGGGTTCCTTAAACATAACTTACTCATCAGCCAATCGAAAATCCTATACCACATATAATAAATTTTTAGAGAATACTTTTAGGTACAATTCTAGATAGAAAAACACGAAAGGCAGCCCAAAAACTCGCCTTATCATCCGGATTGTCCTCTAAAGTACTGGGCCAGGCATTTTCGGGTGCTATATCTGCACGCATTAGTCTGGCCATACGTTCACCAAGCTCCGGCGAGTCGATGATAACCACACACTCGGTATTTAAATTGGCACTCCTTGGATCAAGATTAAAAGTACCCACAATTACGACGTGCTCATCGATGACCATGGATTTTGCGTGCAGTCCCATCGCCGCATCAGTTATAATAGGCGAAGTAATCAGATTTCTTCGCAGGGCTGCGTCAGGGCGAAACTCGTAGAGTTCGACACCCATTTTAATGAGTTCGTTCCGCACTCTTGAATAACCGCTAAAGGCCGTATAATTATCCGTCGATGCCAAAGAATTGGTGAGTATCTGAACCTGCACTCCCCTGTTTTTTGCATTCCGAAAGAGGCCTAAGCCAAGATCAGTGAGCACCACGTATGGTGATTGAATCATGATATTCTTTTCGGCTTTCTCAAGCAAACCGATCAAAACATCCGTAGAGAGACCACCACCGCTTAGAGAGCGTGTATCAGTATTTTTCCCCGGCTTATCGGAAACAAAACGAACATTCTTAATCCAGATAAGGTGTCCTTGTTGGTTAAAGGTTGCAAAGGTTTCCGGCGCCTTTAAAATGCGCTGTCGGAATATTGGTAAAAAGCGCTCCGGATCACAGGCATATTGGTGGAGCTTTGTCCATAGTGTTTTCGGTTCAAAATCTTTAGGTTCATCCAAAATAAGTTCGAGAGGAATACTCAAAGAACATTGCCAAAATTCATCAAAAGAAGAATCAAGTTGCGAAACCGCAGGCCCAAAAAGAAGTACATCCCTATCGCGGAAATTATATTCCCGATTGAAATCAAAATATTCATCCGCAATATTTCTGCCACCGGTAATGGCAACACGTTCATCAACGATAAAAGTCTTATTGTGCATCCGTTGATTCATACCACGAAAATTGACTATTATGTTTCCAAGTTTAGCCACAAAGCTTTTTCCTATATTAATGGATGGATTATAAATGCGGATCGAAATATTCGGATGCGCATTCACTGCCTGTAGAATATTCGCATCCCCATCAACAAGCAAATCATCCACCAGGAGGCGAACCTTCACGCCCCTTTTTGCAGCTAAGAGCAAACGTTCAATCGCAATCAATCCCACATTATCGGCGGAGAATATAAAGTATTGTATATCAATACTTTTGGTGGCGTTATCGGTGAGCCAGCCCCGGGCAGTTAAAGCACCCGCCCCATCCTCTAACAAATGTATGCCTGTCTTTCCCGCCTCCAGAGGTTCAGTAAAACGTTTCCAAACCTCGTTTAAACGCGAAGGTGGTATCGGTTCGATAGCATCACAAAAGGGTTTGTCCGGACTTAATTGATGTTCAAGCAAGGCTTGGTACGCACTCGGGGTGCAACCAACCAGCAGAAGAAGCAAAAGAAGAACGCGCTGATTCAATTTGGAGGCTTACTCAGTTAGTGGAGTAGGTAAATAAATAGCTTCATCGTTTTTCTTTCCTCTTACTGGGTGGTTCTCCCAATAATTTCTCAAGTCCTTTAGCTGCATTCTGCAGAAACTGATCCATTATATTCAGGATATCCCCGCCCAGACCACCATTTAATACATGTTCTTCTATAGTGACAACAAGGTCTACAGATTTCGCCGCTTGCCTTTTTTGTCTATTTGTGTCATAGTTGCTTTATAAAACAAAAAGCCCATTTCCGTAACGACCTGTCATCGGGAAATTGGCTTATTCTCGGTGTGCCGAAGGCCGGAATCGAACCGGCACAGGGTTTCCCCCACTGCCCCCTCAAGACAGCGTGTCTACCAGTTCCACCACTTCGGCAAGATAAATTTTTCATTTCCTGAACCCAAATGTATTCCTACTGGTTATCTGGAATTGTCGGCAATGAAAGATCAGCGCCGGGTGTCAGAACCCGACTTTCTGCTTCTTTCTTCAATAATGATTCCGTTTCAGCAATCGAGGGTGAACTGAAAAAACTGATTAACAAAGCCAACGTCATGAAAATTATAACCAGCCAGGTGGTGAGTTTACTTAAAAATGAAGCAGCACCCCTGCCTCCCATAATCGCGCTGGTGGCACCGCTTCCAAATGTACCCGAAAGTCCACCTCCTTGACTTGCCTGCATCAAGATTACCATAACTAACAATAGACTAACCAAGGTATGAATGGTGATTAAAAATCCTTGCATTTTATCTCCTTAATAATTTTTATCTACTTGTTGAACAATGGAACAAAATGATTCCACATCTAAACTTGCTCCTCCTATCAGAAATCCGTCTGTTCCATCCGTCCGGATAAGTTCTTCAGTATTCTCAGGGTTCACAGAACCACCATAAAGGATGGGGACTTTATCCGCACGTTCTCCACCGTAGAAATTTCCGATCCAGGATCGAATTATTTTATTCGCTTCTTCAACCTGTTCCGGAAACGCATTCTCTCCCGTTCCTATCGCCCATACAGGTTCATAAGCTAAGATAACTTTTTCCATAGATTTTATTCCTGACAATCCTTTAGTCAATTGCCTTTCCAAGACACTCCGGGTTTCCACTTTTTTTCTTTCCTGAGATGTTTCACCGATGCAAAATATAGGTTTCATCCCCCATTCCAATACCGCCTGAACTTTTTGATTTATCCACTCATCCGATTCACCAAACACATGGCGACGTTCAGAATGTCCGACTATCACATATTCCACACCGCAGGTTTTTAACATCTGAGGTGAAACTTCACCTGTAAAAGCTCCCTGTTTTTCCCAGTGACAATTTTGCGCCCCCAGATAAAATCCTGTCCCTTCCAGAAGTTTATCCAATCCAAACAGGCCTGGAAAAGGCGGGCAGAATATAACTGCAGTCCTTTTTATATCCAAAAGTAAATTGACGATTTTTGTAAGGAAAGATCGGCCCTCAGCAGGGGTTTTATTCATCTTCCAGTTTCCGGCTACTATATTATTTTTCAATTATTAACTTCCTATACAAGATCATTCGAATTGTAATACATTTTTCATAAAAATTATTCAACAAATTTAAACAAAGAAAGTTTATTGTTCTAACGCGAATAACCCGGGAAGTTGATTCCCGCTTAAAAGTTCCAGTGATGCACCACCACCGGTTGAAACATGAGACATGTCATTATGCAAACCAAATTGTTTGACTGCGGAAGCGGTATCACCTCCTCCCACGACAGTTATAACACCTTCATGTGATGCTTTTGCCATAGCCTGTGCAATTCCTTGACTTCCATCTTTAAATTCCGGTTTCTCAAAAACACCCATGGGACCATTCCAAATTACGGTACCAGATGAATGAATAATATCTGAAAATATCTGGACGGTTTCAGGACCGATATCAAGACCCATTTTTGATGACGGAATATGATCGCACTCCACACATTCCCGGTCCTTAGGTTTGTCTATGTTTTCAGCAACTAAAAAATCAGTTGGAAACAATAATTCTACTTTTCTTTTCTTCGCTTGAATTAAAATATTTCCAGCTATTTCAATTATGGAATCATCCACTATTGAAGCGCCTACATCCAATCCCTTTGCTTTCAGGAACGTGAACGCCATTCCGCCTCCAATCAAAATAGAATCCGCTTCATGAATAAATGTATTTATCAATTCAAGTTTTCCTCCAATTTTTGCACCTCCTAAAATCAGGGTCAGAGGACGTTGTGGATTTCGGGTCACAGAATTAAGGAATTGTAATTCTTTTTCAATCTGAAACCCCATTCCTTTTTTGCTAAAATATTCTACTACACCCACGTTTGACGCGTGAGCACGGTGTGCAGTACCAAATGCATCATTGATGTAAATATCCCCATGTTTTGACAATTGGTAGCTAAACCTTTTATCATTTTTGGTTTCATCATCATGAAATCGAAGGTTTTCCAATAGATGTATTTCACCCGGCTTTAATCCCAATGAAACATCCCGGGCATCGCTTGAAACACAATTATCTGAGAATTTAATGGGCATCTCCAGAAGTTCTGCCAGCTTTTCACCTGCGGGTATTAAACTCATATCAGGATTATTTTGCCCATTTGGGCGTCCTAAATGGGACATAAGAACTACAGAAGCTCCTTCGCTCAAACAATGTTTGATTGTAGGCAATACGGCGGAAATTCTGAAATCATCAGCAACTCTACCATCTACGAGGGGAACATTAAAATCCACACGGATAAGAACCCGTTTAGATTTTAAATCAAATAATGTTAGTAATTTTAACATGCGAAATATTTTTTCTATCTTAAATTGTACTTCTTTTCCAGCTTCGGCGTACTGCAGGTAATTGCAAAAACTGATTGAAACCCCTTCTCTTTTAACATGACAGAACAGGCAGACATGGTAGATCCCGTTGTTAAAACATCATCAATAATTCCGATATTTAACCCCGTCGTCATTCTCTTTACTTCAAACGCTTTATCCATATTTTCCTTCCGTTCTAAACTAGATAACATTGTTTGAGTTTCTGTATATTTTTTCTTTTCAAAATGGAAAAATCTACTGGAATTCCCCAAATAGACGATAATCCCTTCGCAATCCATTTCGCCTGATTGTACCCCCGCTCTCTTTTTTTGACAGAATGAAGTGGAACCGGTACTAAGAAATCCAAATCTCCAACCTGGAGCGATGGGAACATATTTCCTAAATGATGTCCTAGCTCCCAGCCTAATTTAGCCCTTTCTTCATATTTTAATGAATGTATTACCCGTTGAATTTGATCATTAAAATACCATCCTGAGTAAACTCCGTCCAACCCTTCAGAATGAGAAACGTTTTCGATCCAGTTACCTAAATTTGTTTTTTCAAAACTCATGAAGCACTGAGTACAAATACTGTCACTTGATCTGAAAATTCCTTTACTACATACCAGGCATTGGTTCGGGAAAAATAAATCCAGAAAAAAATGATGAAAATCGGAAATTGACAATCTCATGATAATCCTATTTACGTTAATTACTGTATAAATTAATCGCATTTCATACCCTGTTCAAATATTTTCTAAATGAGAATCTCCTATTTTTTAATTCAACCTATTCTCTTAATTTATACTTATGCCCTCCGGAAAAATAAAACGAAAAAAGCGCCTTGACTTTCAGGACCTCATGCTTTACAGGGTCCACGAAATCCTACTGGTCGCCAGTCCCTATGATGCTTTTATTTTGGAAGAAGACGGAAGATTGACGGAACAAATCCTTCACGAATATATCGGAATGAATTTCAATTATGCACCTCGGGTTTGGCAGGCAAATTCCGCCAAGACGGCATTAGAAATGCTTTCAAAACGGAAACTTGATCTTGTCATCGTTATGATGAGGATTGCAGATATGAATCCGCTTTCTTTTAGTTTTAAAGTCAAAAAACTCTATCCGCGAAAACCGGTGATCCTGCTCGCATTTGATGAATCTGAAATTAAACAATTACCGGAAAAAGATCTTAAGAATTCGGTTGATCGTGTGTTTATATGGTCAGGCAATGCGAATGTATTCCCTGCAATTATTAAACAGATAGAAGATAAAAAAAATTCAAAAAGAGATATTTTAGAAGGAGACATCAGGGCAATAATCCTGGTGGAAGATACATCCAGATACTATTCCGTCATGCTTCCCATGATTTATCGGGAAATTATGTATCACACAAAACAACTGGTAGGAAAAAGCTTAAATAATACTCAACGTCTCTTGCATTTGCGGGGACGTCCTAAAATCCTGCTTGCAACTAATTACCTGGAAGCAAAAAACTATTTTAACAGATATCAATCCAATATTTTAGGAATCATTTCTGATATCAGGTTTTCTATGATGGGAGAAATGAACCCTGAAGCTGGAATTAAATTTATTGAATACGTGCGAAAGAAAGAACCGAATATACCGGTTATGCTTCAATCCACAAATAAAAAACAGGCTGTAAAAGCTCAACAAATACAGGCTGTATTTTTACATAAACAATCAAGTACACTCCTGCAGGATTTGAGAGAATTTATTCTGAATAACTTCGGGTTTGGAGACTTCATATTTCGGAATAAAGCAGGTAAAAAACTGGCACAAGCTTCAGATTTAAAAACTCTTCGAAACCGATTATTACGAATACCAAAAAGTTCGTTAGTATATCATGCTGCCAGTAATCATTTTTCAAACTGGTTTGCGGCTCGGGGTGAATTTGACTTGGCAACAATTTTAAGACCCCTGAAAATCAGCGATTTTAAAGATGTTGATCATCTTCGCTCTCAAATGATTCAAGCCATAAATGAAGCGCTTGACATCCTGCAAAAAAGTCAAATGACTGAATTCACCTCCAAAGTGAGTCCACAAGAAACAGGTTTTATTCGAATTTCAACCGGATCCCTGGGGGGGAAAGCCCGGGGACTTGGATTCATTAATTCCGTCATAAACAAATCTCATCTTCAAAAAAAAATCCCGAATGTTAATATCCGCATACCTCGTTTAGCCGTTATTGGCACTGATGAATTTGACAGATTTATGAATGATAACAAACTTTGGGGTAAAGCCTTAAATGCCAGGTCCAACATCTCAATCGAAAAACAGTTTCTACGGGGAAAATTATCTAAAGAACTACGAAAAATTTTGAAAACTTTTCTTTCTGAAGTACACTATCCCATTGCAGTACGTTCTTCAAGTTTACTGGAAGATTCTATGTATCAACCTCTGGCGGGGATGTATTCAACCTACATGCTGCCAAATATAGCAAAAAATAAGGACATTCGATTCAATCAGTTGTGTGAAGCAATAAAACGTGTGTTTGCATCAACCTATTTTCAGGAGCCAAAAGCACTTTTAAAAAGTTCAGTTCAGCGCCGGGAAGAAGAAAAAATGGGTATAATCCTCATGGAATTAATTGGTCAAAAGTATGGTCCACGCTTTTATCCAACTTTTAGTGGAATAGCACAATCCATAAACTATTATCCCGTATCGTATATGAAACGTGAAGAGGGAATTGCTACGATTGCCTTAGGAATGGGTCGAACAGTTGTCAACCGGGAAAATGCCCTACGTTTTTCTCCAAAATATCCCACAATTCTCCCACAGTATTATTCGGTTAAGGCAACAATCGCAAATTCACAAAATTCCTTTTACGCCTTGAATCTTAATTCAAACAGCAGTCTTCTTAAAAACGGTGAAATGGGCAATTTGAATTCGTTTGATCTGAAGACAGCGGAAAAAGATGGGACTCTCAATTGGGCAGGAAGCGTAGTGTCTTCGGAAGATAATATAATTCGAGATTCATTACAGCATCCCGGAATTCGAGTAATTACTTTTGCGCCAGTATTAAAATGGAATTCATTCCCTCTGGCCGAAATCCTGACAGAAATACTGGAAATTGGGAAAAAATCTTTAGGCGGTCATGTGGAAATTGAATTTTCTGTAAATCTTTACAAAGATATTGATAGACTTCCTGAATTTTGTCTTCTGCAAATTAAACCAATGATTTTGAGTACCGTGAACATTAATGAAGAGTCCGCCTCCAATCGTGATAAGGATATCATTTGCAAAAGCGGTGTAGTCTTGGGAAATGGAAAAATCGATGGAATCAAAGATATTATTTTTGTTGACCCCAAAACGTTTCATGCTGATAACACTACCAAAATTTCTAAAGAAATTGAATCGTACAATAAAATACTCAGATCTAATCAACCATACATCCTGGTTGGTCCCGGAAGATGGGGTTCAGCAGATCCGTGGTTAGGAGTACCGGTTAACTGGACACAAATCTCCGGAGCGAAGGTCATCATTGAACTTGGACTTGAAAAGTTCCCGGTTGATCCTTCCTTTGGTAGCCACTTTTTTCAAAATGTTACCGGAATGAGAATCGGATATTTTACAGTGAATCACAAGGGAAAACAGGATTATTTTAATCTGGATTGGATCCGCCAGCAAACTGTTAAAAACAAAAAAGCTCACACAGCCTGGATTCAAACTGAGAATCCTTTAGAAGTAATTATAAATGGACAAAAGGGGGAAGGAATTATACAGTGTCAACCGGATGTTGTTGAGGAAATGATGGATGAAGAACAATCAACAGGAATCTGACTTATTTAGAAATTCACAAGAGTTTTATTCCTCTTTATACTAAAATTTCCCGGGAATTTTCTCTAATGAATTTTTTATTTTTCATTAATTGTATGATTAAACAACACCCTGGTCAATCATTGCATCTGCAATTTTAATAAATCCTGCAATATTGGCGCCTTTGATATAATTTATAAAATCATTTTCAGTACCGTACTCCACACAGGATGTGTGTATATTTTTCATAATGTCCTGAAGTCTATTGTCAACTTCTTCACGTGACCAATTTAACCGCATACTGTTTTGGCTCATTTCAAGGCCGGATACAGCTACACCTCCGGCATTGGATGCTTTACCAGGACCGTATAAAATTTTCTTTTTCAGATACACATCAACAGCATCGGGATCTGAAGGCATATTTGCCCCTTCCGCGACACAGATACATCCATTATTAATGAGCATTTCAGCTTCTTTCCCATTCACCTCGTTCTGAGTTGCACAAGGAAGAGCAACATCACACTTCACTTTCCAGGGATGTTCATCTTCCCAATATTCAACCTCAAATTTTTCTGCATATTCTTTGATCCTGCCTCGTTTGACATTTTTCACTTCCATAACATAAGCCAGTTTTTCAGAATTAATTCCACTGGCATCATATATTGAACCGGAGGAATCAGAAAGAGTGACAACCTTTCCACCTAGATCCAATACTTTTTCAACCGCGAACTGGGCAACATTCCCGGAACCTGAAATTGCAACTGTTTTTCCCTCAAGACTATCCCCCCGTGTTTTTAACATTTCATGGGCGAAATACACACAGCCATACCCGGTTGCTTCCGGCCGGATGAGACTGCCGCCCCAGTTCAATCCTTTTCCGGTTAAGGTACCGGTAAATTCATTTCGGAGTCGTTTGTACTGCCCAAACATAAAACCAATTTCGCGGCCGCCCACACCGATATCACCGGCGGGAACATCTGTATCTGGTCCAATATGGCGAAACAGTTCCGACATAAATGACTGGCAGAAACTCATTACTTCATTGTCGGACTTGCCTTTTGGATCAAAATCAGAACCACCTTTCCCGCCACCCATAGGAAGTGTGGTTAAACTGTTCTTAAAAACCTGCTCAAATCCAAGGAATTTCAAAATACTGAGATTCACAGAAGGATGAAACCGAAGTCCGCCCTTATACGGTCCTATAGCTGAATTAAATTCAATTCGATAGCCCCGGTTCACTTCAACATCTCCCCTGTCATTTCGCCACGGAACACGAAACATGATGACCCGCTCCGGCTCCACCATCCGTTCCAGAATCCTGGAGTGTAAATAATGAGGATGTTCCTGAACAAAATTCCAGATAGATTCCACAACCTCTTGAACAGCCTGAAGGAATTCTTTCTCACCGGGATTACGCAAACTGACCCTATCCATAAATGATTCAACTGACTTATACATGTACTCACACTCCTTTAATTGTAATTAGTATAAAATGTTAAGAAATTTTATTGAAAATAATTAAGCAAACATTAAGTAAATTGAATAATAAAATACAGTAAAATTTTACACTATTTTTATATCAAATTTTCTGAGGTTTTTGATTAGAATTGATTTGGCGGAGTAGCTCAGTTGGTTAGAGCAGTGGAATCATAATCCACGTGTCGGGGGTTCGAGTCCCTCCTCCGCTACATTTTTAATGAGATTTTTCTCTCCCATCTTACCCTCAGAGAAAAATTATATTTTACTTATGGAAATCCAGAAAGCCCACTTGAAAAATATTGGAATAATGGCTGAAGTCGGCACGCTCACCGTCGCCGGACCATTTCTTGATGATGGCGAGATCAGGGGAATTTATATCTTCAATGTGGAAACGATTGAGGAAGCGGAAAAACTAACCAATACCGATCCCGCAATTCAGCTGGGCGTTCTTGCCATGGAACTGCACGAATGGTACGGCTCCGCCGGCTTGATGGCAGTGAACGGACTCCATAAAACTCTTGCGAAAAAAAGTTTTACGGAATCGGAGAATTAAATAAAGTTGATTAATCATCAGATTTCGCAGTTCCACATGTTGATGGACCGCAGCAGCATCTTCCCGTCCAGGCTCTGATTACAAAACCCAGAGCAATTAACGGCAGACCCAAGAGTCCCAAACAGCTACAGCAGGAACCGCATGCACCTGCGGAGCAGTTGCCGAATATAGCCAGGCTCAATAACAGGGCTCCAAATACAAAACAGATCAGGTCGCAAAGACAATATAAATAACAGCATTTTTTTGATTTCTTACTTTTTTCATTTTCCATTGTTACAACTCCATAATAATGATTGAATCCAATAAATTAGTTTACAACTAATTAACAATGAGTACCGCTCTAAAACAAAATATTATTGACATTTTTGTTTCTTAAAATTTAGACCAGCTTATATTTTCTACAGAGAGTAATAAATCTCTTACTTCAACAGCGTCTTCTTCTTAATCAAAACAAACTCCCTAGTCTGGCCACAATCATTTTGGTGGTCACGATTGTGAAGGAGGTATACACCTGCACTTAAAATTATTTCAAAGCTATCTTTACCATCCCAAACAATGGACCTAAACCCAGACACCCTGGTTTGAATGAAGACCTCAAGGAATTACTATTGTTACGGAAACAGAGCCGGTTTAACTCGAGACTTCATCATCACCCTGGCTCAATAAATAAAATGCTGCACCTCCTCCAAGGATAGCAATACCGCCATACATATACATTTTATTAAACGATTTTTTTTCTTCAGCCTGCAGTACAAAATGCGATTCTGATCCATCCAGCACCACACCTGAACTATTTACTTCTAAAACCTCCATGGCAGGTTTAAAACCTTTTTTCCAATCAACGAACCTTTTTACCTGTTTTGTGTGAGTTGGCTTATAACATAAAAACAGGGGAATGTCGCTGGTTTGGGTGAGTGGGGTCGGTATCCCATTCGATATCCCGTTTCATTACATAATATCTGAAGAATCTGATAGTTAATAAACAAAACGTGTTTTCTCAACTTATGGAAAAGGCTTGAGTCTTTCTCATCGTGAAAACATAAGTACCCGGGGTCGGACTTGAACCGACATGCCCAAATCGGGCGAGGGATTTTAAGTCCCTTGTGTCTACCAATTTCACCACCCGGGCACTCAATCGCCTGCCAGTAGCAGCAAAGCGAAGATTGGAGGCGTCGACCGGATTCGAACCGGTGAATAACGGTTTTGCAAACCGCCCCCTTGAACCACTTGGGTACGACGCCATCATTTTAAAAATAAATCAATTTTTACAAAAAACGAACTGGAATGTACACGTTCTATTTTTCTCATCCAATCTTACAAACGGACGGTATTCCAGCAATCATAAATTATGCAAATTAAATAATTTTAGGGATAGATTCTTTCCATGAAAACGAAGGATAACAATCGGTACAGGCGCCTGCGGGATTTTCGAGTTCCAATTCCTGTATTGGATGAGATTTTTAGCAATAAAAAAGATTTAAAAACACTGAACACTGCCTGGAATGAGTTAAAAACCAAAGGGATGTCCGGTGATGAAATCGCAGGAGAAATTTCTCAATTGATCTTCAGGGATCTTGATATTAGTCCGGAAGATGCTCCCCAGGAATAATAACGATTTTTCATCCAAAATTGGTATAAACGTGATATTAGTAATTCCTATTCAGAAAATATTATTCAAACACTGAAGTAAGTTTAATTAAAAGGGACTTATTTTTTTAATTTCCTATTGAATCATTTAGAAACGGACAAATCAATATAGGATGTAGCTAATAAAATGATTGTGCAGTATGCGAAAGAAGATGTCCATCCCTGCATTCGATTACTTTGAGTAAAATCTGCGTTAATTTGTTTCTGCTCAATACCCTCAAATACTTTATTGGATTGGATCACATCCATACATCGCCCAGCATCATAATAATAAAGCGGGATTTCAAGAATAGACAAGGATCGTAAACCGTCTGCTCGTGCTTTCTTTATCTGAACAGATGAACAGGGATTTTCCTCTCTCTCTGCATCCTTTTGTTGTGCAAAAATTACTGGAGAAAGAATTATAAATAATATTGTGATAATTCTCATTATTACCATCCGAAAATTACTTTCACTGTAACAATCGGTAACGCGTCAATATTCATTACAGGTCCTGTAACAGTTTTACCCCGAAATTTCCAACTCTCATGATCATAATAATTATTCATAAATCCGGTTTTTATATCTACAGCGCACCAGGATCGAACATAGTATCTTAACCCAATAAAACTGGAAAATCCAAACCAGCTTGTCGTCATTTTACCAGAATTAGCAACCGCAATGGAAACATCACCATCGCTGAATCCGGATAAGACATTATCCCATTCTGAAACATCCACTTCTACATCAATATTTATACTGCCTTTATTCCATATAGGACCTAAAGAAAAATTCCATTCCAATCGTTCTTTTGAAAAATAATATGTTTCAATCTGAAACATTCTGTAAGACAGAATCCGTGAAAACGGTGTGCCGGATTTTGTTTTATCCGATTGATAAGAAAATGAATGTGCAAAACCAACCCTGGCTCCCGGAAAAAATTGGTAATATAAACTAAACCCCGGAAGAAAATCTTTTGAAAAACCAGAAGCTAATGGAATTTGATTTTCATTAGAAGAGGGTATTACAGGTTTATAATATCCCAAATCCATGCCAATTGACATTTTTGGCTGAGAAAAGAGAATCCCAGCAAAAAAAGAAAAAATGAATAAATATCTATTTTGAAACATTTAGAGTTTTAATTTAATCGTTAAAGTTACTAAGATTAAGATAAAATGAAGCATTACTTTCACATCCTCCTTCTCACATTTGTATTTTTGTATGATACTCATATGTTTGCAGATGTAACCCACGTCATTGTTTATACCAATGGTTTGACAGACATGGGATTGGTTGATTCATTATCATCAGATTCAGTTTATTTTCATGATATTGATATAAAGAAACACCGCGCTGAATCGTTAAAAAAAGTCTATTTCATTTATAACAATTTTCAAAAACTTTTTTATATAAGCTATTCTTTACGAAAGCAAATAGAGTTGACTGAACAACGGGGAGGTATTTTGATCACAAAAAATGATGATACCCTTCCCTTTGCAAATATCCACTTTGAGATGAAAATGGATAAACCAAAGGTTTTCCTTTCGATATCGAGTGATTCTGTTTTTTCTCTCAATTTTCTTGATATAAAAGAAATTAAATCTGACATTACAATGGTTGAAAACTCAATCCGAAAAGGGTTCCTCTCAACAACCGGAATTTTTCTGGCAGGAACCGTGGCTGAAATTCTAATGGATGTGAATAATATTTCCTCCCAAATCGGGGATTTACTCCCTGGAGGAAAGACATATCAGTCTATGAACATCACTGTTCCCTTATCTACGATTGGGTGGATGGTTTATGACTTGGGTAATGATAACAGGACCCAATTTTTCTGCCCGGTTGAACGGGACCAGCATTTTCCACGAAACATGTTTGTTTTTTCTATGAAGATTTGGACAAAAAATGTATGGAAAAATGTAAAAAGATCTGTATTGAAACAACTGCTCGGTACTCCTGATCAAATTAATGGCGCAACAGCAAAAGGAGCTGAGAAAATTCATTCAGAATGAAAAATGAGCGGGAGACGAGAGTCGAACTCGCGACAACCACGTTGGCAACGTGGGGCTCTACCACTGAGCTACTCCCGCAAACTTAAGGCAGAATTTACTAATCCAAAATAGTTCCGTCAACCTGACTTTGGCAGAATTTCAAACCATCTACCACCGCGTTTGAATACCAGCCATGAAAAAGCAAAATAAACCGCATTTTCAGCTATTTTCCCAATCCCAACCATTTCCCCCTCTTTTAAACCGCAGCCGCATTCTATATTATACCCTCGTAAAATCGCAGATCCTATGGCCAGTATGAAAATCCCCATCAATCCCATGGATAATAAGGCCGCACCGTTGACAAATATGCCAATTATTAACCCCAACCCGATTGTTAACTCTAACCAGGGTAAAATAATCGCGAACAGATTTTCCGTACCAAATGGGAGGATATGGTAATTTGCAATATCCCGTGCAAAATCATCCGGTGATCCTATTTTGTCAAAACTTGCAAATACCAGAATACCTCCAATTATTAATCGAAAAGAAATAATAAAAATTGAACTTTGGGTAATAAATTTCATTATTCAATGAAATAGCCGGTTTCTTTCCATTCCGACCATCCACCGACAAAAACAAAAATTTTCATAAAACCCTCACCCTGTAAATCGTAAGCAAGATCTTCACTTGAACCGCAATCATCTCCATCGCAATATGTGACTATACTTCTATCTTTTCCCTGGTGTGAATCTAACCTGAAAGATAATTCCATAAAATCCTGGCTATTCCAGGCTCCGGGTATATGTCCCTCCTCATAATATTCTAAATCACGCGCGTCCACAAAAACTACATCTTCGAAGTAAAATTTTCGTGCCTGTTCTAAATCAATAGCTTTTAATACAGATTCACCTGCAATGTCAGACAGAAGATCATCAGTTGTGGCAATTGTTAACTTTTCCGCTAACAGTGGGATTGAATCATCCCTCAGCCAATTATTCCCAAATCCAATTACGATAGAAACAATTAAAAAAAATAAAACCTGAAACAGCGGGTTTTGAGCAAATATCCTCTTCAATTTAATTTAAATGGTTTGATTGGGCTTTTTAGTTTTTCTCCCGGAGGAAGATTTGGAATACCTTTGATCTCGTTTTCTTTTTTAAATACATGATCGATAAATGCCAGCATGTCTAAATCATCCCCGATTTTTTTATCCATAGATACAAGTTTAAATTCACTTTGATTTATTGCCCGGTTCAATTGATTATAAGCCGCCTGTTTTTGCTGTCTTAAAACATCAATGTTTCGAAGAATATTTGGTTGATTGGCATAAATTTTTTCAAATGATTTTTCCGGTTCCTTTTTTTTGTAATTTGCTATCCGGGTCTCTGCGTTTTTTACCTTCTTTTTAAAATAAGAAACATCTACTAACGGTGAATCCAGGTTTACAATTGTTAAATCAATAACCGCTAAATATTTTCCCTGCTTCCCTGGTGAATAAATAAGAGGAGCTGCCCCCTGGGCTTGGCTTTGGCGTGTTTTTTGGATTTCCCTGCTCAGAAAGATATAATCAGCATCCGCAAATTCCTTTTTGATTTTGCTTCTTTCTTTCTTTTCCGCATTGACAAGCATGACAATAATATCAGCCTTACGCTTAAGCTTATCTATAAATGATTTTCCAACCTGCAAGTAATTTTCCATGGCTAATTCGGTTACTTTTTCTGGAAGTAAATTTGTAACTCCGATTATACCAACTTTAAAAGGTGGTCGTTCAATGATAATATAGGGTTCAAAGACTCTTTTTCCAGATTTTTTGTCAAATAAATTAGCTGATACAAATGGAATTGAGGTTGAATCAGAAATAGTTTTTAAAAATTCATAACCGGCTGAAAGATCAAATCCACCTACATTTACTGCTTCATATCCAATTACCTCATATCCATCAATTAATGATTTTGCCTTAAATTTTGAGGCGGCAAGATTTTGTTTCATAATTATATTCGATTCAAAAAGAGCATCCCCTGCATCAAGTATAACTGGATTTTTTCCCTCTGCTATTACAGACTCGATGTATTTCACTCTTCTAGGCAGACCGCCTATGGGATTCTTTTTTCACCCGCAGGGATCAAGTTGACATCTGACATTCGAGGTAACAACGAAAGATATTGATCCCTCAAGATTCTTCTTTGCGCAGGAAGAACCCATCAAAAGTAATATAGATAAAATGGTGATTTTTAGTTTATTCATAACTGGTTAATTTATTTGACCTTTCTTCTTTAAAAAAAAGAATATGATATTTTTTACATTCTTTATCAATATCCATTTATCCTCCTGCCTTTTTCGCCTTAATTCCCTTTTCAGTCAGGATACTTAGAATTTTATCCCTGTGGTCACCCTGAATCTGAATCATTTTATTTTTTACTGTTCCGCCGACAGCACAACGTTTCTTTAACTCTTTCCCAAGTAATTCCAGGTCAGCAGGTGTCCTGTTAAATCCCTTTATTACAGTCAAAACCTTCCCCCCACCTCGCCGCTCAATCCAAATACGGATATTCTGCTTAAAAGTACCAACTGTGTTATGCTCACCTTGGTCATTGTCATTAATTTCAAAATTTGGATCTGTGGAATAAACTATATTGGATTTTCTGGTTTGATTCATTATTTAGGATGGCTGCAGTAAAATATGATGAAAAATACTATTGTTCCAGTGGTATTTTTTTCTTTGTGATTCCATTTCTCAAGATCAGAAGACTCATACGATTCCCCATTTTGGGTGATAGCTAAAAAAGATTGGATTCAGTTCCTGGGGTTCACCTTTTTTCACTCGTGGGGCTATAACAAGAACAAGGTTTATGATTGCAAGAAACGCGGATATAAAATAAATGATAACCATTATAAATTTAAACCAGTCTAATTGGATTTTCAAAAAATGAACGATAAAAAACACCATGAAGACACCTAAGATAGAAAGCATGGTAAATGCTTTTTGATCTGTTCTCTGAAGAATTTGCTGCTCATTTGACAATACATGGAAGATAGGAGCAATGTTGCTGGTCACCAGTTTTGAGGATTGTGATGAATCCATTTCATTGTCCATGCCTTGATTGATATCCATTTTATCTAGATTGATTGCAGGTTAACATTTGTTATTCAAATCAGTGGAGCCAGACGGGATTGAACCGACGACCTCCTGAATGCCATTCAGGCGCTCTCCCAACTGAGCTATGGCCCCAAATAAAACCGACTAATTTCCTTAAAAAACAGGGGTGTGAATATATAAAATACCTAAATCCCAAAAAAGATATTCCCGGATGAACTAACTAAAATTCCCTGATAAGTTCAGGGGCTTTCACCCGGGTCCTTATGATCCAGGCAGCAGAATAACCAAGGTCCCTCAATTTCAACTGAAGTTCCTCCGCTTGTTTTCGGTCAACGCAATTCCCTACACGAATTTTATAATAAGGGACTTCATAAGTTATATAAACATCCTCATCAATTTTATCAGACAGAACCGTGCGGATACTATCTGCACTTTGCGTATGCCGGGTGACCAAAACCTGGACACGATATCCTTCTATTATAATCTCCGAAGTGTTTCTTACATTCTCATCATTTTTTAGATTCTCCTTATCCAAAAGCGGATGAACGATGATAGGCCATTTGGGCTTATAATCAATTAAAGTATTTGGATCAATTGATTCATCCTGTTCCTGGCTGAAAGCAATACATAACAAGAGTGAAATAAGTAAAAAAATTATTCTCATAATTCTCTAACTAATTTGGACTGAATCCAGCCTTTTTTCCCATCCAGTAATACAATTTCAATCCACTTCGGTTGTTTTTGTTTAATTTTCAGTTTAACACCCTCGTGAATTCTGAATAATACTCCATCCTCACGGTGGAACGGAGCAGAAAAGACTTCAACTTCCCTAAAAACGATAATACCCTCATTGACATCTGACAAAACCAGGTACTTATCCAGGCTGATTCCATGAGCCAGAACAGAAAGAAAAATTAAACTGCCGATAATTCGTGATTGAAATGGAATTCTCAGCCAATGCAATTTATCAACACCAAACAATAATGCCGAAATGACCAGAAGGAATGATCCTAGAAAAATGGAATCATGGATAGTAAACATATTTTTTATCGATCGGTAAAATTCCAGCATAAAAAATGTTTCCGGAATTTCAATCCTGTCCCGAACCGTCGTGTTTGTCAAATCAAGATTAAAATTCAGGTCTGGATCACGAGGTGTAAATTGGAGTCCCTTTTCATACGCCCAAATCGCTTGACCATATATACCCATCCTGTAATACCCATTTCCAAGATTGTAATAAAGATCCGGATGCTCAATTCCCATATGTAAAATCTTTTCATAATTAATTACTGCCTGTCTATAAGATTGTCCGTCCATTGCCTGGTTTGCCTGGATGAACAATGAATCTGTTTCAGCTTGTTGTGCTGTTAACAAAACAATATTTATGATAAATACCGAGATCCAATTATGCATGTACATCAATCCGTTTTAATAAAGATTGTACATTGGCAATAAGACTTTTTTCTACGGCATTTTTCCCGGGAGAATATTGTCCCGTATCGCAAATCTTCAAAAGCTGAATCAGTTCTTCCAATTCATCATCCTGAATACTATGTGCTAAAAGTGATTTCACAGTTAAAGGATCAAGATTGTCCGTGGACAACAGAAATCTATCTTTCAAATAGCGGTACTGGATTCGAGCTGCATCTGAGAAAATATCTCCCTGCGTTTTGTTCAACGCTTTCATGGCGGTTTTCAAAGCTTTTTTGGACCGACGAATATTTTCAGTCCCCCCTTTGTTCCTTTGTATATTTTTAATAAATCCCGGTGAAATAAAGAAAATGAGTGATAGTCCATAAAGGGTTAGAATTTCAAATGAAATAATTGAATATTTTCTGTACACCCACTTAGGAATTTCCCTACGGATGTAACGAATATCACTACCAAGGAGAACAATCTCCTCCTTTGTCAAACCTGAGGAGACTACCCTGGGAGTTTTCCCGGGTAATATTGAAATTTGAATTGGTTGGGTGGTAGTTCTGTGCCATCCTCCAGTTTCAGTATTAAAAAATGGTAATTCTATTCTGGGGATAATGAATTTTCCTTCTTGTCGTGGAATCAGTATATATTCCCAGGAAACCGATCCAGTAATATCATCGCGGAATGGTTCCTTTTTTATGGTTGAAGTAGGTGGAAATACCTCCAAAGATAAGGGGAATTCAAATTCTGGAAGACTAAACATAGAGATATTCCCAGTTCCCTGTAACCTCACTTTAATCGTAATGGCCTCATTTACCTTGACCGACCTCATATCTGCAGATGCAGATAAAGTAAACGACCCCACAGCCCCGGTAAAATCCGCCGGTTTTCCATCCGGGTACGGTTTAACATTTATCGAAGTTTTATCTGTGAGAAGAACCTTAGTGATAGTCTGCTGACGGGAGAATGAATCAAAAAAAGGATCATCCCAGATACTCCTGCGCCGGTTTTTATTTTTAACAGTAACATTGCATTTCACCTTCATTTGGTCAAGAAAAAGCTCTCCTGTCTTCGTTGGAAAAAGAGCCGCGGAATACAATTGGGCTACATTATACTGAACACCTTTTAAGTTTATCTTCTGAAATTCTATACGGTTTGGAGCAAACAACTCCTCAACCCAAAATCCTACAAACTTTGGCATATCAAAATCTTCAATAGACAGGTTTACTCTCGTAAATAATTTATAGGTAACTGTTATCTGCTCTCCCGGATATACTTCCAATTTATCCACTTCCGCCGTAAGAAAAAGGTCGTTCGCTGCAGTTGATTGTTTTCCCCGAGTTACCATCATTCGAATGATTTTTGTCCGAAAGGATTTCGTACCTACGGATACGGACAATGATGGAATGATTAATGTTCCGGTATTGATGGGAACTAAGGTCCAGGTTAAACTACGGGAAGTCTGCATTTTTCCATTTATCCAGGACATGCTGGTCTGTTGGCTTGGACCACTTACAACTGAAAAGTTTTTCAACAGAGGTGTAATATCGACTTTGGGATTCGATTCTGCATCCTTTGTCTCTATCCTGAATGTAAACACATCACTTTGACTAATGGTGGTTTCATCTACTGACACAGTAATTTTTACAGCAAAAGCGTAGGAATTTAATCCAAAACAGACTGTCAATAATAAAATTGAAGATGGAATTTTAATCATTACCAATCCTTTTCCATTTTTTTGGATTTTGCTCGTGCAATCTGACGCTTTTGAAGGATTTTTTCCTCATCCTTTAACGCATCCAGAATGGCTTGAGCATTCATGCGATCCTGATTATCCCTTTCTTCCTCACTTTTTTGGGTTTCAGATCTTTGTTGTTGCTCTTGTTCTTTCTTCTCCTGCTCTTGGTCTTTCTCTCCTTGATTATTTTTTGACTTTTCCTTTTCTTCTCCTTCAGATTGTTGCCGGGATTTATCTTCTTCCGAATTTTGTTTTTCCTGATTACTTTGGTGGGATTCTTCCTGATCGTCCGAATCTTTTCCCTTGTCATCCTGCTGGTTCTGTTTCTGGGACTGCAAACGGTATTTGAGAATCTCGTAATTGAATTTTGCATCTGTATCGTCGGGATCTAACTCCAATGCTTTTTTAAAAAACGCAAGACTTTCTTCGGGCCTCTGCTGGTCATAGAGAATATTCCCCATATTGTAATAAGATTTTGCTTTTAATCCTTGCTCATCATCTCTAATTATACGACCAAAAGCATCCATGGCTGATTTAATATCACCTTGCTGGTAGGCTGAAACTCCCAATCCAAAATTGGCAGCTGGGTCATCCCGTCTTTCCTCAAGAACAGTTTCGTAATATTTCCTGGCTTCATCAAAATTATTTCTTTTGTATTCTTTCATCCCTTTATCCACCGAAAAAGCGAGAGAAACGAACAGGAAAAGAACCGCTATTGTACTGCTGTTTAAATATTCTCTTTTCAATCGTCTCCTAAACAATTCTACCTCTCCAAGTATCTTTCTGAATTTTTTTGGTTGGAAACATAAAACCAATGATAAAAAATAACAAAGAAATGATTGCAAAAACCTGGTACCGATCCTCAAACTCTGAAAATTCGTGAGTACTTATGGTTTTTTTCTCCATTGAATCAATGGCATGAATTAAAATCCGATGACCTGTTGTACGGTTGTCAAAACGGACATAAATACCATTTCCCGCTTCCGCAATTTCCCTGAGCGCCACTTCATTTAATTGTGACGTCACGAGCTTTCCCTGGCGATCCCGCTTATATTCCTGCGGTACCCCTTTCTGACTTTTAATTGGGATCAAAGACCCTGACAAAGAACCAACTCCAACCGTATGAATTATAATTCCTGTTCTCGCTGCTGCTAGGGCTCTCGCAACTGCCTCCCCTTCATGATCTTCACCATCAGTAACAATTATAATAACTTTATATTTTTCACTTTCCTCAGTAAACGCAGTCAATCCTGTATTCAAGGCCAAACTGATGGATGTCCCCTGAGTAGGAATCATTTTTGTGTCAATAGTTTCTAAAAATAATTGAGCAGCTTCGTAATCTACTGTCAATGGAAGATAAATGTGACCGGAGCCCGCGAAAACAATGATTCCTACCCGATCTCCCTTAAGTTGTTTGATTATTTGAGATATCTCGAATTTTGCCTTTTGAATCCTGCTCGGTTTTACATCTTCGGCATCCATACTGATGGAAACATCCACAACGAAGACTAAATCAACTCCCTTTCGTTCAACAGGTTTAACCCTTGTTCCTATCTGGGGTCCTGAAGCAGAAATAATCAGAAAAGACAATCCAAATAAACCCATCCGCTTTTTCCATAATTTTTTCTTATGGTCAAACCTGCCGAATAAATTCGCCTCTAATTGTGGTGTACTTGATTTGAAAATTAATGTATCGTTTCTCTTTCTTAAAAACTTTCTGACTCCAAAGATAAGGATAAATCCAAAACAAATAATGATCCACGGATATCTCCACTCCATTACGTTATTCTCCTGAAAATAGATCGCTCTAAAATTTCAAAGCCAAAGCTGAATAGTAGAGCCGGAATTAAAAACCATCCATATAGCTCTTTGTAGCGGGTATATTCACGCACTTCAATTTCTGTTCGTTCAAGTTGATTGATTTCTTCGTAAATATCTTCTAAAGATTCCTCATCTGTCGCACGAAAATACCTGCCGTGAGTTTCCTCTGCGATAGCTTGAAGTGTTTTTTCATCAATTTCATTCCGGATATAACCACGGTTTGGAATAAAAGTTACAGATTGGTTCGTTCCGGCACCAATTGTGTAAATCCTGATATCGAATTCAGCTGCTAAATCTGCGGCTGTGAGAGGATCCAACTCCCCGGCGTTATTGCTTCCGTCTGATAAAAGAACCATTACTTTACTTTTGGCTTTACTGCTTCGCAATCGGTTTGTGGCATTAGCAATTGCCATCCCGATAGCTGTTCCATCGTAATCCTTTTCAGCAACGGTCACCTCTGCCAAGAGTTTTTTTAATACCTGTGTATCTACCGTTAATGGGCACTGAATAAATGTCTCCCCCGCAAACACCAGCAGACCAATTCTATCTCCTGTCCTTTTATCTATAAATTTTGCCGCTGTCTTTTTCACTGCTTCAAGACGATTTGGTTTAAAATCCTCAGCAAGCATGCTACTTGAAATATCAACAACCATTATAATATCCACAACTTCCACAGTAGTTTCTTCGAGGGTATCAACAAACCTTGGACGCGCGAGTGCAAGTACAATTAACAGTAAGACACCAATTTGTATCAATGATAAAATACTTACACGTCTCTCCCCCTGTTTAATGAATCTTCCCTGAAGCAAATCAATTGAAGAAAGCCTGAGGGTACCTTCCTGATTTTTTCCATACCAATGATACCACCAGACTAAAGCAGGAATGATACCTGTTAACAATAAAAACCACGGATGAGCAAACTGGATCATAAAATGAGTAAACTAAGGTGCATTTTTATCTATTTTATTCAGAAAAATAATTGATAAACAATCTGGATCATCTAATACAAATAACATTGCATTGTTACTTATTCTTTACATCAGAAAATTAGATTTGTTTCTACACAAAATATTCCCAACAACGCAAAAAAATTACATACAGTTTATTTTAAAAGAGAAAATTAAATAAGAAAGGATTTAAATAGAGTAGAGATTTTACTTAGAGATGAGAATTATTCAGATGATTTCTTATCATTCCCAGATTCAATATCTTTTCCAACATTTTCAATATCTTTTTTTGCACCATCTATCGCACCTTTAAACTCGCGGATTCCCTGCCCAATTCCTTTGGCAATTTCTGGGATTCGCTTCGCTCCAAACAAAATCAGTATAACCACTACAATGAAAAATATTTCCATAGGCCCAAGGTTGAATAATGCGTACACTATTTTATTTTCATCCATTATATTTCCTCCTAAACTAACTTGAATTTAACTTAATTCATTTATCCAACTAACGGAAAAATCTCAGTAGATAATAGGCAGTTGCTAACCCGAGAAGGCTTGTGAAATTAAATTTCAATGAAAGGCCGAATTTTACTGTAAACATAATCAAATTCAAGACTATTACACCTGAATCTTGTCCTGCCAAACCTGCTAAATCAAAATTGATACTCGTGAGAAAAAAATCCCTTACAACTCCTGCAGGAAGTAACATCCCTAGTGATTCTCCTAAAAGAGTCCCAATAAGAGCTCCACATCCAAGACCAAATATGATGAGATAAACAGATCGCCTATTCAATTAAAAAACCTCTCTTTCCGATGGATTTTTGATAGACATAGAATCTACTATTTCATGAGGATGGATAACCCAGGCTGCAACGCACCATAGAATGTAAACTGATAAAAGCGGGAACAACACAATTCCACGGAGGAATATCAGACTAATCAACAAAATAAATACTCCCAACAGCCGGTATGTATTCCTCCGTCCTTTTCGAAAAGAGATAAGTGGAAATTTTGAAAAACGTACGGGGCTGATCATTAAAAGCCCCATAATAACCACAAGGAGAATCGCAATCCTTGGATCCCCTGTATTCCCAGATAATTTTTCGCTAAACAGCATATAACCAAAAATGAACAAAGCATTCAATGGAGTGGTCAAACCAATAAAATAGGGTTTTGGATCTTCCTCCTGTAATACATTAAATCGTGCAAGACGAATGGTACCAAAAAGCAAAGGAATAAAACTGATTAATCCTCCTAAAATTGGCGGTAATCCCTGGACATAGGTCGTATATATCAAAACCGATGGCGCTACACAAAACGAGATTGTATCTGCAAATGAATCGAATTCAGAACCAAACCTCGATGGAATTCCCAATAAACGAGCAATTTTTCCATCTACTGCATCGAATACACCAGCAAATAAAATCAGCCAGCCAGCCTTTACAGGATCACCTTTAATGAGCATCCCGATTGCTAAAAACCCAAGAAACATGTTTAGTACAGTCAAAATATTAGGAATATGCCGTTTGCGATTTTTATTCATTTTATTTGATTACACTACTTTATATTTTGTCAAACTTAGCAATAATGGTTTCTCCGCCGGTTACCTTTTGACCTTTATGCACCTGAACCTGATAGACTGAGGGAAAAATAATATCAGTGCGGGATCCAAACATAATAAATCCGAGGCGATCTCCTTTCAATAATGTTTCTCCTGCCTGGGCATAACATAAAATGCGCCGGGCAATAAGTCCTGCAACTTGCCTTACTTTCATTATGCCATTTGATGACTCCATAAGTATAATTGTCTGCTCATTTTCATCTGAAGCTTTATGATGAAAGGCTGCTAGGAATTTCCCCTGTCTGTGCTCCGTTTTTTTTATAAGTACTGTTACAGGTACTCGATTCACATGAACATTGAATATATTAAGAAAAACTGATACCAGTACTCCTTTTCCTACATCTGGATCATTTACTTGTTCTATTTTAATTATCTTTCCGTCAGCAGGAGAAACAAGACTATTATCTCCGGAGGGAATATTACGTTTGGGATCACGGAAGAAGATAAGAGAAAACAAAAATAATAAGCCCAAGATAAGATAAACTAAACTGAACCATTCAAAGCCATCTATAGTACCAGCCAATCGGGAAAAAATAGTTAGAAAAAATAATATCAGGATAATTTTTCGTCCTTCTTTTGCAATCATATTTTTACCAATATCTTGACTTCATTTTTATTTTTCCTAATTTCATCGTTACAGTCTTTTCTTGATTATTTCTATAAAATTTAATATTTAAATCATCTCCGGAACGGAGATCCTGGTTAAGAATAATTTCCTTGATATCTCCTGCGGTTTTCACCTGAATACCATTAACAGACAGAATTATATCTGCTAATTTCAACTTCGCTTTTTCCGCAGGGCTTCCTTTTCCTATTTCGACAATAATTACACCAGATTTGACAGGAAGATCAAGATACCTAATGATCCTTTTATTTAATGGCTGAACCTGAATCCCTGTAAAATAACTACGGTCAATGTTTCCTTTCGTTTTTAATTCTTCAGCTATATTTTTCGCATGAATAATTGGTATTGCAAATCCTATCCCAATCGAACCCTGAGAATTTGCGGATCCGGTAAAAATAAATGTATTGATTCCCACAACCTCTCCATGACTGTTCACAAGAGGACCTCCGCTATTTCCCGGGTTAATAGCAGCGTCAGTCTGAATCATATTTTGAAAAACCTGCCCGGATTTTTGCTGACCGAAATCCATATTCACTGCACTGATAATTCCGGCAGTTGCTGTGGGTTGATCACTCACATCGAATAAACCGTACGGATTTCCTAACGCGACTACCCATTCCCCAATAATCAATTCATCTGAATTACCAAGTGTTGCAAATGGAAAATTTCCACCCTCTAATTTTAATAATGCTAAATCAGTCATACTGTCTGTGCCGATGACAACTGCCTCATATTCCTCTCCACCTGGAAGGGTAACAATAATTTCCAACGCATTTTCAACAACATGGTAATTTGTTATGACATACCCATCAGGACTAACAACGACTCCCGATCCTGAACTTTTAATCCTTTGACGATGAAGTTCATACGGAAAAAAATGCTGGAAAAATGGATCATAAAATGGTGAGCGGGTAGCCACTTCCTTGAGTTGGATTACATTGATACTTGCAACAGCAGGACTGACTCTCTCAATCGCACGAGTGATCGCTGTCTCCCTGGATTTATTTATATCAAATTGACTATGGAGGAGAGAAAAAAATACTAAAGAGGACAAATGTAAACTGAATAAAAATCTAAGCATAGTTAATCTTTTCAAGAATTAGCCCTTGAGGAGGAGCTTTAAAAATTTGAACATTTTTTTCAGGATTATTTAATAGAGACAAAAATGTTTCAATTGTACATTTTCCTCTTGATATTTCTACCATTGTACCAGTTAAATACCTTACCATGTGATGCAAAAATCGATTCCCTGATACATAGTAAATTAACATTTTATCTTGCTTTTTCCATACGGATTCATAAATTTTACACATAGTATCTTTCATGTCATTTCTGAACTTACTGAATGAGAGAAAATCATGTTCTCCAATAACAGTCTCAGCGGCTGATTGAAGGATTGACTGATCCAATTCTCCTGTTATCCAGGATTGATTCCGAAATAATACATTATTCCCGGTGTAACATTGATAACGATAATATCGTAATTGTGCAGAATATCGAGCGTGAAAATTAGCAGGAACGACATCTAAACTTTCAATCAGAATATCTTCAGAGAGATTGGCATTCATTGCCTTAATCAGGCTACAAGTATCTAAATCAGTTTTAAGGTCAAAATGAGCTACCTGGCTTAAAGCATGGACACCAGTATCGGTACGTCCTGCACCAAAAACTTTAATTTTCTCTCCATCAGAGAAGGAGGAGATTACCTTTTCTAATTCACCCTGAACTGTTCTTTTAGATGGTTGAATCTGCCAACCAAAAAATTTTGTTCCATCATATTGTATGGTTATTTTAAATCTTGGCAAGGAAATTCACTACAAAAAAACAAGAGGTTAAACCAACGATAAAAAGTGCATCAATGAGATAAAATCTAATTGGAAAAGCCACACCTCTCGGAATCTGATTTCCATATCCTCGCAGCTTCATCATTTTCGCAGTTTCCTCTGCTTTCCAATAATTTCTCACGATAATTCCCGGAAGATCTCTCCCTGCATTCTGGATGTAAGTCCAACGAGATGATTTAGTATTCAATCCTAAAGCTGATTTCCCTTTATAGGTTGATTCCCACTCCTTCTGAAAAGCAGGAAAAAAACGAAAAATCAATTCGAAAAAAAGGAAAAAGTCTTCAACCCATTTCCAAGGACGATTCATGGTACTCCATAAACTTCTGAGAGCAATAAGAACCCCCGAGGAAATTGATTGTTCAAGATAAAGCGCCATGATTGAAACCATTAAAGATATTTTTAGTGATGTAAAACCAATCTCAATTAAAATTTCACCCATTGTAGCTGTAGTAAGAAAAATGGAGAATCCAATGTATAGTACCGCCATAAATGGAAAAAATCTGAGAAACGGTTTAATTCGAACCAAAACTCCCGGTAATAAATTTCGGTTTAAATAAAGTAAACCTATAAATACAATTACTCCAATTCCAAGTATTATGGCTCTTTGATTCATTAATACTGTCAGTGAAAAACTAAGATAAAACCAAATCTGGACCAGAGGATTTCGGAACATCTTTAATTATCGAAATGTCAAAAAATTTAATGTGAAATGATAACCATTCATCAGATCCATATTAGAACATTTTTTGATATTAAAATTGAAAGGTTAATGAATAGGAAAGATTAGAATTAATGGGTTCATACCTTGGAACAAATGTGATTTTTCCAGTCGATAGAAATCGATTCTGGAGATACAGTACGTCAATTGCAGAAACGAAATGGTTCACGACAATTCCTCCGATAAAAAACTTTCCTGCGAGGGCTAAACGATCACTGCTGATCCGCATTGATTCGAAAGATTCTCTGTGAGATTTTGATCCCTTCCAATCCCAATCCCATTCATTATTTTTATATCTTTCAACAGCATCATAATCACGGAAACGCAAGTGTTCCTGGATAAAGTCTTCCCGCGTATCATAATTTCCAATATCAACCCAGAATTCTTTATCCTTTCCCGCTACAAAAATATTAGCGTGTTCAACTGCAAACACCTTGGATTTTCTATGCTCTATATTCGACATTAAAAAACTCCCAACAGTGGTTATCCATAAAGCACTTTCTACAAAAGAAAAAACTCGCCCCCGGGATTTATTATCCAGAGAAAATTCTCCTGTTCCCGGTAGCACCAACGACTTTATAATAGGTGCAAGTTTTACTTTTGGTATACTCTTGTCCAAGCTAAAGTCTTGAGCAGCAATACCCTGAAGAATACAGATAATAATTAAAGTTATTTTAGATAATGTCTGAACCATCCTATTCCCAAAATGATGCAAATTACGGCTGTACATAACATTGCAAATATATCACCAAAAACAGTATAAAAGCTTGTCCCATTCCAGAAATATATATTCCCATAGATAATTTTCTTTTCACCAATTGGAATTTTTTCTGAAACTCGTCCTGTTGGCTGAATAAATCCGGAAATTCCCGTATTCGCACAGCGCACGATAGAAATTCGGTTTTCTACTGCCCTAAGTTTTGCTAATTCAAAATGCTGATATGGACCTGATGAATTACCTAACCATCCATCGTTTGCCTGTATAGACATAAATCGCGCACCCCGCTTTATAAATTTCCGGATAATACCTGGTAAACTGGATTCATAACAAATGATGTTTGAAAATTGTATTGAATCTACCGTAAATACCGTGTACTCGTTTCCTTGTGAAAAGTTTCCTTGACCAAAGTTTAATTCTTTCAAAAATGGAAAATTTCTTGAAAATGGAATGTACTCTGCAAATGGAACCAAATGAACTTTGTGGTACATCTGTATATTTCCATCCGGGTACATCATTATGGAACTATTATAATATTCTTTTTCTCCATTTTGATTAAATGTGCGATCAACTGTCCCCGACAACAGGGGAATTCCAGATAGGAACACCTTTTTCTGAATTGGTACCCGGTCTGGAGAGGATAAACGAAGATAGGAAGGTAGTGCTGTTTCGGGCCACAAAACCAAATCTGGCTGAGACTTCGTTGCTTCATCCAATAAATCATGCATAACTCTGAACGTTTCCTGTCGGTGATCCCGTTCCCATTTTTGATTCGGATCAATATTTGGCTGAACTACTGCAACATTAAAATTTAATTCCTCAATTTGATTTGATATCGAGGTGATGCGGAAATTTCCGGAAATCCATAAACTTAATATTAATCCAACTGGATAGAGCCAAATTATTCTCTTATTACCGGAGGATTTTAATATCAGGTATAAAATTACATTTAAAAAAATAATCCAGAACGAAATCCCGTAACTTCCTGTAAAATCAGCCAATTGAATAAAGGAAAGATAATTTGTCTGTGTCAATGCAAGATTAAGCCAAGGAAACCCTAACGGACCAATACTCCTGAACCATTCCATGGAAACCCAAAGAAAAGGAAATACAAACAATCCTTTGCCCGTCCAGAAATGAATTTTTGAAAGTAGAACTCCAAGAAAAGTCCAGAACAGGGCAAGGTAAAGAACAGCTCCAATCAGGGAAGCGAATACAGGGATAAATCCCGCTCCACTATTAAACCCAATCCAGTACAGTGAGACGAAATTAGCTGTAATTGCAGAAAGAAAAGAATACCTCGCAACGGATGAAGAACTTTCATTCAAAAAGATAGAAATGAGAGGTACGAATCCTATCCAAGCCAAAAATCCAAGATGAAGAGGAGGATAAGCCAGGCCAATCAATAAGCCTGACAGGATGGCTAGCTGCCAAGAAGGTAAACGAAAAATTAAAGACAAAAATGAGTCTTGTGAAAATGGGACATACTCACATCTTCGATTGCTTGTCCAAAAATTGTTGGAGAATGATCGCCGCAGCTGTTCGATCAATTAATGCTTTATTATATCCCGTTTTGATTTTCTGTTCAATTAATACACGTTTCGCTGACACAGAAGACAACCGTTCGTCTTCAAGCATTACTGTATATCCAATGTCCTTGAGTTTATTTGTAAATTCCATGACCCGCTTTGTCTGAACTGTTTGTTGCCCTTTCATTCCAAGGGGATTTCCAACTACAATTAATTCTACTTCCTGTTCATTAATGATTATTTCTAATTCCCGGATTACCTGATTTGTATTATTAACTAAAAGGGTTCTAAAGGGAGTAGCAATGATTTTTAATGGGTCGGACAGGGCTAATCCAACCCGCTTTTCTCCGCTATCAATTCCTAAATATCTACCCACCTTTTGTATGGAATTTTATCATCCGCTTTACTTATCAGCCAGTTCTCTTTACATAATCAATACCACCGATCTTAGCAAGTTTTCGGATCAATCTGTCCAATTGACGCAAATTATTAACCTTTATTACAAAGAGTGCAATTCCAACACCATCTTTTACCTTTGCATCAACATTTGTAATATTAATATTCTCACCTGCGATACACTCGGTCATCTCTTTTAATCTGCCTTTTTGATCTTCACATACAATTTTGATTTGAACAGCGAATAAATCCTTTCTGCTTACATCCCATTCTACCGGGACCAGTCGATCAGAGTCTTCACTTAATAATGGAAGGCTTTTACAGGATGTATGGTGTACGGTGATTCCCCTGCCTCGTGTTATAAATCCAATCATATCATCACCTGGAATTGGAGCACAACACTTCCCAAAATTAACCATCAGGTTTTTAATCCCCTGCAGTTTAATTCCTTTTGCAGATGACCGAGCAAAATCAATGAATTTTTCAGTTGATTCCTCTTCTGTCCCCTCCAATATTTTTTCATTTAGTGGTTGGATTTTCTTGAAAATATTGCGAACGGTGTTGGATCCATTTCCAATGGCTTCTAAAAGGGCCTCGGTTGAGTTATACCCACATAATTCGTAAGAATCCTTAATTGTTTTCAAAAGTTTAAACTGCCCCAATCTTCTAAGAGTCCTCTCAAGAATTTCCGTACCAATTTTTACACTTTCCTTTTTCTCTATTTTCCTGAGGTGACGACTGACATGTGTTCGCGCTTTAGATGTTACTACAAATTTTAACCACCCATAGCTAGGATGTTGGTTTTTACTCGTGAGAATCTCTACCATATCTCCATTTTTCAGATTTGTGTTAAGCGGAACTACTTTATGATTAACTTTAGCACCGAGACAACTCAAACCAACCTGGGAATGGATTTGAAATGCAAAATCAATCGGACATGCTTTTAAAGGTAGTTGAATAAGATCTCCTTTGGGTGTAAAAACAAAAATCTCATCATCAAACAAATCTATTTTCAATAGATTCATAAATTCTTTAGGATCACTCGATTCATTCTGGAGTATATTTACCAGTTCACGAAGCCATTTCACATTTGAATCCAACGCCGCTGATACAATTTTGCCCTCTTTATATCTCCAATGAGCCGCTACCCCAATCTCTGCTGTCTGTTCCATCTCCCTGGTTCGAATCTGGATTTCTACCATGTGTCCACCGGGACCAATTAACGTTGTGTGAATTGACTGATATCCGTTTGATTTAGGCATAGCAATGAAATCTTTGAATCTTTCCTGAATCGGTGAGTACACCTGATGAATAGTTCCAAGGGTCAGGTAACAATGCTCTATTTTTTCAACGATTACCCGGATAGCAAAAAGATCATATATTTCGTCAAATGTTTTCCCTCTTTCAAGCATTTTTCTATAAATGGATGAATGTGATTTCGGTCTTCCATAGATGTCCGCTTGAATTTTGTATTTTTTCAACTCTTCTGTAATGGGATCAATAACTTTGTTTATATAACGTGACCTCTGACGATTTGTTGATTTTAGTTTCGAATCGATTTCTAAGTGGGACTTTTTGTGCAGAGTTTTTAAAACCCAATCCTCTAGTTCCCATTTCACTGAAGCCATACCCAAGCGGTGGGCTAAAGGTACATAAATTTCACTGGTTTCCCTGGCAATTTGACGCTGCTTCATTTTTGTCATATATTCAATGGTTTTCATGTTGTGAAGCCTGTCAGCAAACTTTATAATAATTACGCGGAGATCCTTGGCAACAGAAAGCAGTAATTTCATATAATTTTCTGCTTGTTTTTCTTGCTTGCTGGAAAATTCGATATTCCCCAGTTTGGTGACCCCATCAACTAATTTGGTAACATCCTCTCCAAAATAGTTGTTCAGGTCTTTTAAGGTTGTATCAGTATCTTCCAGAGTATCATGCAGGAGCCCGGCCATAACAGTAATATGATCCATTTTCCATTTTGCCAGGATATTTGCTACTTGAAGACAGTGATCACTGAAATAAGGTTTCCCCGAGCGACGTTTTTGACCTTGGTGTCGTACTGTTCCAAATTCATATGCTTTCCACAAAGATTCCTTAATAGTCTCTCCATTAGTCCCTTTGGGGATAACAACTTTTTCGTATAGCTTTAGAAAAGATTTCGGATATTCACCTACAACGTAAGGAATAAGTTTGGCAAGGGGATTCTCCACTAGAATGGTACTGCAGTTTCTTCACTTTCATAAACAGACATGTTCTCAAATCGAGCAAAACGGTCAATAAATGTTACATTAACAGTTCCCGTAGGTCCATTGCGCTGTTTGGCGATTATAATTTGGGCTTTACCTCTGTCATCCTCTTCCCGAGAATATATCCATTGACGGTATAAAAACATGACGACATCCGCATCCTGTTCAATCGCTCCGCTTTCACGAAGATCCGACAATTGTGGACGTCTATCACTTCGATTTTCAACTGCTCTTGATAATTGAGATAAAGCAACGATTGGAATTTTCAAGTCTTTTGCAAGTGACTTGAGTGACCGTGTTATAATTGAAATTTCCTGCTGACGACTCTCAACACCTTTTGGCCCTTGCATTAACTGAAGATAATCAACTATAATCATTTTTACATCATGCTCTGCCTTTAATCTCCGAGCCTTCGCTCGTAATTCGAGCACGGTAATTGCCGGTGAATCATCAAGATAAATTGGTGCCTCCGCCAATGTCCCTACATGAATACTTAAATTTTTCCACTGAGATTTTGGAAGATTGCCAGTCCGAACAAGATGACTGTCCACTTTTGATTCTGCACAAAGAAACCTCATGGCAATCTGATGATCCGCCATTTCCAGGCTGAAAATCCCAACACCTTCCTTATGATCAACCGCAGCATTCCGTGCTATTGAAAGAGCAAGTGAGGTTTTCCCCATTGCTGGACGGCCTGCAATGATCACCAGGTCACCAGGATGAAAACCAGCAGTCATTGCATCTAAATCGATCAAGCCAGATGGTACCCCAATTACAGATCCCGCTTTCGAACTAATAGCATCCAACTGTTCGAATGAATCATGGAGTATAGGTTCGATATGTTTAAAACCACCCTTTAAACGGTTTTGGGTGATGGTGAAAATGGATTGCTCAGCACTGTCCAGAATATCATCAACCGTTTGGCGATCATCATAAGCTTCTTTGGACATGTCATGAGCCAGATAAATCAGCTTGCGTAATACAGCTTTTTCCAAAACTATCTTGGCATAACTTTCTACATTCGCTGCTGTTGGTACAGAGTCAACTAATCCGGTTATGAAATACGCACCTCCAACCGATTCGAGTTCTTTATTTTTCTTTAATCGATCGGTTACTGAAATTGTATCAACAGGTTCATTTTCATTGAACAATGTAATCATCGTAGAAAAAATCTTTGCATGAGCATCTTTATAAAAATGGTCTGATGAAATCCATTGTAAAACTTTGGGGACAGCTTCTTTACTAATTAGCATTGACCCTAATACAGCTTGTTCTGCCTCCAGGGCCTGGGGCTGAACGTTCAAAATTTCTGATTTGTTATTCTTAGCCAATATTCGTTTTCCCGTCAAGGATTGATTGAATCCATTGAAAATCTTTCCACGTTGGTGGTTTAAATCCTGAGTTTCTTAAAAGAGCTGCAGGATGATAGGTTACTATCAGAGGAATATTTTCATAATAATGAATTTTCTCTCTCATGGCTTTTAAAGGGACATCATGTTTTAATAAAGTTTTCCCGGCTACCCTTCCTAATGCTACAATTAACTTAGGTTTAATGAGGCGAATTTGATGCTGAAGATATGGTTCACATTGATCCACTTCAGATGGTAATGGATCACGGTTATTCGGAGGACGGCATTTCAACACATTGCAGATATACACACCTTTATTCCTGTTGAGGTGAATAGCGGCTAGAATTTTATCCAACAACTTTCCCGCACGACCTACGAATGGTTCTCCAAGACGATCTTCATCAACTCCTGGCGCTTCTCCCACTAATAACAAATCCGCATTTGGATCTCCTACACCAAAAACAAACTTTGTTCGTTTATATCCTAACTGGCAGTTAAGACAATTATTTATCTGACTATAAAATTCTTCTAACGATTCTGGAAATTTGTTATCAGAACTTCGATTTTCAATTGCATTGGATTTTTGAACAAATAATTCGTCCCCAAATAATTCACGGGTTTGACTAAGAAAATGATAAATATTCACCGCTATATTTGGATCCATTAATAATTATTTCTTCGAATCTTGTGGGTTTTTATGCCAAGTTAACTCACCATTAATAAATTCCCTGATAGCCACAGTCGTTACTTTCTCTACTTCCTGATAAGTTTCCGGATCTATTTCAGGAGCTTCATCAAAAACACCCAGGTCCCTGCTGTCTTCCTCTTGTAAAAGTTTTTCCGCAAGGCGATCTTGAAGTATTTGCTTGGCTCTTCGTTCCATGACAACTACTGCTTCATAAATATCATCTGTCTGCTCTTCGATTTGGCGAAAAGATAACGATTTAAGACTCATATAACACTCCTTCTGTTTGATTTTCAATTATTTTAATTAATTCATTACTGGCATGTTCAATATGATTGTTGATCACATAATAATCAAACCAATCTTTTTCTTTCAATTCCAATTCCAATCGTTCCAATCTCTTGTTTATTCTTTTTTCCGAATCTGTGCCACGGCTTTTTAACCGTTTTCGGAGATCATCAAGATTGGGAGGCAAAATAAAAATTGTAACCGTATTTTCCGGATATAATGATCGAATAGATTTAGCTCCTTTTACATCAACTTCAAGCAATAAAAACTTGTTCCTCATGATGGCATCCTTGACTGGTTTTTTCATTGTTCCATAATAATCTCCGTGAACCTTTTCATATTCCACAAATTCACTTTTGGTGATTTTTTCCTCAAATTCTTTTATTGAAATAAAATGATAATCCACACCTTCTTCTTCTGTGTAGCGCTGATGACGAGTTGTACAGGATACTGAAAAGTTAATTTCCTGTTTTTTTCGTTGTAATTCACGACACAAAGTTGTTTTTCCAGTTCCCGAAGGACCAGAAATTGCAATTAAATTCTTCATAAAATATTCTGAGCTTGCTCTCTAAGGTTTTCCGTATCATTTTTCAGTTCAATAACGAGATTCGTCAAGGTTATATCAGAATTTTTTGCACCAATTGTATTGATTTCTCGGTGTGTTTCCTGTAAAAGGAAGTTCAATCGTTTTCCAACAGGTTCATCCTCATGTAAAAATGATAAATACTGTTCCACGTGACTCCGGCACCGAAGGATCTCTTCCGTAATATCTACTTTTTCAGAAAGAATGGCAATCTCCTGAGCTAAACGAGTTTCATCAACCGGAACTGTATCTAAAAGCTCTGATATCTTCTTTTGGTACTTTTCTTTACGAATTTTGCCTGCATTTTTCACTTGATGTTCAAGTTTGTCAATCTTTTCACAAAATGATTTTAATTGGTCTTCCATGCTCTTTTGGATTGTTTTCCCCTCAGTTGAACGCATTTCATCCGTCTGCTTCAAAGCATCATTTAAGCTTTTTAAAATATTTTTTGGTTGAATTTTATCCTGGTCATTCTCCGAAAATAAATCTTTAAGGGAAACTATTTCACCCAGTGCAATGTGGCGGCCGTATTCCATCTGAATTGTTTGTAATAACGATTCAATGGCTTCATATCTACTTTTATTTAATCGTAGTAATCCTTCAGTTCCACCATCATGATCCATTTCAAAAATCAACTGTATACTTCCCCTTTTTAGAACATCTTTGGTTCGGTTACGGACATCCAAATCTAAAGCGGGGTCAAGGTCAAAACCCCTAATTTTTAGATCAAAATAACGGGAATTAACTGCCCGGATAGACACTGAAATTTGACCACTTCCATTTTTGACCGTACTACGGCCGTACCCTGTCATACTTTTAATCATAATTTTTCAATAGAAAAACTCAGAAAGTTACGGAGTAATTTATGCTTCTATCAATGAAAACCAAATTTATCAAAATATATCTAAAATAATTTCAACGATTTGGGGATATCTTACCCACTATCAATTTCGGGTTAATTGAAAAAGAAAGTAAATGGCTGTTCCCTAAAGATGAGGTCTCTGGTTCATATTGAAGAGCATAACTCATCTCAATATCGGACCACACTAACCCAAGACCAGTTGAAAGCATTCCAGTTTCATTTCGCCCAAACCTGATCTGGACATTCTCCTTTATAGTCCATTCCATCCCCATACGGAAATATTCCGCCAAACTTCCAATATGAAAATATTCACTCATGGAACGACCTTCCGTCTCCACTATAAAATCTGCCATTAATTCCAATGTAAGTGGAACTAAGGGGAGATCATATTTCCCAGAAATCCCTGCCGAAATACGAGGAGTAACAATTTCCTTTGTTCCATTATCCCAGACCAGCCAGGAAGTAAGAACATCATGGATCACAATTCCTGCTTGTACTCTTTTCCAAAGTAATGTTCTTAAACCGGTATCCAAACCAAAACCTGTTCCCGTATGATTTCCCAATTGGTGTATCACCCCTTTCACTCCAATTCCAAAAATGACACCCCTTAATAACCATGCCCGATTCAAATATGTTCCCCACTGATGTTGACTAAATTCCGTAACATTTTTTAAATCTAAACGTTCATTTCCGTTCAATTTACCATCACCATTCTCATCTAATAACGCATAACGGGTATCCGGGATACCGGGGACTTCCTCATGAATTAAGATTAAACCAACTGGATTGAAAGTAAATTTGTGTATAGGAAAAGAAAGCAAATCACTGTGAACAACTCCTGCAAAACGGCTCTGATGGACAAATGTAAAGGATTTCTTTGTATTTGCAACCAAATTTGCGGGATTCCACAAGGACGCAGATGAACCTTTGCCGGCTGCTGTTAATGCCTTTCCCAGCGCCAATGATCGGGCATCTCCTGTATTCCTGAAAATTTGCCACCCGTATTTTACAAACAACGTTTCTGAAAAAGAAAACTGTGCAATTCCAAACAAACCTAAGAATATTAGTTTTTTCATTAATCCATTCACAATCATTTCATAAACAGAATGACCTAAAAGAATATTTCCTAAAGTCCATGCTCTTTTTTTAAATTATCCAAAGTCTGCAGGGCTTGAATAGGGGTCAATTTGTTCAAATCAAGTGCTGCAATAGCTTTTTTCAATTCATTTTCTTTCTGCTCAAAGATGGACAACTGATTAGACGCAGGAATTACCCGTCCTGTTCCATGGATATTCTCCTGGCTGATATGGAAGTTTAATATCTCTTTTGCTCTTTCAATTACTTCTGATGGTAATCCAGCCATTTGAGCTACATGAATCCCGTAACTTTTGTCGCTTATTCCAGGTAAAATTGTACGAAGAAAAACTATCTTATCGCCAAATTCTTTCACTGTTGCCTGAAAATTTTTCAAACGTTCCAGGGTATTTTCAAGATCCGTCAACTCATGGTAATGAGTTGCAAAAAGGGTCCGAGCACCAACATTTGAATGATTGTGAAGATATTCCGTGATAGACCAAGCCAGTGACAATCCATCAAATGTAGCTGTTCCCCTTCCAATTTCATCAAGAAGTATGAGACTTTGGGGCGTGGCATTATTTAGAATATTGGCTGCTTCATTCATCTCAACAAGAAAAGTACTTTCTCCTCCAGCAAGATTATCACTTGCACCTACGCGGGTGAACAAGCGGTCTACGATGCCGATTTTCGCTTTCTTTGCTGGAATAAAGGAACCAAGTTGGCTCATTAATACCAAAAGTCCAACCTGGCGAAGATATGTGGATTTCCCTGCCATATTCGGTCCGGTTATCAAATGTATTTGACTGGTTTTTATATTCATCAAGGTGTCATTTGGAATGAACCGCTCGGTAGCAGGAAGAAGTTGCTCTACAACAGGATGCCTTCCTGCCTGTATATCCAGACTAGCCTCCATAGTTAGTTCAGGCCTTATATAGCGACTCCTGACTGCATTCGTAGAAAATGAGGATAATACATCCAGACGGTTCAATATCTTTGCGTTAATTTGAATAGTGCGCGTTTCCTGCAATATGTCTCTGCATAATTCTTCAAATAACCGGGTTTCAATTGATTCAATTTTTTCTTCAGCTGATAAAATCTTTTCTTCATATTTCTTCAAGTCCGCAGTAATATATCTTTCAGAATTCACCAATGTCTGTTTTCTGGAATAAGAATCAGGTACCTTGTGCTGGTGAGTTTTTGTCACCTCAATATAATACCCAAATATTTTATTGAAACCAATTTTCAGGGATGGAATCCCCGTAGCTTCCCGTTCAGAATTCTGAAGATCTGAAATCCATTGTTTCCCACCAGATGCAAGTGAGCGGAGTTCGTCCAACTCCTTGTCAACACCCTGAACAATGAAGCCCCCCCGTTTTAGACTCACAGGTGCATCTTCCTTTATTGTCCCAGCGATGAGTTGCACTATTTTTTTCAGATCAATGAATTGACTTGATAGCCCTGAAAGTGCTTTCTTAGCAGATCCCTCCAATTCTTTTTTCAGAAATGGAATTAAATCTAAACTCGATCCAAGTCCCCACACATCTCTTGGAGTTGCTTTCAATCTGCTGATTTTTCCAATAATTCGTTCAAGGTCGGATATTTTTCCTAAACAAATCCTGATAGCGGCCAGAGATTTTTTATTTTGAACCAAGGCTTCAACTATATTTTGTCTCATTTTCAACTGTGATAAATCCGTCAATGGCTGAATTATCCACTGTTTCAAAAGACGGCCGCCTCCCGCAGTTACCGTTTCATCTAACACATCCAACAATGTCCCATGAGTGCCCTGAGTAGACAAAGATTGAAATACTTCAAGATTTCGGAGTGTAAAACCATCAAGACTCATGATTTCTTTTTCCAAAATCGGTCGAACTGTTGTGACATGATCTAGAGTACAGTTTAAAGTATTTCTTATATGATATAAAATGACCCCGCCAGCCGTGATCCCGTGTACCAAATCTTCACAACCAAATCCTTTCAATGAATTGGTTTCGAAATGACTTGTGAGAGTTCGATGGCTTTGATCAAAATTGAAGAGCCAATCTTCTACTTGAGTTACAAATGGTTTGAGTTCACGATACCAATCGGTTGTTGAATAGGTAATATTTTCACTCAAAAGAATCTCTCTAGGAGTAAATTTTCGTAAAGATTCTGTGAGCTGGGGGAGGGTGCATTCTCCTAAAAAAAATTCCCCGGTGGATTGGTCTAAAATAGCATATCCTGCATTATCGTGATGAAAACATATACTGGCGATATAGGTGTTTGATTTCTGATTCAATGCCTGATCAGAGGTAATAGTACCGGGGGTTACAACCTCAATGACTTCACGCCTCACAATTCCTTTTGCAAGTTTGGGATCCTCAACCTGCTCACAAATAGCTACTCTATGACCTGCATTGACCAGTTTAGGAAGATAATTATCCAAGACATGATGTGGAAATCCTGCCAAAGGAACATCAGATGCAGCTCCATTTGCTCGCTTGGTAAGAACAATACCAAGTATCTTGGCAGTAATTTTTGCATCTTCATTAAAAGTTTCGAAAAAATCCCCCATCCGGAATAATACTATACTTTCCGGGTGTTGACTCTTCACCTCAAGATACTGCCTCATCAATGGTGTACCAGGAATCTCAGGGATTTTACTCATAACCTGTCTCCTTTTATCCGTTCATTCTCTTCACGGAAAGTAAATCCCCTTTTATCCAGATATTCAAGGAGAGGAATAGCAGTTTTTCGAGTAAGATGTGTTAATGTTTTAAAATCCGGGACACTCAGTTTATCCTTTGATAAAAAATATGATTCCAGCACAGAAATAAGTTCATTAAAATTTGATTTTTCCAACCAAAGTCCAGATTTTATTTCAATCGATTTATCCTTTCCTTTCAGCACATGGAGCAATTCCAAAACGGATTCATTTTCTAACTGGGTTTTTTCCAAGATTTCATTCAAGGATTGGGGCGCAAACTTACTTTGAGCTAATACATCAGAAATCATATCTGCCTTCCGCTGGTCACTGGAAGAAAGTGATATTTCATGATCTTTAAGGGCATATCCTGCTTCGATTGACAATATTAAATTTTTGTCCATACAATCATTTACAACCATCGCAAACAATGATTCGCTAAACTGTAATTCCTTTCGAATTATATCCCCGTTGATAGATTTTCGATATGGATGCTGATTGTGAAATTGGTTTATTCTTTCCAATAAAACCTTCTTGGAAAAAGTAAACTTTTCTGGATTGTACACCAAGTTATTTCTTATCTCCAACCTATTTTCCGAAATAAATGTTTGAATGTCCTTTATCGAACAATGAAAAATCTTTGTCCATTCCACTTCCGTTTTGGGATGTGTCCAAAACTGATCTACGAATTGGTTGAAGCGCTGATATCTGTCTGTTGATAGAGTTTTCATCCAATTGCGTATATCGTTCCAATTTCCTTTCGGATTCGGATCAAGTATTACTCCCCCACCAATAGTATGCATAGGAGAATAAGAGCGCATTACAAACCGATCGTCCATTGCTGCAACCAGAGGTTTTTCTAACCTGATTAACATCATACCTGCCTCACCTGTTTTCAGAGGTTTTCCTGAAATAGTTACACGCCCAAGAACTTCTGCAGTCCCTAAATGAATTCGAACTCTTTGTTTTGATTTTAATTCCCATCCAATTCCCGGAATCATTTGAACATGGGCAATAAATATTGAAGTTGAAGCAATCCACCCCGATTGAACCAACTCAGCACCGCGCCAGGCCTGATTTTTTTCAATGCCTACTACATTCACAGCAGCACGGTCACCCATGGATACCGTTTCTGTTTTTTCACCATGACTCTGAAGACCCCGCACTTTGCATTTATGTCCAACCGGTTCACAATAAATTTCATCGCCGACTGAAAGCCTGCCGGAAATGACTGTTCCTGTTACAACAATACCAAACCCGGTTTTTAGGAATACCCGATCTATGGGAAGTCGAAAAAATCCCCGGTCCAAAGTAAACCTCACTTTTTCCGCCTGATGTAACAGCGCCTGTCTCAAATCCGAAATCCCGGATTCTGGATTTATAGAAGTACGAATAACAGGGGCAGATTCTAAACTGGTACCAGCTACAATTTCATGTATTTCCATTTCAACCAGATCAAGCCATTCCGGATCGCTAACCATATCCGTTTTCGTGAGGGCAATCACACCCAGAGGAATACACAACAAAGAAAGGATTTGAAGATGCTCTTTAGTCTGCGGCATGACGCCATCATCCGCTGCCACGACAACCAGAGCAATATGAATAGTCGAGACACCTGATACCATGTTCCTGATAAACTTCTCATGCCCGGGTACATCAATAATGGTAATATCCTTATTGAGAAATGCGAAACCCAGGTCAATGGTCATACCGCGGGATTTTTCCTCTTGAAGGTGATCTGTGTCAATCCCTGTCAAAGCCTTGACCAGCGCTGTCTTCCCATGATCTATGTGACCAGCAGTTCCGATGACGATTTGATTCATTCCTTAAACCTGGTTTATAACATCAATCAGAAGTTCAATCTGATTGGGTAAAATCGCCTTCAAATCGATGAAGAAACGATTGCCGGATGTGTACCCTACAACAGGAGTTCCTCCAGTCCGGAATCGATATGCTAGTTCTGATATTTTTTGGTTTTTCGGGTCAAACCTCAATGCCATGCTTTCAATCTCACAAGCAGGTAAGGAACCACTTCCGGCTTCAACAGTTGATTCAATTAAAGCAATACCTAATTTTGATTTCCTTTTTGTTGAAATTCTTTTAATTATTTTTCTGCCGCGTTTCTTTAACATTGTCCGTTTGGTTGATAATAGTGAAAGCGCCAAATTTTCCTTGGTAACTTCTTCAGACCGGTACGTTCGGAGTGTTTCTTCCATAAGGGCAATGGTAAATTTCCCACATCGAATCGTCCGGTAAAGCGGGTTTAATTCCATCTTTTTCAACAAACGATTTTTTCCAACAATTATTCCTGCCTGGGGTCCTCCTAACAGCTTATCACCGGAAAATGTAATGACCCCTGCTCCAGACTTAACAATCTCCTGCACGGAGATCTCTTCAGGAAGATCTCTTTTTGAAAGGTTTATCAATGCGCCACTTCCTAAATCAGCCATGACCGGAATACGCTTCTTTTTTCCTAACTCAACTAAATCATTTAATAAAACTTCCTTAGTGAACCCCTTCACAACATAGTTACTTGTATGAACCCAAAGCATTAACCCTGTTTTAACGTTGATTGCTTTGCTGTAATCACTTAAGTGTGTCCGGTTTGTTGTGCCTACTTCTTTGAGAACACAATTACTTTTTCTGATAATATCAGGAATCCGGAAAGAACCGCCAATTTCAACTTCCTGACCTCGGGAAATAATGACTTCCTTACCTTCTGCCAGTGTGTTCAAAGCTAATAGAACAGCTGCTGCATTATTATTGACCATGAGGCTGTTCTCAGATCCTGTAATAGCGGTACAATGATCACGAACATGATCAAGTCTATTTCCACGCTTACCTGTTTCCAGATTAAATTCTAAATTAGAATACCCTCCCAGACGATTTATGACATTCTTTAGTCTTGCTTTTTGGAT
>Ga0066376_10000322_pt1 | contig 43078 bp, 32 predicted proteins | sample Knorr_S15_td_Bot_FD_77009 | JGI IMG/M metagenome (GOLD analysis project Ga0066376, IMG submission 77009) | Marine microbial communities from Southern Atlantic Ocean transect - Knorr_S15_td_Bottom_ad_5009_LV_A | ecosystem: Environmental > Aquatic > Marine > Oceanic | place: Southern Atlantic... | reverse complement strand
GCAGAGAGACCCGATGCCGAACACTTCTCCGAAAGCCAATTCGACTGATTCGCGTGATTCGCGCGCACCGCGCGCGCCCGGCCCCGACCCCCTACAGCTGCGCGCGACGCCGCGCGTGGCGATGGATGCCGCCGTCGAGATCTACGCCCGCGGGCACGCCGGGGCACTCTCGGCGCGACTGCAAGACCTCAGCATCGGCGGCGCCTGTATCGCGACTTCGGTGCGGATCGATCCCGCGACCATCTACCGCCTGGTGATCTCCTTTACCCAGGGCGTGCTGCAACTGCCGGCCAGCGGTTGCTGGCAGCGCGACGACCCCAGCGACCAGCGCGTCTACACCGGGGTCACCTTCGAGGGGCTCGACGCCGAGGGCGAAGACCGACTCTGGCAGATCGTCCTCGACCACGGCCGCGACCTCGCACACTTCCTCCACCGGCACTCCGACCTGCGCGAACTCGGGATCGAAGAGGCCATCGGTCTCTCGCAAGCCAGTCGCCGTCGCGAACTGGTGGCGGGGAGCGCGATCTACCGACAGGGGCACGAGGCCGACGGCGAGGACTCCATCTTCTTGCTGCTCGCCGGGCGTGTGACCCTCGAGGTCCGCGTCCGCGACGCGCGGAACGTCCCCTACGCGACGCTCAAGCCCGGCGACCTCTTCGGGGGCCACCCGCTGGTGGCGCGCACGCCAAACCCCGATTCCGCGATCTGTGAGAGCGACTGTCAGCTGCTCGAAATCGACCGGGACGCCTTCCGCTACCTGCGGATCTCGAAGCCCTGGACCGCCATTCAGTTGGCGTCGGCGGTGCTGCGGGTCTCGTCGGTGCGGCTCGGGCGAATGATTGGGGCGGTCTCCGAAACCCGCTGAAATCTCGCCCCTCAGCGCGTAGGCCCCCCCGCACGCGCTTCGAGCCATTCGATCAACGCCTCCTCGGGCATCGGCCGAGCGTGCAGGTAGCCCTGGACGAACTCGCAACCGAGGTCCGAGAGCTTCGCCTGCTGGACCTCGGTCTCGACGCCCTCGGCCACGCACTCGATCCCGAGCGCCTGGGCCAGCGACACGATGGCCCGACACATCGACCCGCCGCTCTCACTCTCGATGCGGTTGATGAAGGAGCGGTCGATCTTGAGCGCGTCCACCCGGTATTCGTGGATCGAAGCGAGGCTCGAGAATCCCGTCCCGAAATCGTCGAGCACCAGTGGAAAGCCCGCCACTCGCGAGGCGTCGATCCAGCGGCGTGCCCGCTCTCCGGTGAGAAGTGATCGTTCGAGGATCTCGAGCTTCAGCCTCGTAGGCGGCACTCCGGCCGCCTCCGCCCAACCGCGGCAGGCTTCGACGAAGCCCGCTCGCTCGACCTGTCGCGCCGCAACGTTGATCGACACGTAATAGTCGCCCTCGAATCGCTCGCGTAGCCCGGCCAGGACCCGCAGCGCCTCGCGCGCGACGAGCTCGCCGAGCGGGTGGATCACGCCCGTCGCCTCGGCGGCCGGGATGAAGCGGTCCGGGGGAATGAAACCCTTCTCGGGATGCTGCCAGCGCACGAGTGCTTCGAAGCCCACGACATCGCGCCCGCTGGTCCGCAGGATCGGCTGGAAGTGGACCGCGAGCTGGTCTCCGTCGAGTGCCTGCTGCAGCTCACCGACCAGCACCAGCCCCTCGCGCACCGCGGCCAGGTCACTCTCGAGGTGCTCTCGAATCGCCCCATCCCCGGGCGGGTTCAGGCCACTCGCCTCAGCGGGTCGGAAGCTCTCGGTCTCGGAGCGGAAGTGGCGCAGCACCACCCCGAGGAGCAGGCGCAGCCCTGGGTCCGCGGCTTCGAGGTGCTCCCGCACCCAGTCGCCGTCCAGCTCGAGGCACAGCGTGTCCTCCAGTGCGGTGGCGGTGGCAGAGCGCGGGTTCCCATCGATCAGCCCGATTTCGCCGAAGAGATGTCCGGGGCCGAGGCGATTCAGCTCGCGCGTTTCAGATCCGACTTCGGTCGAGATCGCGACCTCTCCGCTCTCGATCAGGTAGGCGAGCGGGGCCGAATCGCCCTCGCGGAAGATCGTCTCTCCGCTGCCGAAGTGTCGAACGCCAAGTTTCGCTGCCATCGCTCGTGCTCCCTGCGGTGTTCGCATCCAGCGCTTGCCCCGCAACGATACCCCCAGAGAGCCCGCGGCCACTCCCCCGCCTCCAAAGCCCGGCGAAGCCGCGAAATCCCCCAAATTCGCCCCTCGCGGCCCAGAAACCGCCGCAGCCTGTGAAGCTGTTTATACGGTCGGGACCCTGCTCGCCAGATCCTCGGGTCATGGCAAACAAGGACCTCGCAGCGACCCCGGTGGCGGCTCTCCGCCTCGACTCGACGAGCCCGCAGGGGCACGCCGCAGCCGCCATCGGCCCCGGCTCGACGCTTCGCCTGATTCTCCTGGCCGGGCGCCGCCGCAACCTGCGCGTTTAGTAGATGACTTCGTCCTCGACCAGCTTCGCGTAGCGTTCGGGCGAGAGTTCAAGGAGTTCGCGGAAGACCCGCTCGTTGTCCTGGCCGATCACCGGTCCCGGACGCACCGTCACGGTACTGCGCCCGAGCTTCACGTACGAGCCGTAAATCGTCTCGCGGAAGCCCAGGGGGTGAGTCACCTCGACGAAGGTCTCGCGCGCGCGGTAGTGGGGATCCTCGATCAGATCCGCGACATTCGAAACCGGCGCGGCCGGAACCCCGAAGGACTGCAGCTTTGCGGACAGCGCGCGCGGCTCGGCGTCGGCCGTAAAGGCCGAGACCTCGGCGTGCAGCGCATCGAGGTTCGCCAGACGCGCTTCGTGGTCTGCATAATCGGGAGAAGCGGAGAGGCCGGGATTCTCCATGGCTTCGCACAGCCCGTGCCACTCGGCTTCGTCGCGCACGGCGATGCTGATCCAACGGTCGTCCCCGGCACAGCGAAATACGCCGTGGGGTGCGGCGGCGCCAAGCGGGTGACGATTGCCCAGCGGGCCCGCGGTGCGACCGTTCATCGAATGGTCCATGAAGGCCGGGCCCACCAGCTGCATCACGGCTTCCTGCTGGGAATAGTCGATGTGCTGTCCCTCGCCGCTGCGATCGCGGTAGGCCAACGCGGCCAGGATCGCGAAGCCGCCGAGGATTCCGTTGAGCGGGTCCGAAAAGGCGTTCTCCATCGGGATCGGCTCACCCGCCTCGTAGCCGGTCAGGCTGTCGAGCCCGGTGGTGCTGGTGAGGCTGAGCCCGTAGGTCCGCACGTCACGCATCGGCCCCGTGAGCCCCGCGGCGGGCATCGAGAAGAGAATGACATCGGAGCGGACCTGCTTCAGATCCTCGTAGCCCAGGCCGAATTGCTCCATCACACCGGGGCCGAAGTTCTCGGCCACCACGTCGCAGCGCGCGATCAATTCCTTCGCCAACTCGATGGCTTCGGGCTTCTTCAGGTTCAGGCTGACGCTGCCGTTGCCCGCCCAGCAGGCGTGGTTCGAAAGGCTGCGGTCGGGGTCGCGAATGCCCTCGGCGAAAGGCGGCAGCGTGCGCGTCATGTCGACCCGCGCCCGCGACTCGATCTTGAGAACGTCCGCGCCGAGGAAGGCAAGGGTCTGCCCCAGCACGGGCCCCGCCCATACCCAACCAAAATTGGCGACGCGAATGCCTTCGAGGGGTCCGGCGGTGCTCATTCCCCCTCCCCCGTTCTGCCCCGGTCGCGCGTTTCGATTCGCGGCATCAGATCACCCCCTCGCCGCGCAGCTCGTCCTGCATGGCTGCATCGAGTCCGAGTGCTGCGTAGATCGCTTCGTTGTCCTGTCCCAGTAGCGGCGCGTGCGTGGAAGGGCCTCCCGGGCAAGCCGGAAGCTTGAAGGGCGCCCCGAGATATTCGAGGCGTCCCAGCAGCGGGTGCTCGATCTCGACGATGTAGCCGCGCTCGCGCAGGTGCGGGTGAGCCGCCGCCTCGGGCACGGTGAAGACCGCCGTCACCGGCACGCCCGCCGCCTGGCAGCGCTCCATGATCTCGTCCTTGCCGTGCTCGAGGGTCCACATCTCCAGCAGCGGATAGATCGCGTCGGCGTTCTGCCCGCGCATGAACATGTCCTCGAAAATCTCGGCCTGAGCCCACTCGGGGTTCCCGATGACCTTGACCAGCCCCTTCCACTGCCCAGGCTCGAGGGCGAGCATCCAGACGTGGCCGTCCTTGCAGGGCATGATGGTGGCCGGCGCCGCCAGCGGCATGCCCACCCCGGTACGGCTGTCAAAGCGGCCATCCTGCACGTAGCCGCCGATATTCTGGCCGCCCACGAAGGTGGCCGCGATGGCTTCAGCACAGGAGACGTCCACGAGTTGACCGCCGCCCGTTCGCTTGCGCCCCAGGATCGCCGCCAGGCCCCAGGTCGCCCCGGTGCAGGCCCCGAAGAAGTCGGCGGAGAAGGTCCCATGCTCGAGCGGCATCTCGTCCGGGCGTCCGCAGTAGCGCGAGCCGGCCCCGGAAAAATGAAAGGCGTTGAGATCGCAGCCCTTCCACTCACTGTAGGGGCCCGTCTGCCCGTAGGGGGTGATCGAGATCTGCACCAGGTCGGGGAAGTCGGCGGCCAGCGAGGCGTGATCGAGGCCGAGCTGACGCATCGCCCTCGGATGCTGGTTTTCGATCAAGGCGTCGGCCCCGGCCAGCAATTCGAGGAAGAGTTCCCGACCGCGAGGCGTCTCGACGTCGAGGCTGATGCCGCGCTTGTTGGTATTCAGAAACTGGAAGGTGCCGCTCTTCTCGACGTGGGGGACATCCCCCGGAAACGGGCCCCAGGCGCGCGCTTCGTCGCCCTTTTCCGGCGCTTCGACCTTCACCACGTCCGCCCCGAAATCGGCGAATAGACGCGCGCAGTAGGGCCCCGAGACCCCTTCGGCGAATTCGATCACGCGGATTCCCTCGAGTGCTCCCATCGCTTCAAAGCTCCCCTCTGTGCCTCGCCGCCTTGCCGAAAAGAAGTCAGCGCTCGCGCCCGCGGCCACCCTTGTGGGCAGGTCAGCGGCATTATACTCTGCGGGCCGCCCAGACCGAATGGCCCCCTTCCCAAGCCTCTGCAGCCCTCCCGGGCTTCCTCGGAGGGCCTCGCCGCCGCGATGCCGCAGGGCCCACGAGCCGCACCCGGGTGCGGCGCCCCACGTCGAAGACAGGAGACCCGATGCCGAAGGATCCGCTCCGAACACGATTCACCGAGATGCTCGGAATCGAGTTCCCCATCATCGCCTTCACCCACTGCAAGGACGTCGCGGTGTCGGTGATCAACGCCGGCGGCTTCGCGGTGCTCGGCGAAGCCATGCACACCCCCGACGAGATCGCCGCGGACATCGCCTGGATCCGCGAGCGGATCGACGGCAAGCCCTTCGGCATCGACCTGGTGCTACCCGCCTCGGTGCCCGAGGCGGCTTCCCTCGACGACATGATCGCCAAGATCCCGGACGAGCAGCGCGCCTTCGCCGAAAAGATCAAGAAGGCCTACGACGTTCCCGACCCCAAGGAGGCGATCGCGCTGCACCAGTGGGGCGGACTCAACCAGGAATTGGGGCGTGCCCAACTCGACGTGCTGCTCGACGAGCGCGTGCCGCTGATCGCCTCGGGCCTCGGCAGCCCCGCTTTCATCCTCGACGCCGCGCACGAGCGCGACATGCTCGTCTTTGGGCTCGTGGGCAAAGCGCGCCAGGCGAAGCGCCAACTCGAAGCCGGGGTCGACGGCATCATCGCCCAGGGCTACGACGCCGCCGGCCACACCGGCGCGGTCGGCACCTTCTCGATCGTTCCGGAGATCGCCGCGATTGCGGGCGACACCCCGGTGATCGCCGCCGGCGGGGTCACCACCGGCCAGCACCTCGCCGCCGCACTGTGTCTCGGCGCTGCGGGCGTCTGGACGGGAACCCTGTGGTTGGCTTGCCGCGAGTCCGACGTCGACATGATCATCAAGGATCGGCTGATCGAATCGACGAACGAGGACACCTCTTACTCGAAGAGCATCTCGGGCATGACGATGCGCGTCCTCAAGTGCCCCTGGACCGACGAATGGGAGAAGCCCGAGGCGCCGCCGGTGCTGCCCACGCCCTACCAGATGCTCCTCAGCGCCGAATACATCCAGGCCTCCAACGACCATCGCCGCGCCGACCTGATGACCGAAGCGGCGGGACAGGGCGTGGGTTTCATCACCTCGATGAAACCGGCACGCCAGATCCTTTTCGATCTGGTCGAAGAGGCACTCGCCAGCCTCGAGGGTGTCGTCGGTGAGTTGCCCTGAAGCCGGGAGCGCCACAGTGGCAACCAAAACCACGCCGGGAGACGCCTTCGCAGGGGCCACCAGGCCGACGGTCGCGGGCTTCGACGCCGCCAAGGCCGGCCGCCGCGCCGAATGCGACGGGGGCCGCATGATCCCGGGAACGAAGTACGCGGGCCGCGAGGAATTTAGCGGCACGCTCACCGGCGAATACGTCGATCACGGCGATCCGCCCTGGCGCTGGTACCGCCTGTGTGAACTGACCCAGAAGCCCGAGAACTACGAGGGCGACGCGGTCTGGTGTGAATCCGGAAACCTCTTCGTCGTGGACGAAGACGCTGGCTGAAAGGGGCGACGCGCGGCCCCCCGCAGACACAGGAGTTTCGATCCGATCATGAAGATCTACGTATTCGTAAAGCGGGTCCTTGATCCCGACGCGGTCAACAACTATGCCCTCGTCGGCAAGCTCGAGATCGGCGCGGACGGTCGCAGCCTGACCCAGACCGCCATCCCGGACCTGATGAACGCCTACGACGAGCAGGCTCTCGAGGTCGCGCTGCGACTGCGGGACGCCGGCACCGAATGCACGATCCACGTCGTCACCGTGGGAGCGGACCGCACGGCGATCCTGCGCCACGCCGCATCCATCGGCGCCGACGAGATCTCAGAGATCGTGCCGGAAGATCCTGAAGTCGACGTCCACACCACGGCGGCGCTGCTCGCGGCCTTCGTCCGGCAGAAGGGCACGCCCGACCTGGTGCTCTGCGGACGCCAGGCTTCGGACGACGACCAGGGCGTGGTGCCGGCGCTGGTAGCCGAAGCGCTCGGCCTGCCGCTGGTAAACGTCGCAAAGGCCATCGAAAAGCATGGGGACTCGTACCGCGTGACACGCGTCACCCCGGACGGCGACGAGATCGTCGCCGTGGAAGGCGCCGCGGTGGTGACGCTCTCGAACGAGGTTGGCGATCCGCGCTACCCCACCGCCGCGAAGAAACTCAAGGCCCGCCGCGTCTCCCCCGAGGTCGTGACCGCCAGCGATCTCGGCGTGAGTGGCGCCACGCGCACGAAGTTGGTGCAGCAGTTCGTGCCCGACGTCGAGCAAAATTGCGAGTTCATCGAAGGGGCTTCGCCCGCGGAAATCGCAGACCGTTTGATCGAGCGCCTGCGCGAGGACCGCGTTCTTCCCTGAACCGCGAACTGCACCGCAAGCCGGCCCGGCGCCGCACCGCGAGACGACCTCGCCGCCCACCGGGCATCCCTTCCAGACGAATCGATTCATTCCGGTTCCAGAACTGAAACAACAAATTTCCACCGAAAAGGTCCTACACCCAGTATGGGAAGCACAACGGTTCTCCTCTACAGCGCCTGTCCCCGGGAAGGAAGCACTCCCGAAGAAGCGCGCAGCGCCCTCACCCTCGGTCGCGCAACCGCCGCGAGCCTTGGGGGTGATCTCGAGTGGTTCCTCCTCGGCGCGAAGCCCAGCGACGCTGAGGCCATCGCCGCCGAGCAGGGAGTTGCGCGACTCCACCACTGCGCGGCTCCCGAACTGGGAGCCGACACCCAGGTGGCCGCCCTCGAGGCCTTCTGCGCGGCACACGCTCCGCGCATCATTCTCTTCTGCCAGGATTTCGACTCGCGGGTCGTCGCCCCGCGGCTGGCCGGGCGCCTCGGCGCCGGCGTGGTGATGAACGCCGTGGCGATCGAAACCGGCGAAGCGCTGCGGGTCACCGCCTCGGCCTTCGGGGGCGATACGCGCGGGGTCTACGAGTTTACCGGCGACGGAACCGCGGTCATCGGGTTGCAACCCAACGCCTGTCTGCCGGAAGCGGCAGAGTCTCCCAGTGCCCCCGAGTCGTGCGCCTTCGAAACCGATCTCGGGGCCGTCGGCGAACGCATCGTTGTAATCGAAGCGGCTTCGTCCGAGGGTCCGCGGCTCGAAGAGGCCGAGATCATCGTCTCCGGCGGTCGCGGCCTCGGAGCTTCCGAGAACTATCACTGGATCGAAGAACTCGCCGAAGCCCTCGGCGGGATGGCCGGCGCTTCGCGCCCCATCGTCGACGAGGGTTGGACCGACGCTTCGCACCAGGTCGGTCTCACCGGACGCATCACGCGACCGGCTCTCTACCTCGCCGCCGGAATCTCCGGCGCGAGCCAACACATGGCGGGATGCGGTGCCGCGAAGGCGATCGCCGCGATCAACAAGGATCCCGACGCAGCGATCTTCCGCTACGCTCGCTACGGCATCGTGGGCGATTGCCTCGAGATCCTTCCCGAGTTGGTACGCGCCGCAAAGGAGCAGAGGCATGAGTGACGGCGCCACGCCCGCGGTCGAGGGACTCTTTCGCGAGGCAGAAGACGGAGCGCGCCTGTGTGGCTCGCGCTGCGCCCACTGCGGCACGCCCGCCTTCCCGAAGTCGGCTCTCTGCCACAGCGCCGACTGCGACGACTCGCAGATGCAGGACGCCGAGTTCGGGCCGAACGGAACGGTCTGGAGCTACTCGGTGCAGCACTACCCGCCCCCGCCCCCGGCAATCGTCCCGGACCCCTACAAGCCCTACGCCCTGGGCGTAGTCGATCTCGAGGACGGACTGCGGGTGGTGGGACGCCTCACCAGCACCGACCCGGCGCAGATCGGGGCCGGCTCCGCCGTCCGCCTCGTGGTCGGCGAAATCGGAATCGACACCGAGGGCAAGGCCCGCAGCAGTTGGATCTTCGAGCCCGCGTAACGCTGGGCGAAGGCCAGGGAGAGAGAGCAGGATGAGGGACGTAGCGGTTCTCGGCGTCGGCATGCACGCCTTCGGGAAGTTTCCCGAGAAGTCGGTCACCGAACTCTGTCGCACGGCCGTCACCGCGGCACTCGCCGATGCCGGCATCTCCTGGCGCGAGGTCGAGGCGGTGGCCGCGGCCAGCTCGCGCTTTTCCGGCGGCAAGGGCTGGGGGCTCAACGGCAACGATGTCGTCGAGGACATGGGCCTCACCGGCATCCCGGTCTACAACATGTCCGCTGGCTGCGCCGCGGGCGGCAACGCCTTCAACATCGGCTATTCGCTGGTGGCCGGAGGCCTCTACGACGTGGTCCTCGTCGTCGGCGGCGAGAAGATGCCAAAGGGTTTCATCCAGACCTCCGGCGTCGAAGAGGACACCGACCCCGAGTACCTGCGCCAGCGCTGCGTGGGCATGCCCGGACCGGCCTTCTGGGCCCTGCTCTGCCGCCAGCGCATGGCCGAACTTGGCACCACCGAAGAACAACTGGCAAAGGTGGCCGTCAAGGCGCACCAGGTGGCGGTGCACAACGAGTACGCGCGCTTCCGCAAAGAATTCACGCTCGAGATGATTCTCGGGTCAAACATGGTGAGCGATCCGCTGCGCCTCTTCGAAATCTGTCCGGTAAGCGACGGCGCCGCCGCCGCCATCATCTGTTCGGCGGAAAAGGCGCGCCAGCTGACACAGAAACCCGTCTGGGTGGCCGGCAGTGCGGTCGCCACGATGCGCGCCGACGACGGCCTGCCGCGTGGCCTGGCCGGGGTGATCCCCGACGGCCGCACGCACCACAGCGAAGCCGCCATCGCGGTCTCGAAGGCCCTGGCGCAAGCCGGGGCTTCGCCGCAGGATCTCGACCTGACCGAACTACAGGACAACACCGTCTACTACGAGCTGGCCTTCCCCGAAGACTGGGGGCTTTGCGAAGTGGGCGAAGCCGAGTCACTCCTCGAAGCCGGCGAGACCCTGCCCACCGGCAAGATGCCGATCAACCCCAGCGGCGGCTTCCTCTGCTTTGGCGAGGCCACCACCGCCATGGGCGTCTTCCAGGTCTGCGAACTGACCTGGCAGCTGCGCGGCGAAGCCGGTGCCCGCCAGGTGCCCAACGCCAAGCTCGGCCTGGGCCAGACCCTCGGCCTGGGCGGCAACGGCACCGCGGTCGTCCTCAAGCGCTGAGCCCCGGGCTTCGAAGCTGGGGGATTGCGTCGCCGGTCGCTGGTGCCGCGGGGGTGCTGTCTGGTGCCGCCGAAATCGAGGCACGAGAGGTCTGCTTCTTCCTCTCGCAGTGCATGTGCGAATACGCGCAGGGTCAACTCCGGGCTTTTATGACCGAGTTGGGCGGAGCCGGGACCTCCGCCCAACCCCGCGAGAGGCAAGCTTTACGACGATCGTTGCGGAGATCGGCCAGCCGTTCTGCAAGGAGCGGGGACAGGACAACGAAACGAGAGTGGCCCCCGCCCACGGGAACGGTCGCCTCGGTCGAGAAGCAACGTCCGCGTCGTCCGGCGATTCGCCGTTAGCCCGCCTGCAGCGTCGCGACCGTCTTCGCTACCCAGTTTTCGTCGGCCCGGATCGCGGGGTCGAAGTCGAGCAGCACCGTGTCGAAGATACCTCCACAGCGCTCGAGGGTCTTTGCCGCAAAATCTTCGCAGGTCGCGACGATGGCCCACTCGTCGAGCATGGCGTCGCTGATCACCCCCGGCATCTCCTTCCAACGCCCTTCCCGCGACATGCGATGCAACACGTCCCCGGCCTCCTGCCAGCCGTGGAAGTTGAGCACCGAGTGATAGGTCGGCGTCGAGGCGTAGAAGGCGATGTGCTGCTTGAGCGCGGCCTTGGCGGCGTCGAGGCCACTGGCGTTGCGCGCCAACGCCAGAAAGGGAGCGCCGATCACATCGACTTCCGAGGCGTCGCGCCCCGCCTTCTCGGCGCCGCGGGCGATCGCCGGAAGCACGACTTCCCGGGCGTAGCGGAAGGTGGCGATCGGATGCAGGCGCAGGCCGCTGCACATCTCGCCGGCGAGTCGCGCCATATAGGGATTGACCGCGGCGATGTCCACGGGCACCGGCGCAGTGTCGATGGGGCCGGGATTGAAGAAGGGGTTCATCAGCGAGAACTGGTAGTGCTCGCCCTGGAAGCCGGGCTTCGCGCCGGTCTGGAAGGTCTGCCAGATGGCCTGCAGGCACTCGAGGTACTCGCGCAGCCGCGGACCGGGAGCACCCGTCCAGGTGGCGGCATAGCGGCGCACGACGTGGGCCTTCACCTGGGTGCCAAGCCCCAGGTGGAAGCGTCCCCCGGAGAGCTGTTGCAGGTCCCAAGCGAGTTGGGCGGTGATCATCGGGCTACGCGGAAAGGCGATTGCCACGTTGGTGCCGAGCGCGATGGTCTTGGTGTGCTCCGCCACGATCACGAGCGGCAGGAAGGGATCGTGCCCCGCCTCGGGCGCGGTCAGCCCGTCAAAGCCGAGTTCCTCGATGCGCCTCGCCTGGGCGGCGATGCTCGGAATGTCAGTGGTCTGCTGGCCGTCGCCGGCGTACTGCTCGGTGTCGGGCCCGAGCATCACGGTCTGTACGCGAAAACCCACTCTGCGTCTCCTGCGCTAGGACGCGTTCTTGGCGAGGCAATCGAGTGCCGCGATGTAGCCGAAAGTCGCGGCCGGACCGATCGTGGCGCCGGCACCGGGATAGCTCCGTCCCATCACTGCCGACGAACAATTGCCGATGGCGTAGAGCCCCGGGATCGGCTCCCCCCCCGTGGTGAGCACGCGCGCGCGCTCGTCCACCAAAAGGCCGCCCTTGGTCCCGAGTTCGCCGGCAAAGGCCTCGATGGCGTAGAACGGGGCCTTCTCGATGGGCGCCAGGCAGGGGTTCGGTTCGACCTTCGCGTCGCCGTAATACTGGTCGTAGATGTTGTCGCCCCGCTGGAAGTCGAGGTCGACACCGGTCCTCGCATACTCGTTGTTGCGCTCGACCGAATCGCGCAGCCCATCGGCGTCGACGCCGAGTTGCGCGGCCAGATTCTCGAGGGTGTCGGCCTTCTTCATGTACCCGTCGCGGAAGAACTTGCGGACCATCCAGTCGGGGGTGGCCGACCCCTGCAGCACGGGGCCGCACATGTACTTCTTGCGGTAGGTGGCATCGAAAACGAAGTAGGCCGGAATACAGGAATCGGCGTCGGAGTGGTGGGCGTACATCGCGTTCACGATGTCGACGTACGGCGCCGCCTCGTTGACGAAACGCTTCCCCTGCTGGCTCACCAGAATGCTGCCCGGCAGCGACTTCTCGATCACCAGCATCCGCGCCTGCTCCTCGCCGGGCACCACCGAAGTCGGGCCCCACCAGGCATCGTCCATCAGGTCCACCGCGGCCCCCGCTTTGATGCCCATCTCGATCACTTCGCCGGTGTTGTAGGAGTTGCCACAGGTCCACTCGGCGCGGGTGGGATTCGGCAGGTACTTGTCGCGCATCGGCTGCGAGCCTTCGAACCCCCCGGCTGCGAAAATCACGCCGCGCGCGGCGCGGATGCGAAAGCTCCGCCCCTCCCTTTCGACTTCCAGCCCCACCACGCGACCGTCGTCGATCAAGAGGTCTCGTGCCGGGGTCTTTAGCCAGATCGGAACGTCGCGATCGCGCAGCGACAGCCGCAGCATGCCGATCAGCGCGTTGCCGCCCGACGGATTGCGGTCTCGCTTCGACCGAAAGCGCCAGGGGATGTCGAAGCAATACTTGAAGATCAGCTTCGCGAAGAGCGCGATGCCTCCCGGCTGTCCGGTGAGCACCATGCGCGCCTCGACCGCCGTCATGCCGAGCCGTCCCATCACCTGCATCTGCAGGTTCTGGGAACGCATGGCGAGGAAATCGTCGCCCAAAAGCTTCGCGTTGAAATGCGCCGGCTCCACCGAGCGTCCCCCGGGCTTGCTGCCCTCGATGCCGGGGTAGTAGTCGGGATATTCCGGCAGGCCCACGACCTCGACCTGGGTCTGGTCGACGAGGTAGCGAAGCATCTCGGGGCCGCGCGCCACGAAGGCCTCGAGGCGGGCTTCGGCCACGGCACCCTTGGTGGTGCCGCGCAGGTAGGTCATCGCGTCGTCTGCGCTGTCGTCGATCCCGAGCTCCGGCATCAGGTGGTTATTCGGAAGCCACAAGAGGCACGACGACATCGCCGACGAGCCGCCGTATTGATCGGTCTTCTCGATCACCAGCACGCGGCCCCCCTCGTCGTGGGCCTTTAGCGCGGCGGTCATGCCCCCGGCTCCGGTCCCCACCACGAGCACGTCGACTTCGGCGTCGAAGCCCGGGACGCTCGATTCGCTGACCTCGCCCGCAAAGGCGGCGGCGTTGGCTTCCGTCATGACGCATTTTCTCCCAGCCGCGCCTTCACGCTGCGGCGCAATAATTTTCCGATTTCGTTGTAGGGAAGTTCAGCCCAGAAGGCGATCCGGGAAGGTACCCGGGACGAGCGTAGGCGGTCCTTCACCCACTCCTGCAACGCGGCTTCGTCCGCCGAAACCGCGGCGTCGCTCACCACGACGGCGACCACCATTTCGCCCCACTGCTCGTCGGGCATTCCCACCACGGCACAGTCGCGAACGCCGGCGTGCTCGAGCAGAACGTCCTCGATCTCTCCCGGCGACAGGTTCTCGCCCCCGCGCACGATCACGTCGTCGACCCGCCCGTCGACGAAGAGAAAGCCCTCGCGATCGAGAAAGCCGCCGTCGCGGGTGGGGAACCAGCCGTCGTCGTCGAGCAGCGAGCCCTTCTCGAGGTACTCCCCGGAAACCTGCTCGCCGCGCACGCAGATCTCGCCGTGTTCGCCGGCAGCCACCGCCTGACCGTCTTCGTCCCGGATTTCGACCTCGACGCTGGGCAGCGGAAGCCCCACCGAGGTGAGACGGCGCTGCACGGCGGGGTCTTCGCTGGCCACCGCGGCCCGATGGTCTGCCGGGGAAAGGATGGCGATCGTCGAGGAGGTCTCGGTGAGACCGTAGGCATTCGTAAAGTCGGTCTCGGGGAAGAACGCCATCGCCTTTTGAATCACCGGGAGCGGCATCTTGCCACCGCCGTAGGAGATCGCTCGTAGCGCGGGGAAATCCGCTCGGCCCTCTTTCTCGAGAGTCTCGATGATTCGCACCAGCATCGTTGGCACCACGAAGGCGTTGGTGATGGCCTGCTTTCGGACGGTCTCGATCCAGGCCTCGGGCGAGAAATTTTCCAGCTGCACGACCCGCCGCCCCGCGTACACCGAACTCGCGATCGCCGCCATGCCGGCGATGTGATACGGCGGGACACACACGAGCGCGGCATCGTCCTCGGACGCCGCGCCAAACTCGACCGAGCCGAGGATGTATGAAACCAGATGCTTGTGCCGGATCACTGCGGCCTTCGGCGCGCCGGTGGTGCCGCTGGTAAACAACAGGATCGCGATGGCGTCCCCGTCCATGCCCCAATCGTCTTCGGGGCGAGGCGCCGCCTGGGCCTGGGCCAGAAAATCGCCCCGACCAACCAGCGCTGCCCCGGGCAACCCCGCGAGCTCTTCCACGCGCGCCGCGTCGCTGATCAGAAACGAGGGGGCAATGCGCTCCGCCAGCGCCTCGAGTTCCGAGCCGGTGAGCCGGTAGTTGAGCGGGGAGAAGGGAATCCCCGCCCAGGCGCTGCCAAAGACCGCCACCGGCAGCGCCAGGCTGTTTACGTCGAGCAGCGCCACCCGCTCACAGCCCGAGTCGCTGATCCGCCTGGCCGCGCCCCCCGCGGCTTCGAAGAGCTGCTGGAAGCTGAGCGTCGCCTCGCCGTTCTGGAAGGCGACGCGGTCACCAAAGCCCGAGGCGGCCATCTCGAGGAGCATCATCAGGTTCATCGCAAGTCCAATCGGGGATCCGTCGCGGGCGGCCCGCGCTAGTCCTCGGCCTGGGTCTCGGCCCAGCCTTCGGTGAGCGGCACGAGGTAAGAGAGGACGAGTTTTCGCGACTGGAACTTCCAGGCGCCTTCGATGCGGCGGTAGCGGTCCTCGTAGTAGCCCGAGCCAATATACGAGCGACCGTCACGCGTCTGTCGCAGGTCGAGGTAGCAGGTGCCCTCGGCCTCGTCTCCCCGCACGGAGACGACATGATTGTGGACAAAGGGCTGGAAGACCGCGTCCGAGAGCGCCTCGGTGTAGGTCTCGAGGATCGCGGCGCGGCCGCGCAGGGGAGCGCGGTCTCCGGTGTCCATCACGCCGTCCTCGGCAAAGAGCGCTACCGCCCCGGCAATGTCGTGCTGCCAGACGCAGTGGGCGTACTGCCGCGCCAGATCGCGGATCGCTTCGCGATCCTCAAGCCTGCGGATTCTCGCTTCGAGGGGGGTGGTCGACATGCCTTCCGGGATCTTCGGCGGAGGTTTCCAGGCGGACGCAGAGCGTAGAGCACGCACCTCTGCGGCGGCAAGCGTCCTATGCCGGGTCCGCGCCTCCCGCGTCGAGAGCCTCGGCCACCAGCTCCGCAACGTCTGCTGCGCGCACGCGCTTTTCTGGGTCGCGCGCGCTGAGCCCGTCCTCCAGCATCTGCATGCAGAAGGGGCAGCCCACGGCGACGGTCTCGACCCCCGCCGCCTTCACCTGATCCACGCGCCGGTGGTTGATCCGTTCGGTCGGGTTGTCATCGGTGAACGCGAAGCCGCCACCGGCCCCGCAGCAGAGCGCACGCGAGCGATTCGCCTCGAGTTCCTTGATCTTTCCGCCCGGCGCCAGCCGCGAAAGCACTTCGCGCGGGGCGTCGTACTCGCCGTTGTGCCGCCCCAGGTAGCAGGGGTCGTGATACGTGAGCGTCTCGCCCCCGCCCGCCTCGGGCGGCAGCTCGAGCTTCCCCTCGCGCAGCAATTCGGCGATGAACTGCGTGTGGTGCACCACCTCGTAGCGTCCGTCGAAATCCGGGTACTCGTTGCGCAATGTGTTGAAGCAGTGCGGGCAGGTGGCGATGATCTTTCGCACGCCGTAGCGCTCGAGCGTCTCGATGTTGGTCTTCGCACAGGTCTGGTAGGTGAGTTCGTCGCCCACCCGCCGGGCGGGATCCCCGGTGCAGCCTTCTTCGGCTCCCAGCACCGCAAAATCGACGTTCGCCGCCTGCAGCACCCGAACCACCGCGCGCGTCACCGCGACGTTGCGCTCGATCATCGATCCGGTGCAGCCCACCCAGAATAAATATTCCGCGCGGTCACCCCGGGAGAGCACCTTGATATCGAGGTCCTCGAACCAGGCCTCGCGGTCGGACGAGCCCCCCACCCAGGGCTGCCCGCGATCCTCGATATTCTTGAGCATCGCCTTCACCCCGTCGCTCATGCGCCCTTCGGTCATCACCAGGTGCTGGCGCATCTCGATGATTTTCGGGACGTGCTCAATGTAGACGGGGCACTCCTGCTGGCAGGCACCGCAGGTGCGACAGCCCCAGAGTTCCTCTTCGGTGATAGCGGGCCCAGCGCCTTCACCGCCTGCGATTCCAACGAGCGATGGCATCGCGACAGCCCCATCGGAAGCTGCGCCCAGCCCCGGGCCGACTTCGCTGAGGTGATCCTTGAGGTCGCGAATCAGCTTCCGCGGGTTCAGGGCAACGCCACTTCCATGCGCGGGGCAGACACTCTCGCAGCGCCCGCAATTCGTACAGGCGTCGAAATCGAGCAGCGATTTCCACGAAAACTGATCGACCTTGTTGGTGCCGAGAGCGTCCAGAGCGTCGGGGTCGGCGTCGAGGGCCGCCTCGATGTCCGGGTAGGCGAGGCGCCCGCTGGGGCCGAGATCGCGCAGGAAGATATTCGAGAGGCCGAAGAAAGCGTGGGCCAGCTTGCCGAACGAGAAGTAGCCGATCAAGACGAAGGCCGTCATCGCGTGCACCCACCAGAGCGTGCGATGCAGCGCCTCGAGGCTGGCGTCCGAAAACCCGCGCAGCGCGAGTGCCACGGCGTAGCCGCCCGGCGACCACAGCGCCCAGTTGTCGGGCAGCGGCAGCACCGTCACTGCGATGCGCGCCCCCTCGATCACAAAGCCCTGCACGAAGATCACCAGCAGCAGGCACAGCGCGAACCAGTCGTCGAGGCTCGACTCGAGGTAGGTCGGGCGCATCACCGCCCGCCGCCACATCGCCATGCCGATTCCGATGATCCCGAGGATTCCGAAGACGTCGGCGCCGAGCGAGAAGCCCAGGTAGACCGGGCCTTCGAGGTAATGGATGCCGCTCCACTCCTGCACCGCGATCATGCAAGTGGCGATGAACTCGACGAAGAACCCGTAGAAGATCAGCGCGTGGGCGACCCCGGCGTAACCCTGTCGCAGTTGGCGCTTTTGCCCGAAGACCTCGGCGAACACTCCGCGAATACGCTCCCAGGGTCGATCGAGGCGCGCAGCCGGCCCGCCCAGGCGCCAGAGGCGGAGACGCCGAACGATCCCCCACGCGAACACCGCCATCGCGACCGTGGCGAAGGGATAGATCCACCACCCATCGACGATGTTCCAGAATATCTCGCGTGTCGGTACCATCGGGGACGCACCCTCCCAGGGGCGACAAGCATAGTCTCGATTCACGCCCGCCGCGGTACCGGGCGGCTTGCAATCGACCATTCGGCCGCTACAAGACAGGCAACCGTTCGGACCGGCGGCGTTCCGACCGCGATCCAGGGAGAGCGACAGTCAGCGGATGCCCGACTCCATCCCGACCGCACTCGACGGCCTTCGCGTCGTCGAAATGAGCAACGAAAAGACCGCCTGGTGCGGCAAGCTCTTCGTCGATTTTGGGGCCGAGGTGGTGCTGGTGGAGCCGCCCGGCGGCGACCTCGAACGGCAGCGTGCCCCGCTGGCCGAATCCGCGAACGGGACGGGTCCCGGTCTTGCTTTTCTCTACACCGCTTCCGGAAAAAAGAGCATCGCGCTCGACCTCGAAGCGGCCCACGACCGCGCCCACCTCGAAACCCTGCTCGCCCGCGCGGACATCGTCCTCGAGGGCGAACCCCTCGGACACCTCGAGCGCTGGGCCCTTGGCTTCGAGGATCTGCGCCGGGTCCACCCCGAATGCGTCTGGACCTCGATCACGCCCTTTGGGCGCACGGGGCCCAACGCGGGGCTGCGCGGCGGCGACCTGGTGGCCAACGCCACCGGCGGAGCGCTCTATGTGACAGGAGACCCGGCGGCGCCGCCTTCGCGCCTGGCCGGTTCCCAGGCGCTGGTCAGCGCCGGTGCAGCGGCCGCTGCCAGCAGCCTGATTGCGTTCCACGGGCGCCTGCGTTCGGGACGCGGACAGCTCGTCGATATCTCGCTCCAGGAAATGACTGCGGCGGTGAGCCACATCAGCGGCGTTGGCAAGTGGCTCGACGACGGCATCGTGCCGGTTCGAAACGGCACCAGCCTGTTTGCCTCGGTGCCTTCCGGCGCCTACCGCTGCCAGGACGGTCTCGCCTACCTGATGATCAACCGCCCGCTGCACTGGCAGGCGCTGGCGCGCTGGATCGCTGAGCGCACCGACCACGAGGCTGTCCTCGAGCCGATCTTCGAGGGACCCTCCGCCAATCGCATCGAGTACCGCGATCTTCTCGACGTCTTCATCGGAGATCTTGCGGAGCAGTACGCGGTGGCGGGCTTCGTCCGTGAAGCCCAGGCCCGTCACCTGGCGGTGACGCCGGTCAACGATGCCCGCGGCGTGCTTCGCGATCCGCACCTGGCCGCTCGCGGATTCTTTACGGAAGTCACGCATCCGGGTTGCGAGCCCCAGCGTCAGCCGGGGCCCCCGATCCGGCTCGACGCCGCGAAACCACCGCAAGCGGCGCCCGCCGTCGATCAACACCGCGAGGAAGTCCTCTCAGCGACCCGCGAACGCACGCCGGCGGAGCGGCCCTTCCGCAGCGCCTCGGGAAGCCCGCAGGAACCGGGCCGGCCGCCGCTTGCCGGCCTGCGGGTCCTCGAATTCACAGCGGCCATGGCAGGGCCCTGGATCGGTCGCATCCTCGCCCACTGCGGAGCCGACAGCGTGCGCATCGAATCGAAGCAGCGCCCGGACGTGGTCAGGCTCTACATCCCGCCCTGGAATCGCTCGCTCGGGACACAGCCCCAACTTTCGCCCTGGTTCACCGACTGGAACGCGGGCAAGCGCTTCATCGGCCTCGACCTCACCAACCTGCGATCGGTCGAACTGGCGAAGCGGTTGGTGGCGCGCTGCGACGTGGTGATCGACAACCAAAGCACCGGTGTCCTCGAAAAGCTCGGTCTCGGATACGACGAACTCGTCCGCCACAACCCGCGCCTGGTGATGATTTCCACGACTGGATACGGCGGCAGCGGCCCGAACGCGCGCTTTGTCACCTGGGGATCGAATATCGAAGCCGTCGCCGGGCTGGCGAAGCTTTCCGGCCCGGCGGACGCCGAATGCACGATCACCCAGTACGCCTACCCCGACGCCCTCTCGGCGATGCACGGCGTGGCGGCGGTGATCGCGGCCCTCGATCGCCGCGATCGCTGCGGCCAAAGCGAACACATCCTCGTCTCCCAGTACGAAGTCACCGCGGCAGCGGTGGGCGCCGCATTGATGCAGGGCGAGTCGCGCGAACCCGAACGCTTGGGGAATGCGCGGCCCGGCAGCGGCCCCCACGGTGTCTACCCCTGCCGCGGCGAAGACCGCTGGTGCGCCATCGAAGTGAACGACGACGACGACTGGCAGCGACTCGCTGTCGCTCTCGATCAGCCGGTCTGGTGCGCCGACCCGCGCTTCGCCACCAGCACCCTGCGCGAAGCACTGCGCGAGGAGATCGACACCCGTCTCTCCGAAACCACCCGGGATCGCGACGCCTTCGAAATCGCTCGCCGCCTTCAAGACGCCGGCGTCGCCGCCGGTGTGGTGCAGACCGTCGAGGACGAGTACGAACGCGACCCCCACCTGCGCGAGCGCGGCTTCTTCGAGACGATTCCCCACGTTGCGAAGGGGGCCGTCGTGGCCGCCGGTCTGCCCGTCGGCCTGACCGAGCCGCGGGGGCACAGCCGCAGCAGCGGCGAGGCCCTGGGCCAGGACAACGAGGCGGTCTTCGGCGAATGGCTGGGCATGAGTGCCCTCGAAGTCGAAGACGAGATCGCCTCGGGGTCGATCGAAAGAGCGGACTGAACCTACCGGCGAAGTGAGCCGCCTGGGCGCACGCGAAGCAGCCTCAGGAAGCGTCGCGGCGGGCGAGGTCTGCAGCCAGCGACCGGCCCCCGAGGTAGAAGCAGAGGGCGCCCGGAACCATCGTGCACGCCAGCGAAAGCAACGAATAGCGGATCGCCTCGGCTCCGTACGTGGGCGCAAAGTAATCGTTGAGAAAACCCACGACAAAGGGGCCCGCCCCCGCCCCCACGAGGTTGATGATGAGCAGCACGATGGCGGCCGCCGTGGCGCGCATCCGCAAGCGCGCCAGGTTCTGGTTGATGGTGTGGAGCGATGGCACGTACATGTTGGCGAGGATGTAGAAGAAGAAGAACGAGATCATCGCGGTCTCGCTCTTTTCCGCGAGCAGGAAGCCCGCCGCCAGCGGCACGCTCGCCAACGTCGCCAGCGCCGGGATCGTCATATAGCGCGAGGGCTTCGCGCGACCGAGGCGATCGGCCAGCCGGCCTCCGAGATAGGTCCCGAGGCTCCCGCCGATGCCGACGATCCCCGCCATCCAGATTCCGATCTCGACCGGCGGCATGCCATGAACCCGACCGAAAAATGCGTAACCCCACATCAGGATCCCGTAGCCCGTGAGCGAGAGGAAGCACGACGCGGCGATCAACCAGACCCAGGAACGGTTTGACGCCAGGTAGCGAAATGTTTCCCCGAGCGTCGCCCGTTCCGCGTTGCCCGAAGCCACCTCGGAAATGCCCCGCGGCGGCTCCTTCACCGTGAAGCGCACCACCAGCGCGAAGAGCAGGCCCGGAGTCCCGAGCACGATGAAGGCGGTTCGCCAGTCGAAGTACTCGCGCAGGTAGCCGCCACCCAGGTAGGCGATCGCCGAGCCGATGTAGATGCCCCAGGCATAGATTCCCATGGCGGTGGCGCGCCGCTCGGGCGGGAAGTAGTCCGAAATCAGCGAGTGGGCCGGCGGACTTCCGGCCGCCTCCCCGACCCCGACCCCCACGCGCACCAGCGCGAGTTGGGCGAAGCTCCGCGTGAACCCGGAGAGGACTGTCATCGCGCTCCACACCGTGAGCCCAAGGGCGATGATCGAGCGCCGGTTGCCGCGATCGGCCCAGCGCGCGATGGGGATCCCCGCGATGGTGTAGAAGAGCGCGAAGGCGAAGCCCAGGAGCAGCCCCATCTCCGTGTCGGTTGCCCCCATCTCTGCCTTGATGGGTTCGACGAAGACAGAGAGAATCTGCCGATCGATGAAGTTCAGGACGTAGACGAAGAAGAGGACACCGAGCACGTAGCGGGCGTAGGCGGGTGAGATCTTTTCCAGGACCGGCTCGTCGGGCGCACCGGATTCGCTACGAGCTTCGTCCATCGCGGTCCCCCTCCTGGCTTCGCCCTGATCCTTCGAAAGCCGGGGGCCGCTCAGCCGTTCCCGAGTTCCTTACGGCGCGCCAGCCAGTCGCTGACCATCGTGCCGAAGTGCTTCGGGTTGTAGATGTCTTCCTCGAAAGACCAGAGCCCATCGCCGGCGTATTTCAGCAGGCTGAAATTGTAGGCCTGGTGCAGGCTGCCATCGCCCGGATCGACCATGCGGTTCCAGATCTGGGCGGTGACCCAGCCGCGCTCCTCGTCGATCATGTACCACTCGACAGGGAAGTACTTCATCTGGTCGTTCGGCGACTTCGCCATCGTCGAGACGATCCAGGAGCGGATCGCCTCGCGACCGCCGAGGGTCCCGAAGAGGTGCTCGATGTAGGTGGCGTCCTCGCTGAAGAGATCCGCCCAGGGGTTCCAGTCCCCCGAAATGCCGGCCTGCAGCGCGGTGTTCCGATAGTGCGCGAAGGCTTCCTCGAGTTCGGCCCGACTGAATCGTCCCATGCTGACTCCCCTTTGAACGCCCGCGAACGGGCGCCGCCCTCAAGCGGGGGGAAGCCTCCCCTGCCGCGGCGTCGGCGTCAAGGGCAAGGGCGGGCGAGGGCCGCGGGCGGCGTCAGCCGGCGGTCTCGATCACGGGCTCCGAAAACGCAGGCGCGGGTTTCGCGGCCACGACGGGCTCCCCCTCGACCACGTGGAGTCCGACAGCCGCCTGGAGTTCTTCAAAGCCCTCCTTCACCGCGGCCACCAGGTCCTTCATGTCGGGAACCAGTTCGTAGTCTCCGTTGAAGCCCCAGCAGAGCTTCCCGTCGTAGCTCATCAGTGCCACGCCGAGGCCCATGTCGTCGAGAAGCGGAACCTGGGGATACATCGCCTGCATTTTCGCACCGAGCATGTAGAGCGGAACCTGGGGACCGGGCACGTTGGTCACGATCGTATTGATCGGCCCCGAGGCCGCACGCGCGCCGAGCGAGAGCAGCATGGTGCCCATGAATTCCGCGGCACCCATGATCATCTCGACGCCGAGTGCCTGGCGCGATTCCTTCAGTTTCTGGGTCGTCGCGTGGATCCTGCGTACGCGCTCCAGCGGATCGGCTTCGTCGATCGGCAACGGAACGATCCACGACGACACGTGGTTTCCCAGCTGGCCGGCGTCCTCGGGCTTGCGAATGCTCACCGGCGCAGCGGCCCGAAAGTCAATTGCCGAGGGGTCCGCCTGTCGCTTGATCAGGAATTTTCGCACTGCGCCGCTGACCACAGAGAGCACCACGTCGTTCAGGGTGCAATCGAGCTTTCGACGGACCGCGCGCACGTCATCGAGGGACATGGTGAGCCAGTCGAAGCGCCGGTGCGGACCCAGGTCGCCGTTGAGCGGGGACGGAGAAGCGGGCTTGAGCGAAGCGCCGATGAGATCCCCCACTGCCGAGAGTCTCATACCGATCTCGGACTTCAGGTCCTCGGCCTGGGAGACGAAATTCTGGATCCCGTGCAGGGCGTCGAGCGGGGCCGCCGCGCGGCGCAGGGACTCGTCGCGAATCAGCTCGAGCGAAGTCGGCACCGGTCGGGGCCGGAAGGTCGGCGGCTCTTCCGCCTCTTCGACTTCCGGAGAAGTCGACATCAGGATATAGGAAAGGTCGACACCCGAAGCGCCGTCGATCATGCAGTGATGAATCTTCGTGATCACGGCGAAGCGATCGTTCTCGAGACCTTCGACGACCCAGGTCTCCCACAGCGGTCGATCCCGGTCGAGAGCCTGGCTCATCACGCGCGCCGAGAGGTGCTTCAGCTGGCTATCGTTTCCGGGCTTCGGAAGGCTCGTGTGGCGAATGTGGTAGTCGAGGTTGAACTGGTGATCATCGATCCACACCGGATGGTTCCAGATGGGAATCCAGCGAATCTTCTGGCGATAGCGCGGCACCTTCGGCAGAGCGCTGCGAATCGCGGCCTTGAAGCGGTCGATGTCGATGCCCCCGGATTTAGAGCGAAGCGGACCGGCGTCGTAGATCTGCGTCGCCGCCACGTGCATGTGGACGTGATCGTTCTCGAAGAAGAGAAAGGTCGCGTCCTGGGTCGAGAGGCGGTCGTAAGTGAAGCGAGCCATGGGAGGTCTCCCTGGTGGATGGCGGACAGAAATCAGCCGCGGTGGGGTGGAATCGTGTGGGCGGCCGGCGATCCGGCAGAGTGCGCCAGAACTGGAAGCCGCCGAGAAGAACCGTCGGAAAGGGTGCCTCGGGTGGTCTGCAGGTCGAGTGTCAGCGGAAAGATCCCGCGAGCGCCGAAGCGGCCGGAGTGTGCCCGACACGCAGGCGGATCGCAAGTCGGCTGTCGCCCGCCACCGGCCCCCTCTCGCCGGCCTGTGGCTGGCGGGGCCTGCTGGCCCGCTCCATACTTCGTCCCGTACCCCCCCCTCGAATTTTCATGCAGGCGCAACCAGCGCACCAACGGGTTCTGGACCGAGGGAGATCACGTGGACATTGAAGCGATCTGCAACGCGACCCTTGACGGGATCGGCCTCGGCGATCTGGGCCGAAGCGTGATGCCCGAGGGCAGCGAACTGCCGCGGGGCCGCCGCATCGACCTCGACTGCGGCGAGGCCTTCTACCGCGAATCTGGTGGTCCCGGAGCCGGTGGTCTTGGAGTCGGTGGTTCCAGGTCGGTCCCCACGGTGCTCCTGCTGCACGGCTGGATGGCCACCGGCGGCCTCAACTGGTTCCGTGCCTTCTCGCCCCTGGGCCAGTCGTTTCGGGTGCTGGCCCCGGACCTTCGCGGACACGGCCGCGGGCTGCGCAGCCTGCGTCCCTTCCGTCTCGAAGATTGCGCCGATGACACCGCCGAACTCATTCGCGCCGTCTCAGACGGCCCGGTGATTGCGGTGGGCTACTCGATGGGCGGCGCCGTGGCGAAGCTGCTGTGGCACCGGCATCCGGAACTCGTTTCGGGGCTCGTACTCTGCGCCACCGGACCCCGATTGATCGCGACCGCTTCGCAGCGCCGCACGGCCAAAGCGCTCCTCGGCACCCTCGCCGGAACCGCGAGGCTGACCCAGATCGGCACCTACCTCCCGCGCAAGATCCTCGAGGCACTGCTTCCCCTGCCCAGTTTTTCCGACCGACACGCCTCGCCGCTTTGGGCCGGCGCCGAGATGGCCCGGCACGACTGGCGAATGGTCCTGGAAGCCGGCGCCGACCTGGGCCGCTACGACGCGACGCCGTGGCTCGAGAAGATCGACGTCCCGACCACCGTGATCGTCACCGACTCCGACGCCGCCATCGATCGTGCCGTCCAACTCGACATGGCGCGCACGATCCCGGGCGCCCGCACCCGGAGAATTGCCGGCGGCCACCTGAGCTGCGCGTCGGCGACCTTCGGCGACGTTCTGGTCGAGGCCTGCGAGGACCTCGCATCTCCCTCCGCCGTCGCCGCCTGAAGCCCGCGAGACCCGGCGAACGCTAGGCGCCGAGAAGCGCTCGCACGCGGCCCGCGACGCGCTCGAGTTCGCGAAGGGCCGAAGGTTTCGTCGTCTCGACTTCTCCAAAGCGTCCGGCGGTGCCTTCCTCGAGCAGTCGTCGGTGAAAGATCTCGGATTCGGGGACGGGATCGACCCAGCCGCGCTCGATGCAGCGGGACGCGAGGAGTTCGGTCCACTGCTGGGGCCGCGTTGTCCCCCGATTATTGAGCGGGCGCGCCCGGGAGCGCCGCCACACGAAGTTCCGAAGGGCATCCTGCGCCGCGAGCCAGAGGTCGCCGGTTCGGCGCGGAACCGGGTAGAGCAGGACGCGCCGACCGCTCGCGCAGGCGGTGGCCAGCAGCCTCTCGTCGTCCCCCGTCACGACGAGCACCGAAGCCTTCGCGACGATGTCGGCCAGGGCATCGCCGTCCAGCCCCACGCGAAATGCGCCGGGCTCCAGAAGCCCTGCGCGAAAAGCCGCCTCGACACCGGGCTCGAGTGTTCCCATGACACCGATCTCAAAGGACGTGCCGCGCGCCGCGACGAAACGCGCCACGTCTTCGGCCAGGCGACTTGCAAAACCCTGCGTCCAGGCCCGTCTTGGATCGTTCGCGCCAACCAGTAGCGCAACGCCCCCGCCCTCCCCCGCAGGCACGACCTTCGGCGGTGCCACCAGCGGCCCGACGATCGACATCCTCTGCGGGTGCGGGAACTTTCGGGCCGAGCACGAAACGACGCCAAGGTCGAAGTCGCGCGCGGGGTCGCTTCCGGGGGCGCCGAGGTGGACGGCGAGCATCCGCCCACGGCTCTGCCCGCGCACGGCGCGTGCCACCGACGCGGCCCCGGCGCCCGCGGAAATCAGGAGATCCGGGAGTTCCCCCGACCCGTCGGGAGCGCGCCAGGTGTAGGGCCAGGGCAGCGCCTCGGCCAGCGCCTGCACCGAAGCGCGCGCCGACGGCTCTTGGTCGCAGATCACTTCGACCCGGGGAGTTTCCGACTCCCGGCGTGGGCCGCCCCACAAGAACCCCGACACCGCCAGGGGAAAGCGGGGGTCGTCCTGCACTTCGACCTCGAACGCCACGCCGGGTCTTCGCCTCGCCGCGCTCTCGAAGACGAAGCGCCACCACGAGGGGCCCCCTTCGGTGCCGCTGGGCGGGCCGCGTCGCCCCGCGCTTCGCGTTGGCAGGCGACCGCGCACGCGGGCGAAGACGATGCGCCGGGCCGACGCGAAGAGCGCATCGACAACCCACGGGACATCGTCTCGGGGCAGCGCATCCAGGAGATCCTGGCACACCACCGCGTCGGCGCCTGGCGTCCCCGTTGCATTCGACAGGAAATCTTCCAGGCCGACTCGCCCCCAACGTGTCGGCTCGTCGTCGGGTTTTTTCTCGCCGACTCCGGCGACTTCGAGAACGTCGTCGGCGCCATAGCGCAGGACTGCATCGACGAGCGCGCTCGCGGAAGGGTCGGCCGGCGACGCGTCGGCCGCCTTCTGGCAACTCGCCGCGAAGGCCCGGCTCGGCGCTGCGGGATGGAAGAGCCGGAAACCGGCCTCGTTCGCTTCGCGCTCGAGATCGAACCAGAGCCCCGCGTCGGGGTGCGTGTCGTAGACGAAGCGATCGGGGAAGGGCCGCCAGGGCTGGGTGTGCAGCGTCGTGTAGTGCAGGCAGCGAATGTCGCGGGCGCGGTCCTCCTGGTCGCGAACGTTCCAGGCTGCGTCGAGCAAGCCGTGGAGGCCCGGGACCCCCGCTGCGCGCTTCAGCAGGCTTCGCTTCGAGCCGCGTTGGCAGTCGCGAAGCGGCCAGACTGCAAGCATGCGCTCGGCGTCGAGGAGCATCACCGAAGTGTCCGAAGCCGATACCGCGCGGTAGCCGTGGGGCCCGAGATCGAGGTCGAAGAGTTCTGCCGGATCGCGCAGGTAGATCTGGTCTTCGTCGTTATAGATCGCCCGACCCTCGCCCGCGAGGAGGTGGGGGATCGCGAAGCGAAAGTTCGTGAACGAGGTCGTCCACTTTCGACGATCGAAACCCGGCAGGTCGCGCAACAGGGTGATCTCGTACTCGCGCGCGGGGTCGCGAACCTTCTCGATCGACCACACCAGAACGCGATCGGCCCGGTACTGTGCCGCCTCGGTCCCGATGAAAATTCGCACGGTCGGGCGAGCACTCGGGGTGACGCCAGCGCGCACCGGCAGTCGAATCTGGTCGAGTTCGAAAGCCGAAACGGCGTCGGACATCGAAATCTCCCCCTTCTGCCCGCGCGAACCGGCGCAGGCCCCCATGGTGCCACAGCCATGGGAGCGCTTCGCTTCCGGTCGCCGTCGGCTTCGCCTACGCTCGCGCGATGCACTTCCTCGATTTCGAGGTGCTCGATGCCCTCGACGCCGAAGCCTTCCAGGCGCGCGATCCCTACCCCTGGATCAACCCGGAGGGCGCTCTCACGGTCGATGGGCGCGAAGCGCTGCGCACGACCCTCCCGCCGCTTTCCCTCTTCAAGGAGCGGATGGGCGAAACGCGCCGGCACGGGCAGCGCTCCCACGACCGCTACGCCCTCGAATACCGCCCCGAACTCGCGCTCTCGAGTGCCTGGAAGGGGTTCATCGCCGAACTCGAATCCAAACGCTACCAAGGCTTTTTGCGGCGCATGCTCGGCTGCGATTCGGCATCGAGTTTCCACTGGCACTTCACCCCGAACGGCTGCTCGGTCTCACCCCATTGCGACGCGGTGCATAAACTGGGATCGCATATCTTCTACCTGAATTCCGACGACGACTGGGACCCCGCCTGGGGCGGGGAAACCGTGGTCCTCGACGACAGTGGCCGCTTTTCGCGGCGCTCCGCGCCGGCCTTCGAAGACTTCGATTCGGCGACGCCGGCGTGCGCCAGCGGCAACCACAGTTTCCTCTTTTTGCGCCGCGGCGACTCCTGGCACGGAGTCCGCGAACTCCAGTGCCCACCCGACCGCCTGCGCAAGGTCTTTATCGTGGTGCTCAACCGGGTGAGCCCCATCGGGCGCCTCGCGACCTCGCTCTTCCGGCGACGACGCAGCACCTGATCCGACGGGCTCAATCGAAGGGCAGATCGAATTCGCGAGCGTAGTCTGCAAAGCGTTCGCGCACGCGGTCCGGGGCCACGCCGTAAGCCTCGAGTTCGTAATCGTGCGAGCCGAAGCGGCCCTTCGGATTTTCTTCGACGTGGCGCCGAAAAGCACCCATCAGCTCGTCGTCGCAGCGCAGATTGAAGGCCGCGTGCAACCGCTCGGCCGTTGCCACCGGCTCGGAAACGAATCGACGGTAGTCGACGTCGACGATCCGATCGGGATCGATGCGCCGGCGTGACGCCAGGCCCCGCTCGAGCGAGGTCGCGTAGAAGTCCAGTACCACCGGCCCGAGTTCCTTCCGATCAAACGACTCGCGTCCCGACATCAGCATCGCGGTCAGGCTGCAGATCGAAGCCACGCACTCGAGGGGATTGCGGTGGGTCCAGACGATCGAAACGTCGGGGAAGGTTTCGACGAGGACGTCGAGGGCCCACAGGTGCGCCGGCGCTTTGAGGAGCCAGCGCTCGCCGGGCCGGCGCCAGTCGAGAAGCTTCAGCCACTCGCGATAGTCGCGGTACATCCGCCGGAAGTCCTGTTGCCGAAACCACGAGGCGTAGGGCTCCATCATCGGCTCGATGCCCATCTGCACGTCGCAGAAGGCATGCGCCATCAGCAGGACGCACTCTTCGGGCTTGTCGGCACCGGTGTAGTGCATCTTCGTGAACTCGGGATTCTTTTCCCGGCCCTTTGCGTAATGCGCCTCGAGAGCGTCGCGACGGGGGTCCGCTGCACCGGCTTCCCCACCGGGGAGCGGGTCGGGAAAGATCGCCTCCCACAACAGCAGCGGGCGTGCGGCGGGATCGACCGCCAACAGGTTGAAGAGCGCCGAGGTACCCGAACGCGGCAGCCCGGTGAGCACCATGGGGCTGCGGACCTTGCGATCGCGAATTTCGGGATGACGCGCGAAGGCCGCCTCCATTCGCAGGCGCGTCGAGAGCAGTTGCACCACGCGTCGCCAATTGCGACGCCGGCCCTTCTCCGAGAAACCTGCGGTGTGCCGGAAGGTCTCGAGCAGCACTTCGAGGCCCTCTCGAAAAGCCGGGTCACCGAAATCGTCGAGGCCTTCGGCGGCGCGTGCCTCGGCCAGCGCTTTCTCGATCTCGAAGACGATCTCAGCCACGTCGCAGATCCTCGAGCTTCACCAGGCGCGTGGACGGCTGGGGGTGGGAGACGGCGCGAATCCAGCGCCAGCACATCGTTCCCCTCGTGTGCCCGCAGGTGTCGAGCCAGTTCGGAACGCCCGGGTTCTCGCGCGCTACCACGATGCGAATCGTTCCGTCGGGCTCGGCCTGCGCCAGGTGGGGGTTTGTGTGGATCGGGAAGTAGCGGTAGTCGAGGGATTCGAGCCAGTGGTTCGCGAGCTGGAAGTTCCAGTAGTCGCACTCCGGGGGCGTCGCCTCGACGACGAGAGCCTCGTCGGGCTCGATTTTCCAGTAGCTGTGGTAGTAGGCGATGTTGGGATCACCTCCGGCCGCGAAGGCGCGATCGGGGTCAAAGCGCGGCAACTCGTTGACGTGCGCCTCGAAGTCCCGAGCCCAGCCCGCAAAGATCGTCGCGCAGCCCGTAACGAAGCTGGCGGAGGCCTGCAGCATGCGGTCGATCCGCGCCGGGTCGAGGGGGCGCGGTTGGCCGGGGCCGTCGGTTCGCTCGATCTGCACCTTCGCCAACACTTCGCCGGCGTGATCCATCCGCGTCTGCCGGATTTGGACGAGGCGCGTCTCGGGCTGCATCGGCAGCCAGTTGCCCGGCTGCTCCCGGGTGCTGACGACGATCTCGAAACTCCCGTCCGGTTCGATCTGCAGATCCTTCGCCTCGAGGTAGCCGGTGGTGTCGAGGCTGCCGGTGCGACCGTAGTTGCCCGCCTGGGACCCGAAACCGAGGTAGTGGACGCTGCCGCGGTTCCCGCTGATCCGGTACTCGTAGCGGCCGTTTACGGGTGCGCTCAGGTAGACATTGTCGGGGTTGTCCATCCCCATCTTGATGGTCTCTCCAACCGTGATGCGAAACTCCGGGGCCTGCGTGTCGGAGGCTTCGAGGAAGGTCTCGAGGGCGCCGCGGGTCAGACGACTCAGGTAGCGCCAGCCCTCGGCGCGATCGAAGGCATTCTCGGGCGTCCCCTCCCCCAGGATCACCTGGCCCGCCTGCTTCAGGCTCTCGCAAAAATCCTCCCAGCAGCGCCCATCGAGAACACGCTGGATCGCTTCGTCATCCACCGGACGCTGGCTCATGGCGGCCCCGCCTTTCCGTTCCTTCTGCGGCCTACGCCGACAGGGGTCGCGGCATGATGCACCAGCCTTGGACCGGATCAAGGCCCGGCTCCCCTAGACTGGGGTCATGCGAGTGGCCGTCACCGGAGGGACAGGCTTTGTCGGCTCCCACGCCGTGGAGGCGCTGGTGCAAACGGGTGCCCGGGTTCGCCTACTGGCACGCGACGCAGAGAAGGTCCGCAATGTGCTGGGCGTACGCGGAGTCGAGGTAGAAGACGTTCGGATCGTCGACATGCGCGATGCCGAGGGTTCGCGCAGCGCGCTTAAGGGATGCGACGCCGTGCTCCACGCCGCCGCCTTGGTGGAGATCGGACTTCGCAGCGACGCCCAGGCCGCAAATGCCGAGGGGAACCGCAACATACTCGGGGCGGCGTGCGAACTTGGCCTCGACCCGATCGTCTACATCTCGAGCGTGGCCGCGCTGTTTCCACCCCGCGGCCCTGTCATGCGCCCCAGCGATCCGATCGGCGAACTCACTTCGAGCTATGGCCGCTCGAAGACCGAAGGCGAGCGCTACGCCCGCGAACTCCAGGAGGCCGGCCAGCCGGTCACCATCGTCTACCCCGCCGGCGTTTACGGCCCGGACGACCCGGGTCTAGGCGCCGGGGCACGCGGCCTGCGCGACCGGCTTCGCTTCGGCTGGCCGCTCTCGACCGGAGGCAACGCCTGCATCGACGTGCGCGATCTCGCAACGCTCCTGGCGCGCTCGATGGAGGCGGGGCGAGGGCCGCGGCGTTACATGGCGGGAGGGCACTTCCTGCCCTGGGCCGAAGAGGCCGACCTCTGCGAAGAACTCACCGGGCGCGGGGTGCGCCGGATTCGCGCTTCGCCGGCGATGCTCCACCGGGCGGGCGCGCTCGTCGACTGGCTGCAAAAGCACATCCCCGGCTTCGATTATCCGCTCACGAAGGAAGCCGCACACTTCGTCACCGATAGCGTCGCCTGCGACAGCAGCGAAACGCTGCGTGACCTGGGCATCGTCTTCCGGCCGAGTGCCGAGACGCTCGGGGATGCGATCCGCTGGCTCGTGCGAGCCGGACACCTCAATCCCCGCTACGCGGGTCGTCTCGGAACCGAGCCCGGGAGCCAGGCGTAGCCGGTTCGAAAGATCGCGAAATTTCGTCGAGCTTCTCGAGCAACCGATCGCCCAACCGCCATCCTCCGGCGATGCTTCGATGATCCGCGGACTGGGTCGAGAACGAACCGCTGTTAGGCGCCCAGAGCCGGGCCCTCGCCCAGCAGCGCCTCGATGTCCTCGAGCAATTTTGCCTTGCGGAAGGGCTTGTGCAGGAAGCCGACGCGTGCCCCATCCTCGAGCAGGAGGTCGTCTGCGCTCTCTTCGGAGTAGCCGCTACAAAAGAGCACGCGGACCTCCGGGTCGATCTGACGCAACTGTTTCCAGGTCTCCTCGCCGCCGAGCCGCGGCATCGTCATGTCGAGGATCACGAGATCGATCGTCGCCCCGTCATTCTCGTAGACATGCAAGGCCTCGACGCCGTCCACCGCCTGCCTTACCCGGTAGCCCGAAGATTCGAGCATGCGTGTAGTCACCTCGCGCACCTCCGGCTCGTCGTCCACGACGAGCACGCAGGCTCCGGCGTGCTTCCTCGACACCGCCTCGTGTTTCGTCGCGGGCGCCACCGCGACCGCCGCCTCCGCCGGCAGGAAGAGCGTGAAGGAAGTGCCGCGGCCGGGGGTGCTCTCGACCTGGAGCGCACCCTCGTGGGCCTGGATGATCCCGAGGGCCGCTGCCAGGCCGAGGCCGCGCCCGGCGAACTTCGTCGTAAAGAAGGGATCGAAGATCCGCATCAGCGTGTTCTGATCCATGCCGGTGCCGTTGTCGGTCACCCTGAGATACACGTCCAACCCCGCGCGCTTCCCATAATTCATCGAGGCGCGACCTGCTTCGAGCGGCGGCGGCGTGCCGCAGCCGGTTTCGAGGCGCACCACGCCCTCACCGCCGCCCATGGCGTCGGCCGCATTCGTCACGAAATTCATCACGATCTGGCGCAACTGCCCGGCCCCTCCCCGAACCAGCGGCAGGCTGTCCTCGAGCCGATAGCGGAGGTTCACCTTCTTCGGAATCGAAGCACCGAGCAACTCGGTCACACTGCGCACGAGGTCCGACAGGTCGAGACTCTCGAGTACGACCTTTCCCTTTCCCGTGTATGCGAGGAGTTGGGTCACCAGCTCGCGGGCGCGTTCGGCTGCCGCTTCCACGTCCACCAGATACTTCTGGATTGGGGAGTCGCGATCGAGTTCCTCACGCGCGATCTCCGCGTTGCCGAGCATCGACACCAGTAGGTTGTTGAAGTCGTGGGCGATGCCACCAGCGAGCACGCCGAGGCCTTCGAGCTTCTGGGTGTGCAGCATCGAGGTCGCATCCTTGCGGGCCTGGGTGACGTCGACCATTCGACAGACGCGCCCCGCGAAACCTGTGGCGTGGTCCACCGGGAAGGTGCTGAACTCGATGACCCGCCCGTCGATGGTTCGCACGTCACCCGTCAGCCTGCGCTCGCGGTCGGCGTGCAAGGCCCGCTCGAAGAGTTCGCTGGGCAATTCGGGAAGTTGCTTCTTCAGCGAGTCGCGAATCAGGTTGCGATCACGCGCTGCGTCCAGATCATCTGGCAGGCCCCAAAGCTTCTTGAAGGCCTCGTTGACATAGCGGATATCGGCACCCCGGTCGGTCACGAGCAGCGCCTGGCCCCCGGCCAGGTCCACCCCTTCGAGCAGCGCCGCATGCGCTTCGGTGGCGCGGATGGCGGCGCGCAGCTCGGTGCGATCACGCAGGCGCAGGCAATAACCCAGCCTGTGGCCCCGGCGGCCCGCCAGCGGTGTGCGTTCGATCGCGAGCCAGCGAATCTCGCCCGCGGCATCCTCGAAGCGCAAGCCCTCGCCGAGCGCCGGATCCTCGGGAAGCGCTGCGGGGTCGGCAGGGAGATCGAGACCGGGCAGGTGCTTTGCCACCAATTCCTCGATGGAGATCCCCGGGACGAGCATCTCGTTCGGAAACAGTGCCACGGCCCTCGGGTTGGCATAGAGCAGGCGATTGGCAGTGCTGACGACGAGCACGGCGTCCGAGTCCCGCCCCAGGAGTTCGGTGAGCGAAACCCCCTGGATCACGAAAAATCTGCGGCGTCCGATGGCAAAGAGAAAGAGCCCGCAGGTAACACAGAACCCCATGGCCGTCGGATCGAAGGGAAATAACCCCGGCATCGAGACGAAGCTGACACTCGCAAGAAAGGGGACCGCGGCGCCTGCAGCTAGTACGCGGCTCTGCGAGCGAATGATCGGATCCGGAGCATTCCGCGAGATCCGCAGCTGCAACGCGATCGAGATCACGATCAGCGAGTAGTTCGAGAGCGCCAGGACGTACCAGAGCGGTTGGTAATGGCTCTGGCCCCCGACCTCCTGGACCAGGAAGAATTCGTGCCACGGGTTCGTCACCATCGCCCCCCACAACGCCAGGTTCAGTCCGATCGGAATCGTGGAGGAAAGGCGCCACCGGTTAAACGCGTCCGGCGTGTAGAGCTGGGCGTAACGGAGCGTGAAGTGGAACCACGCGGGCGCGAAGATCAGGAGCCCGGTGTAGAGCGCGATCATCCCCAGCCAGTGGACGTCTGGGTCCGCGCCCGACAGGACCGTGATCAGGTCGCCGATCGCGAAGATCAGGCCGGCGGAAAAGACCAGCGGAATAACAGCACCAAGAGGTGCCTGCGGCCTGCGCAACACGACGTGGATGGTGAAGCCCAGCAGGAGAACGATGGCGAGCACGTCTGCGGCGACGGGCAACGTCCATTCGAACGACTGCCAGAGCATGGGCGGCTCCCAGTGGAATGAGGGCATGGGGGTGGGTTATAACGCACCTCTGATGCAGATTGGGTGCCAATTCGAGGGCCCGCTGGGGCCAGCACGCCGCGGATCCGTGTTCGACATCGTGCGAGGTGTACGATTTGGTACGGCGCGACCGAGCCCGTCGTCAGTCGCCCCCGGCAGTCTCTCCCAGGCTCTGGCGCTTCACCTTCCCCAGCGAGGTCCGCGGGAAATCCTCGCGCCACTCGAAGCGCTGCGGGATCTTGAAGCGTGAAAGTCGCGGGGCCAGAAAGTCGCGGAGTTCTCGATCGCTCGGCCTCGAACCCTGCGCTGCGGCCGGCCCCGACTCCGGGACCGGCCCCTTTGCTAGCCTGCAGTAGCTCTCCTCGATTGGACGGAGCCCCCGGTTGCCCGAACCCGCCGCCCTGCTCGACGCCGCCCTCGCCCTCCCCTTCACGGGGACGCTGAACGGCGCGGCCGCGCCTGCCGCAGGCGACTTCGGAGTCGAGAACCCGGCCACCGGCCGCGAAATCGCACGCTGCCCCGAGACGGCTCCAAACCTGGTGGGGGGGGCCATCGAAGGCGCCCGCGAGGCCCAGGCCCGGTGGGCGACAACCTCCTTCGAGGTGCGCCGCGAGTTGCTCCTCGAGGTGGCGGACTGCCTCGAAGCCCACGCGGACGAACTGGCGGTGTTGATCACCGCGGAACAGGGAAAACCCCTCAGCGCCGCACGCGCCGAGTGCAGCGCGATGGCCCGCGGCTCGCTCGAGGGGTTTTCCTCGATGGACCTTTCGCCTCGGATACTCGTCGATGACGCCGCCCAAAGGGTCGAAGCCCATGCGCGCCCGCTGGGCGTGGTGGCCGCGATCATCCCCTGGAACTTCCCGATCCACACGACGATCCAGAAGCTCGCGCCTGCGCTCTATGCGGGCAATGCGCTGATCGTCAAACCTTCCCCCTACACGCCGCTGGCGACCCTGCGCGCGATGGAGCACCTGCGCAGCGTGCTTCCGCCGGGGCTGGTCCAGACCCTCGCCGGGGGCGACGCACTGGGGCAGGCGCTGGTCAAAGCCTCGGGCGTCGACAAGGTCTCCTTCACGGGATCGACTCCCACCGGGCGCGCCGTCATGGCCGCCTCGGCCCCGAGCCTGAAGCACCTCACCCTCGAACTCGGTGGCAACGACGCCGGCATCGTGCTCGCGGATGCCGATCCGAGAGAGATCGCTCCGCTGTTGGTGCGCTCGGCCTTCAACAACAGCGGCCAAGTCTGTCACGCCTTGAAGCGGCTCTACGTGCCGTCGACCCTCCACGACGCTCTCGCCGAAGAACTGGTGAGCGCCGCTTCGAAGCTGAAGGTCGGCGACGGCTTCGACGCCGAGACGGATCTCGGCCCCCTCGCCAACCGCGCCCAGTTCGACATCGTCTGCCGCCTGGTGGAAGACGCCCGCGAACGCGGGGCGCGGGTGCTCTGCGGCGGCGCGCCGCTCGATCGCCCCGGCACCTTCTACCCGCCCACGCTGCTCACGGACTGCACCGAATCCATGGCGCTGGTGGCGGAAGAACAATTCGGCCCGGCCCTACCGCTGCTCACCTACGACGAGGTGGACGAGGCCGTGGCCCGCGCGAACGCCTCGGAAAAGGGTCTCTCGGGATCGGTCTGGACCCCCGACATCGAAGCCGGCGAGCGCGTCGCTGCGCGACTCGAATGCGGCACCGCCTGGATCAACCAGCACTCGGCCCAGCCCACCGCGAACCACGTGAGTTTTCCCTTCGGCGGCGTGAAGGCGTCGGGCATCGGCCGCGAGCGCGGCGAAGAGGGGCTCCGCGAATACACCCAGACCCAGGTGATCAACCGCCGGAAGTAGCGCTTCGGCGGTCGCAGGATCGGGCTAGGGGTTCTGGGCGCGAGTGCGCCAGTCGCCACCAACAAAGGGGAGACCCGCCGACATCGGGCCCCGGTAGAACCAGGCCTCCACGACACCGCCGTCCCAGGGCGGAGCCAGCGCAACCGGGCCACGGCGGAAGGCATCGGGGTGGCCCTCGTAACGATCGAGCTCGGCGAGTCGCTGCGCCGAGATGGCGTAGACCTCGCCTTCCACCGCCACGCCTCCATTATCGACGAGCCCCGGGTAGGCGCCGAGGTCGAGCAGGCGATAAGCCGGGAGCGTCCCCGCGGCCGCCAGGAAATGGCCGTCGCCGAGCAGGCCGTGGGCCCGTTCCCCCCGCAGCAACGAGCCGTAGACGAAGATCGAATGCTCCGGCATGCCGGCGGAGACTACCCGAGCACGCTGCGGCCTCCGGCCGGTCCCCAGGGAGCCCCTGTGGGAAAAAGCTCACGATTCTGGGGCTTTTGTGCCATACTGCGGGCTGCTGATGGGGTTCTGCGTACGTCTGAGCCCCTTGTTTATTGGCCTCTCCTGAAAAAGGGAGACCCGGATGCTGCGCGGTCGCTGGAAACACGGAATCGGATTCGTCGGCACGTGGCTGCTGGCGACGGCAGCCGCCGCTTCGCCCACGACCTGGCTCTGGGTCTCGCAGCCCGGCAACCCAGCCGACACTGCCACCGGACGGGGATCGGTCGCGGCGGCCTACCGCATCGCGGCCACCGAGATCACCAACACCGAGTACACGGCCTTCCTCGACGCCGTCGCCGACGAGGATCCCCACGATCTCTACACCCTCGAGATGGGGAGCGATGCCACCAACGGCGGCATCGAGCGCAGCGGCGCCACCGGCAGCTACGACTACAGCGTGAAGGCGGGCTTTGCAGAAAAGCCCGTCACCTACGTCTCGTTCTGGGATGCGCTTCGCTACGTCAACTGGCTCGAGAACGGAATGACTTCCGGGGGCACGGAGAGCGGCGCCTACACCCTTACCCAGAGCGCCATCGACGCCAACTCGGTGGCCCGCAACGCCGGCGCCGCGTTCTTCCTGCCGAGCGAGGACGAATGGTACAAGGCCGCCTACTACGATCCCTCGGATCCCGGTGCTCCCGGCTATTTCTCCTACCCCGCCGCCAGCTCGGGCCAAACCAGCTGTAGCGGCCCGGGAAGTGTTTCGAACACCGCCAACTGCTTCTATTGGACGACGCCCTCGGCGGTTACCGACGTGGGCAGCTACTCGGGGGCAGCGAGCCCGTTCGGCACTTTCGACCAGGGCGGTAACGTCGGCGAGTGGGTCGAGAGCATCGGCTCGAGTGGCGGCGGCAGCGGCAACGCCCGGGGCGTCCGCGGCGGTGATTTCGACCACAACGCCCTCGAACTGTCGGCGGGCTACGTCGAAACCCAACTCCCCGGCGAGAACAGCGTGCTCACCGGCTTCCGCGTGGCGCGCGCCGTCCCCGAACCCGGCACGGGCCTGCTCCTGGCCCTGGGGCTGGCAGCTTGCGCGGGGATCCGGAAGCGACGCGAATCCTGAGCTTCGTTTTCCGCCCCGCGGACGCCGACGACGCCCAGACGAAAGAGCCCCGCCGCTTAACACCGCGACGGGGCTCTCGTTTGTTGGAGCACGAGACCGGGTTCGAACCGGCGGCCCTCAGCTTGGCAAAAGAATCCGACCCTGAGGAAGATCAGTAGGTTGCGCTCCGGGCAACGGACAGGAGCGAAAACGCGCGGCAACGGACGGAATCGGCGACGGCACCAACCCCCGAAACGGCACCCCCGCGGCACCACTTCTAACCGCCCCACCCGCTCCGCTGCGGCGTGCTTCAGTGAACCCGCCGTCTCATCCCCAACCCCGCGAGGCCGAGGGTGAGTAGGAGGGAGCCAACGATCCGCTTGAACACGGCTGCTAGCGCGGAAATTGCGGATCGAGGCGCAGCAGGTTCCGCGGCGGGAATCCCATGAGGAACTGCATCGGCAGTGGTAGTGGCCACTCCGCGACCAGCTGCGTGTACTCTTCTCCGTCTACCGCCTGAATCATCCGCTACGACGAGCGTCGCCGACTCGCCAGACGATGCGCAGATCCAGACTGGCGGTGTTGAAGGATGAGCCGTAATGCGGGTATGTATCGGTGCGAGGCGATTCGTTTGGATTCGTTGGGCGATACGATGCGGACCAAGAAGCGGACCGGGACATCAGGCCGGGGTCCGCAGGCGGAGCCCGAGCCCCTAGAGGATGAACATATGGGGCCCGGGTTCGGGCTCGGGAATGCCGAGTTCGGCGCGGACCTCGGCGAGCGGGCGGGGCAGCAGGGCCTGGTGGTCCCCGGCGATGTCACCGTCACATTCCAGGCCGCGTTCGATGGCCGAGGCGAACAGGTCGGCGGCATCCGGTCGCGAGAGCACTGCCGTCACGAGCTCGATATTGGGGAAGGGCAGCATGCCCACTTCGAAGAGCAGGAGGGAGGCCAGCAGCGATGAGAAATGGCTCTCGCCCCGGGCGGCGCCCACCAGGAAACCCTGTAGCGCGACCTCTCCTTCGGGCGTCGTCCAGTAACCCGCCAGCACGTGGGTGAGGTCGTGGGGGATCAGGGTGTCCTGGTCGTCGTCGGGAATCCAGGGGAAACCGTTACGGCGGTAGAAGTCGAAGAGCCCCCGGCCGAGAGAGCCTGCCGGGAGATCGCCCAGGGACTCCATCTTCTTCGTGAGGACGGTGTCGCCCAGACCTTCAACGAAGGGTTCCACCAGGTCGGGCTGCCGGACCCGCTCCCAATCCCTGTACACCCGCTCGCGGTCGTTGGCGAGGTAGTCGGCGGCAAGCCGCTGAAAGCCGTCCTCGATTTCCAGCGCGGCGAGGTACTCGGCCACCCGCGCAGTGAGGGCCGCGCTCGGCGGGTGGCGCACCAGTTCGAGCGTCACGAGGATTTCCCCCACGGCCCTGCGGAGCCGAGGTTTTTCAATGGCCGCTGCGGACTCGCTGGGCGAGATCACAGCGGCGGCGGACGGCGGAACCCGCATGACGTGCCGGGCCAGGGCGTCGAGCAGGTCGAGCTGCGCTTTCGTCTGGCCCCCGTCCACGTCGGTTGCCGCATACAGCGTGCCGATCACCGAGGTGCGCGTCGCAAGGTCCAAGTGCAGCATGAAGATGATCTCCAGGGGAGAGGAAGCCGATAGGAATTCCAAAGGCCCACTCTACGCCCTTGGACATGCATGATGTCTACTCAAGAGGGGAAATCAGGGATCTCGATGGCAGGCCGGGGCCCGTAGGCGGCTCCGGAAGCCCCCGCTATCGCGCTACCGTAGAGCCGGTAAAAAAACCCGCATTCGGTTCGGTCGTTCATCTTCCAATCCGTTGGAGAACATTCCCGACCATGGCCCAACGCCGTATCCGCTTTTGCCCATTTCGCGCGCTCGCTCCGCCGGCGACTAAAAACAGGCCCGAGCGAGCGACTGCGACGATACACCGGGGGGACTCATGGGTGAGCCGATTTCCGACCTTGATTTCAACGACCTGCTAAACGAAGCGCAAAGCCGATCCGGCGGCCTCTCCGAACTAGGCCCGGGACCCTTTATAGATCCCCTCAAACGGCTGCTCTCCTCTCTTGAAAACGAGGCTCACCTCAATGCCATCGGTCGGATCATTGCCCGAGAGCGCATACTCGGCCATACCGTCAACCGACTGCAGTACGTGAACGACCGACAGCGATTTCCGGAAATCCAGGAACAGAAGATCGTCAAGCCCGTTTTCATCATCGGAATGCCGCGTACCGGCACCACGATATTGCACGATATCCTCGCCCAAGATCCGGCCAATCGCGCCCCCTTGACCTGGGAAGTCATGTTTCCCTCGCCGCCGCCCGAGACCGCTACCTTCCACACCGACCCCCGCATCGAAGCCTGCGCCGCCACCTTTCCAGACATCGACGCCATGATTCCGGGCTTCAAGGCGATGCACCCCATGGGCGCTCTTCTCACCCAAGAATGCGTCAGCCTGATGGGCGAGACACTGTGCACGCCTCTCTTCCATTGTCAGTTTCGGGTGCCCACCTACCAGGACTGGGTCGACCAGCAGGCCGACTGGAGCCATGTCTACGACTTCCATGAGCACCAACTGCAACACCTCCAATCGCATCACAACGGTGACCGCTGGGTGTTGAAGACCGGAGCACACATGTGGGGCCTCGAGCACCTTCTGGCCAAGTACCCTGATGCTCGGATCGTCTTCACCCATCGCGATCCGGTGGACTCCATGACCTCGTATGCCAGCCTCACATCCCTCGTGCGCACCATGGGGAGCGACGACGTAGACCGGGTCGAAATCGCCCGCGATTGGACCGCGCGACTCTGCCGGGCCGTCGACCATGGTTTCCGGGTACGTGAAACCGGAAGCTACCCGGACGCACTGTTTTACGACATGCAGTTCTCGGATTTTGTCGGCGACCAGTTCTCCGTCGTGAAAAACATCTACACAACCTTCGATCTCCCCATGAGCAACGAAGGCGCCAACAAGATGCGATCTTTTATCGACAACAACCCCAAGGGCAAGCACGGCACACACATCTACGCGCCAAAAGATTTTGGGGTCGAGCCCCAAAGAGTGCGAACGGCGTTTCGGTCCTACATCGAGCGCTTCGACCTTCAACCCCGTTAGGGCAACGAAAAAACAGCCAACAAGGAGTTGCTGGTGACGAGACCGACAACCATGCGCGCCTGGCGCGTTCACAAATACGGACAACCGAAAGATGCTCTCCAGCTCGACGAAGTTCCGCTACCGGAGCCCGGCCCCGGTCAGGTGCGCGTTCGTGTCCACGCCATCCCGCTGAATCTCAACGATGTGGAGCGGGTCACAGGTCTCAACATGATGGTCAGACCGGACCTCCCCTGCACTCCGGGCATGGAGGTGATGGGCGTCGTTGATGCCTGCGGCGAATCCACGGACAGCTGGCGGGACCGGCGCATCGTCGCTCTACCGCAGAATGCCTTTGGTGGGTTTGCCGAATATGCGATCTGCCCGGTCATTGGAGCATTCGCGATGCCCGAGGAAATACCGCTCCCCGGTGCCGCAGCGCTCTACTTTCCTTTTCATCTCGCTTGGCTTGGCCTGCATGACCGAGCCAAGTTACAAACCGGCGAAAGCGTGCTGATCCATGCGGCGGCCGGTGGCGCTGGGTCAGCAGCCATCCAACTCGCCAAGAATAAGGGAGCGCGCGTCTTTGCCACCGCCAGTTCCGAAGCCAAGCTGGAGTTATGCCGCGAACTAGGTGCGGATGTGGTCATCAACTACGAGAAAACCGATTTCTCGGAAGTCATTCTCGACGAAACCGAAGGTCGCGGCGTCAACGTGATCTTCGACAATGTTGGCGAGCGCTTCATGCAGAAATCCATGCGGAGCATCGCCTACGACGGCCGGTATCTCATCATGGGATTTTCGTCGGACAAGAGCTTCGTCGACGAGAAACTGATCGTGCCGCGGAGCGTTTCTGCTGGGAATTTCAGTGTATGTGGCGTGATGCTCGCCTACATTGAAGAGGCCATGGCCCCCCTGATCAAACGCGGCCCGGGCTGGAATTTCGTGCCCAGCGAGAAAGGCGACATGATCATGCGAAAAATCAATCAACTGGCTATCGACAAGAAGATTCGGCCCGTGGTTGGGCGCGTCGCCGACTTCAAAGAACTGCCCGGCGCCCTCGATGACCTCTCCAAGCGAAGAACGATGGGGCGCACCATTATCAAGCTTTGGTGACCGGATTCGAATCGACCCCTTCCGAGGAGAGAGTTTCCGCAGGACACGGACGTGTCGCTCACCGGCGACGGGCACCGGCAGAGGAGCGATGAGCCTAACCTACACCTATCGAGACGGAAGAATCACATCTCCCGTACTACGCTCGTTGAATGCAGTGGGTCGCGCCGTTGAAGGTATCGGTCTAAAGCCCTCGCTCAATCCTGATGGAATTGTTGCTGCCGCTATCAAAGAAGCGGGTTCCTCGGACTTCGGTGGCGATAGCTACCGCGAGCCACTTGAGCGATATGTTGATGCGCTTGAATTAGAAGCCGACCTCTCCACCTTTGGTCGCATTGCCCTTCGCAAAATGCTCGTCTCGCATATTGTTACGCGTCTACGCCTGCAGGCCTGGACAACGGCTCACCCCGAAGCGCTAAGAGAAGAAGTGCGGCGCCCCTGGGTCATTTTGGGACTGCCGCGTACCGGCACGAGCCTGCTCTCGATGCTTCTAGCCCTCGACCCCTTGACCCGGCCGCTCTTGCAATGGGAAGGCCGGGCCGTCGTTCCGCCACCGACACTCGCCACTGCCAACGAAGACCCGCGGATTGCCAAATTCGCAGAGGAAACTCGTCAGTTTCATAAGCTGAACCCCGCCTTTCGAGTCATGCACCCCATGGGCGCCATGCTGGCGGAGGAATGCATTCCCCTCATGATGCTCGACCTGCGCTGCCTCGGCATGGAGACCCAGGCACTGGTGCCGAGCTATGGGCAGTGGCTTCGAGACTGCGACATGACGCCCGCCTACATTCAACACAAAAAGGGCCTTCAAGCCCTGCAAGCCGGGATTCCCACCGAGAATTGGGTTCTTAAAACACCCAACCATCTCTGGTGCATCGACACCCTGCTCTCCTTCTATCCAGACGCTCGCCTGATATGGGCCCACCGCGATCCGGGTCCGGTAACGACATCTGTGGCCAGTCTCAACGCCACTCTGCAGGGCATCTTTGCCAAGAACACCGACCCGCACGCCGTGGGAAGCGAGTGGATCGAAAAGCTCCGACAGGGGGTCGCGCGCGGCATGGACTACGACGATCGGGCCCGAGCCCGCGGTGAAGGCGACTGGTGCGTCCACATTCAATACAGCGAACTCATGCGCGACCCAACGGCCGCAGTTCGCAAAATCTACGCGCACTTCGGCGAAGAGCCGAGCCCCCTCCACACCCGCCGCATCGGCGCATGGATGAGTGAAAAACCGCAAGATGAATTTGGCCGCCACGAATACGTACCTGAGGATTTTGGCTGGAGCTACAATGGTCTGGCCAAAACCTGGAGTGACTACGTGGGGCGTTTCAACATCGAGCGCGAGAGGTAGTCTCTCGCCCGCGTTCACTGCCTCATCCCGGG
>Ga0066376_10000321_pt1 | contig 43141 bp, 34 predicted proteins | sample Knorr_S15_td_Bot_FD_77009 | JGI IMG/M metagenome (GOLD analysis project Ga0066376, IMG submission 77009) | Marine microbial communities from Southern Atlantic Ocean transect - Knorr_S15_td_Bottom_ad_5009_LV_A | ecosystem: Environmental > Aquatic > Marine > Oceanic | place: Southern Atlantic... | reverse complement strand
CAGACCCAACTCAGTAGCGCGATCAAGGTAGCCCCGAAGGGTTGTTCGCCCAATCGCCAGACTCGCTGCGATCTGGCGGGTTGATAGGCCCTCGGCTGACAGCCGCAAAACATCTCGTATCTTCCGCATCGGCAATCTCTTCATCGGGCTTCCTTCATGCCAAAAGGACGAAAGGTAGCCGGTTACAGATTGCCTCGCAGCAGCACGTCACAGGGGTGGGCGGATACCCCGGAATCGGTGGGCGGATAAAATCGGAACGGGTGGGCGCATCAAATCGGAATCGGTGGGCGGATCACCCCGGAATACGCATTCACGGCGTGTAGTTGGCTGGGCGGTCTCGAACCGGATGAAACGCGACCTTGAGATCAGGGCTTTGAAGATGGCCATCGCGTTCCGTCAGCCGCCCAAGGACTGCATCCATCACACGGATCGTGGATCGCAATATTGTTCGCACGACTACCAGAAGATCCGTAAGCGCTTACGTCGAGATCGCCGAGGTTGCCTGTGGTGTTGGCGAAACGGACCCGAGAAGCAGGCCGTCGGCCTGAAAAGCGACCTGTCATCAGCCATAGTTCTGGGCCCCGAGAGAGCAAAGAGAGTACCTCTGCAACACGGCCACCAGGAACGGAGACCCTCGCTACGCGCATGCCGCGAAGCACAGCCATCCATTTGAACTACTTTAAGGCCCTTCTGTCTAAAGCTTTCCAAACCGACGACGAAGGGTTTTCCCAAGGCGCAACGTCATCGCCAGCATCATGAGGGTCGGATTTGCGTGTCCTGAAGTCGGCAAGACTGAACCGCCTGCAACATAAAGCCCCTCTACTCCGTGGACAGCGCAGTGATGGTCTACAACGCCGTCCTTAGGCGAACTGGACATTCGTGTGGTACCCATGGAATGGCCCAGGTCCATTACAACCGCAGCCTCTGGGTCTTTCTCAATGACCCAAGGTTCGAGCCGTGGTGGTGTCATGCCAGCGCCGACAAAGCTTCCGGCAAACTCCTCACCCATTCTCAGCAGATTCTCCCGAGCCATGGACCCAGGCTTCCACGCCACCCGTGGTCTTCGCAGCCCAAATACGTCCCGGCTCTGGGAGAGCGTAACACGATTTTCAGGATCTGGTGGTTGTTCGGTTGTCGCCTCAAACCGCAAACCATCCAATTTAACGGCGACACGCCCTGACTGATAATCTTGTGCGACGGTATTTGGGAAAAATCGCAAAGCCATATCTACAGTGATGCGGTTAACGGCTGAAGGCAGATACCCATGCGCTAACGCACGAGCAGCGATGCCCCGCGCCGAACGGATCGGGTTCTTGGCAATCGAGTATAGATCTTGGAACGGCTTAGCGCTCTGTTTTCGAAGAAGCCGCCGCAGCGCTGCAAATGGGTCGTCCCTAGCACGCTCCTCCGTGACGAAAACTGCACCGTTCAAGCTACATGTTTTTCGTTGATAGTCTGCCGACAACGCCAGCCCATGCATGTAAACTGATGTGCGCGCTCCTTGTCGAAAACCAAACAGCCCGAACCAGGCGGACATCGCTGCAATCTGTTGAGGGGTTGCCCGCGCAATCGTAGTTGTTGGATGATCCATAAGGCAGCGACCCACACGATCATGGGCATTTCCCAGCCCTGCAGGATTGACGTCTTTTGACAAAAGGAGGAGACGTGCATTCTCAATGGCACTGGCAGCTAGAACACAGGTGCGCGCATTTATGGTTACTTTCGTGCCTGAAAGGCTTTGCACGTTCAGCCCCACAAATGCTCGACCTTCTGGGTTACTACGAAGTTTAGTTACTGTGGCCTCGGTAAGAAGCTGCACATCATCAGGTGGTTTCGCAAGGTACTCAGCTCCGAACCGCATGATATCCGTTGGATTGCGGCGCGACCGCGCGAATTGCCAGAATGTCGATCGAAAGACCGCTCCGCTTAGCGAGGGCTGCGGCGGCCGCCGACCCATCCTTTCCCAAAGCGACTCGTCATAAATGGGCAATCCAAGATCCAACAACTCTGAAGCGCTTTCAATGTAAGGCGCAAGTTCCTCCTGTGTTATCGGCCAGTTAGAAAGCGGCACCCAAGGACGATCTGCAAAATCCATTTCGTCAAAGGGCGCGGACTTCCCGGCCCATGCCTGCGTCGAGCCGCCAAGGCCGCGACAGCGGACACCATAGGTTTGTAATTGGCCATCCCAGAAGCGGGTAAGATTACGGTGATAGGTCTCACGCTGCTTAAACTCTGCAGGCTGCCAAGACCCATCTGCGATCTCAACGGTATCAAGGTCTGCGTGCGCGAGGTCTTCTTGCGTCCCCCCGCTCTCTACGACAAGCAGCTTGATCCCAGCTCCTGACAACGCGCGCGCTAAGGTAAGACCACATGCGCCTCCGCCGACAATAACGATATCCGCTGATAGGCTCTCACCGTCAGAAAGCGTATTGATGCTCTGAATTGTCATAGTAAAGCCTTTTGAATAAATTGAAACGACCCTTACGCCGTGTCAAGTGCTTGACAGCTCCAAGGTTCATCGCCTTTCGTGATCGAAATAAAAGCGACGCATGATCCTTATTTTTGAAATTGTCTAATTGCAGGATGAAAGCCACAAATGGCCAAGCTTGGATTTCGTGAATGGTTCGCGGTGGGGCGTGTAATCGCAAATGGTCATCTGCTTCGGTCAGAGGACAGCTTGCAAATGTGCTCCCAATTTGAAGCAGACCTCGCCCGTTTTACCAAGGCAAAACATACGATCGCAGTTTCTAGTGGGACCGCAGGGCTGATTTGCGCGCTTCAAGCTTGCAACATAGGTCCCGGCGATGAAGTGTTAGTCCCCGCCTATACTTGGGTGGCGACAGCCGGAGCTGTTCTGCTCGTTGGCGCAGTTCCCGTACTTGTTGAGATCGATGAGTCGCTAACTATCGATCCTATTGATCTTGAGGCTAAATTAACACCGCGCAGCCGTGCTGTAATTCCAGTGCATATGATAAACCGACCGTGCAATATGGAGGCTATTTTGCGTATCGCGCACAACAATGGCTTGCGCGTCATTGAGGATGCATCGCAGGCAATCGGTGTGCGCTACAAAAACGCTTTCTGCGGCACGATCGGCGACATTGGCGTTTTCAGCTTCAATCAATACAAAAACATGACCTGCGGAGAAGGTGGTGCCATTTTGACCGGCGACCCAGAATTGCACGACCGGGCTCTAAGCGCCCATGATATGGGAATTGGCTATCGAACTCATAGGGAGGGTGGTAATTTGCCACTTTTCCTTGGCAACAATTACAGGATTAGTGAAATACAAGGGGCAATACTCCGAGTACAACTCGCAAAGCTTGACGGACGATTGAACCGCATGAAGCGTAACTCCGCAATGCTTGAGGAGGTGCTGAAGACTGCTGGTGTCCCTCTTGCCCGCAGAAATGATCCTGACGAGACCCTCAGTGTAGCCTGCACCTTCTCCACAGAAGATGATGCTATCGACTTTGCCGAGAAGCGTGGTGTTCGCCGTCTGTTTGATAACTCAAAGCATATCTATACAAGGTGGTCTCCGATCCTTGCACAACGCATGCACCACGTCGCATTTGATCCGTGGAGCTGGGCCGGAATCCCGTTCGATCAACAGCGTAATGACTGCCCACGGACGCTAGATCTGCTCCGCCGCTCGTGTGCGGTCAACTTGGTGGCCTCCCTCCCCTATCCCGCGGCAAAGATGCTGGCCCGCAGACTGGTCGCCTAGTGGCATCATCAGTCGCCTCCAAAGATCGCGTTCCAGACGGCAATGTCAGGTGCGCAGACCTCCTCAACAGCCCTTCGCTGTGAGGGGGTCAAATTACTGGCCGACACCGTGGCTGTAGCAAGGCCGGTTCGGTTCTCGTGACCAATGCGGATACGGATGCCCAAAATTTCTCTAAGCCCCATAGAAAAGCCTTCAAGATCATCTAGTCGACCCACTAAATCAAAACGCCGCAGATTTGTAACTGCTGTCGAGATCGCTTCAGGCGTGCGGATATCCTCTTGGCCAAACTGATCCGAAAACATTTCGACAAACTCGGCCCCCATGCGCCGTGCTCTCTGCGTATCTAAAAACGTATCAAAATCTTCACTGATTTGACCATGTTCCCCTGCACCACGGCTGCTCCAATTGTAATGAGAGATAAAGCGTGAAACCGGCTCGCGTAGCAATGTCACGAATTTGTAGCGCTCGCCGAAGTGTTCATAAGCCACATGCGAGAATGGGACATGCAACGAAATGCAGCGTATGTCGTCATAAAGCAGGTAGAGCATCATTTGCTGACGCAGGTCGCTTACATCAGTTAGCATCTGCTCTGTATCTGTACGTCCCGTAAAGGCCTTGAATGCCTGAAAGCTAGGCTCTGGTCTCACGGTCGCCTGACTGGTCAAATAGCGCCGTCGGAGCGCCCGTGCGACCGATGTCCCACCACATTTAGGGACATGGTGAAAGACAAAACGTTGAGGTGCGGTCCTGTCCAGAAATGCCTGATTGAGCTTTCTAACCCGATTTATTGTATCCAACCCTGCATCAACCTTTCTAGCCAACCAAGTAGCCCCCATCATTGTGATGATTGATCAGGGGGTGTCAACGATTTGACCATTGCGGCCTGCGCGCATGTTTCCGCTCAATTGAGCCCCCCTTTGCCCAGGGGCTGCACTGCAACTGCGAGGGCCGCGACATGAACAATGAGTGCGGCACACATCCCCCAGGCAATGCCTGTCAACCCAGCTTGCGAGCCACCGATGATGCAAAGGATCACCATGGCAGACGATGCCCAAAGCCGAATAAGAAGGTTTTGCCTAAATCGACGGGCGGCAAGAAGACACATCTGAAGCGCAAGTGCGCCCGACCTGAGGGCAGCAGCTAACACACAGATCGCCAAAAGGCCGCCCAAGTGGGCATAGTCCCTCCCGAAGGCCGCCTGAACCAAACGGTCACCAAACATGAGGCTGAGCCCAACTCCGATCACCGCGCAAAGTATTATAATCACAAAAATTCTGCGAAGGACGCCCCATAAAACCCTACCCTCTTGATCGCTGATCAATCGGTTGAACCGTGACGCCAGAGACTGCATGGCAGACATTGCGACTGTCGATATCGCCTGCATCGCATAACCGACAACGGTGAACTGCCCCAGAGCCACAACACCCAACAACCAACCGATTACGTAGCGCGGCGTGTTTCCCTGCAAAGCTGAAAGTAAACCATTCAATGCCAGGAACACCGAATTCCGAGCCAACTCAATCGTCCGGATCGGAACAAATCCTTCCGGTGCGCCTTGAGCGCGCCACAGCTTGTGCGCCTGAAACAAATCAATGAACAGGGCAATAGTAGTCCAAACAAAAAGTTGTCCGAGGAACGCGAACTCTATGGGCACACCGTTTAACAGGAATAAAACGAATACCAGGGTCCCTCCCATGCTGCGCAGAATGAGAGACCCTGCAACACGTTGCATCCGATCAAAGCGCTGGAAAACGCCATAAGAAAAATTTGAGAGGCTCTCCGCAACTTTTGTGGCTGCAAGAATAACTAGAATAGTTAGCGCACTTCCGGAGAAAGCCGCACCCCCGATAAAAAGGACTATCAGAAACCCTATAGATGCGGATATCAGTAAAAGGTTTCGAAAATCATGAAAACTATAGGCCGATTTATTGGAGGCCGCGACATTCATTCTTATATTCAAATCAAAGAAGAAAAAAACTGGAATCACCACCGCCGTTGCGAGACCATAAATCCCGACCTCAGCAACTGTCGCAAACCGGGTAAGTGCTAGAAGCGTAACAAACTGACTGACTACATAAACAAGTTGCCCAAGAACCCCCCACCCTAGAAGGGTGCGCATGGCTGTCGGTCGGTTAGCTTTAGACATATTCAGATCAAGCACCTTGCAAAGTAAAAAAGATATCGCCAAGCGGAGCCACCTAACGAGGGCGATGAAAAGCATGGCTACTCATCCGCCTTAGGGTCACCTTCGCTTAAGTGTTTGGTCGAACTCTAGAATACGGTCCGGAGCAGACCGCCCCCGTAAAATATCGAATAAGGCCATCATGTTTCCTCGCATCCGACCCGCTCTGTCGGTCCAGGGCTCAGGAAACGCTGATCTCATCAGGTTTGCTATAATATTTTTGCCCATGAGTTTGAACGCTGGCAGGCGCCTGACCGTACCTTTACGAGTGAGATATACTGGGTTAGCAACCTGAGAATAGCCCAGTAAAAAACCAGATGTCCTTCCTGTTTTGGTGCCAAGGTGGACGCCAATCAGACTCTTATCAATAACTATTTTGCCATAACGCGCCATGCGCCGGGAAAGGTCCATATCTTCCAGCCAGGCGTATAAAGGTAAGTTCTCATCAAAACGTTCGGGGAACTTTAAGAGAGTCGAAACACGGATGGCCATATTGCACCCGTAAACCGAATAGGTCTGCTTTATTTGCGGTTTGATTGGTGTTGCCGGAGCGCATCTCAACACGCGCAATCCGTCCTCATGCGTCAGGCCTGGCCCATGGATCCCGTCCTCCAGCAAATGGCCTGTCGACATTACGATGTCGGGATGACACAGAAAACTGCGGCGCAAAGCAGAGATATACCCATCGGCGATAAGAAAGTCGTCATCTAGAAAAAGGATCACCTCATTCTCGCTTTCAGCATCCAGAATTCTGTTTCTCTGAACGCTCGACCCCTTTGACCCCCTTAAAATCTCAAGTGGAAAGGGAAGTGGAGGCAGGCTTTTATGAGAAATATCATCGGCCTGCGCCACACTAACGATTAGGCGATCTGGGTGGTCTTCCAGACTGGCTAGATAGGCTATCGTGCGACCCGCGATGTCCGAACGACCTGTCGTCGCGATCGCCACCGTTACACGCCCCCCTTCGGCTTCGCAATTGCCCGACATTCACTGGTCTCCTTTGCACGGCCCGGAAAAGCAAAGACTGCTTCTTAAGTTTATGAATTTTTATCTCAGCTAAAGTGCAAGCATGCCGGATCCAAAGCTGTAGTGTGGCCATTACTCGACACTTTGCCAATAGCAGCAGCTGTAGACTTGCGATAGTTCTTAGCAAAGGAACACGAAAATGACGAAGACAGGACATCCACTTGTCCAAACTAGTGTTTACCCCAAAGTCAAAAATCAACAAGGAAGCATCAATGGATTTAATACTAGCCGAAAATATTAACAGTCTTGTTGGTGTACTTCCTGCATTCGATATTCTTTTGCACTTTATCCAAAATTCTTATCTCGTAAAAGGTCTGTTCGCGACTTTCATTCTAGTGGTGCTCCTAGAAATTCATAAGAAGGGTGAAGATAGCAGACTCTTAAAGACATGCGCTACGCTAGTAGTGGTATTTATCGCGATTTTCCTTGGGCGCATACTTCAAATGGCCTTGCCGTTCTCTCCCAGACCCCTACACACGGAAGGCCTCGAACTAACCCTCGTGAACGGGCTCAAGCCTGATGTATTGAGCAACGACAGCAGTTTTCCTAGTGACCATGCGTTGATGTTCTTTGCAATGGCATGCAGCGTACTTTGTTATCATCGCCTTGCGGGGGCGGTACTTCTTGTCCACGCAACAGTGGTCATCAGCCTGCCGCGTCTCATTCTTGGGTTTCATTGGATGTCTGATATCGCTGCGGGGGCCATTCTAGGCGGACTACTTGCATTTATGTTGCACCCCGTCATCACGCGGTGGCTCTCACGCAGCCCGCTGCTAGCTTTCCGCGCCAGTTACCCCGGACCGTTCCACGCTTTGCTTTTCGCGCTTTTGTGTGAAACTGCCACAATGTATCAGGGCAGTCGGCAGTTGCTGAGCTTCCTAGCAGATCTCGCACGTCTCGCCTAACGGGCGACAAGGCCGCTCTCACCTCCCACGAGTACCGGTTGCTCCCCTTGTGAAGGACTGTGTGAAATGAACGCAGAAGACTTTGACCGGCGCATACAGACAGTTCTGATCGTCGGGGATTTTTCAGAAATCAATGGCGGCCAAGCGAAAGTAGCGATCGAATCCGCCCTGCTTCTAGCGCATGCAGGTCTCCACGTGATATTTTTTGCCGGTTCAGGCGTGCCAGACGCAACGCTGTGCCATCCGCGGATCAGGACCGTTTCTCTTGGCCGGCACACGCTGACTAGCAATCCTAATCGCCTCGATGCAATGACTGCAGGTCTCTGGAGCCGCTCAACGCTGCGGGCATTGCGCCGCGAAATTGCAGCCCTCGACCCCAGTTCCAGCGTGGTTCATTGTCATGGCTGGGCCAAGGTGCTGTCGCCATCTATTGGACGGGCGCTGGCGGAGAGCCCTGTCCCAACCCTCTATACGATGCATGAGTATTTCCTCGCCTGCCCGAATGGTGGGTTCTTTGACTATCAAAAAAAGGAAATTTGTACCCGGCGCCCATTGTCACTAAGCTGCATCTGTACCAATTGCGATGTTCGCCATGCCTCCCACAAGGCGTGGCGCATTGCGCGCTCTGCACTTGCACAGAGTATTGGACAGATGCCACGCGGGCTCAAACATGTGGCTTATATCTCGCAAACTCAATTGCGGGCAATGAACGCCTACCTTCCCGCCGAGGCACGCCGCCATGCTCTGCCAAACCCTGTCGGGAACGGCGGGCTCCCGGTCGATGCCCGGGCAAACGAAGCCTATATTTTCGTGGGTCGGCTCTCGCCGGAAAAAGGGGGCCTGCTCTTTGCTAAGGCAGCTCTGATGGCAGGCGTTAAAGCTATCTTCGTTGGTGATGGCCCAGAGGCAGGGGCGATCCGCAAGGCCAACCCCGACGCGATTATTACCGGCTGGGTCAGCCCAACTGAAGTGCAGGCGCATTTATCTGGCGCGCGTGCACTCATTTTTCCCAGTCTTTGGTATGAAGGTCAGCCACTTGCCCCGATTGAGGCCTTGATCCGCGGTGTTCCTGTGGTTTGCGGCTCATGGAGCGCCGCTTCGGAGGTCGTAGATCACGGTGTAAATGGAGTGATCTATAATTCGCCGGATGTGGAGTCTCTCGCCAACAGTCTTACCCAGGTGGCATCAATCCCAGCATTCGACGCCCGTTCACTTGCGGACGAGATGTCTCCAGAGCGTCACTTGAATAGACTTTTGAACATCTATGAAGAGATGCTGGCCCAAGAGCCGACACGATAGAGCATTATACCCAAGTGGATAGATCAAGATCGAACTCTTCGGCCAATGCTTTATTATCCTCTGCAAATTCAGCTCGCAGCAGTGCCAACATATCGTCCATCCCACGTCGCTCGGGAGCGCGCGTGTTCAGCTGACGGTAGAGGCTTCGCGCAATGCTATAGACTGCCCCTTGAGGCAAAATGCCTCGTAGTGCGATATTGATCTGCTGAAGGTTGCGATTTCTAGGTATGTAACTCTCGTTCTCGATTTGAAATTCGTAGCTCTCATAAAAAGTTGGGTCCAACCCGACCCAAGTTGCCAAACTGATCATGAATGCCCGGGCATCTTCTTTTAAAGTATCAAAAGTGCAGACCTTCATTCTGTCCGGACCAAGTCGATCTCGCCAGTCGCGCAGCCAATGCACATAGGCTGCGTTTTCCAAAGCATTAGCTGCCAGCTCATTTCCGGCAAAGTCGCAGCTCCGATGCCTAAGCGCTTTCAAATAATCTTCAAAACACATTTCCCTGGGTATCGCCGCCCAGTTATTTTTAAAATAGACATAGGTGGAGTAGATCTGTGCAGCTGGCTCACGCAAAATGAAAAGGCAACGAGGGCAAGTCGGAAGCTTTGGGATCTCTTCAAGAGCTGTATGACTATAAAGATAGCTAGACGTCCCCTCCAGAAGGACCGATACCCCATTTGGTACAGGAGAAAATGATTTGGAATAAAGGTCCAGCCCGTATGACGCATTGAAGTCACGACGAAACACATGGCTGCCCGGATCAGCGAAAAAACAAGGCTCTTTAGGTTTCGATCCATGGGCGTGCGGATGATCCGCCAGCCATTGGAAGACGGACGAAGTTCCTGATTTGGGCGCCCCCGCAATAAAAAGCGATGGCAAAGCAGACGTGGTATCGATCATTTCTTGCCGCCCTTGGTAAGGTGCCGAATATAACCTGCCATTTCTTTGGTGAACCGCCCCAGGCTAAAATGCTGCTCGAAAGTTTCAAACGTTCGCGACCGCATCTCGGCAAGATCGGCAGCATTCAGTCCGGCCAGTACGTTCACGAGCGTTTCCCTAGAACCATCAAACTCCAAACCACACCCATGCCGTGACAGAAAATCTCCCATTCCACAGCCTGTCGATGCAAACACTGGGGTCCCGTTACGCATTGCCTCGAGGACCACCAGCGGCATGCCCTCCCACCTTGACGGCACAATCACCGCATCCGCTGACCGATAAAACCCATCTACTTCATGACGTTTAGCCCAACCATGATTTACAACGCCATCCGTTAACTCTGGAATATCCCCACCTCGCACCGCACCGCCAACAAGATGCAAGTGCAAGTTCTTATTCGATGCCCTGGCGCGCACAAATGCTGAAAGCAAAATATCCAGTCCCTTCTGCCGATCGAACCTGCCAACGAAGAGCAAATGCACGTCAGTTTTGTTTTGGCGAATAAACAAATTCTTTCGCGCATCGGAAACTGGAGGATGTACAGCTTGAGCGACAACCACATGATCACCCCGATAGCTAAAACGCCGTGCAATAGCGGCCTCGCCCTCAGAAACGTTAACCACAAGATCGGCCAAACCACTTAATCTTCCTTCAACTGTGCGAATAATGCGGCCGCGCCAGCTAGCTGGATTTACCGCCGCAACCGCCCAGCAATGCGCACAGTAAATAGCTGGCGTTCTATCCCTCAGAAGACGCAAAATAAAGAGAGGTATCAGTGAAAAAGTACTGTTGAAAAAGTATACATCCGGACGCAAACTACCTCTTTGCTTCAAAAATGCGAAAACAAATCTTATCAGACTGGGTATATTTCTCCCACTACGGGAATAAAAAAACAAATTACAATTGTCGCCAATTATACCTCTGTCGCTCTCGGGAAGCAGAACAAATGTTGATATACCGAACGCTGAAAGCGCTATAAGATTTTCTTGATAGCGGCCGACACCGCCATTCGCCGTCTCGCACAGGCTGAGCACTGAAAGTGGCTGCGTCGACCTAGCTACTATGGCCGTTGATTCGGACAGTTCGCGATCATTAAACTGATTTTTCACCGCTTAAGACCCCATTTTGATAGATCTACTGGACCCGCATTCGGGACAATATCCAGGCACACTCACTACTGTTTCCTCTGCGGACGCAAATTTTATTTTTTTACCTGAGTCTAGCCCTTTACCTAAAGGAGTGTTTGACTGCGCCCGTCAAATCTAGGCTAGAATGAGGCGCATTCATGGCTACACATGGCCAGGATGGGTGTCAAATTCGACCAATGACAGGAATTAAAAAAAACAGTGATGTTACAGAGATACAAACATGGGTTTGAAGTTTCATCTCAGGCTGACGAAGTCCTTCGTTTTTCGCCTGGATCGTCTCGAATCTATGTTCTCTTTGTCAAAAGAGGCTTCGACTTCTCTTTAGCTCTTATACTATTAACTCTTCTATCACCTGTTTTGCTATGCATTGCAGGGATCGTATCACTGGACCGAGCTAAGCCTATTTTCGCTCACGAACGGGTTGGCATGAACGGTCGCAGATTCAAATGCTATAAATTTCGAACCATGCGGCCTGATGCCGATGATCTATTGGAGAAAATTCTTGAATGTGACGCCGCTGCTGAGGCGCAATGGAACAAGAACCATAAAATCTCCAACGATCCCCGGATCACTTATGTAGGGAAATGGCTCCGCCAGACAAGTTTGGACGAACTGCCGCAATTACTTAATGTGCTTCTAGGGGATATGAGCCTCGTCGGCCCAAGGCCGATTACCTATGGAGAAACAAAGAGGTATAAGGAACATTTACCGAAATACCTCGCACTTCGGCCCGGTTTGACAGGCCTCTGGCAGGTCTATGGGCGTGGCACAGTCGATTACTGTGAGCGGATTGATATGGACGTAAATTATTTTCAAAAGATAAGCTTTGTCGGTGATATCCGACTTATATGCATGACTTTTAGTGTAATCTTACAGCGCAAGGGACAATGACACTGCACCCCCATAAAGGAGCTAGTGACGCTCGGATTGGTGGAGGCATTGCTGAAGCAGCATCTTTATCAGAGGTGTTTCGCGAGTCTTTAGGGTTTCTGCACCGTTATTTTAAGTTAATTCTGGTGATGAGCATCATCTCTGGAGCGGTATTTCTAGTTGTTACGCATAGAATGGAACGTCTCTACAAAAGCTCAGCACAACTCATGATCGATGCTGTTCCCTCGAGTCCAATAGATGTGGAAAAGACCCCTCTATCCTCCCCTACGACCGAGTATGTAGACGCCCAGACCTTGCTAATTGCTGCGGACGATACGCTTCTGAAAGTAGTCGAAAGGGGACAATTGGTCGACGTCCCTTTCTTTCGTCGAGCCCCCCCCAGCGTCATTTGGCGTACTCTGTCTCAGATAAAGAACGCTGTTCTCGGCCCTAAACCAGATGTCGGAAGTTCAGAAGTGGGAACCCCTTCTCGGGAGGCACTGGTCGCCAAGAGCATCCTCTCGGAAGTACTTAGTGTCGAACGGCAAGGTGACACCAATATAATTACGATCAGTGTCCGAGCCAACTCTCCCGCCCTCGCACAGCGAGTGACAACATTGGTCGCAGAAACCTATGTCGATCATCGCCTCGCGAAACGCAGGCAGGACGCTAAGGAATTCAGCGATTGGATTGGCGCTCGCGCTGAGGAACTCCGCCAACAAGTAAGCGTTGCGGAGAATGCGGTTACAGAGTACCGAGTGCAGCACGATCTTTTCGGCGATCAAGATGGTGGATCGTTAAATGATCAGCAGTTAACCGAAGTGAATACTGCGCTGTTAGAAGCCCGTGCCGACCTTGCGCAGAAAACCGCGGCATTGACACGGGCCCGGACCGTCGCTGCCGGCGACGGAGACGTACTCAGCCTGCCTGAAGTGCAGCTTTCTGAGATCATCAATGAGCTGCGCAATCAGATGCTTCTTCTTGAACTGCGTGAGCGCGACCTTAGCGCGGCGTCAGACCAGTCAAATCCAAGGCTGCTCCAAATCCGCCAGCAATACGATGAGATGAAACGACAGCTCGATGACGAAGTCGAGCGCATCATCGGGATGTTGGCGAACGAAGTCGAAACCCTTGAGAGCCGGACCGCGCTGCTATCTGAAGCATTGTCAAAAGCCGGCGGCGACTCGAAGCTTGAAACACAAATTAGCGTCGATTTGCGCCAGTTGGAGCGCGTCGCGGCCGCGTATCGCCAATATTACCAGCGCTATCTGGAGAATGCTGGTTTGGCTGCGGAACTCAAGTCCTTCACAACCAGCGGCACTCAGATGGTCACTTCGGCTACGATGCCGCTAGACCATTTCTTCCCCTCGGTCACGATGTTTACAATTTTCGGATTGATGCTGGGGGCGGCAGCGGCCATCATCATCGGGGCACTCCGCAATGCTTTAGATATGACGTTTCATTCGCCTCAGGAAGTCGAGCGTATGCTAGGCATCAAAGTCCTTGCACAGTTTTCTAAGCTACGAACCAGCACGCACATCCCGGACATTTTGGAAACCGACCCGCAGTCGCCGTTCAGTGAAACAATCTCAGTTCTACGCTATCTGATGTGCTCCGTAAGCTCCGATGACAACAACGCGCCGGTTCTTCTTGTCCTGTCCAATGGCGAAGGAGAGGGCAAAACCTCTATCGCAGCCTCCTTGGCAAAGTCGGCCAGTCTAGCCTCACAAAATGTCTTGCTCATCGACGGAAATTTACGCCACGCTAGCCTGTCAGAAACATTCGGATTTAAGAACGAAATCGGCTTGGCAGATGTGCTCCAAGGCGCGTCGTGGCAGCCACTCGACATCGTGAGCGAAGGCGTTTTAGACATCATGCCCGCAGGCATACTAACGGATATGCCTGTCAGCGCCCTAGAATCGCACCTCCTGCCCAAGTTTCTAGATCTTGCCCGCGACAGCTATGATCTGGTCGTCATTGACGGACCACCAATGACCCATCTTGCAGACTGCTCCATTCTGGCAAAATTCTGCGATCAGATACTGTTTGTCATGCGCGCCGGTGTGACACGACGTGACCAATCTGTCCGCGCGTTCCAAAATCTACCAAAGTCGAAAATCACTGGTGTCGCCATGACTGACTGCCCCCAAAGCAGTCCAATCGGCCTATCCTCAACCTACAAGGTTCACGAAAAGGCCAATAAACATTGGGGCAAGGCTGTCAGCTATTACCATCGTGAAACGGAGGTTAAGAACTTAGCACAACGCAGAAGACGAGCTGGCTAATGAAACTTACGGTACGAGACCTTCCAAAGCGGCTTTTTAGCTAATGGCAGCGTTTCCTCACACCAGCGCTCCCAGCCAACAGCACTCCACCGCGCAACACCTTGCCTTTCGTCTATCACTACTCGGACTCGCGACAGGCTTCGTTGTCATCATCGAACCGGCACCAACAGACCTATTTTTCTCGTTAGCATTTCTGGTTTTGATATTGACCGGCACGCGTCAACTTTTTTTCGCACCCGTGCTCACCTCTGCTTTTGCTCTTTTCTTCGCTTTCGCAGGCCTCAACATTGTATCCCTCTTCTTCGCTCAATCAGTTGCCTACGGAATAAAGTACCTAGTTATTACCATTTATCTCCTACTCGTCCCACCGGTCATGGCACATTTTTCCGTGCTCTATGGCCAGGTTGCTATTGATAAGATGTACTTTTATTTCACAATAGGGGCCACCATTTCAGCCGGGATTGGTCTATTAGCCGTGACAGGCTTGGCACCTGGCCCGGTAACGTTGTATTTCCGCGCAGAGGATGGCTTAAGGCTTTCACCGCTCTTCAAAGATCCGAATGTCTACGGCCCGTACATGGCAGCTGCAGGGTTCCTGTTGCTTAGCAGATGCTGCACATCCTCGGCCAAATGGCGCGGCTCCGGCTTCCTTCTTGCCGGCTTCATACTCTTGATGATGTTCTTGACCTTTTCACGCGGTGCGTGGGTCAATAGCGCTGTGGTGCTTGGAACCTTCCTTCTTGGCTTGCTTATCTTCGGGCGCTCCGCCCAGCAGATAAAATGGCTATTCATCCTTGCTGCCTGCGTTACCTTAACCGTTCTTGTGGCGGCCCCCTTTATATTGGACAAACTTGGACTGAATGAGTTTTTTTCGAACAGGGCCCAGCTTCAAGCTTATGACAGCCATCGTTTTGCCAGCTGGGCAGAAGGTATGGCCATGATACCACTGGAGCCACTCGGTATAGGACCTGGGCATTATGTAGGGCGCAATCGGATGGCCGATAGTCAATTCAACCTTGCCGCGCACAATGTATATATCAAGATAATTGTTGAGAACGGGTGGCTTGGCTTCGCAACTTATTTTGGCGCGATCTCTACCCTGCTGCTGCTTCTGTTCGTTTCCTTTTTTAATGGCGATGACAGACTGCCCATAAGAGTCATGCTGTTTGCGATACTAATAGGTCAGCTGGCAAACAGTGTTGTCGTTGACTCTCTGCACTGGAGACATTTTTTTATTGTCTTGGGCTTTGCTTGCGCCGAACTTGCCCTTTGGCAATATCAAAAAGTGCTGTCCGGCGGACGGCTGCTGAGCAAACAAGTTTTTGTCAAATACCACCAGGAAGATACTGCAGATATGCAGTAAGCGCTCTTGGCTACATGTCGGGCATTGAATATCTGAAAAGCCTCGTGACTATGATTTTCTTTCATACATCTTGGAGGCTGCTTATCATGGCTAGAGGCGAGACCATCCATGTACCTTGGTGCTGGCTTCACAAAAAACCTGCTCCGAATACCCCGTTCCATCTTAATTTATCAGACACGGGCCGGAAGCCCGGTCAAGCGATCAGATCAAAAGCCTCAAAATCAGCTTTCAACCCGATTGTGGAAATACGTCCGCCGTCATCCAAATCCCAGCTTTTCATATAGGTCAGGGAGCTATCTTGATGGAATGTGGCTTCATCAATAATCACCAATTCCGTTTCATAAGAGATCATCTGAACGTCTTCAGCGTTCTCCATCAAAAAGCTGATAAAGTCCCTTACAGATTGATCGTACTTCCCAAACTGGCCCTCTGGCTGGGTGGCTTTAGTTTCACTTTGGGCCGCGGTTTCTTCAAAGCCCGACAAATAGTCCTGCGCTGTGGCATTCGTGATGATGTCACCTGTGGTAGAGAAACCGTATTCCTTCAATACAGCCGCAACATCCATGGGCAGAGAGTTTGGCAGTACATAACTGCTTTCGACTTGGATTTCCGGCATCTCGACCAGTAAGGCTTCCTCACTGTCGACAGTATCCTCAGAATTTGAACTCTCCCTAAGCGCCAACTCCTGAACTTCCTTTTTACCTTCTTTTTCAATCTGGTAAGACTTGTTCCTCATGTTGCTGAACACCTCGCTTCCTACTTCCAACGCCAACAAAGGCGCTTTCAGCAGCTGCTCGGAAGTCAGCAAGCTAGCCGTGATGTCCATGGCCTGCACAAGTTCAGACACGATGGTCTCCACTTGGGAGTTCACAAGGCTTCTCGCAAAAAGATCGTAATCAAGCAGAGAGCTCCAGATCCCCTCTGCACCTTCACCAAAATCCTGTAGAATGCTCCAATCGGCACCAGAGATGCTGAGCAACATAGTTTCGAGAGACTTCTGGTCCGTTTCGTTGAGCTTGGTCTTCTCTACCAAAGTCCCCTTGGAGAGAGTGTCTGCGCTCTGCATCATATTCCCGACAAACGGGTCGAGGCCATAGGTCAAGGCTAAGGCGCTGAGCCCCATACCCACATAATTGGCAGGCACCGTGAGGTTTACCGATTTCTCCGCATGATCCGGATCATGTCCAATGTTTGCCTCGGCAGCAAGTACTGCGCCTTCTTCCGCCAGAGAGAAGGACGCTAGCTCTGCTTCTTCGAGCAAAGCAGGCTCCATCAAAAGACCTGGCACAGCCCCCTCAGAAGAGCTCTCTTCTGTTAGGGGTGCGGCATTCATTTCATCTGTCTGCAAATAAATTGTCCAAATCAACGCGGCCAAGGCTGCGGCAGGATGAACCGTAACTTTGCGATCCTTTGCTTCTGCAAGCTGGATGATGTTCTGGCGCGCTCTAGACCTGTCCTCCTTGGTCACGCCCAGTTGCTGGACATAGGCCTCAACAAGATCATTCAGGCTATGCCCTTTGACAACAGAGCTCTGACAAGCGCTGTCGAGCATATAAATCGTACTAATCCGGCAAAGGTGAACAAAAACATCACCTTTTGGGTCAAGAAAGACAAACCAAGGATCGCCCTCATCTGTAACGCCGCGGTCCGTACCGATCGTAAGATCCGCGAGGTTCAAAAGCCTATTGATACGAAACAAAGTCGCGAGCTCTTGATTGGTCCAATCATAGCTGCCCGCAGTTGGAGCATGGTTTTTCCGACGAGGCGCTTGTCTTGCAACGCGCTTCTGGCGCGTCCCAAGCTGCATCAAGGGGTCGCCCTTGAATCTGTCAAACGACATTGCGCCATCAACAAGCGCGGACAGGAAGCAAGAGCTGCCTTCTGTCTGCGTATGCGCCTCAGCCGTATTTAGGCGCGGGAATTTAATAATGTCCGACATAGGTGTGCCTCAAAGTACAAAGCAAACCGACCGGAGTTAGAAACTCAGTGGGCCTGCGCCTTCGTTCCAAATAAAATATCATGGGTAATCGGGTCATAATAAGACAGCAGGGTCTTTACGAATGACCTTGGCTCTTGGCCCAGAGCATTCGCCCATTCCACATACCGGCTGCTAGGTATCTTGCCGCGGCCATTCTCAAGCTGAGAAATGAACGTGTAATACTCGAGCGACAAAATATTCGCCAAGTCGCGCTGTGAGAGTCCCTGCGTCTCGCGGAGGCACTTCAACCACGCCCCCATTTCGCGACGCTGGTCTTGCGCATTTTTTCTTACACTTTCGCAATCAGCGAGCATGAGCTTGGCTTCCACATCTAGGATTCAATCAACATCCTTTAATATAGCACCATTTCCCTTGCTATATCAATGACGTTCAAAGAGCCTCTATGACCGCATTCCTCCTCTTATAACGTAGCGTAACGCTCCCCCTCACTCCTCCCGGAAGCTTTTTGAGACAGCTTCTGACAAGGGAGAAACGAGATAGTTCAGCACTGTTCGCTCCCCGGTTACAATAACGGCATCCCCTGGCATCCCCGGGGTCAGGTTGCCCTTGATACCCTCAGGTAGGTTCGTTTCAGGAACATGAATGCGCGCTAGATAATAAGGCAGATCATTGGGGTCCTTGGGGCTGATCACATCGCTTGAAACGGACTGTACGGTGCCAAATACGATTGGCATGAGCTTTGTTTTGAACGCACTGAGGCGCACTTCCGTCTCCATACCCGGCACAACGCTATCGATATCCACCGGTGCCACGCGGGCATCGATAACGAGATTCTCGTCCACTGGCACGATCTCCATCAGCACTTCACCTGGCCTGACGACCGACCCGACAGTGGTTGCCTGTAGGTCTTGAACAGAACCCGATGTTGGCGCCCGGATAACAGTGCGGTCTAGTGTATCTTTGGCCACCAAAACACGCTCTGTTAGCTCTGAGATCTCAGCTTGCACGTCCTTCAGCTCAAGATTGGCACGCTCTCTATACTCTTGAACCAACTTAAGCAGGTTCAAGCGCGCCTCACCTGTCGCTCCTCTCACCTGAGAAGCCTCCGAGATGACCTCCCCCAAACTGGCTTCCGTCTCGATAAGGGTATCTTCCCGCTCAACCAAACGGTTGCTTTCAATGACGCCTTTTTGCTCGCCAGACTTCAACCTGTCTAAATGGGCCGTGCGCAGCGCAACCCTGCGCTCCATCGCACTTTTTTGCAGCTCGAGCCCCGTAATCTGTTCGTTCAATTGCTCCAAACGGTACTCTAGGATCTCCGTTTGGGAGAGCAGAATGGACCGGCGATCCTCAAATATCTGGCGCTGCGTACGCAATGCCTTCTGAACTCTCGGGTCTTCCGACTCCAAAAGGTCCTGGGGGAACTCAACGTTCTCCTGAGAGGTTTGCTCCGCGAGCAGGCGCGCCTCGGTCGCCCGCGCCACATTCAGTCTTTGCATATGTAGGTTCAAATTCGACCGGGCTTCGACGCTCTCGAGGAGAATGAGGACATCCCCCTCGTTGACCTGATCCGCCTCTTTCACCCGAATTTCTCTGATGATCCCGCCATTCAAGTGCTGGACAACCTTTCGGTCCCCCTCCAAAGCAACTGTACCTGGCGCAACCACAGCACTGTCAATCACAGCTGTCGCGGCCCAACTCCCCAACCCGCCAAAGATCAGAAAAATAACCAGGTACCCTAGACGGGCGTAAAATCGCGGAGAAGTCTTCATGATCCCACACTTCTTGCTTGCGTATGAAACAACGCGATACTCATCCTTGGCACAAAGCTCTTACGCATTAAGCACCAATGTTCGTGACTTTGGCAGCGGCCTGTTGAGGTGCCGCTTCAGGCTGTTTGGGCTTCAAAAGGTCTTTTGTGGCCAGCATCTTTTGAACAGCGCCATTGCTCAACATGAGGGTTTTGTCGGACGTCGAGAGCAAGTTCGCTTTATGGGTAATCACCACGACGGTCTTACCAAGCGCTTTGAGCGCGAGCAGACATTCTGCCAGGGCATTCTCGCCTTCGCTGTCGAGGTTGGAGTTGGGTTCATCCAGAACAATCAAACTTGGGGTGCGGAAAACCGCCCGTGCAAGCCCGATGCGCTGGCGCTGCCCGCCTGAGAGTTGTGCGCCGCCGTCGCCAATCTCCGTAGCGTACCCTTCTCGAAGACCCTGAATCATTTCATGCGCCCCGGCAAGCTGAGCCGCCGCAATGATCTCTTCATCCGTCGCATCTGTGGCAAAGCGCGCAATGTTCTCCGCCACCGTCCCAGAGAAAAGCTTAACCTCTTGAGCAAGATAGCCGATCGAGCCCCCCAGCTGATCCGGATCCCAGTGGCTAAGCTCTGTCCCGTCAAGCCGTACCGCGCCCGCCGCGGCGCCTGTTACGCCAACAAGCACACGCGCAAGCGTCGATTTGCCCGACCCGCTTGGCCCAATCACCGCAAGTACGGTGCCGGCGTCAATGTTAAAGCTAATACCTTTAAGAAGCGGCTCACGCGTCCCGGGCACCACAGTTGATACGCCTTCAAGTGACAACGCACCCTTTGCCGGTGGCTGCTCCAGCCGATCAGTCTCATCCAAGACGCTGTCGAAAAGCCGACCTAAACGTTCATTCGCCTGGCGGGCGGAGATGAATTGCTTCCACTGCCCCACGGCTTGCTCGACCGGTGCCAGTGCCCGTCCCATAACGATCGAGGCTGCGATCATGATGCCCGGGGAGATCTGCTGGTTCATGGCAAGGTAAGCGCCCGTCCCCAAGATGGCGACCTGAAGACTCATGCGCACGAACTTGGAACAGGACATGATAAATCCAGCCCAATCGCTCGCTGAGGCTTGGCTGTTCAGCATCACTTCACGCTGCTTGAGCCAGCGGCCAGAAAGCTCTTTGCCCATGCCCATAGCTTGAATCACATCAGCATTCTGCAAAGCAGCATTGGCGAAATGCGCAGACCCTTGGCCTGCGTTGTTCGCCTCCTTCAAGGCAGATCGCGTCAGCAGCTCGTTCAGTAGCGCGAGCGTAAAGATAATGACCGCGCCTGTCGTTGCGACGATGCCAAGCCAGGGGTGGAAGGCAAAGCACAATGCGAGGAACAGCGGCGTCCAAGGAGCGTCAAAGAAGGCTAAAATGCCCTGACCGGTGATGAAATCACGTACTCGGTCGGCATCACCCAATGCTGTCCGCGCCCCCCCATTTGGGTTGGCCAATTGCAGGCGAACCACTCTTGAGAACATTGGCCCGGAAAGCACCTCGTCAAATTCCAGACCGGCACGCACCAACATTCTTGAGCGGATGAACTCCAATAGGCCGTAGGTGACGAGAAGCCCCACCGCCACGCTTGTGATCATAAGAAGCGTATACTCACTCCGGCTGGCGAGCACTCGATCGTAAATCTGCAGCATGTAGAGCGGACCCACGAACATCAGCAGGTTCACAAAAAAACTAAAGATAACCGTAGCCAATAGGATGGCACGAAACCTTCCATAGGCCTGTTTCAATGCATTTGGTGCCGACATGAAGCAGCTTTCCCTCAAATACGCGTAGCTAAATTTGGGCTCTCATCCTCAGTACAGTGGATGTCTTACCCTATGTTAAAAAAACCTTCGTGTCATAGAAAAAATGGGCCGCAATATGGCCCACTTATAGGTCAACAAAGTTGACCTAGCTGAACGCCGCAACATACTACATTCAGGCGAACCAAATTTTCGCCTGAATATAGACCGACCGATTTGATCTTATTAGCTATCAGCAGGCAGCGCTTCTTTCAGAGCACCGATATAAGCTTGGCGCGCGGTTTGCGTGATCGCAATCTCACGCTGCAGCTTCTGCACCTGCTGCTCGCAAATTTGGACATTCGCAAGCTGCTGCTTGGCGTCATCGCTCAGATTATCTGAATCGTATTCACGCCCATCAATGGTAACTTTTGCCAAAACGGCCTCCCTCAATACAAAATTATGTAATTATTTTGTAGGCGAAGCTCCGCTCAAGAGGAACCCCCAAGGCCAATATATAAAGAGAAAATTTGTATTTTTGGTAATTTTTACAGGTCCGCTCGCATGGGTTCGCGCTATGCGCGAAACAAGCCAATCTTAATTCGACAGGTCAAGGTCCATACTGTGAACTAAGTGCAATCTACACGCACTCCCAGCATCATGCCCAATCTGATCTAATACGAGGTCGCCACAACAATATCTTGCGCCACATGCTTCCAAGATCGCAGTTCGACATGACCTTGCGATATTTTAGCCTTTAGCTCGGAATAAAACTTTTTGTCCGAGCTTAGGCGCTCAACGAGCGCCGCAAGCGATTGAGGATCGGCAGGATCAAAATATTCAGCCAGATCTCCCCCGACTTCCCGCAGAGCCGGTACGTCAGATGCTAACCCTGGCGTTCCCATCCAAAGTGCTTCTCCCAGGGGAAGCCCCCACCCCTCCATGTAACTTGGGATCACAAGCGCCAACGCATTCTCATAAAGGGAGGCCAACTCGGCTTGGTTAGGATCGAGGACAAACTGTATTTTGTCCCGGATAGATGCGCACTCCGGCCGCTTCACATATTCCACAGTGCGCTTCCGCTTTGCGCCGGCCAAGATTAGGTTCGGTACTGGACGCCCCGACTCGTCCAAGTTCTGCATCGCCTTCAAGAGGCACTCAAGGTTCTTTCGACCTGTCATCACCCCTACGCCCAGCAAATAAGGCGCATCGGGTAAATCAAGATTGATCGGTTCATCTGCCTTGCGCAGTTCTTGAGCAAGCGGCACCGGCACGACAGGCGGCAGTGAGCACATACGACCTGCAATCGAAAACCGTTCGATCTCATCTTTGGTAAAGACTGAATTGGTCAGCAGTTTTTCAGCATGCTCGACCACGATGCGGTTGTCATGTGAGAAATTCCGGGCAAACATACTTTGGCGCGGATGGGAATATTCGTGCAACGGGATCATATCGTGCACCAAAGGAAAGAACCGCGGTCGAACGCCAGCTTCATCCAGTGCCACAAGATAGTCAGACATCATTTTGGGCCGCCCCAAAGACACAAGTATTTGGCCTTCCAGGTCAACGTCGCGCACACTGCCTTCGGGCACCGACCGATGCCACCGCCTCAAACTGACCTTTTTAGCGATGCGGCGCATGAGCGGATGAAGAGCATCGCGTAATGCATGCGGGTTTGGGTAGCTATATCGCAGTCGAACAGGTTTTGATTCTGCCGGCAAGTTAACATCCAACACACCATTCGCCGAGGCGGCGCCAATACGCGGTGTAATTTCAAAAAAACAGTCGTGTGCAGGTGAGAATATGACAAAGCGCACGTCGGCGGGCCCGCGAGCCAGTTCGTATCCAACTTCAAGTACCGTACGAGCGATACCATAGTACTTAAACTTGGAGCCTGCAGATAAAAAAAGCTCAGAAAGATCGTAATATATCGTTGCCATAGCCGCTCTTCACCAGCTCTCCTCAATGCACCCGCACTCTCGTATCTTTGACGAGAGTACAGGTAAAGACGCTATATCTTTTCCGCGCTTCGACCAAGCGCGTTGGCATCCATCCACCCAAATCGACAGATGACTTGCGCTTGGATTTCTCATCACTGGAGATGGGAAACCCTTACAGCCTTAATGAAAGCAAAAAGCCCCCAGAATGTCTGGGGGCTTTCCGTCGACAGGGAAAACCCCCGCCTTTATACTTTAGCTTACGCGAACTGGAAGTTCTCGTTGTTGAGGTCGTTCGTACCACCACCGGTGAGACCGGCAAGTTTGATCTCGAAGTCGAGGCCCGAAGCTGCAGGATCATTTGCGGTAATGATCGTGTCGGTCCCATCATCAACGATGCTCAGGTCAGCAAGGCCGGAGATGCCCAAACCAGAGACGTCGAGGATCGACAAGCTTGACAGTCCGGTGTTCTGGAAAGTGTCAAAGCCAGTGATTGTCCATACGTCACCTGCAGTGGCGATGTCAGATGTAAACTCGTAAGTCACAATGCCATCGTCAATAAGGGGATTTTCATCCGTCTCCGTGATAGAGGCTTTCTGATCGTTAAACCGGATGGTCACGTTGCGGTCCACGAACTGGTTACCAGCTGTGTTTGAGTCCCGGTCGACGGTGGGGTCCAACATGATCAAGTTCAGAGCAGCAACTTCGCCTTCATAGTCAGAGAAGTCGATCAGCGACAGAACGTTAGTCACACTGTTGACGGTCACAGTGTCAACTGGTGTCCCGACCCCATTGTCACCACCACCTGTGATGTTCAGCGTCCGTGCGAACACAGTTGCCTCATCATAGTTGGCTGGCACGGTGAGGTCTTCGCCTTGGCCGTCGAGCAGCATCAGTTCAAACGTGTAGGCGTTCGTCACTGTCGGCTGATCATCGTCAAGGTTCAGGTTGATCGTGCGGTAGTTCCCGATTTCAATATCCTTTGTAGCTCCGGCACTGAAATCGTTTGTGGCTTCAAGGGTCCCCGGAACGAGGTCTTTAAAGTTCAGGTTCAGCTCATTGCTGTTGTTAGCAGAAGCCGCGACAAATGTCAGGCTATTGCCTTCAACCGTCGACCCATCGGTGTTGACCGTGATCTCTTCGTCACCGCCGGTGTTAATCATAGCCAAGTCACCATTGAGGCGGTTGATCACATACTCTTCAACACCGCTGGCTGTTGCCGCATTGAACACACCAGAAGCATCAGCAAGAGGGGCGTTGAACGGCGCGCCAAACTGAATGGTCTCGAAGCCCGAGATAACAGCACCTGCTGTCAGTGCGCCGGAGAGCTGCAGCGTATCGTTGTCGCCTGCAGTACCGATCACTCTGTCAGCACCTGCGTTGTTCAGAACACCGCCGTTGGTGGCCAGAACCAGATCACCCTCCAGACCGGAACCATCGATGGTCGCCGCCGCACCAGCACCAGCACCAGCACCATTAGCATCGGCGAGGGTGTTCACGCCGATTGTCAGGTCCTGTGTGCCTTCCAAGGTCAATGTGCTCAGCGCCGCGGCGTTGAACGAAGTCACCTGGTTGGTCGTTTGGGCCCGACCGTTGGACTGGATTTCCAGAGCGTTAACGCCTGCTTCAGGGTTGGTGACCAACAAGTTGTTGACGGTCAGCTGCCCATTGGTACGCGCTGTGTTTTCCAGAACGACAGTCGCGGTAGAAACACCGGCTTCATCCTGGAGCTCATCCAGATTGATTGTGCCGAAGCCCTGAGGAGCGTTGTTGTTACCAAAGGCGTTCAGCGTCTGATTGCGACCAGAAATAATTGCATCCGTGCCTTCATCCAGATTGCGCAGAGTTGTGCCCACACCACCGGTGGTCGCAATGGCCACCGTGTCGAGACCCATCATGTTACCATCGATGAAATCTTGTGCGGTGGCAGCATTGCCCGCGACGACAAGATTGTTCACGTTGGTAAAGCTTTCCCAAGCGCGAACATTGCCAGTGCCTGCATCGACAAAACCATCAACAGATGTGCTGACTTCGACAGTGTTCACGCCACCTTCGCCGTCAATGGAGATGCTGTCCTTCATGTCCATACCGCTAAGGTTGAAACGGTCGTCGCCGTCCCCGCCAATCAGGTCGAGCGTGAAGTCATCATCTGCCGCAACGTCAGTGGAGACAAACAAGCTGAGGTTCGAACCTGCATCACCCATGTGGTAGGTGAACTGTTGAACGCCGATGTCCGGATCGAGGTACTTGTCGAAGACATCGACACTGAGCAAGTCTGCAGCAACCATCATGTGGCCATCAAAGCCTTCAGCATTGAAGACGCGGACGTTCTGCAAACCATTCACCCCAAACAGACCTGGCGAGGTCCCGGTAACATTGGTGGACATGCGCCCATCGGTGGTGGTTTCTTCACCGCTGTTGCTGATGGTGCGAACGCCAATCTTCAGATCGCCGGTGTCCTGCGTGCCGTCGGCATTGCCGCGCGTCACATTCACAACTTCCAGGTTCTCTTCGGCATTCACATCACCGCGATTCAACGAGCGCAACGAAGAGATGTGGCTGTCATCATCGACAACAACGTCCATCACTTCGATGCCGCGCTCGCCGGACATGCCTGCGATGTTGACTAGGCCACCCTGAGAGCCGTTACCGGCGTCGTCAAGGAACACGGAAGTACGTGTCGGCAGCATTTCGAGGTTTTCGCCAACTTCAACGCGGTTACGCACGTCGATGCCGGTAAAGCCCAGCAGAACAGCTGTGGCCGGGTCTGCATTCAATGCACCGCCTTCGCTGTCAGAGATGGTGAACACACCGTCGCCAACATGTGTCACGGTCAGGTTTTCCAGGCCAGCGGTGGCATCGATCTGAGCTGTCAGAGCGGTTTCCAGATCGGCCCAAGTGTCGGCTGCGGAAATGGCGTCAGATTCCAGCTCGTACTCAGTACCGTCCAGCTCAAAGGTCACTTTGCCAACAGCAATGTTGGACAGCTCAGCACCGGGAACCAACACGTCTGCGTTAATTTCCTGGATGGTCAGCGTCAGGATGGATTCAGAATCCACGTCGCCTTCCAAGTAGTTGGCGTTAATGAAGGCTGTCAGACCGGCGTAAGGATCGGTTTCGTTCAGACCAAAGGCCGTGTCCATCGGCTTGGAGCGAATGTCTTCGATTTGGATGTTGCTGCGGCTGTTGTCAGACCACCACTGCTCGACACCAGTCATCTTTTCGGCGTCGATCTTGGAGCCGTTGAAGCCAGTGTCGATGTTGTTGGTCTGCTCACGCAGGTTCACAACCTCGATGCCGTTTGTTGTGGCAGAAATCGCCGGGCCAACAGGAACGGTACCAGAGGTGGTCAGCGTCAGGTCCACGTTCAACGTGTCCATACCTTCGCCACCGTCCAGCGTATCGCCAGATTCAAAGGTGTTGGTCACAGCGCCCAGCATGTTTTGTGCGAGCGGTGCCGTGAACACGTCATCGCCGGAGGTGCCGGTCAGATCATCAACGCCAACGGTCAGGACAGTGGAGCCAGCCGGTGTTTCACCGTAGGAGTCGACATAGGCATCGGTTTCAGCTTTGCCTTCAGCAACAGATTCAGCTGTCGCATCCACTCCGTCCAGAACGCCTTTAGCGGAAGCCTCAGCGGAAGCAATGATCGCGTCGTCTGCGTCAACATAGGAGAAGCCAGGAATGTCAGCAGCGGACTGAACCCAATCAAGCGCAACTTCTGTCTTGTTGTTGAGGATGGTGAGGTCTTGGCCATCAGCGGAATTCTGAGCACCGGACTGAATGTCGATGATCATTCGGCCGGGGGACTTACCGGCGGCAAGCTCACCTTCCCAGTACGCCAGGCCTTCGGCATCAGGCGCGCGGTTGAACAAGTTCAGGTAAACCGCTGTGATGAAGGCCTCCGGGGAAGCCACTTGCGGGTTCGCCAGGAACGGGTAAAGAGCTGTCGCTTCGGGCTGAACCGAGAACGACTGGGCAATATCCACAAAGGACATGTTCGGGTTATTGTCCAGCTCATTGATCCAATATGCGAGACCCGACGGATCGGGGGCGCGATCAAAGTAGCCGATGTACAGCTGTACGATCTGATCGATTTGGGCTTGCGTAGCCATGGGTGAGATCCCTCCAGAAAATTGTGAACCGTGTTCACTGCTCGAAAATGCCTCGGTCACCAACGTTGCCCTACAGGCACGACCGAACAGAGCCTTTGGCCCTTAGGTCCACGGTATTACTTCAACTGTACACTTCGCGCAATCATAAACTGTATAGTAGATTTCATACCCCTCCCGATGAAAACCTCTTTACAGAGACTGCGTTACATACAGCGCCGCAGGTCAGAGTGTGGGGCCAGCCTAAGAAGGTTCCGCCAAGCGCAGCAGCATAGAGAATACCCTTCGAACGAAGCCAACCAGAACAGTAAAACTCAGGCACAACAAAGTGATGCGGCCTTCCGTTAATGCACCACGAACATCTGAAGATGCAGAAAAATCAACCCTAGAAGAGGGCCAAGCGCAACCGCCCCTGAGGCCCAAGCGCCATGGCGCGCGGGGCACAGAACAGCCGAAGGAAAATACTCTGTAAAACCCTCAATCTCAGCCACGCCGCCCCGCACCCTTCTAAGGGCTCTGGCGCGTGGTGCAGCGCTTCTTTTCAACGTTAGGCTGTGTTTTTGGAAACATCTTCTCTTAGCTTCTGGCCAGAGCGTCCTTTGGATCAGCAATGAGTCGGGCAATGCCAACAGGGAGCGCAAAAGAACAGGGTTACAAGCTAGCTTTTTGCCCTCATAACCGACCGCCGCCGCAGATCGCAGGCTTGCGCCAAAAACGGGGAACGGTCTTCACTCAGAACACCCCCCAAGTTAGAGCGACGCTTAGCAGGAACGCTCGACCAACAGTATGTCAGCAACAGAAGGCGCCGGGCCATTGGCTCGCGCCACCACAGCCACGGCGACGCCATCGGCCAGCACCGTATGTACGGTACCTGAGACCCGCGCGATGGTGATTTCAGGCGGCCGCTGACCCTTATCATAAACCACGGCGATTTGGTCGCAGTCGTGCAGCGTATCTGGCACCAAAGCTCCCTGCGGCCCAGTCATGCCCCGCGCACTTGCCCCTGTCATCCCGGCTGCGCAGTCCCAGCGGAGTCCTTTGGTCCGATGTGATGCCGTCATTGCGCGTTCCTTAATCAAGGGACCGCCATGCTTGGGCGGCCGAAGTATCATATCGGGTCGGACGGGAGAGCAGCGCCTCTTGTGGCAAACCCACATCCAGCTCTCCTCTAAAAGAGGCCCTAAGACGACGCTATCTGGCTCCGAGAACACAGGTCAAGCGCGAGCGCTATATTGTGCGCACTTCGGAAACAAAGCCGCAATTTGACCTTATTTCCGACTCCGGCGTTTCCAAACCGGCAAAACATTTGGAACTATTCAGTCATTTATCGCCGCCACTGTGGATAGCCGTGCAGGCTGCGGCAAGACTTGCGATTCGACGCGCTGTACAGGATGCACTTTATTGTCTCCCCACAGGCAACAAACGGCATTACCTTCGACCGGTTAGGCCAAGAACGCGTAAAGCCCTAAGGCGTCACGATCTTGCGGTGACGGCTGCGGAGTTCTTCGATCTATCGAAGGACGAGGCGCATGCGGACGCGAGAGATGGCCTCACTCATCGCCAACCGGTGCAGGCCTCTCATGCGGCAATTCGGTCTTGATGGAGAAGACCTGAAATCTCTCGCAGGCGCCCTTGAACACCGCAAAGCAGAGAAAGGGCCGCCCCGCGCGTTCAGTTTTTTTGGAGACTGCGCAGCACGCGATCAAGCGCCTGGCCCTGCTTGGAATACTTCGCAGGACTGTCTTTAACGAGGGTGTAATAGGCCGCTGCATCGTAGATTTGCACCGGCAACCCCAAGTCCTTTGCCGTCAAACGCCCTGTGGCTGACAATACGAAATAGGCCGCAACATAAAGATTGGCACGCGCTGCAACACGCGTTGATTCCGCGTCCAGCAGGGCCTGCTCCGCATCAAGGACATCAAGTGTGGTGCGCGCACCTAGCTTTGCTTCTTCACGCACCCCCTCAAAAGCTGTACGCGCCGCTCGAATTTGGCGCTCCGAAGCCTCCAATTGCGCCCGGGCGGAAGCCAGCCCCGCGTAAGCATTGCCGACATCCTGCGCAACATTCTGACTGACAACATGAAGGTTGGCACGTTGACTATCATGCTGCGCCATCGCACGCCGCACCGCAGAAGACAGCGCGCCGCCCTGATAAATTGTTTGACTGGCTTCCAGCCCTACATTTCCACCGCGAGTGTAGGTCTTATCATTGAACGTCTCCGTCAGACCATAATTCCCTTGAAGCGTCACCCGAGGCGCCATCGCTGCTTGGTTGGCGCTTACTGCCAGGCGGGAGGCTGACACTTGATGTTGCGCGGCCAAAACGGAAGGGTGCCGGCGCACGGCAAGCGCCTTGGCCGCCTTGAGGCTCGCCTCGACTTCAGGCAGGCGCGGTGGCGGGCGAAGATTGCCAGGCTTGTGGCCTATGGCCGTACGGTATTCCTCAACCGCACGCAGCAACTCCCCTTCCGCACCGGCCAAATTACTGCGCGCCTGCGCGAGCTGCGCCTGAGCAAGCGCTACGTCAGTATTTGTTACTTCACCAACTTCAAGGCGATCGCGCGTCGCACGCAGCTCTTCGACGAGGAACTGCAAGTTCTTGTTGCGCAACGCTACAACGTCAGAGGCTTCAATAACCCCCATATAAGCCGCAACAGCACGCAAGAGCACGCGCTGCTCGATGTCGAGCAATGTCTGTCGCGTGGCCAGCACGGTCTCCTTAGCAGCCTCGACCCGGTACTGACTGGCCCCAAAGTCGTAAACCAACAACTCTGCAATCAGATTGATTGAGGCCGTGAGACTTTCAGTCGACTGCCCAACTTGGATGCCAGAGTTCCGGAGCGTGCCAAAATTCTGCGTCAAACCACCCGCCCAACGCAGCACAGGTTTTAGCGCCGCCTGTGCGCCGGCCACGTCCTCATCTGCCGCCCGCAGCAAAGCCCTGTTCTGCTCTAGCAGCCCTGAGTGTTGATATGCCCCAATCAAGGCATCAGCCAAACTCTCAGCCAACACTGCACGTGGCATCATCAATACCAGTACCAATGGCAATGCGGTGAAACCACGTCGCACAGCACTCTTGAACCTAAATACATTCATTGCTCAGCTGCCTATCGCCTGCGCGCAATTACCTTCACATCTTTCCCGACGAGGTTATCGGTCAAAAAATTGGCTTCACGCTCGATCTAGTTATAGGTGTATCACCTTCACTCTACTGCTAGGTTTCCACCTCTTTTGTGTCAAGCAGAGCCACAAATGCTTGCGAGGCCGTTCGCCCTCAGAAGATACTACAATATCTGCGACATACTGGTATTCTTTAAAGCGTCTTAACCAAAACACGCATAAGGTCACACTTATGCCGCAAGATTCCTTCAGGAAAAGCTTATCAGGTCGCCGAAACCGCTCAATCTAATAGCACACCAAGCAGGTTCACCACATCACTTAGCGCGCTGCTCTCACCATCTACCTCTTTTCTGGAAGAACAATGACGTCATATTTTCAACTCTCTGACGCAGAAAAAACCACCTTTCTCCGCGAGAACTGGGCAGCCCTGAACAGTGGTTACACGCATCACAAAATGACCGTCACCTACAGCTTCCTGACCCATGAAGATGGCCGACTTTCACAAGAATACTTGGCTGAAGGTGCACCCTTCGTATTTGAAGCGTTCTCACCCGCGGAACAACAGGCGGTGAAGTTCTACTTGGACTACGTCGAAAGCTTCTCGAACCTGACTTTTGAGGAGGTAGGAAGCAATAATGGGCAAATGGGCTTTGGCTTTCACAACATGGAGGTGGGAGGCTATGCGAACTACCCCTTCCGCGGCGATCAAGCAGTATTTCTCAATGTGGACGCGCGCCTCCAAACAGAGCGCGAAGACTTTCATTATATTCTCGCCCATGAGATTGGCCATGCGATTGGTCTGAGCCACCCTTGGGGAGGCGAGCTGCCCGCCTTTTCTGAAACCCCCCATGACATGCGGCTTATGACCACCATGTCCTACAACAGCGTCCTGTTCGACAGCGACTCTACACAAAGGAGTTTTGTTACAGGGTTCCAAGCGCTCGACATTGCCGCCCTACAAGCTCTCTATGGCACCCGGGTATCAGCTGACGATAATATCTTCGTGGTCAACGAACATGGGGGCATGAACAAGGAAGGCACAGTCTGGAACATGTCGATCCTTACGCCCATTACTTTGGTCGACACTGGCGGTACCGATACTATTGACGCAAGCGGATTGAATCAAAAGGGCCCAACAATATTCAATTTCCACGAAGGACTATTCCTCGACACCGTGCAGAAAATTGAGATTTATGATTGGACTCAAGGCGCTTGGGCAGATGCCATTACCCCCTCCTCCCCCCTGCCCCGGCTGCAGATCCAGCCTGGTACCGAGATTGAACACTACATCGGCACCAACGGTGTTGATTTGATCATTGCAAATCACGGAAACCAAATTGTAAACGGCGGCGGAGGCATTGATACGGTCAGCTATACCGGTCCCCAAAACAGCTATACACTGACGCTCAGCGCAAACCACGCCACCCTTACCGATCGACGCCCGGACCAAAATGGCACAGACACATTATCCGACATTGAGTTTCTAAGCTTCGACACAGGTATAAATGGCGATGAGTTCGATTTGTCGCTCTTCGGAGGCTCCGCAGGGCTGGCTGAGGCAGACATGTTAAATGTGGTGGAACTCTACATCGCCTACTTCAATCGCGCCCCTGATGCCGTAGGCTTGAACTACTGGGGCACCGAATTCTCCAAAGGCTACACCCTTCCTGAAATGGCAGAAAGCTTCTTCGTACAGCCCGAGACACGCAGCACATATGAGACCGTTTTGGACACAGAAGGGAACCTGACAAATGTGCCTGCCTTCGTTGCCGCCGTTTACAACAATGTGCTTGGGCGCACAGCAGATCAAAGCGGCTTCGACTACTGGGTGGATGAGCTGCAAAATAACCCCGACATCACGTCGGGTATTTTCATCTTGGCAATTCTTAATGGTGCCAAGTATCCGGGTAACGCTACCCGCCAATCTGCACTTGACCAACAATACCTGGAAACGAAGACGGACGTAGGCGCCTATTTCGCGGTCACCAAAGGCATGTCTGACGTCGATAATGCCATAGAAGTCATGGACTTCTATGACGGCTCTGAAGCAGGAGTAGATGCGGCCATTAACGCTGCAGATAGCTTCTATGCAGACGCTCTCAATGCGACCACCGGCGACTTCTTAATGCCCATTGTGGGCGTTCTAGACGATCCCTTTGCTATGGCGTGACGATCGCATCAAGCACGCAAAGGAGCTGAACCTCGCAGCTCTCACCACCCTTGGATTCTTGGCGTCCACTACTTTGGAATTCCGGATCGGACGGGGCCATAATAGTGATATCGAAGAGCTACGAAGCAGACAGACCAGACGAAGCCAACTTAAAATCGAATGGCAATAGCCTCTGAACGTCGGATGCAAGTGTTTGCCGGCTCATGCTCAAGGAAGCTAACTCCACAGATGGGGCGCCAGCAAGAAATCAAATCATGGCCAATTTCGCCGTTAAGTCTGACATGACCCGATCGGCAAGAATGTTAAGCAACCGCTCTTGAGCGCTGTTTCGCATTAACGAAGGAAAATCGTCTACTGTCGAAAAAGAGGTAAAAGACTCTACGGTCCCTGAGACCACCACTTTTCCGTCCGTGTCGTCAAACAGTTGATAGCTTACCTTTCCAAGAACCTGACTGCGACTTACATCCATGATATCCAGTCCTACTTCAGAGAGCGATAAGTTATATTTCAAGGTTTTTTGAGCTTGAGGATTACGCATAAGACGTTCCTCCAAATTGCGGACGAACATGTATTCTTCACGGTTGTTCGGAGCCGCAACCCGAATGTCACCCAACGTTTGACCAATTTCCGATCCAGTCCCGTAAACTGGGGTAAAGCCACAAGCAGCAAGCCCACCCATCATGGAAAACATTGCAAAAACACAAGCCGCTCGTAGACGTTGCACTGGAATATCCTTATTCAATGTAAGTTTTGCATCCTGAAACTCAGGTGTCAGGTACGCACAGACATCTTTCCTGCGCGTCAAAATACTGAAAGATGACGCACCTTATAAGCTTACCTATATGCACAAATATAGGCCTCCGACCAGCCCTGCTTTTACAAACACCACAAAGGCGGCGATAGCGCTCCCCCCTCTTTAGGCTAGTCACGGTGAGTGGCCTGCAAGTAAATATCTACTACGGTATCGCTGATCAAGTTGTTGGCGGCAGTTCTGATCGTGGGCAAAGCAACGATGGCCAGTCTGGATATAGCTGCGGTTAGAACAACCCAGTCCACTCTAACCGCCCCATTCCATCGCGAGCGAAACGCTTTGGCTTAGAAGAGAATGTCTTAGCCATCCTATTTTTGCGGCGGTGACTTCCCTTAGATTTTAACTTTTGCCTTCCCGTAGAAATGGGCTGTGCTGCCTTAGGCGCGTTACTTCAGCATGGCAGCGATAGACTGCAGGATGACGGCGTTCGTATTGATGTCGCTATAATTGCTGCTCGGCCTCTTAGTTTGCTCATTGATGCTTGAAGCAAATCCATAAGGGGTCTGAGCTGTTTCTCTTACGAAGGAGAGAAGTTTTTCGCTCCATGTGTGGTCTTTGTATGCAGACCATAGGTATGCAGCCTTTGAGCTGATCGCGAGATGTTCTTTTTGGAACGCTTTGGTGCGATACTCTTCTGAGCCGCCGACTGTATCGATCGCCCAAACGCGTCCTGGGGCGTCAAATTGCAGACCTTGGTACAAAAACCAAGGTCTGCTGTTGATCGGCCCCTCGGAGACGCAGATCAACCTTCCTGTTTCATCGTATTCTTCAACCTGAGCGGCAAAGAGAACATCGGCGAGATATGCTGCTTCCGGCGACATACCGAACTCTAGCGCCTCCATTAGGAGGGGTTCGGCGCCCATTGGGCCTATATGCCCACACACTTCTAGCAGGGACATTTGACCATCTGAGGCGCTTTTTCCCTTGAGCACTTCATAGGGCGACTTGGCTTCTATGCCCCATATTCGGAAAGCCCAAGCCGCGTAATGTGCACAATGAGATCGAAAGGTGGAAACCAGCGCTCCCTCTTCAACTGAATGGACGATCCCATCGCTAACAACATCCTTAAGGTCCCAAGACGCGACGGTGCTTGTGGCAAGGCCTTTGGATAAAGGATGGGTATCTAAGCTGTACAAGGCTGCTAGAAGGCGACCTGCATCGCAGCCGTCAAAGTTTCGATCTCCCCATTTGAACTTGTTTGTTACGATCCACCCCTGCGGTAGAAGCCGACCTTGGGAACGGCGGCCTGCGATGTTGGGTAAGATCTTTTCAATGGCGTTGCGAAAGTGCTGTTCTGAAATAAGCTTTAAGTCTACGGCTGCTAGCAACGCGAAGATGTGACTTCCCACATCCCACATCGTCACGGCCTTATGTAGTCTTGGGTTGGTTTTTGAAAAATTCGCTGTAGCAGGGCAAAGCCCGGTTTTGGGGTTGGTCCATTTCTCGAAGTACGACCATGCAACTTTAGCGTCATTCATCAGCATTTCCCGCTCTGCTACATTCGGGATCTGGGGCTGTTGCGATATGTAGGGCTGATAAGCCTCTGTTCTGCGAAAATGTGTGGTGTAGGAGTCGGTCGGCACGAGGCGCCCGACATAGTCTGAGAGTGAGATGACCTGGGAAAGCCCATCATTTTGAATCGCTTGCAGAGCGTCTTTGACCATCTTCTGATGGGCTTTGCTCTGCAGAATTTCTGTAGGGATTGAGAGAACAGAGTCGGCCGCCCCCATAGAGGCTTGCAAAGTATCGCTTACTGTCCTGACGTTCTGTACGTGTACAGAAGGTATTCGCAATGTGTTGTCGGCGCCTAAGCCCACGTCGCGCTTCTGGCTAAGTTCAATCGCAATGCCGTACCTTTTTAGTGTCGATGCGTGTGCGGAGGAAGACGGCACCTGCCCAAGGGACCCCAATGCTGTCAAAGGCTCATCTAAAGGATTGTTTTCTTTTAGATTGGCCCAGTATTGAAAATCGCTTTCTGCTGAGCTCTTCTCACTAAAGCTGGATGACAAGCCTTCAAAAGCCAGCTCCTGCCGAAAGCGCATTAGAGCTTCTCGTTCTTTCTCTGTCGCGTCTGACCGTAGAGTAAAATGAACCCCTACATAGCGCTGATAGCCATAGGCATCCCGGAACTGAATATCAGAAGCGAGGATGGCGCTTACCCAAGGCCCCTCGTCGGGAAACAGCACTTGCTGAGCAAAAGCAGTGGCTGCTGCTTGAAGGCGGGCCAGAGGCAGGTTTGAAAAGTCATGCGACGATAGGTAGTAGACCCTCTCTACGGATTGGTTTTTTAGCGAGCTATAGGCTGTTTGCGAGGGCTGCAGCTGAACCCTTTGGCCACCTATTATTCTGACTACACCATTGTCCCAAGCTTCTGGTCGCACCCCAGCGTTGACGGCGGGACGCATTAAAACATTCCGAATGCCGGAAGCGCGCAGGCCCGAAGGAGCCATTGCTATGGGCCGCATGTCACAGGCGATGGTTTGGCTTGCAGCTATATGTAGCGATTGCGGAGCGTCATTCCCCCACAAAATTGCCGCCAAGGCACGGCGAGCGTCGTAAGCGGCCCGAGCTTGGGAGTAAGGGGTCATACCGCCTAACTGTTTCACCCAAGGCACGACCTGCATCAGCCCCGGCGTTCTCTCTGCGCGTTCTGTTAAGGCGCGAGAAAGCGCGCTGTTTGGCCTCAACTGACTTTGGTCAGGATCAAGCAAGCAAGTGACCGGCAAGCCACTGCGGGCGAAAGCATCTAACACGATGGCGGTTCGCGGAGGGGATGTGCTGCTGTCCAGCCCATCAAGGATCACAAGGGTATTCTGAGGTTTGACCGCAGTGCTTCCTGCAGCGGAGACTCCAGAAAGGAGCAGCGGGGCTGCCCCCCCCCATTTCAGGAATGTCCGACGCTTCATGATGCTCTCTTTGCCGTGTCAAACTGGAAACCTACGCGGGTCATACGCCCCCAGTTGGCCAAGGAGCCCGTAGCAGCCCGCCACACCGCCCGGATCACGGATAGATATAAGATCTGACGATAAAAGAGCCGCTGAAGGGGGAGCAATAGCAGGAGTCGTCGATCCTCCGGAGCATCCAAACGGAATGCGCTAATAGCGCTGAGCATCTCCAGTGCCGGAAGCATCAGGTAAGCAATAAGCAATGGATTGGTTATAACCTTCGCATGTTCGTCTGCCGTTCCCAAATCCGTCACAAATTCCACGATAAGGATTACTATGAACAAGTCCGCCAAAGGCGCCAAGAGAGGCATGAGGTAACCAAAAACTGCGAGATCTGGAAGCGCGACCAACCCCAAAGCACGCCCTTCCATAGTGGCACCCAAATGTTTCCAGCCAGCTTGCATCATTCCCAGTGACCAGCGTAGTCGCTGTGTCATAAGCGCTGTGAGAGAAGCCGGGACTTCTGTTCGTGCGATAGCGCGGTCTTCATAGAGCACTTTGTAGTTTGACCGGATAATGGCCATTGTCATATCTGCATCTTCCGTAAGGGTTTCTGTCGAGAAGATACCAGCTTCCATCAATGCAGTAGTCCGCCATGCGCCAATCGCGCCCGGAACAACGGTTATTGCGTTGATGTATTCTTTTGCCCGCCGTTCTATGGCTTGAGATGTGACATACTCGAGGGCCTGTAGCTGGGTGAGCAGATTGCGCCGATTGCCAACGACTACTTTGCCAGCCACAGCCCCGACGTTTGGACACTCAAAATGCGCGGCTAACAGGCGGACCGCATCGGGCGCTATTTGAGAATCTGCATCAATACAGATCAAAATGTCACTTTGGGATTCATCAAGGGCTGCGTTAAGCGCTGCAGCTTTGCCGCGGTTAGGCTGTTTCAGAACAGTCACAAGGGGATGGTACAAGAAACTGGCCGCTTTTAAATAGGTGTCATCTGACGACCCATCGTCGACGACGATAACATCAAAATCCGGGTACTCAGATAACAAAGCTTTTCGGATGCACTGCTCAATTACCTGCTCTTCGTTGTAAGCGGGGATCACGATTGTAACTGAAGGTTCATGGCCTGAGGGTGTGGTGGTATGCCGTTGACGGCGCCCTGCCAGAAGAAGCAGGCTTGCTGAGCGAGCGACACCAACTGCGAAGACAATCCAGAACGCTATTTGAAGAACAGTCCAGCCGCTTCCCATCGCAAAGAATGAGACATTGCCAAGCGTTGCGGTCATCGGGTCTCCGTCTGGTAGAAGGATATCGGGCGAAACGCCCAATAGGTCTGCAAGGGTTGTGAAGGTATAGCCTTTGTCTCGCAGCTCAGAGATCACACGTGGCAAAGCGGCGACGGTTTGGTGCTGATCACCTCCCCCGTCATGAAGCAACACAACGCCTCCCCCATTGAGCTCCACTTGCCTAATGATCTCATCTGCAAGCTCATCGGACGTTTGCTCAACCCAGTCTCGTGGAACAATATTCATGCCTGCAATGACATACCCGGCCTCTTCGAGAGGCAGCAAAGAGGCAACCTCCCTGGAGGTAATGGGTCCTCCGCTTCGCATGTAAGGCTCACGATAAAGGCGCATGTTCTTGCCTGTTATGCCGTTTATCAAAAGCTGTGTGGAGTTGGCTTCCATCTTGGCGCGGGAAGCGGAAATCTCTGCCATATTGGGATGCGAGTAAGTATGAGAGCCCAGCTCATGTCCCTCTGCTAGAATGCGTCTTACCAGTTCTGGCGAAGCTAATGCACTGCTACCTAGAACGAAGAAAGAAGCGGGTGTCTGGGTTTGGCGCAAAATGTCCAGCGCAGCCGGCGTATGTTGGGGATGGGGACCATCATCAAAGGTAAGAACAACCTTGTTCGGTTCGCCTTCACCATAGAGTTTTCCAGCTGCCGCCTGAGGCATCTTATCATAGGTTGCAGACGTAATTTCGCCTGTTTCAGGGTCAGTTTTGATAGTGCGTTTGCCCATTTGAGGCATGGAGAGAGGTGCAACAAAAGGCCCGCTGCCTGTGAGGGCTACGTAATTCGACAAAAGAACGCTCTTTAGGGCCACCGGGGGCAAGGTCATGCCGCGGGTGGTCTGATCCAAGACCGCCCAAATCCCGGGATCTTCATAGCCTAAACCACTTAAACTCAGAGCCTGTATCCCGTGTTTTTTCAGGGTAAGGATCTGATTGTGCGCCGATATGGCATCAAGCAGCCATAGCTGGTGTTGTAGACCTCCTGAATCCAGATAGCTTGCCCGAGTGTTTCCCACGGCGGGAACGAGCGTGGCAAAAGCATCATGTTGGGCAAGCGCCGACATCGCTTTTGCAAAGGGTAGGACTTCCGGACGCGGGCTACCAGAAACCCAGTCCATCGAGTGGGTTCCTAATTCAACCACAAGTTTGCTAGGCGCCACATGCTCCTTGAAGGTCTTAATATGCTCTTCAAGCCAACGCTTGCCTGCAAGCGGTTGCGGGGCGGACCCGATCCAATGCTCTTGGTAACCTTTGACCACAACGGTATCAAAGAACCGGTTCGCAATGACTAAAAGGCCATCGGAAGCGCTACTTGGAAGCCTAACGCATGTTTCAAGCCCCCTGCTTTTTAACTGGCTTGTAAGCCTGCGACTTAGAACGCTAAAGGTCTGACCCTCAACAAGAGCAAGCAAGCTTGCGTCTATGCAGTAACCCTTCACATCAATAGCTTGCGCAGGCTGATCCAAAAAGATGTCTAGTGCAGCGGACACCTTTGCGGGGCCGTCAGGGGCCCGTAATAGCCCCAACGCAGCCGCATCCCATTGTAGGACCGGCATAATGCCAAAGGTGCCATCTCGGGCGCTCTGCTCAAGCAACGGCTGGCGGGTCTCAAGGCTTACTTTCCCGACTTGTACATGACCGTCTAACTCAGTGAAATGAAACCAAGTAGGCATAGCAACATGGAGAGTATCGCAGCTATCATTAAGTGAATGAGTGGCCCAAGGAAGCTCCGCAGGTACGACAGCATATACCTTTAATGTTTGGGATGGCGCTGCACCTTGCCCCGCCCTGTTCAAGCACTGATACTTTTGTAGTTCTTGTTGAGCGTAAAGGTCGATCGCCGGCATATCAAAGCCATGCTCTTCTTCTACCAGAAGGCTGTTTCTGGGAGAGGCTGTATGTCCCTTTAGAGTGCTAATGGGTTCCGGTAGAGCAGCTTCAAGTCCTCCATCCAATCCAACAGTGATCGCAAAGAATACAAGCCAAGCGATGACGCCAATAATAAGCGTTCCAGCTGAGAATATAACACGCGCTTTTCGCCGCCGGCTTGGGTCAAAAAAAACACGGTCAGACAAACCACGAGTTGCACGTGGTTCATAATAGCCGCGATGCGCATTCAAGCGCCCCTTTGCCTTCTTCTCTTGTCGCTTAGCGTTCCACATCGAGTATTCGCATCTATAGCTTGCCGTATAGAAGCGCAGTGTGAGGCCGCCCGAATGTTATGCTCGAGCGAACGCCGCCAACCATTTGGAAGCCAAGAGGCCAGGAGCGTCAAAAGAAGCGGCCGTTTTTAACGTGCCGCAAGATGCTCAAATAAGGTTGGCAAGCTGTTGCTGGCAGAAAAGCAGTGCTCGCATCGTTACAATTCTATACAAAAAACGAGTATAGATAACGGCAAGAATGTGTCACGCGTTCGCCCACTTTGAGCCTAATTTACAACCTAAAGCTGTTCTTTTGTTTCTCTTTACGAATACATCACGGATATTAAGTCAAACTGTTGAACGCAGAGAAAAATGAACCTTATCCGAACGCCTATGATTCGATCTCATCTCTCCTGAGATATGTTGTCGAAGTTTGGCGTTTATCGAATCGTTGACATATTTTCGTATGTAGAAAAGGTAGAAAATGATCGTGTCCCCTACAGAACACGATCATCCCAGTAACGGCTACAGCTCCGGTTGTAGCCGTTTTCGCCTTAAAGGCTATGCACGGGAATATACCGCCGATTATATGCCAAGTTTCCTTTTAAGGGCCAACACTTCGCGCTGATAGGTATAGCCCCGTGTAAGGGCTTTATCACCCTTGATCGGCCACCATTCCGTTTGACCCGGGTAACTGCGCCAAACACGGTCAAAGCGATCGACGACATGCAATATGCAGCTTTTTTCGCCGGGCGAACTACCTGCACGGCCATTATTGGGCCAGTACCATGTAAGATTATGGCACATACGCCCATAGCTATCTACGGTCCACTCGCCTGCACCTAAGCTATCGCTGCTCTGCGCGCACCACGCGCGCGCTTGGCTGTTTGCGCCAAAGTAAATTCCACCTTGGCAGTCCGCTTCCCAAGTTTCTGTCTTTCCAACGTATGCTGCAATAATTTGACGAGGTGTTGGCGTTTTGGCGCCATAGGGAAGAGGGTCTGCTGCTACACCGACTGGAAGAGCTGCGATAAGCAGTCCAACCAACCAAGTTTTCCGAAAAAACATGGTAAGAAGCTCTTTCTATAAGGGATCACATTGATTGATGGTCAGGATTTTCCGCTTTCAAGTCAATAGATATCCCAAGTTACCTTACCCAAAATTGATCTTCTGTTCTTTTAACTCAGTGGTTGATGCGCGCACTCTAAAAGCTACAATTTCGCGGTGCCTCGCGGTTAAGTGCCTAAAATCGCAAGGCTATCTTGCACAGATAGTTTGATGCGCCTATGAAACATAGAAAGCCTATCCTATTTGCAAATGAAAGAAGCCCTATGATCTCTAATGACGAACTGAAAAAAATGTCCCGAAAGGAGCTTGAAAAGCTTCTAAACAACGTAAGTAGAGCGCTTGCCTCTGCGAAAGCCAGAGATCAACGAGAGGCAAAGAAAGCCGCTGCCAAAGCCGCCGCGGAGTTTGGCTTCTCACTTGGTGAAATCTCCGAGGCAGACGGCACAACTCAAAAGAAGACGAAAGCAAAAAAGCCCCCCAGAAAGCCCTCAAAGCCCGCTTTTGCGAACCCAGAAGACAAAACGCAGACGTGGACAGGTAAAGGGCGTCAGCCAAACTGGTATCGCGCTCAGATCGCAGCAGGCGTTGAACCTGAAGCCATGCGTATTTGACCCATAGAACGACAAGGCCCTCGTCCGCGACGGGGGCCGAAGCGCCGGACCTTCCAATTGCCGTTCAGCGGGACGGTGATCGCTATCGAAGAGGATGGATTACGGTCACATTACCCGGGAGCGAGCCGCAGGAACTCGTAGGCCTCGACCGGCTAGAGTGTACCGACGGCACGCTGTTCTTGGATGTTCAAGATGGTGCTGAGTTGGTTTAAGCCGCTTACGAAGCCTTGTTTGGGAATGCTCATGCAGATCATGTCCGTGGTCGGAAAAAGCACGCACGTACAACTCATCGAGCAAAAGGGTCTCTATGCTGCTATGTTCAACGCGCAGCGTAACAGTTACGGTTGAAGCGCTTAACTTGCACCGACACCGAGAGGAACCAATATGCCACCCCTTAAACTTCCCATATTCTCAACGGCAGCGCTTGGTATTGTGGTGGCGGCCTGCACAGCACCCTCAATGCCCGAAGCCCCAGATGGGGCCAAATTCTATGCGGCAAACTGCGTTTCGTGTCATGGCATGTCCGGAAAAGGCGATGGCCCTCTGGCACCAACACTCGATGCCGCGCCAACGGATTTGACACTTCTCGCCCGTAAGAACGGGGGCAGTTTCCCGCGCGCGCGGGCTCTAAGCTATGTCTATGGTCATCCTGAGCAACGCGAATTGACGCGAGATATGCCCCAATTCGGCGGATCAATGGCACATGACACGGTGCCAGTTGAGATCAATGGCGTCCTCACGCCAACGCCGCGTGAACTCGCGGGATTGCTAATCTATATAGAAAGCATCCAGCGATAGGAACCTGAGATCAGACGGCCAGCGCCGGAGGTTTACCTTGTCTCTCAGGCCAGTTTGCGGCATCCATACACTGCCGAAGAGAGGCGAGGTATATTCGCACAGGGGCCCCCTTACCGGGAATGTTTCTGCCCACACCTGGGACAAATCAAAGTAGCATCTACCCAGCTTTCACCATCCGCTTGATAGAAGCCATGCCCTAGAAACCAACAAAGAGGGCGAAGCAGCCAGTTCTTTGGCCCTCGAGTGCGATCAATTTCTTTCCACGTTAGCCGTGCCACCATCTTTCCCCAAAATCAAACAAGCCTCGGAGGCCGACAGCGCACTGCCAGATCGGCACGGGCTTACCCCTTCATTGAACGCCAATCTTCGTCCGATCTGCAAGCGCTCGGATCATAAGCGCTGCATCGGACATGATCAATCAGCCCGATGGGGGGGGGGGCGCCTATCCACCAACCAGCAGCCCCGGCGGAGGGGCCTCCCTGGGGTCAAGATGTTGTAAGAGGATGTTTCCTTCTTGCCAAGATATCTGTCCGACCAGCTGGCTTTCTGCTTTATTAAGCGGAAACATACCAAGCGGCTCTCTGCGCGCGGGTTGTGGGGAACTGCATACGGTAGCCGAAACATAATAGGTAGCTTTCCGCCCCCCTCTTCACCGAGCGGTTAGGCAGGCAGTTCTCGAGCGGTGTAGCCGCGAACGATCGCAGTCCGCCGTTTCTTTGAAGCGCGTTGCAGACAAGCCGCCCGTTTTATAATGTGATCTCGTGCAAAAAGGTGCCTGGGCCAGTGTTTAAGAAGATCGCGAATTTCTACTCTCAAAATCTCAGGATCGATCTTGCTCCTGCCAGTATCCTCGCTGATCTCAGCCCTGAAAATGAAACCTACCGCTCTGCGGCAGAAAGAGGCGACTTCGTGGTCTGCGTTGCGCAAGGGGAACCTCAGGAAAGCGTATATATCTTACT
>Ga0066376_10000319_pt1 | contig 43521 bp, 41 predicted proteins | sample Knorr_S15_td_Bot_FD_77009 | JGI IMG/M metagenome (GOLD analysis project Ga0066376, IMG submission 77009) | Marine microbial communities from Southern Atlantic Ocean transect - Knorr_S15_td_Bottom_ad_5009_LV_A | ecosystem: Environmental > Aquatic > Marine > Oceanic | place: Southern Atlantic... | reverse complement strand
GCTGGGACCGGTGCTCTTCCCGGGCGGCTTGTCGCTGGGCCTTGAGTTCCACCAGCTGCGCCCTCTGGTCATCCGTCAGAATTTCCTCGAACGCCGCCCGCCGTTGTTCGCGTAGCGTCCTGATATCTTCGCGGGTGACCTCACCCGATGAGTGCAGGGCCTCCACGGCGGCGCGATGCTGCTCGCGCAATGCCTGGGCCTCAGCCTTCTGGTCCTCGCTCAGGTTCAGGACGACGTGCGGAGGGCCTCCCTCAGCTCGAGGGCCCATCCTGTGGCCGCCCCTATGGCGTCCCTTGTTTCCACCGGCGTCCGCGGCGTTCAGCCCGGCCATACCGACTACGAGGCCGGCAGCGATGATGTGGCGAAATGACATGGTCCCTGTCCTCCATCCGTATCTTTGAAGTGGTGACTGGTTGGGTCTCATCCCTCATCCTCCCATGAAATCGATCTGTATACTTCGACACTTCCGTCGGTGGATCCGTTTAACCTCCCCTTGATGAAGACCATCTCGCCAGCAAAGCGACCTATTCAGGGGGCCATTGACACTGTCAGGCTAACCTCCGGCACTACCGCAATGGCGGCGTGCCGCCGATCGCGTTAGTTTCAGCATCGCGCGATGAATAAGGAGCCTCGATAGAGACTGCGTTCAGCGTCCACAGGGAAGCTCAAGCCTCAGCATGGAACAGTCAAACCTCCGATCACAGGGGCCTGCCCGTCAGCGCCTCCTCTATCTCCACGCACGCACGCCGAGCGTGTTTTCCGACATCCTCGGCCTGACCCGGGTAGAGCCCGTTGCAGGGTTCAGAGCCGAGATCAGCGCGCAGGTGCAGGACTGGCCGTACAGTACCGTTCACGACGCTGTGGTAGACGGCTGGCAGGTAGTGCAGTTTCCCCAACACCAGGCGCCCTTCGACGATTGCGAGCTCGATCTGGTAGGCTACGAGTTCATCTTGCAGAAGATGGAGGTAATTGAGGAGTGATCGACGCCCAATACCTGCTCAGCGACGCCGACGTGGCCCGCTTCATCGCCCAGGGCTACTACCTGGTGGAGCCGGCCCTGCCCGAGGGCTTGAACGAGGAGATCGCCAACCGCCTCGACGAGCTGGAGGAGAATCCCGGTGACGCCATCACCGAAGCCGTCCCGGAGCTGCGGCAGGTGCTCGACCACCCGACGGTTCGGGGAGTGCTGGTCAGCCTCCTGGGGGCCGGTTACGAAGTGCAATCCCATCGTCACTGGCACTGTAAACAGCCCGGGTCAGGACACATGCAATGGCATCAGGACAGCACCAACAGTCGCGATGTCCGCATCGACCGCTTTCTGGGGCTTTTCTATCCTCGCGAGGTGACGGCCGACATGGGGCCCACCGTCATCGTGCCCGGGACGCAGTTCCGCAACGCCCCGACCGATCGCATGGCCACCTATACCAATATCCGCGGACAGGTGCCGCTGGTGGTGAAGGCCGGTACCGTCGCTTTCACCCACTACGATATCTGGCACGGCACGGCCGCAAACCGATCTTCGGCCAAGCGGCACATGATCAAGTTCCTCTTCCGCCGAACGGCACCCAGCGAGGGCCCGACCTGGAACCACGACCCGGCGTCGCTGAATCGACCTACGAACTGGAACCAGAAAGACGGCGCTGAGGATGTCAACAACATTCTCACCTTTCTGAATCCCCTCGGGGTATCCCAGAGCGATCACTACAAGGAACGCGCTATCCGGCGCCGCTGCTGGGATCAGCTGATGGGGAAAGGCTGAGGCGGGCACTCTGACGTGGGAGATGGCATATGACTGATGAAGAGAGATTTATCCTCGATCTGGAGGGTTATCTGGTTATCGAGGAAGTGCTGTCGGCGGCAGAGGTGGCTGAGCTGAATCGCATCGCCGATACCGAGTTTCCCCACAACGACGACGGTAGCGTCGGTGGCGAGTGGTCGATGCTCCCCTTCGGCGAGCCCTTTAAGCGGCTCATCGATCACCCCAGGCTGGTGCCCTATCTCGCCGAGCTTCTGGGGCCGACATTCCGACTCGACCACGACTACTGCATATTCATGAAACAGGGGGAGAAGCGGGGAGGTCTGCACGGCGGCCACGGCGGTGACCACTGGTACGGTTACCGCAACGGCGAAATCCGCAACGGTCTGAGCGTCATGACCTACTTCCTCAGCGACGCGCCCGCCGGGGCGGGGGGATTCGCTTGCGTACCGGGCTCTCACAAGAGCAACTTCGGCGTCGGCGAGCTCTCCAAAGAGGTGAGAAACTTCGAGCACCCCGCTCACTACGTCAGGCAGCCGCCGGCCAAGGCCGGTGACGTCCTGTTCTTCACCGAGGCGCTCATGCACGGCACCATGACCTGGCGAGAGCAGACCGAGCGGCGGGCGCTGCTGTTCAAATACAGCCCCGGGTACTCCTCGTGGGCGCTGGACTGGTATGATCTCGATCGGCTAGGCGAACTCACCGATCAACAGCGGCGCATCCTGGCGCCGCCCTCCGTTCAGCACCATCGACCGGTGCTGGCCGAGGGGGAGTGAGGCGTGGTCGATACGCGGGTCGTCTATCTCGAGCCGGGAAAGATCGCCGTGGAATCGAGGACGTTGCCCGATCCGGGACCGAACCAGGTACTCGTCCAGACCCACCAGGCATCGGTCTGCGGTTCGGAGCGCTACTTCTATCGCGGCATCAGCGTGCGTCCTCAGGACGAGGCCCGGGGGGAGCGGCAGCCCCACAGGGAAATCGGTCGAGGGCAGGGCGAAGGGACCGCCAACGCCTATCCCATGGGTCCTCTGGGTCACGAGGGTGGCGGCACGGTCGTGGAGATCGGTCTCGGGGTGGACGAGTACGTCGGAGGCGGCACCGTGCGTCTCGGAGACCGGGTGGGCAGCCTCATCTATCCCACCTACAGCGATTACTGGGTGGCCGACGTCGCCCAAGTGCAGCCCATTCCCGCGGGGGTGTCGTTTGAAGTCGGGTGTCTGTACGAGCCCCTGGGTTGCGCGGCGTGGGCGGCGCTGCACATGGGCGTGAAGCTGGGCGACACGGTGGCGGTCAACGGCGTGGGCTTTGCTGGCAATATCATGTTGCAGGGGGCGGTGAAGGCGGGTGCTTCCCGGGTGATCGCCGTAGACGTGGACGCGACCAAGCTCGAGGTGGCGGCTCGTCTGGGGGCCCATGACGTCGTCGACGCCAGCCAGGTGGATGCCGTCGCCGTCGTTGACGAGCTGACTCAGGGCGAAGGGGTGGACCTGGCGGTGGAAGCGGTCGGGGGGCGTGGCGAGGGGATCGAGCAGGCCCTGGGCATGGTTGGACACAACGGCATTATGGCGTTGTACGGCGACAACTACGCGCCCGTGCGCGAGTTCTGTTTCCACCGCTTCCACGAGGACGGTCTGGAGGTGCGCAATCTCAATGCCGTCCACTACACTCGGCTGCGCTCGATCGAGCACATGCGCGAGGCCTTTCGCGTCGTCGAACGAGGCGTCTTCGACCTTGACATCGTCTTTGAGCATTCGAGCACGCACAAGCTGGCGGAGATAGCCGACGTCTTCGCTACGGAGTCGGCCGGCGCTGGTCAGAGCTCGCTGAAGACGGTGATTGTCCCGTGACGTGACGGGCGCCTACCGGTGGATCGAGCCCTGTTGGTGGGTCATGCGCCCGAGTCGAGAATACTGCGTATTCTCTCCCGTGTGGCACCAAATCTGGATGGGCGCCTACGGTGGCTTATGCGCCCTGAGTCGGACGGGCGCTTGTTGGTGGATCGAGGCCTGTTGGTGTGCCATGCGCGCGAGTCGAGGATACTTCGTATTCTCTCGTGGGCACCGAATATAGATGGGCGCCTGCCGCTGAGTCACTGTCGCGGCCGAGTCCGGAATTGTGAGCGACTTATACTGGATGTTTGAGGCGGACTAGGTCTCTATGCCGACGGTGTTTTGCAGCGATCTGACGGTGCATGGCGGACGGTGATCGCGGGGTGAGGGCGGGAAGGGGGGTCTTTTACGGGTGGTGGATCGTCGCGGCTGGTTTTGTGATTCAGATTCTCAATGGCGCCCTGCTGTTTCACGCTTATGGGGCGTATGTGTTGCCGCTGAAAGCGGAGTTCGGCTGGAACCGGACCGAGTTGTCGGCCGCCTTCGCGCTAATGCGAGCCGAGACCGGACTTCTCGGGCCTCTGCAGGGCTGGCTGGTGGACCGCTACGGGCCCCGCAGAATCATGGCTGCAGGGATCGTCGTTTTTGGTATCGGCTTTATCGCCTTCAGTCGAGTGCAGTCTCTGTACGGCTTCTACGCCTGCTTCGCGCTGATCGCGGTCGGTTCGAGTCTCGGCGGTTTTCTCTCCATCGTGACCTCGGTGGCCAACTGGTTTTCCCGGCGCCGGTCGATGGCGATAGGGGTGGTCATGGCGGGTATGGGTACCGGTGGATTCATGGTGCCCGGCGTGGTGTGGCTGATTGCCGTTTACGGCTGGCGTACCGCGGCAGTGGTGTCGGGCGGGCTGATCCTCGCCATCGGCCTGCCCGCCACGCGGTTGATGCGGGGACGCCCGGAGGACTTCGGCCAGCTGCCCGACGGTGCCGAGGCGGACAGCGTCAACGCGGGATCGGCGACCGAGACTGGGGTACCTGAGAAGGGAGATGGCGCTGGCCCGCGGCTGGTCGGCGACTCTGGCGATTCTGGCGGCGAGCCGGGCCTTACGGCGCGCCAGGCCATGCGAACGCCGTCGTTCTGGTTGTTGTGCGTGGTCCACGGGAGCGCTCTTCTTACCGTCGGGACCGTGCTCATGCATCAGATCCCCCACATGGTGGAGGGGGTGGGGTTGTCGCCCAAGCAAGCCGCCGCCGCGGTCGCGTTGCTGATGGCGTTCGCCGTTACCGGTCAGCTTGCCGGCGGTTACCTTGGGGACCGGATCAACAAGCGGCTGGTGATCTTCGCGACCATGTGGATGCACGCGGCGGCCATGATGGTGTTCGCCTATGCCGAGTCGATGGTTGGCGCGGTTGTTTTCACCGTCCTGCACGGTACGGCGTGGGGGGTGCGGGGGACCCTGCTGAGCACCATTCGAGCCGACTATTTCGGCCGGCGCTCCTTCGCTACGATTTCGGGGTACAGCTCGCTGGTCGCCATGCTGGGGATGACGGCGGGGCCGCTGTTCTCGGGCGCGATGTTCGACCTGATCGGCGATTACCGATCCGCCTTTCTCATCCTGGCCGGGATGGCGGCACTGGGTTCGGTGGCGGCGCTGTTGGCGCACAAACCGTCCCAGGTGAAGGGGGAAGCAAGACCAATCTGACCCGGAGGGAGAGGGAGCTTTGAATTTATCCTGCTGCATATGGGCGCTCAGCGGACCGGAAGTCGAGGCCGTGACCCAGGTCGCCGAAGCGGGTTTCGAACAGGTCGATCTTCGGCCCTTAGCGTTTCAGGACCGGGCGTCACAGGACTGGCTGGCCGCTTCCGGCATGCGCGTCTGCTGTGTCGCGGCCACCCACGGGACACCCGCCGGAGTGAGCCTCGATAGCGCCGACGGCAAGACGGCGGCAGCGGCGATCACCCACGCTGAAGCCTCCGTAGCTCATGCCGCCCAGCTGGGCGCCGGGACGGTCTACACCGTGCCCGGCGGCGATTCCGGTCCGGCAACCATGATCCGCTACGGCCGCGTTCTGGCCGATATGGCGGCGCGGGCGCAGGTGCTGGGACTCAAGTTCTGCGTGGAGCACTTTCCAGGACTGGCGTTGCCGACGGTGGCCGCGACGCTGGAATTTCTGCGCCAGGTCGATCACCCCAACCTCTATCTACTGTTCGATCTCGGGCATGCGCAGATTTCGGGAGAGGACCCGGTTGCCGCTATAGAATCGGCGGGCTCTCGACTCGGCTACGTCCACCTGGACGACAATGACGGCTGCGGTGACCTCCATCTGTCGCTGCTGGACGGCGTGCTGACCCAGACCTCGCTGCGTCAGACCTTCAAAGCGCTTGGCGACGTCGGCTATGGGGGCGCGGTGAGTCTGGAGCTGAATGCTGAGCTGCCCGATCCCCTGGGAGCGCTACGGCGGAGCAGGGAGTGCGTTCTGCGCCTGGCTGAGGAGGGGGAGTAGCAAATGGGTGGCTATCTCGCCGTTCTCTTCGACGTGGACGAGACGCTCTACGATCGGACCAAGGCGCAGCCGCTGATCCTGCGCCACATCATGGCCCAGCTTCCCGAACTGTTCGCCGGTCAGGCTGAAGAGGAGGTGGTTGCCGCCTACGAGCGCTCCGACCAATTGACCGCCGAACACGTTCTGACCAGCGGATCTATCCGCGACACCCGCAACCGGCGAACGCGGATTTTTCTCGAGGAGCTTGGACTGGATTCGGACGCCGCGGTCGAGGCGGTTACCGAGCAGTACGTGGCCGCCTACCGCTGCGTCAATACGCCGATTGACGGGGCCGTCAAGGTGGTGGAGGCGTGCGTCCGCCATCTCCGCGTGGCGGTGATCTCCAACGCCTTTTCCGATGTTCAGTATCACAAACTCGAAAGCATCGGTCTTCCCCGGCAAACTTTCGAATTTGTCCTGCTCTCGGAGGACATCGGGATCCGCAAGCCGGATCCGGCCATCTTTCTGAAGGGATGCCAGCTGTTGGAGATCGAACCTGGGCAGGCCCTGTATGTCGGGGACTCCTTCCGCAACGACGTCATCGGGGCTGCCGCGGCGGGTATGGATTCGTGCTGGTTCAACCCGGAGGCTGAGCCGCCGCCAGAGGGCGCCAGCGTGCGACCCGAATACGAGATCCGCGCTCTCACCCAGCTGTTGCCGCTCATTGACGGCGGCGCCTGAGGCCCGCCGTCTGGGCCGAACAGTTGGCGGGAGATGATCCCTTGGGTGCCGCGGACAGAAGGAGAGGTCCGGATCTTGCGGTAGGATTTCGTCTACGGACGATCCGCGGTCCCTTCCTGAGATCGTCAACTCAACCTTTCTCCCGCGTCGCCCGGTTCCTTTCTTCCAGCGCCTCTTTCAGCGCCGCCATCGGCTCGGCGATGCAGAGGAAGGTGAAACCCTCCGCCGCCAGGGTAGGGCCGTCGCCGATGCGCCACATGGTCTTTCCAGCGCGCTCGCCGGCGCGGCGTATGACCTCGATCGCTTCGCGTAGCTGGGGCGCGTCCATAATGCCGCAGACACCCAAATCGGCTGACAGGTCGTAGGGACCGATGGCGATCGCGGTGGTGATCTCGTGTGAGGCGATGGCGTCGGCGTTGGCCAGGCCCTGTCGCGTCTCGATCTGTGGCAGCACGATGAAATAATCCTCCACCTCCCGTTTCCAGGTCTCGTATCGGAAGTCGTCAACCCAGTAATTTCCCGGTCCTCCGGGTCGGCGTCGACCCCGGGGCGGCAGATAGATGCCGTCGCGGACCTCGTCCAGGGCGGCGGCCGATTCGACCGAGGGCAACAGACAGCCACAGGGTCCGAAATCGATGGTGCGGCGGATGGTGGCGTAGTCGCTGTCGATCGGCCGGATCAGCACCGGGAAATCGACCATGCGCGCCAGAGCGCACACTTCGGAGACCTGGTGCTCGGGGTGAGCGCCGTGTTCGAGGTCGATGACGAGGTAGTCGTAGTCGGCCTTGCGCAGATACTCCACCAAGGCGGGCCACAGCAGGTCGGTGGCCAGCACCCCAGTGACGATTCGACCACTGGCTATCTTCTCGCGCAGGATTCTGGCTGCTTTCATCGCACGTGCCTCCGTCGGGTGACGGCGCCTGGCCCAATCCCGGCCGGCGACGCTAAACGGACTTCCCGGCGATTAACGCCAGGTGCGTGCACCCAGCGTCTTCGAGGATGCGGCCCCGTGCCATGGAAATGGAACTGTGAAGCTGCAGTGTCAGACAATGGTGAGATCTCCGTTTGAAGCGGTGGCAGTAGAGGACGGGGCGGTAGTATAACTCAGTCGGTGGCCGCACACCAAGAGCGCACTCAACCAAAGGTGAGCGTGGAGAGGTGGCGATATCAGCCTCGGGGCAGCGAGTCGGCGACCTCGCCGCCGACCTTGATATCAGGGAGGATTCGCCTCAGCTTTTCGGGACCTTCGGGCTCCGGTCGCTGCATCCGTGCGATGTAAAGTCCAGTGGCGGTACTCGCGACTGCATGTGCCGTCACCGGGGTCCGCCCCGAACTTCGCAGTGTATTCGAGCTGGACTGATGCCGAGGCGTCATCGGCGCCCGTTTTTTCTCAGAGAAGCAGGTGACAGATCCGTCCCTTCAGGGTGTTCAAGTAGATGAGTGCAGAGACGATGGACATAGAAGAGCTCTATCAGAGGTACGGGCCGATGGTCATGCGGCGGTGTAGACAAATGTTGAAAGAGGAGAATGAAGCCCTGGACGCGACTCAGGACGTGTTCGTGCAGCTCCTCAAACGCCGAGACAGCCTGAAAATGACCCACCCGTCCAGTCTCCTGTACCGGATCGCTACCAATCAGTGCCTGAATCGGATCCGCGATCGCCAACGGCGTGCGGCGACGCCGGGGGACGAGTTCCTCGAGCGCGTGGCCGTGCTGGACGATACCGAGCCCCGGCTGGAGGCACGGTCAGTTCTGGATCGTTTGTTTGGTCGCCACCAGGAATCGACCCGCACCATGGCCGTACTTCACTTCCAGGACGGCATGACTCTCGAGGAGGTGGCCGCTGAGGTGGGGATGTCGGTCTCGGGGGTGCGGAAGCGGCTGCGCGGGTTGCGCGCCAGCCTCGATGAAGTAGTGAAGGAGGAGGGGGAGTGACTGCTGACGACCACAAGCTGCCAAAGTGGAAGCTGGAGCGCTATCTTCTCGAGGAGCTGCCCGCCGCGGAGATGGCGAGCATCCAGGCTCAGGTCGAGGCAGATCCAGCCCAGGCTTCCCGGCTGGAGGAGCTCCGACAGTCGAACGAGGAGATCCTCTCCAACTACCCGGCCGCCTGGATGGGTCGCCAGATCGAGCGTCGGGCGCGGGGGCCGGCCACGTCCAGTGCCAGTAATAGGGTGGAGCCATGGTGGTCGCGGTTCCGGCTCCTACCAGTTCCGGCGGCGGTTTTGATCGCACTGTTGGCGGCTCTGCCCCTGTTTCGGGGCGGGGATGAGACGGGAGATCCCGGTGTACCCCTGGCGATCCGTCTGAAGGGGGCCCAGGCGCATCTCCTCCTGCACCGCAAAACAGCGGATGGCGACGAGCGTCTGCGGGACGGCGCCCTCGCGCGCGAGCACGACCAGATTCAGTTTCAGTATCAGGCGGCCGGACAGGCCTACGGTCTGATTCTCTCCATTGACGGGGCCGGACAGGTGACGCGCCACTTTCCGGACATGGGAGGCCGGGCCGCGTCGCTGCAGCAGGCTGGCGTCGTGTCGCTGGAGTTCGCCTACGAGCTCGACGATGCGCCGGGGTGGGAGCGGTTCTACTTCATCACGGCAGCCGTTCCGTTCGATGTCGACGCGGTGATGGCGGCGGCTCATAGGCTAGCCACGGCGTCCGGCAGTTCCGCGGATGCGGCAGCAGAGGTGGCCAGAACTCAGGCAATGGGAACTCAGGTAATGGGAGCCCAGGCAGGGGAGGCCCTCGTGGCGAGGCCGGCAGTTGAACTCGATTCGCTCGATGTGCCGATGGGTCTTGAGCAGTCGCTCTTTACCTTGAGGAAAGAGTCCTCCACCCAATAGGGGCGCTATGAGAGCACACATCAGGATTTTTGTCGCCACCGCCCTTCTGGTCTGCTGGGTCACCGGCGCCGCGGCTGAGCCCATGCGGCGTTTCGTACTGGCGGCGGGGGCCAACAACGGCGGCGGCGACCGGGTCATGCTGCGGTATGCGGCGACCGATGCCGAAGAGTTTTCCCAGGTGATGCTGCAGATGGGCGGCGTCGCACCGGAGAATAACCTGCTCTTGAAGGACCCGGATCTGGCCGACTTCGTGCAAGCCGTAAAGCAGGTGAACGGAATGGTGAGAAAGGCTCGTGGCGAGGCAGCGAGGACGGAGGTGTGGATCTACTACTCCGGTCACGCCGACGAGGAGGGCTTGCTTCTGGGAGGCGAACGCCTGGGCTACAGGGAGCTGCGGAAGATGATGGACGGCTTCGAAGCCGACGTTCGCGTGGCCGTTCTCGATGCCTGTGCCTCTGGCGCCATTACCAGAGTCAAAGGAGGCCAGCGCCGCAAGGCCTTTCTTGTGGACGCCTCTTCCGACACCCGGGGGTACGCTTTTCTCACCTCCAGTTCGGCCGAAGAGACGGCGCAGGAATCGGACCGCATTCAGGCGTCTTTCTTTACGCACTATCTGGTTTCCGGTATGCGGGGGGCGGCGGATGTCAGCGGCGATGGCAAGGTCACCCTCAGCGAGGCTTATCAGTTCGCCCTGGACGAAACTCTGGCCCAGACCGTTGAAACCCAAGGGGGCGCCCAGCACCCGGCCTACCAGTTCAATCTCTCCGGTATCGGTGACGTGGTCATGACCGATCTGCGACAGACCTCCGCTGGCCTGGTGCTGACCGAGGAGCTGCACGGTCGGCTTTTTGTCCGCAACGACAATCGGCGACTGGTGGCGGAACTGCTCAAGCCAAAGGGAAAAATGGTGGAGCTCGGGCTCGAGCCCGGCGACTACGAGATCTACCTGGCGCGGAAAGATGAGCTGCTGGTGGCCCGTGAAAGCGTCGAGCGCGGCGACCGGCTGGTACTGCATGCTGGGAAGTTTGAGCCGGCGCGCCGGGAGCGCACCGCCATTCGCGGCCTGGCGCCGCCCGGCTCGCAGCCGCCCGGGACGGTGGCACCCCACCTCCGACTGTCTCGGCGCTACCGGCTGGAGCTCCACTTCGGCAAGGTCGGACCGCAGCCCAGAAGAGGATCGGATCAGGACGCGGAGAGGACCTCGGGGGTGATAGAGGATGCGTTTGCACCTGGCAGTCTGGGCAACCTCAAACCGTGGAGCGTGCTGACCGGCTTGACGCTGGGCTACTGGGTAAGCGAGGATCTCGCCCTCACCCTCACCTATGCCGCTCTCGGCAGCAGCGCCGACAATAATCTGGGGCCACAGTTGCTGGACCGGGGGGTGGAACTGGAAGACCTGACTCTGGTCTCGGTCCTTCTGGGGGTAAGGCGCTACTTCCCGTTTGCTCCTGCCCGCGGGCTGCTGAGGCCCTATATTTCGGTGGAGGCGGGTTCGTTCATCGGTTCCCTGGAGGGGCGGACCGTCGGCGAGCCCTCGGCGAAGTGGACGCAGACCATGGGGTCCTTCGGCGGACAGCTGGGCGCCGGTGTAGACATACAGCTGAACCGACATTTTATGTTGGGAGCGAGAGCTGCCTACAATCTCATGACCGACTTTGACGAACCCGTAGGTGGCCGCGACAACTACAACGGCGGCGAGTTCCGCATCGGCGTGAGTTGGCTCTTTGGAAGAGGGGATGCGTAGTGCTGTTCGGCTCAAATGAGTCGGTGCAACGCAGCGAACCGGGATGGATCGGCGGTTCGTTGCGCCGACGGAATTGCGCCGGCCAGCACTAGGTTGCCAGAGCTTACTCAGGGGTCCGCGCCGTAGTCACTCCGCACTGGTACATCGTTCTCGGCAAGGCACACCGTTCTTGGCACTGGCCGTTCGATTTCGTATCGTAAGCCGCATGCCAGACGATCGTGGCCATGCACCCGTTACAGCACCCAGCCACTCTCTCTCCTTCAGGCGATCGCCTCTCCCGGTCCCGGCATCTGCCCGAACCGCGGGTGCGGGTCCGATTTGTGCCCGCTCTCACAGTTGTGAGTCGCTTGCCCCTGCGCCCAGACCCGGTGTCGAGGACTACGGCTTTCGAGGGGTCGTCGCCAAGCCCTACGTCGTCGCCGAACTCAGCACGACGCTGAAGACCGCCATCACCGGAGCAGCCTCCTGAGCAAGCCAGTGGCACCGACGCAGAAAGAGAAGGCGGCCAGCCGCGTTGAGGGCATTATCGCCAACCCGCGGCGGGCGGTGTGGAAACTGGCGGTACCGGTTATGCTGGGAATGGGGCTCCACACGCTTTACAATGTGACCGACATGATCTTCGTCGGGCGGCTTGGGGGCGATGAGGTCGCCGCGCTCTCTTTTAGCATGCCCCTCGTGTTTTTCACCATCGGCATCACCTTTGGCCTGGGAACGGGTGCTACGAGTGTCATCGCCCGGTTGCTTGGGGCGGGGCGGAAGGAGGCTGCCGACAACGCCGCGCGGCACGCCCTGCTGATCGGGTTCGGCATTGGGGGTGTTTTCGTCGTCGCCGCCCTGCTGTGGAAGCGGGAGATCATGGGCCTGCTGGGGACGTCGGGGGAGGTGATGGATCTGGCGGTTCAGTATTTCGAAATCGTCGCACCCGGCTTCATCTTCACCATCCTCAACACCAGCTTCCGGTCCATCATGGCCGGCGAGGGGAATACGATAACGCCGATCGCCTTCCAGGCGAGCGGTACCGTTCTCAACATCATCCTCGATCCTGTGTTTATCTTCTGGGCCGGAATGGGAATCTCCGGCGCCGCGTGGGCGACGGTGGTGAGCCAGTTCCTGGTCTTTGCCCTTTTCGCCGTCCACATCTTCGTGCGCCGCGGCACCTTCCTCGATCTCAGCTTCAGCGACTTCACCCCTTCAGCAAGGATCGCCAAAGATGTACTGCGAGTAGGTCTTCCGGCCTCCGGATCCATGGTGATCATGTCGGTCGGTGGTATGTGTACGAATTGGATCGTTTCGATCTCCGGCAGCGCCGCGGTAGCGGGTCTGGGCATAGGTGGACGCCTCGAATCCATCTACTTCATGCCCACCTTCGCTCTGGCTTTGAGTCAGGTGACGCTGGCGGGTATGTTTCTGGGAGCGGGCCGCATCGACCTGATCCGCAAGACCATGGTCTACACCATGCTGTGGGGGCAGGTGATGGCCGTCTCTTTCGGCGTCGTGTTCTACTTCTTCGCAGAGCCTCTGTGTGCCATCTTCACGTCCGATGAGCAGATCATCGCGGTCGCCGTCTCTTACATCCGCGTCATCGCTCTCGCCTTTCCCTTTGTCACCGTGGGGCTTATCAGCGGTCGCGTTTTCCAGGGACTGGGCAGCGGTTTACCCGGTCTGGTGACCACGTCGTTGCGGGTAGTGGTGATATCGGTGCCGCTGGCCTACCTGTTTACGCGCGTGCTGGGCCTTGGATTGACGTGGGTGTGGGGCGCCTTTGCGGTGGCTGGCTTGATCTCCTCGGTGGTGGCGGTCGTGTGGGTTCAGCGGCGACTGCGGCAGGTGGAGGGGGAGTTGGCTGCTGAGCGCCCCGCCGTCTGAGCGCGCCTACTCTCAGGGCAGGTAGATCTCATCCACAGTCCACAGACCTCCTCCACAGATCCTTTTTCCACTGGGGGGCCGCGTTGAACGGTGCGGAGTGGACTACCCGACTTCAGCCCCACAGCTGGGGGGAAGCGGGGTGCAGCAGTCCGTCTTCGAAACGCAGGCCGGGTTCGCGGTCGCGAGCCAGGAGCAGAGCGCCATCCAGGTCCACGAAGTCAGCTTCCTGCGCCAGCAGCAGCGCGGGCGCCATGGCCAGCGACGTGGCCAGCATGCATCCCACCATCACCTGCAGGCCAACGGCGCGGGCCCCATTCATCACCTGCAGGGCCTCGGTGAGTCCACCGGCCTTGTCCAGCTTGATGTTGACGGCGTCGTATTTCCCCACCAGAAGGCGCAGATCGGCTGTTGTGTGACAGGACTCGTCGGCACAGATCGGCACCCCGTGCTCGACTTCGGCGAGGAGATCGTCGTCCGCTGCTGGAAGGGGTTGTTCCAGCAGGCTTATGTCCATCCGCGCCAAGGCGTTGCTATGGGGTTCCACCATCTGGGCGCTCCAACTCTCATTGGCATCTAGGATCAGGCGGGAGTCGGGGGCGTTCTCGCGCACGGCGGCAACCCGCTCCAGATCGCCGCGTCCGGAAAGCTTAATCTTGAGGAGGGAGTGATGGCGGTGACGCCGTGCCGCGGCGGCCATGTTCGGGGCTGTGTCCAGGCTGAGAGTGAACGCGGTCTCCACCGGCTCGGGGCGAGTGAGTCCCGCCAACTGCCACACCGCCATGCCTTTGTGCCTGGCCTCCAGGTCCCAGAGGGCGCAGTCGACGGCGTTGCGCGCCGCCCCCGCCGGCAGAAGATTCTGCAGGGAGGCGCGGTCCAGTCCATCGACAAGGGGTCGGCGCAGGGACTCGATGGTCGCCACCACGCCATCGACGGTCTCGTCGTAACGGGGATAGGGCACGCACTCCCCCCGGCCCCGGACGTCTCCGTCCTCAAGTTCGACGACGACTACATCTGCGGTGGTCTTGGCGCCTCGGGAGATGGTAAAGGTACCGGCTATGGGCCAGCTCTCGCGCCGTATGATGAGCTCAGCCAAGCCGCCGCCTCAGCTGGAATGCCGGGTCAATCGAAATGAAATCGAAATGCCGGGCTGAGAACTCCAGGCGAAGCTCGACGACGCGGTCACAGGGCGTCGACGAGTCGACTCGCGCCTTGCCGGTAGGCGTCTACCGCTGGCAATCCGACCTCATCTTCGGCCGACTTCAGCAGGCGCTCGGCCTCGGAATCGCTGGCACGGGAGGTGTTGAGAGACAGACCGCAGACGCGACACTCCGGGTTGGTGAGGCTCCCGGCCGCTTCGTTCATCTTCAGGCTCTCCTTCAAGGAGGGGAGCGGGTATCCCGGCAGGCCTCGCATGTGGGACCGACCCGGCTCGTGGCACAGGACCATGCGGTCTGGTTGAGAGCCGTGAATCAGCCCCAGGGTAACCCCGGCGTAGGAGGCGTGAGAGAGGGAGCCCTGGCCCTCGATGAGGTCCCAGTGGTCGGGGTCGTTCTCGGGAGACAGCCACTCCGCGGCACCTGAGATGAAGTCGGCGACCACCGCGTCCACGGCGATACCGGATCCGGCAATGAAGATGCCGGTCTGGCCGGTGGCGCGGAAGTCGGCCGCCATGCCGCGTGTTTTCATCTCGGCTTCGATCGCCAGGGCGGTGAACATCTTGCCGGAGGAGACGTCGGTGCCCACCGTCAGCAGCCTCCTGCCGGCACGTCTCTTCCCATCGCCCACAGCGAGGCTCTGTTCCGGGTAGCGGACATCGAACAGCTGCCGGCCGAGAGCGGCGGCCTTCTGTCGGAGGTGCGGGGTCTGGTTCAGGCGCGTGTGGAGACCGCTGGCGATGTCGTAGCCCAGGTCGAGAGCGTCCGTCAGCGTCTGCATCCAGATGTCAGAGATGACACCGCCCCGGTTGGCGACGCCGACGACCAGAGTCCTCGCCCCCGCTTCCCATCCCTGTTTCAGGTCCATGTCGGTGAGGCCGACATCTGCGTGACAGTCTTCCAGACGCAGCTGACCGACGCACCAGCCCGGTCGCCATCGGGCGACGCCATTGGCGGTCTTGGCGGCTAACTGATCGACGGCGTCGCCCAGGAAGAGCAGGTAGGGGTGTTTCAGCGTCACGGGGAGCGGTGCGTGAAGTCGGTGGAGATGAGCCCGGTCACGTCAGTACCCCTCGAACTCATCCAATTTGGTTTCCACGACACCCATCTGCCTCAGCAGGCCGTCGAAGGCCTCCACCAGGCCCGGGGGGCCGGCGATGTACCAGGTGCGGTCGGCGACGCCGCGGCCATGGGCCTCGACGAAGGCCTGATCGATACGCCCTTTGTGGCCATCGTAACCGGGGTCGTCGGTCATGGTGAACACAACCTCGATGTTGTGGTTGTCGGCCGCCAGGCGCTCCAGCGCCTGCAGATAGGGGGTGTCGGACCGCCGTCTGCTCGAGTACAGAAGCACCACGTCGGTGGTCAGCCCCCGGGAGCCCATGTCATGGAGAATAGAGATGAAGGGAGTGATGCCGATGCCTCCGGCAATCATACCAATCTTCTGAATACTTTCGTTGCAGGTAAAGTCGCCGTAGGGGCCGGAGACGATTACGGTGTCGCCGGGGTTCAGCGCCCCGAGCTCCTTTTTCAGGGGGGAGGCGTCGCGCATTACCGTCGTGAAGGCCAGATGCTCATCACCGGGCGCTGAGACGATGGTAAAGGGCGCACCCCAATCGGGTCGGGTCTCCACGTACATGTGCTGTCCCGCTTCGAAGTCGAAGCCGGCGGGGCGCTCGATGGTGAAACACTTGCGGTGGTCGGCCATTTCCTCGATACCGAGGACCTTTGCGTCGAGATCTTCCTGGGCCACGTTCATCCTCCTAAGGCGGGCTGGCATACCGTCGATGGGCACGCATAGCGAATCCGGGATGGCTACAACCTAATCCGGGCGCGCCAGGGCGGTCAAGCCGATCGGCTACAGGGTCGATTCGAGCGTCAGGTGGCAAACACGGCTGACGGTCGGCAACCCCTGATTCGATCGTCTGTCGCAAAGCCTCAGCCAACGGTGCGGAAGTCCGATTCGCCACTTTCTTTTATATTTGGGCAGGTGCAATGACGCACGGGGGCCCGCGTCTCTCTCTGGGGGCGAAAGCGGGTGGACTCCCTTATCAGAGAGCGGGCTGTTTTGGCGGAGATCGAGGTCATATGTCCCGAGTGTGGCAAGAAGGTGTCTCTCAGGGGTATGAATGGACACCTGCGGTTTGAGCACGACTACGACCTGGACAAGGCGAAAAAAACGGCGGCCGGGTTTCAGGTGGACGGCACACTCAACAAGCTCGAACAGGAGGTTATGGAGCAGATAAACCGACTTTACGAGCTCAAGAAGGAGGGGGAGGAGCTGCGGCGGGCCCGACAGGAGTTTATTATCGGCGAAGAGCTGTACGAACGCATGATCACACAGAAGGGCCAGGAGTTGACCGCCACCACCCGCTACGTGCAGCGGCTGGAACAAAGCTGGCAGCGTCGCATAAGTGAGCGTACAGGGATTCGCCACGACTCAGAAAAGGAGTCCCAATCCAGGACGGACAGTCTGCTGGGTGAACTGGGAGACCTGACAGACGCCAGTCTGGAGGAGGAGTAGTGGCCCGGTCGGCAGGGGTACCCATGTTGCAGTACCTAACTGCAGGTGCCGCAAGTCTTAACGACCGGAATACGAAGCTTGTTGTGAGCCGCTATCAGGGCTATATTTGGCTCGTATCCAACCACAGCCATCAAAACCGGTGGGAGTAAGGGGTGTACCAGTTCGTTTCAGAGACCTACGCCGAAAATCTGCTGGAGTCGATTCTGTCTTTTCGAGCCGACTGGCAGGGCTACACCAAGCCGGACGAGGTGAACGGGCTACTTGAGCTCTTCCCTAAGGTCAGTCTGAGGCAGGGTCACGTCCTCGACTATGTCAAAGAGGTCTCAACCGATGGGATCACGTTGCCTATCCGTCCTTTTGCCCGACCGGCCGGCGATGCAACCTGGGTTCCCCTCCTCGACGCGGCGGAGGAGCCCCAGCGCGCCGACGTGGCGGACGAGCTCTACCAGTACCTGGACTACGAGAGCTCCCCCGAGGGGCTTTTCGAGTACGCGTTTTTTGCGACCGATATTCGACGCCCCCAGCAATTCGGCCCCATGGCACGGCTGGACGAGGAGGGTGGTGGTCGGGTGCGCTTTCTGGTGTACACCCCAGCGGGATGGGAGCGGATCTACTATCTGGAGAGCATGGCCTTCAGCGACGGATTCGTCGACCAGGAGGCGGGTGAGATCGTCGCCGACCTGGGGATGGGGCAGATTTTCTAACCATGACCAACGATAACGGCCATTCCAAGCCTTCGCCGCGAGCGGTGCAAATTCAACCGATCCCGGCTGATACTTCCAACGACACGCGGCCACCGGCGCCGAGAAAGAAGCAGGTGACGTCCGTAGAACTGGCGGCCCTGCTGGTGGATACGGTCCGCGTGCCGGGCTCCGGCGAGCAGGAGGCGCTGCGCGAGTTGGCGGAGTTTCTGGGGGTGGAGCGGCGAAGCATGGAGTCGGAGCTCATGTTCCTGCGCGCCTTCGCCGTGGATTTTGCCACCTTCATGGCCCTGGGAGACGCCCCCGAGAGGGTGGCGATCACCGAGCGATTCTATCAGCATTGGGAGACGATTTCCGACGAAGTCGATGCCAGCGTCTTCGACGACCTGCAGGAGCGCATCAGCTACTACAACGAAGCGATCCATTCAGACAGCGGTGGGTCGGGACTTACCGCACAGATCGGCCTGGCTTTTTCCGAGCGCTGTGGAGTGGACGAGGAGGGCGGAGAGGATCTGGCCATGCTGGGAGGGTCGATGTTTGTCGCTCTCTTTGAGGAGGTCTCCGATCTGCTCAGCGGTATCGACATAGTGCTCGACGACTCACCCACGGACGCGGCGGAGGAGTGAGATCGCCATACAAAACGGGCGGCTCGTCGATGGAGATATCGACCACCTGGAATCGCCGAACCGGGGAGGTCAGTTCGCCGAAGGTGTGCCCGATACGATCGTCCTTCACTATACAGATGGGCGCAGCCGCCAGACGGCGGTGGACACCCTCACCGACCCGGTGCGCAGAGTGTCCTCCCACCTGGTGGTGGGCAGGGATGGCGGCATTTCGCAGCTGCTGTCCTTCGACGTCATCGGCTGGCACGCCGGAGAGAGCGCCTGGGAGGGTCGCACCGCCCTCAACAACTGCTCCATCGGCATCGAGATCGACAACGCCGGCCAGCTCGAAGAGAGAGATGGCCGCTGGTTCTCGTGGTTCGACCAGGAGTACCCCGAACAGGAGATGGTCCGCGGGGTGCATCGCAATCAGACCGAAGCCACCTGCTGGCACCGCTATACCGAGGTGCAGCTGCGGGTGGTGGACGAGTTGTGCGGGTTGCTGGTGGCCGCCTACGGCATAACTCAGATACTCGGTCACGAAGAGATCGCCCCGGGCCGCAAGATCGATCCGGGCCCCGCCTTCCCGTTGGACGAAATGCGGCGGCGGTTGCTGCCGTCGCCGGTCGCGGCGTCGGCACCAGCGACTCAGGGGGCCACTGGATCCGGGGATGCGGGCTGAAGACCGTGGGGCCTGCTCAGATCGAGGCCTACCTCAGGCGACTGGAATACGGGGGCTCCCGGCTTGTGTCACTGCCAGCTCTGCGAAGTCTGCACCTGGCTCATATGCGGCAGGTCCCCTTCGAGAATCTGGACATCGCCCTGGGACGGGAGATCGGGCTGTCGGAGGAATCGCTGTTCCGCAAGATCGTGGAGAATCGACGGGGCGGCTTCTGCTACGAACTCAACGGCCTCTTCGCGGCACTTCTGTCGGCGCTGGGATTCCAGGTGCAGCTGCTGTCGGCGCGCGTCATCGGAGCGGACGGCGTAGAAGGCCCTGAATTCGATCACCTGGCATTGCTGGTGGAATTCGGGGGATGGCCGCAGCTGGTGGACGTGGGGTTCGGCGATTCCTTCCAGGAACCACTGCCGCTGCGCCCCGGAATCAGTCAGACCCAGGCCGGCCGCAGCTACCGCCTGGAGGAGGCGTCCCGAGCCTGGTCGCTGCTGGCGCTGCCAGCCGGCACCCGCCAAGAGTGGGAGCTCTCCTACAGCTTCACGCTGGAGGCCCGGCGGCTGGACCAGTTTCAGGAGATGTGCCGGTACCACCAGACCTCGCCCGATTCGCCCTTTACCCGCAATCGAATGTGTACCCGCGCCACCGCTGACGGGCGCTTTACCCTTTCCGGAATGCGCACCACCGAGACCATAAACGGCTACCGCCAACAGCGGGAGCTTGGGGGAGAGGCCGAATTCTGGCGGGTGGCCCAGGAGCGCTTCGGTATCTGCGTGGCGCGCCGGAAGTAGCCCAGCGTCCGACTCCCGGCTGCACCCGAGGCCGTCGAATCTGCGCGAGCGATCAGTTTGCGTAGATGCCGGATTCTCCTTCCGAGCGGCCGATGATGACGGCGCCGCAGGTATCGCTGAAGACGTTGACGGAGGTTCTGCACATGTCGAGAATTCGGTCCGCCACCCAAATCAACCCCACCGCTTCCAGGGGCAGCCCCACGACTCCGAGGATGACGGTGATGGCGACCAGGCTCGCGGCCGGAATGCCCGCGACACCCACTGACGTGAGCAGAGCCAGCAGCACGACGGTGAACTGGGTGACAAAGCCGATCTCGAAGCCCTCCAGCACACCGTAAATCTGTCCGATGAAGATGACCACCACACACTCGTACAGGGCGGTGCCGTCCATATTTACGGTAGCGCCGAGGGGCAGGGTGAAGCTGGCGGTGCGGTCGGATACGCCCGCGCCTTTCTTGACCGTCTCCATGGTCAGCGGCAAGGTCGCGGCGGAGGAGGCGGTCGAGAAGGCCATCAGCATGACCGGCGACATGGCCCGGTAGTGCTGGAACGGTTTGACGCGGCCGAGGTATTTGAGCATCAGACCCAGGCTGATAAAGTAGTGGAAGCCCAGGGCCAGCAGCACGGTGGCGACGAACCACAGTAGAGGCTCGAAAGCGCCAAAGCCGGTTCGGATGATGATCGGCGTTACCAGGCCAAAGACGCCAATAGGCGCGAACTTGATGATCAGATCGGTGATCTTCATCATCACTCCCTGTACTCCTTCCCAGAAACTCTTCTGAGAATCGCGCAAGGCTTCGGGCAGGCGGTTGATGAAGAAGCCGAAGAGCAGGCTGAAGACGATGACGCCAAGCAGCTGTCCATTGTCGGTGGCCGCGTTGACTATGTTCGGCGGCAGCATGCGCAAGAAGATGTTGACGAGATCGGACGTGCCGCGCCCCTCGAACTTATCGACGAATTCCTCGGAGGTCTCCGCTTGGCCCATGATCTGCCGGGCGAGCTCGAGGTCGACCTCCCCCGGACGGATGATGTTGACCAGGATCAGGCCGGTGAGAATCGCGATGAGACCGGTCGCAGAGTAGTAGGCGAGCACTTTCGTACCCATCCGGCCGAAGGCTCGGTCCGAACCCAGGCTCATGATCCCGCATATGATCGATGCGGCGATCAACGGTACGATGACCATCTTCAGGGCATTCTTGAAGAGGTCGCCGAGGAAGACACAGGTTGTGGTGAGGCCCTCGGCGAAGGCGCTCTCCTGGGTTCCGCCAAGTTTTATAAAGACTCCCAGCGCCACCGCGACGAACAGCGCAATGGCGATCTGCCAGTGTAGTTTCATGCCAGTCCTTTCAAAGAGGGTCGATTCCGGATACCGGAATCGCTCACGCAAGAATACCGGAAGGCTCGAGTGGCATCAAGGGGTTTCGAACGGACGGGGGCGTCGTGAGGGACGTATCCCGATGGCCACAGCGATTCAACACAGGAGACAGAAGGTGATGAAAACGAAAGACAGCCACGCGGCGTTCCACAATCTGCTGACGGCGGCTATTGGCCGGCTGACGGCAGTCCCCGCGAGTCTTCTTATTTTCACTCTCTGCGGACAGGCCGGCAGCGACCAGCTCGCCGCCGGTCCGGATACCCTCGGGGTGGCGGAGCTGGATATCGCCGCTCTGCAGTCGCTGATGGAGCAGGGCCACCTGACGGCGAGAGAGCTGACCCAAGGCTATATCGATCGGATTGCGGCGCTGGATGACGCCGGGCCGCGGCTGAATGCGATCATCGAGGTCAACCCGGATGCTCTCGACATCGCCGCCGCGCTGGACGAGGAGCGCCGCCGCATCGGCCCCAGGGGCCCGATGCACGGGATTCCCGTGATTCTGAAGGCCAACATCGACACCGGTGACCAGCTTACCACAACGGCCGGGTCGCTGGCGCTGTCTGGCCACCGAGCCAGCCGCGATGCCTTTGCGGTGGCGCGTTTGCGCGAGGCCGGCGCGGTTATTCTCGGCAAGGCCAACCTGAGCGAGTGGGCGAACTTCCGCTCCACGCACTCCACCAGCGGCTGGAGCAGTCAGGGGCGGCAGACCAGGAACCCCTACGTATTGGACCGGAACCCATGCGGTTCGTCCAGTGGCTCGGCGGTGGCTGTAGCCGCGAGCCTGACGGCGGTGGCGGTCGGCACGGAAACGGACGGCTCCGTCGTCTGCCCAGCCGGCGCCACCGGCATCGTCGGCATCAAACCCACCCTCGGTCTGGTGAGTCGCGACGGCATCATCCCCATCGCCCACAGCCAGGATACGGCTGGACCCATGGGCCGCACCGTGAGAGACGCGGCGGTGCTGTTGACGGCGATGGTGGCGGCGGACACCACAGATTCGGCCGCCGCCAACTTTCCGCGACCACTGCCCGATTACCTGGCCGCCCTGGATGGAGCTCAGTTCAACGACGGGCTACAGGGCGTGCGCATTGGGGTCATGCGCGACTACGCCGGCGCCGAGGCCAACGCCGGGGTCGAGGCGCGGTTCAACGAGGCTATCGCGGTGCTGGCGACGCTGGGCGCCCAGATCGTAGATCCGGTCGATCTCGGTGATCGGGAGGGCTTGGACGAGGCCGAGTTCGAGGTGCTGTTGTACGAATTCAGGGCCGATCTGAATGACTATCTGAGCGCTCACCGCTCCCCCAACGGCAAGCGCACGCTGGCGGACCTCATCGCCTTCAACGCTTCTCGACAGGAGCAGGTCATGCCGTTTTTCGGGCAGGAAATACTCGTCATGGCCCAGGAGAAGGGACCGCTGACGGAGGAGGCCTACCGGGAAGCCCTGGCCACCAGCAAACGGCTGTCGCAGGGAGCGATCGATGGGGCCCTGGAGAGAGACCAGCTCGACGCCATCGCCGCTCCTACCAACGGTCCGGCGTGGGTGACCGATCTGGTCAACGGAGACAACTTCTCGGTCTCCAGCTCGACCCTGGCCGCGGTGGCGGGGTACGCCAATGTCACGGTGCCGATGGGGTATGTGCACGGACTGCCTGTGGGGATATCGGTCTTCGGCACCGCCTTCAGCGAGCCGGTGCTGCTGCGGATCACCCACGCCTTCGAGCTGGCGGCGAAGGCCCGCCATCCGCCCCAGTTCCTGCCTACACTCGTGCTGGAGTAGCTGAATGAGCTGCCCGATTCGGGCCCCTGAGGATCGGCGTGTCCAGTAGAAATTCAGCCGTGGCGGTGGGCGCGCTCCACAAACACCTGGCGACGGGCGTGCAGTTCTCTGAGGCGCAGCCTGAAGATGGGTACGTCCAGGATCCACTCGAATTTGTGTCGGGCGAGTTTGAGCAGGGGTCGATCGCCGGTGGATTCTACCCGATACGCCTCGGGATCGCCGTTCAGGAAGCTGCCTTCGCCGAAGACGGGAGGGTGACAGAGCTCCGCGGGCACCGCCTCTCCACCGACGGTCATGCAGACGTCGCCGCCTGAGTTGGCAATGTATAGATCGCCATCGGAGTTCCCGTCCTCGAAGACGGCGTCGCCGACGCTGATGGGAAGTTCAGCGGCTTTTTGGGCGATCTTGTTCTGCAAATAGACCGGCACCTCCGCCCCGAAAAGCCAGGAGCCCTGCACGATCTCCCGAAGGCGCCAGATTTTCTCCAGCACGCTCTCCATCCGGCCCTCGGGGGGGCGATCGGTGAACACGCCGAGTTCGGTTGCCACTTCGCGGAACATGAAGCCGGGAATCCGCAGCACGTGCATGTAGGTGTCGGCGCGTATGGTCGCCGTGCGCGGGATCTGCTTGAGGACGCCCATTTCGCCGATCAGCTCGCCCGCATTCACGTGGGCGACGCGTCCCAGCGAACCATCTTTTTCGGTCCAGACACTCCCCTTGCCCCCGATAACCATATCGACGAAAGAGGATTGACTCCCAGTCTTGAGGAAAGGGGTGCGCGGCTGGATCAGCAAGATCTCGTTGTCGGCGAGCATACGCACGTAACTCAGCACTTGTTTCCGCTCCACCACCCCCGCGGCAATGCCGTCATCAACCAGGGCGAAGAGGTAGTCAGCCAGATAGCGGAGGGCGCGCTCCCGGTATTTATCGCCGTACGTGTGCTCGGCACGCGCGCTCATGTTGCGGGCGGAGCCGGCCACGGCGAACTGGCCAACTCTCACCGTGGCGTGCTCGTCCAGTGATTCGGGTCGCGCGTGCGCCAGCACGATGTGTTCGGTCTTATCGTCGACGAAGTTCTTCCACGAGCCGTGCACGGAGATCGCCTCGGTGCCCGCGCGTGCACCCACGTCGACTTTCTTGACGTGCACGGGTTTCAAAACGAAATCGCGATAGGCCTGGAATCGCTCGGCGGAGAGGAATCCGTTTTCTACCAGAGACTGGCAGCGCTCGAAATTGAGAATGTCACTCATGTGGCCATAGACCTTCCACTCCCGATCGACGACGCCGCGGATGTGGTAGATGGCGCAGGGCACGGAGTGGATGGACGGCTGAGCGGTGATTTTCAAACCGCAGTAGTCGAACTCTTCGCCGTAGCGAATGGGGATGTAATCGAAATACTCACCCAGCTCCTCGACGGACATGTCGAACATAGCCGCCGCTTTGAGGAGGATCGATTTCCAAATGATGCGAGGGCAGATGATGGTCACCTTCTTGTCCATCTGCAGCAGCATGGAGAACTCGCCGATGTGATCGTCGTGGTTGTGGGTGAAAATGACGGCGTCGATCTCGGTTCGCGAAATGCTCACCTTGTCCAGCAGATAGGGCACGTTCATCGGCAGGTCGAGGCAGATTACGCGCTCCCGCCACTGGATAACCGTGTGCATACAGCTCTTGGGGGAGAATCCGTCCTCCTCTCCGGTGTCGATGATCTGAAACAGTTTGTAGGGCACACTTTTGACATCGATATGCAGTGGTGGTTCGTACTCCTCGCCCGGAAGCAGATTGCAGTCGATGAGCTGGCGTTCGCCGGCGTACTCGACGCCGAAGAGGTTGATACCCTCCTTCCAGATGCGCAGCCCGCGATAGTCGGTGGCCGTATCCGGCGTGGGCACGCGTTCGAGAGGGGACAGCTCTACCAGTTCTACGATCTCATCGATGGGTTGGATGCCCTTGAGCGACAGCCCCTCGATCTCCCTCATCAGGCTTGCCGCCATCTCGGGGGTCAGGTCGCAGTCCTCCATCTCGGACGCATCGTAGAAACCGTAAAGCCCTCGGCGAAAGCTCTCCGCAGCCAGCTCGAGTTGCCGTCGCGTGCCGACCAGACAGGGCCGTTCCTGTCTGAAATACATCCCCTGGTTGAAGAGGGCGTGCAGTAGCGGAAACTCGACGAGATTGCAGCTGATGCCCTGATCAGACTGCATGCGCAGGTCGGGATAGACGATGCCGTCGATCGCCAGTCCCTGCTGAATCAGGAACTTGGCCAGATCGGGCCAGGCGTTGAAGACCCAGGTGATATTGGCGCCCGGCACTCTGAGTAGATAGCAAGCCGCGCAGATTCGGGTGATTTCCATGATCGCCATCAGGTCCCGATTCAAATGGCGCGCTTGCCAGCCAGCGGAATCCCCGTGCTCTCGGCTGTGGCCAGCGTCAGGGCACGCAGATCCTCCGGCTCGATGTTGTGCAGGTCGGTCTTGCCGCAACAGCGCGCCATCATCGTGGCCTCACCGGTGCTGGCCTTGATCACGTTGGCAATCGCCTCGGCGCGATCATCGGGGCTCAGGTCAGCGTCGAAGATCAGCGTGCCGCCAGAAATCCGGCCGCCAGCGGCGAGACCCATGGTGACACTCATGAGCATGGCGACCGCCCCGAGGCCGATGAGCTTGGCCGCATCGGTGCCGGAGCGCACGCCACCGCTGTACACGAGGTCTATCTCCTCCTCCCGGCCCAGTCGACGCAGGATGGCGACCGCGTCGCGCAACAGCCGCAGGTCGGGGGCGCCGGCCAGTTCCGGCCAGGCACAGGCGCCGGGTCTCTTTCCCGCGGCAGCGCTGGCGGCATCGAGAAGCAACAGGTCGAGGCCTTCCTCCAGGGCCCAGGGGATCGCCTCTTCCAGCACTGGTCCGGAGGAGACGGCCAGCCCCAACAGCTGGTCCTGGGCGACCCGGATCGGAGCTTGCAGCGGCAGGGAGAGATCCTCTACGACCAGTAGCAAGGCCGCCGCCTCTGGCGCAGGAGCAGACTCCTGGTCCACCAGCAGCTGAAACCAGGGAGGGGTATGCCGAGACGACAACAGCCGCTCTCCTACGTAGATGCCGCGGGCATCAGCCAGGCCCTGGGCGACAGCGTCGCGGACCTCGGCGGGCGAGTCCCCGAAACCCGAAACCAGAAAGGGGTGCTCGAGGGTCAGCCTGCCGGCGAGGTCGAAGCTGGATCTGCAGGCCTCTCGGTAGGGGTCGATGACGAGCCGCGAGAGGTTGGCCGGCAGGAAGACGAGGTCGTCGAATTGAGGCGGCCGATCTTCGGGGAAGGGATTGTCGCGCGGGTCGAGCCGGCGCTGCAGCATGGCCAGCTGTTTGGCGCCATCCGTCGAGGTCATCCGCGCCATCGAGAACAAGTCCTCCCGGTGCCGCACCGAATAGTCGGGCGTGCCGGTCTCGGCGTCACAGCGGTAACAGCGCGCCGCCTCTTTGCGGGCGGTGGCGGCGTCGTAGGTCGTTTCGATTTCCGGGAATTCGACGGGTTTCTCTCCCAGGCCGAGGAATTCGGGGTGCTGGACGGCAAGACGCTCCCACATCATGTCCTGGGCCACTTCCACCCGGCGGGTGCGGTACGGGGTGCGGTACGGCAGCGGGTCATCGCGGCCCTCGAGGAAGGCGTTGATGTAGTAAGCGGCGCGTTGGCCGTGGTGCATGGCCATGACGATGGTCGAGCCACCGAAGGCGCCGTCACCGGCGGCAAAGACCATCGGGTCGGCGGTGCGCATACTGTCAAAGTCGGCGCTCACCCTGTCCGGCAGCATCATGTTCAAGGCGTCGAGCTCCTCGCAGACCCCCTTCTGCCCGACGGCGGCGATCACCATGCCGCATGAGATCTCGTGCTCACTGCCGGCCACAACGACCGGTTGTCGCCGACCGTCATCCCCGGGTTCGCCAAGGGTGGTGGTGACGCAGCGCAGGGCGAGTTTTGACTCTCCCCTGTCTTGGACCTCGATCGGCTGGGTGTGGTAGATGAACTCGATACCCTCCTTCAGGGCGCCTTCGAGCTCGATCCGTCGCGCTGGTATCTCCTGGGGACCGCGTCGGTAGACGACCTTGACCTGTTCGCAGCCGGGCAGGCGACGGGCGACTCGACAGGCGTCCATGGCTACGTCTCCACCCCCGACCACGACGACGGTTTCGGGCATGGACGGGCGTTCTCCGGCGTTGACCCGACGTAGGAAACCCACCCCATCCACGACCTGCGGGTTCTCCTCGCCGGGGATGTCCATGGGCTTGCCCCACCAGGCGCCAATGGAGAGCAGGACGGCGTCGTGCCGCTGTTTGAGCTGGTCGAGCGAAACGTCCCTGCCCAGCGCGGTCTCGAGATGGACGACCAGCCCTTCGCACTTGCCGGTCAGCCGCTCGATGTCTTCGTCGATTACTCCCCCGGGCAAGCGGAAGGCGGGAATCCCCCACGCCATCAGGCCGCCCAGGCGATCACTCATCTCATACACGTGGACGGTGTAGCCAGCGACACACAGATCGTGGGCGGCGGTGAGGCCCGCTGGCCCGGCACCGACGACGCCGATCGACTGGGGCCGCGTGACCGGTACCGGTGGTGGGTCGCAGTCGTGGCCGATCTCGTCCATGATGAAACGCTTGAGATTGCGGATCTGCAGCGGCCCGTCGCTGTCGGCGCGGCGGCAGGCCGGCTCGCAGGGGGCGTCGCAGACGCGACCACAGATGGAGCTGAAGGGGTTGGTGGCGGTGATGGCCTCGAAGGCTTCGGCGTACTTGCCCTCCCAGATCAGGGCGATGTAGGAGGGCGCATCCGTGCCCACCGGACAAGCGACCTGACAGGGAGCGGGAACGAAATGCGGATCCCGCGTGTCGTCGCTCGAGCCAGCGGGCGGCTCGGGCATCTGGATGCGCTGGAGATTGTAGACGCTCATGTCATCTTTGCCGCGTTCGTCCGGTCGATTGGCCGATCAGGGGAATCACCTGACGGCCATGTCGTCGGTACACGTTGAAGTCGCGATCCAGAGTGAATACGGCCGTGTCGGGGCCCAGTTCGCTCATGCGGACGAGACAGGCATCGGCAAGCGACATGGGCGTGGCGCGATATTTCCGCATGAGCTTACGCACCGCTGTGGCGTGATGTTCGAGATCAAAAGACACGCGGACGACCTCCCGCTCGAGCAGCTCGAAAACGGCGTCGGGATCTCCGCCGAACTCCGCCAGCAGAAAGCTGGCTTCGGACAGGACGGACTCGTTGGTCAACATCGGCGGGCTAAGCTGCTGCCAGTGGCCGCTTGCCCAGTCGTGACTGGCGTCTCGTCGATTGAGGAAAGCGACAAGAGGTCCCGTATCCAGCAGGACCTCCTGTCTCATCTACCGTAACCCTTGAGATGTGCCTTGTTGCGTGACAGATCCACCGGGCCCTCGAAGGAACCGGCGAGGTCTCTCGACAGGTCATAGCAGGACAGGCCAGACGTTGTCAGTACCTCTGTCCCGACATAGGACGCGATGGCTTCTCTGACGAGTGACGACTTGCTCTCTCCCCTGATCTGGGCAGCCGTTGCTAGCTTCGCATCCAGTGCTTCGGCAAGCTTCACCGTTAGTGTCTTCACAATGATCCTTCTATGGGATCCGTTGATGGGATCGTGGCGTGTTACCGATCTGCCACAATAGTAATACAAAGAACCGAGTGGTCAAGTCTCAAGGGGAGGTCGGTCAGGCTCGTAGGCCAGACCGGTGATGGCGGCGGCCTCGGGAGTGAGCGCCACCAGGTCGTCGCGTCGAAGCTGGCTCGTGTCCTCATACCCCAGCCCGCTGGTGATGGCGGCGATCTGCCAGCGCACCGTTTCCAGAAAGCGGTGAATATTCAGCGCCTCTACGGTTGGCTGATAACGCTTCTCGTGTTCCGGATCCTGGGTGGCGATGCCGGTCACGCACTGGCCGATGTGGCACTGCATGCAGGCGATGCAGCCGCCCGCGATCAGCACCGAGGTGCCGAAGGCGGCCGCGTCCGCTCCCAGGCAGAGCGCTTTTGCCGCGTCGATCCCGTCCCGCAACCCACCCATCAGCACGATCTGGATGTCCTGACGGCGCCCGATCTCCTCCAGGGCTTCCAGCGCCTCGACGATAGCGGGAAGGGTTGGTATACCGACGTGATCGATGACCTCCGAGCTTCCCGCCCCGGTAGCGCCCTGCATGCCGTCCAGCTCGACGAAGTCGAAGCCGTCCTTAACGGCGATCTTGATGTCGTCGCGGACGCGGCCGGCGCCGAGTTTGACGCTCACCGGCAGGCGGTAGCCGGTAGCTTCGCGCAGTTCCTCGATCTTGATGACGAGATCGTCGGCGCCGAGGATATCGGGGTGTCGGGAGGGGGAGCGCAGGTCGATGCCGGCCGGGATACCGCGGATGGCGGCCAATTCCTCTGTGACCTTCTTGGCCATGAGTTGTCCCCCGAGACCGGGCTTGGCTCCCTGGGAGATGTAGATCTCGAGACCGTCGGCGCGTTTCATGTCGTGGATGTTCCAGCCCAGCCGCCCGCCCAGACACTGGAAGATCAGTTGTTTGGCGGCGTCGCGCTGGGCGTCGCTCATGCCGCCCTCGCCGGTGTTCTCGGCGATGTCCGACATCGCCGAAGCCATGGCCACCGCCTGCTTGGTGGAGCGGCTGATGGCGCCGTAGCTCATGGGGGCGATCATCACCGGCATGCTGAGCTTGAGCGGATTGGCGCCGTTGAGACCGCCGATCTCGGTCCGCATGCGCACCTTCGAGATTACATCGGGGTCGGCGCCGGCGCACGAGAGATCCGGGCGGAAGGCGAGATCGGCCAGATGGGGCAGCGGGCGCGCGGCGCCGTAACCGCGGATGCGGTAGCGCCCGATCTGCGACTTGACGTGGATGTCCTCCTGCACCTTCGGGTTCCAGTAGGAAGAATTCCCCGAATAGGCGAAGAAGGGGATGCTGCGCACCTGCTCCTCCTGCGTGTCGTAACGCAGCTTCTTACCGGCGTTGACGATCTTGCTGAGGCTGGCCTTGGTCGGGATGCCATAGCGGTCCAGGAACTCGTTGACACTGTCGAGTTCGTCGGCGGTGATATCGGTGAGCGTGGCGTCGGACCCCAGGGTCTGGACCTTGCCGGCGATAAAAATCTCGCCGCCAGTCATGTCCTCGCCAACGCGCACACCGGAGTCGCCCAGGATGATGATGCGGCCGCCATACATCATATAGCCGGCCATGAAATTGGCGTTGCCGACGCAGCACAGGGTGCCGGCTTTCATCACCTGACCGGCGCGAGAGCCCATGTTGCCGTGGACGACGAGTTCGGCGCCGCGGATAGCGACGCCGGCGATGGCTCCGGCGTTACCGCGAACGACGACGGAGCCGGTGTACATGTTGTCGCCCAGTCCCCAGCCGACGTTGTTGTCGACGACGAAGTCGGCCTGGTCGCTGAGGCCGGCACAGAAATAGCCGGCTGACCCGCGGACGGCCACTTTGATAGGCGCGGTGAGGCCGACGCCGATGTGGTGGCGGGCATCCGGGTTGAGGATCTCGACATCCTCGCCGGCTTCACCGTGCTGGCGGATCAGCTCGTTGGCGCGGCGGACCGGGATCGCGGCTAGGTCAATGGTGTGTTGCTTGGTCACAGATCAGAGATAGGAAGCGGGTGAGAGAACCCCTTTGGTTGGAGTGCCATGGATATCTGGTGTCAAGTACGTTCTCGTGGGAGGCTGGCGCAGTCCACATTCTACAGAATGTAATCATCGGCCTCGGCGTAGGCGACCGCTAGCCATTACTCCTCGCCAACAGGCGGTTCCAGCTGTCGCGCATACAGGCGTCCATAACCACCTGAAGGCCCGCGCGCCGGGCGCGCTCGGCGGCTTGCCGGTGAACGGATGCCGTCCTGCATCCAGATCACCTTCACGCCCTGGTCGATGGCGGCGCTGACGATGTCGGGAACGAATTCGGCCCGGCGGAAAATGACCACGCTGTCGATGGGCTCGGTGATGGCATTGAGCTCGGCATGGGCGGGCTCGCCCAGCACCTCGTTCAGGTTCGGGTTGACCGGCAGGATGCGGCGCAGCTCGTCGTCATCGGGGCGATGGATGGCCGTCATGGCGCTGCCCTCGTCCTGGTCAGTGCTGCCGTGGATGGGCAGTCGCACCTCGAAGCAGGTGCGACCGGGCTCGGAGAAGACCTCGATGTCGCCGCGCAGGAGGACGGCTGCGTGGTAGTGACGATCTCCGATAACGGGCCGGGCATCCCCGAGTCGGTGAAGGGCCGCATATTCGAGCCCTTTGTGACGACCAAACCCCCGGGCAAGGGCACGGGTCTGGGTCTCGACATCAGCTACCGTATCGTCGTCCAACGTCTGTATGGCCTCGCGGTTGTACCCCAGCTCGACCAAGGCCGGCGCCAGCTCGAAGGGATCCTCGACTCCAAGCTCGTCAAGCAGCTCCTCGATTTCCTCTTCGCGGTCGCTGCGGGTGACCGGATCGAGGTCGCGCGCTGGCATGGGTTTTCTCAGCTCCTGGAGACAGACGCCGGCGCGCCCCAGGGCCTCGGTGCTGCCGCCGAAGGCCGCGATGGCTATTTCCAGCTGCCCGGCGCCGCGCTTCACGGCGGCGGCAGGGTTGTTGAGTTCGTGCGCCACGCATCGTCGTGCGGCTGCGGGCGCGCGCCGAGCCAATCTCGTCGTAGGTCTCCTCTCGCTGCGAGAACTCGAGGTCGTCTTGGAACTCGACGTATCCGTAGGCATCGTCGGAGAGCAACACGTAGCCATCGGCATCGACGCTGTTCTTCAGCAGACGGTGAGCGACGATAACGTCGACGCCGTGCAGTTCGGTGAAACGGCCGACGTCGTGGATGAGAGTCACCCCTGAATGACCGACGACCTTCAGGTCGAGATCGGCGACGTTGGCACAGGCGCCGCAGCGGCATATGGTATTGTGGGTCAGATCGGCCAGCGTCTCGTGAAAAGCGGCGAGCCAGCGGGTGATCTGGTCTGCTGCCGCCGCGGGAGAGACCGGCTCGGGCTCGTCCAGCGGGGCGTACACGATCACCGCGTCCCCTTCGAGCCGCGACACGGCGAAGGGCGGTTGCACCTGATCGAGCAGGCTGCGCAAGAGCTCGGAGATCACCATCTGGCCGTGAGCGAGTGCTTTGCCGTGACGTAACAACAGCTTGGTATAGCCGCTGATGTCGGCGATCAGGATGAGGAGTTGGCGGGCTCCGGTCATACGGGCCTCGTGGTTATGATGTCAGATGTCTGAGAAGATGGCCACCGCCCACCGTTTTAACGCTTGCGGTGCAGGAAAGAACGGAAATATCGGGAGGGGGTCAAGCAGACTTCCGTCAACTTGCAGCTGCGTCTGGCCCAGGCCCGGGTCAGGTATGTATACTGTACCCGCTGTGACTTTCTTCTGGCAGCGGCGTGGGCCTTGAGGGATCCCGACACCGCGGCCGCAGGAGAGCAATCAACCGTACTCAGCAGCACGCCGAAAGGATGCTATGGGAGATCGTCTAAAGGACAAGATCGCGGTGGTAACCGGGGCCGGATCGGTTGGCCCTGGCTGGGGAAACGGAAAAGCGGCGGCGGTACTGTTCGCTCGCGAAGGGGCCCGGGTGTTCGCCGTTGATGTCAATCTGGGTGCCGCCCAGGAGACGCTGGCCATTGTCGAGCGGGAAGGTGGAGAGTGCACGGCTTACCAGACGGACGTCTCCCGGTCTGAGGAGATCGAGGGTATGGTCGAGTCCTGCGTGGCGACCTATGGCCGGGTAGACATCCTGCACAATAACGTGGGCATTGTCGAAGTAGGGGGGTGCGTGGAGACCAGCGAGGAGAGTTGGGATCGCGTCATGGACGTGAACCTCAAGAGCATGTTTCTGACCTGCAAACACATTCTGCCCCACATGGAGCACCAGGGGGGTGGGGCGATTGTGAATATTTCCTCTATTGCCTCCATCCGTTGGCTGGGAGTGCCCTATATCTCCTACAGTGCGAGCAAGGGCGCGGTCAACCAGTTGACGCAGAGCATCGCCTTGCAGTATGCGGCGAAAAATATCCGGGCGAACGCCATTTTGCCCGGGCTCATGAACACACCGATGGTGGCCACATCACTGGCCGAATTCTACGCGGAGGGTGATGTGGAAAAAATGGTAGAAGTGAGAGACCGGACCTGTCCAATGGGCAAAATGGGCGATGCCTGGGATGTGGCCTATGCGGCCTTGTTTCTGGCTTCTGACGAAGCGAAGTATATTACCGGTGCACAGCTGGTAGTCGACGGCGGGCTGACCTGTAAGGCGGTTTAGGAAAGGGGACAATAATGCCTGTAGATGTTTTTCTGGCGGGTGGAGTGCGCACGGCCATTGGCGGTTTTTGCGGAGTGTTCGCCGAGACTCCCGCCACGGTGCTGGGCAGCGAAGTGGTGCGGGGGGCTCTGGGCCGATCGGGCGTACCACCTGATCGCGTCGACGAGGTGATTTTCGGAAATGTCCTGAGCGCGGGACTGGGACAGAATGTGGCGCGGCAGGTGTCCATCGGCGCGGGGCTGGCTCCGGCAGTCGGCGCCACCACGGTGAACAAGATGTGTGGCTCGGGCCTGAAGACGGTGATGCTGGCGGCGCAGGCGATTCGCTGTGGCGACGCGGATGTTGTGGTCGCTGGAGGTACTGAGAACATGTCACGCGCACCCTATCTGCTGGAGAAGGCTCGAAGTGGCTATCGGTTGGGTGATGGCGCCCTGGTGGATTCGGTGATCAAGGATGGATTGTGGGACGCCTACGAGGACCTGCATATGGGGACGTACGGGGATCGCTGTGCGGCTCGGTACGAATTTTCCCGGGAGGCGCAGGACGACTTTGCGGTGGCCAGTTATGAGCGCGCCCTGGCGGCGGCGGACGTATTCGCCGACGAAATCGTGCCGGTGGAAGCGGTGTCGGGTCGCGCCACCGAGACGGTGGTGACCGATGAGGAGCCCAAGCGCTTCGACGAGCACAAGCTCCGGAGCCTCCGTCCGGCCTTCGGGCCGGAGGGGACGGTGACGGCGGGGAACGCATCCAGCATCAACGACGGGGCGGCGGCCATCCTGGTCCTATCCAAGGAAAAGATGGCGGAATTGGGCGTGCGACCACAGGCGCGGATTCTGGGCTATGCGACGGCGTCCCTGGAGCCGGAGTGGTTTACGCTGGCGCCGATTCAGGCTATTTCGACGCTGATGGCAAAACTGGCGCTGACGGTCGACAAGGTGGACCTGTTTGAGGTCAATGAGGCGTTCTCCGCGGTGGTTATGGCGGCCATGCGAGATGTGAAGATTCCTCATGAGCAGGTAAATGTCAACGGTGGTGCCGTGGCGCTGGGGCATCCGGTTGGCGCGAGTGGCACACGCACTCTGGTGACTCTCCTGAACGCGATGGAGCACACAGGTGCAAAGGTGGGGATCGTGGCTCTGTGCATTGGCGGCGGCGAGGCGGTGGCGATGGCCGTGGAGAAGGTGATGTAGGCGGCGTCGGGACCGCGCTCTCGCGCTCCTCACGTCGGTGGACGAAGGCATACAGCGGCCCGGATAGCACAGCGGTCCTTGAATGCGCTGCTGGATTCGACCCGGCGGCGATGCTCGATGTTCGCCGCGACGAGATCAACGGATAATACGTAGCCATCCCGTTCTCGGTTGAGCTTGGCTGGACAGCGATGAAACAGAGTGACACGCTTCACAAGTCTTCTGGTCGAAAGTGGCCTCAATACGATTCGGATTCTCTTTACTCTCGGTCTCTTCAATCGATGCGTGCCCCCCGGGACACAAGGTCGGATGGTCGTAGGATGCGCTGACGATAAAATCCGCCGACGTCAACTGTCTGGCTTCTTCCGGCGTGTCGTCTACGTCCACGGCGCTGCCAGCTACCGGGCTGGTCAGCTCGGTGCCCAGGCGCTCCACGGCCACGGCGTTGTCTCGCCGTAGGTCGTGTCAGCCACCAGTTCCTCCGGCTGAATACCGCGTTCGGCAAGAGCCGTCACCGTCCGCACCGTCGCATGCGCGTCACTGGAGCAGGAGTCGGTCAGCTCCACGGGCACTCCGCCCTGGTCATGGTCGTCGTCGTCACTGGAGGGATGCTCTTTGTCTTCCACGACCTCGCACTGCTCTTCCGACAGTCTTTCAAGAAGGCTGTACTGCTCAAGCTTCTCGGCCTCCGTGCCCCGGAAAAGCTCACACACGCCGTCGTCGGCATAGGCCAGCGAGAGTCAACAATGAATTTGCGAAGTCCAAAATTGTGACGCGGCTCACGGCCTGTCGGTGTGGGCAATATCACACAGGTCTGGTGGCCCGCGTCACTGCCGGCTCGGGGCCCGAATCGTACTGTATTAGGGGCATGGTACGTACAACCGACTGCCAGGGACTTCGAAGGAGATAATCGACATGTTATGGATAATCGCAGTACTCGTGACTGCTGTTGCGGCGACCACAGGTCTTATCCTGGTCAGGAGAAAAAGACCCAGAAAGAGCCTGATCTCTCGCAGGATTGCGCGGAAACTGGTCAAAGTGGGGCCGAATGCTGTTTCGGCTGCCATTTTGAATGGAGACACCGGAGGCCGAGAGGAGACAGCCATCGTTGTTGGATTTCGAGGGGAACAGCGCCGCGGATGTTCTGCGCATCACGACGCCTGTTACCGAAGACAGCAGGGCGACGGGCAGGGCTCTATTCTCTCCTGGGGACCGGGCCCTGGTCAGCTTCGATCACGGCGGCAAGCACTACCAGATGGAGACGGAAGTGATGGAGACGGGTCTCGATGCGGTGTGCATACGGCCGACGAGTCAGATTCACGGGGAGGCCGGTCAGCAGGTCTCGGTGATAGATTTCAGCGCCGGCGGAGCGCTCCTTCAGGGCAGCAGAAAGCTCACCGAGTTCCTCTTGGACCGGAAGGTGGACAGAGATGAGCTGTCCAGCGACAACCCCGCCCATCGGGATATCTTCAGAAGCTTGGAGCGGCGGTTGGTGAAACTCACCTTCCAGCCGAAGTTGCACTTCCCCGAAATCGGCCGGCGGTTTCAGCCCAGGGTTCCCGCGAAGATCCGTGTACTGGCAAAGATCGTGCGGTCTCAGTTTGTCGCCTGCAAAGGGAAGGAGGTCGTTCAGCACGGCGTCCGGTTCGTCTACGACGAGCAGGACGACGAGGGGATGGACTGCTGGAGGGAGATCAAGAAGGGCCACGGCAACCGCCACTTCAACGAGATTCACACCAAGCTCGGGAGGTTGTCGGGTTTTCTGGAGCGCGAGAGTCGCGATAAGGGTCTGCTCGGCGTGACTCAGGAGATCTCCGGCAATCGGGTCGCCTTCGCGGTAGAAAAGGCGACTGCATCGGGGCGGAAGAGGCGGGTGATCTCATAGCTGGAAGGAACAGCCGATTCGGTAGTTGTCCCCAGGGAAACAGAGCACCCTCCGAGAGATCGGCGCAGGGAGTTGTTTTCAGGCCCTGCAACCACTACCATCTCGGGGGTATGTCTGCCCCCGCTGGCGAGAATGTGCGAGTCAGTTGCTCGCGTCTCCAGGTCTTGAGCGGTCAGGATTGTCCTCAGCGGAGCATCACATTTGAGGGGAGGACGAAATGTGGGACAGGATTACAACCGGTTTGATCGCCTGCGCGGTCGTGGTGTCCACTGCCCACGCGCAGGAATCACCCGATTGGGAACGTCGATACGACTGCAGGTTTACCAACGTCCCCATCGTAGTCGATGGCGCAGGCGATGAGCTCGCCTGGCAGCTGGCGTCGGAGGTGGGATCGTTCACCCGATTTCAGCACGACAACCTCGCCCCGGTGCACCGGACAATGGTGAAGATGCTCTGGGACGAGGAGAATCTCTACATCCTGGTGGCGGTAGACGATCCCGATATCTGGAGCACGATGACGGAGCGGGACAAGGACTGTCTCTGCAAGGAAGAGACGATTGAGGTCTTCATTGACGCCGATGGCGACGAGAGGGATTACGCCGAGATCCACATCAACGCGCTGGACACCATCAACGATCTGTGGATTCCTCAGCGAAACTTCAAGTACCGAGACGGTTCGCCGGTGGATTGGCCCGACCTGTACAGCTGGACCCAGGAGGGGATGAGGCACGCGGTCATCAATCACGGCACGGTGAGCGACGTGACCGATGTCGACGGCGGATCGGTGTTTGAATTTGCCATGCCGTGGAAGGGATTCGGTAAGATCGCGGGGTCGGCGAACATTCCGCCCGAGCCAGGTGACGTCTGGCGTATCAACGTCAATCGATACGAGAGGCCGAGATCGGGCCCGGATACCGAGACGGAGCTGTCGGGGTGGGCCCCGCTTGACCTGCGGTCTTACCATGTGCCGGATCGATTTGGTTATGTCAGGTTTGTGGCGGGCCACTGAGAGATTGGCGGGGGCGGCGGGGTGTCGGAGGCGGTCGGTCCGCTGTGCAAGGTGGTCCGGATGACACACAAGGCGCCATGAGGAGGGCGCACCAATGAGAAAGAGCAAGACTCTGGCGAAGATCCGCGCCGGCAAATGTGCGCGGGTCTGCGGGATGGGGCACTATCTGCCGTTTTTCATTCGCTACGCGGCGCATTTCAGGTATGATGTCATCTGGCTGGATCTGGAGCATCGGGCCATGGATCAGCGGGAGGTGCAGAGCATCCTGGCCATGTGTCAGCAGCACGACATCGACTGCATGGTGCGGTCTCCGACGCTGGAGCGGACGGGTCTGTACCGGTACCTGGAAGATGGGGCCACCGGTGTGATGATCCCCTTTGTCTCCAACGCCGATATCGCTCGCGACATCGTCGAGGCCGTGAAGTACCCTCCGCTCGGCAATCGGGGGCTAGACGGCGCCGGGCTCGATGCCGATTTCGGCATTGAGGCGTGGAAGGCGGACAGCACCTACGTCAGCGATGCCAACAACGAGACGTTCGTGGTCGGCCAGATCGAGACGGTGGAGGCGGTCGAAAATGTGGACGAGATCGCGGCGATTCCGGGCCTGGATGTCCTGTTCGTGGGACCGGCGGATCTGGGGCTGCGGCTCGGGGAAGGCGGCGATCTCGATGGGGCTATCGAGACCGTAGCGGCGGCCGCGCGCAAACACGGCAAGGCATGGGCCATCCCCGGGGGGACGCCCGAGTTGCTGACGCGCTACCGAGAGCTGGGTGCGCAGATGCTGGTGTGCGGGGGGGATTTTGCGCTTATGAAGGTGCTGGAGGAGAGTAGTCAGATCCTTGATGAGACGGTGGAGTAAGCGGAGGGGGAGACACTCGGCCGTCTGGTGAAGTGAATCAGCTCGGCAGATCTCCGATTTCTACGGTGAACCTCGTGCCGGTTTGTCGGCCAGCGCGCACGCGCCAGGTTACCGTGTCCAGGTGTCGTAGGTGCCGGGCGGGGGTTCGCGGGTGTCCAGGGCCTGGCCAGGGAACAGGCGGTTCAGGGAGACTTCCTCGGAGGCGACGGCGATGAGGTCGTCGTTTTCGTACATGATCATCGGCTTGGCGGCGAGGCGGTCTTTGGCGTAGCCAATCTGGTCGCTGGTGGACACCAGGAACGAGAAGGTGCCGTCGAGGTCGTCGATGGAGGTGCGCAGGGCTTCCTTCAGAGAGATTCCCTGTGACAGCTTGTCTGCCAGGTAGACGGCGATCAATTCGCTGTCGTTGTCGGTGGTGAATTCGAAGCTGCGTTGTTGCAGGCGTCGGCGCATCTTCCAGTAGTTGGTGATCTGGCCGTTGTGGACGATGGCGACGTCGGCGAAGCCGGTGGCCCAGAACGGATGCGATGCCTCCGGCTTGACATCGGACTCGGTGGCGAGGCGGACATGGCCCAGGCCGTGGCTGCCCCGGAAGGAGCTGACGTCGTAACGCTCGTCGACATCGTGGGCGCTGCCCACATCCTTGACGATTTCGAGACTGGTGCCCATAGAGACCACCGAGGCCGCGTGTTCGACGGCGTAGGCAAACCGCTGCAGGTCCCCGTCGAATTCCACCGTGACGCGATAGTTGATGCCGATGGTCTCGGCGCTGATGACTTCGGCATGGTGTTCGGACAATACCTCGCCGATGCGCTTGATAGTGGTTTCGGCTTCATCGCCCTCGCCGACGAAGAATCTGATGCGCAGGTTGCCCTCAACCGCCGGCGCGTACAGCGCGAATCCGGTCGAGTCAGGCCCCCTGTGCTGGCATCCGTCCAGCATCTCTACCAGCGACCGACCCGTATCCAGGCTGGTCGTTTCCGTTTTGAACATGATTCCAGCGATACCGCACATAGTGGGCTCCAGGTTGAGAAGTCTCGGGCGCTTGTTGCGTCAATGGATATATAGGCAACCACGGGGGGATAATCAACCTCCAACAGCCTGTTGACCTCGTGATCCGGCTCTGCTTGTGCGACCCGTTCACGTCCCCGTACACGCGGCGATGAGTGCCGCCGTCTAGGTGGGATGCCTTTGTCTGGGTTGCCTTCGGGGAGGTCGAGAGCCCGGATAGTACGAGGTGGGAGTGTTTTTTACTGAAAACTGGAATTGCCATAGCTTCTTCGTCAGCTGCCGGCACAGACGGAGGCAGTTCTTGGTAGGTAGGACACAACCGGAGGAAGAAAGAGCCAAGTTTTGAGAAGACCGGGTGTCTGGGAGCAGCGCTGGCATCCTTTCCGCGGCGAGTGGGTCCTTTTCGCCTCACATCGAGGCGGGCGTCCCTGGATCGGTGCGACGCAGCAGGTCAACGAGGCCGCCATTTCCTCTTACGATCCGGCTTGCGCGCTCTGTCCCGGAAACGAGCGCCTGAGCGGTGGCCGCAATCCGAATTACGGCGGTGTGTTCTGGTTCACCAACGACCTGCCGTGCTTCTCCACTCACGCTGCTTCGAACGGTTCCCCAGACGACCCGCTCTACCCGACGCGTCCGGCGGCGGGGACGGCTGAAGTGGCTTGTTATCATCCGGACCACGCTCTGACGATGGCGGATCTAGGGGTCGAGGAGATCCGCGCCATAATCGAACTGTGGGCGGACCGGTACCAGCAGTTGGGGAAGCGGCCGGATGTCGACTGCGTGCACATATTCGAGAACAAGGGCCAGTTGGTCGGGACTTCCAACCCGCACCCCCACTGCCAGATCTACGCCGGGTCCATGGTGTACGCGACCATAGCCCGCGAAGCGAAGGTAGCATCCAGGTATTTTCTGGAGCGCGGAGAGACGGTTGGTCTGGCCGTCGCCGGCCGAGAGTTGGCGGGTGGGCGGGTGGTCTGTGAAAGCGAAAATTTCCTGGCCTGTGTTCCGTGGTTCGCGCTCTTTGCCTATGAGGTGCTGATTCTTCCCAGGTTTCGCGCCAGCAGCCTGCTCGAGGTGACCGATGAGCAGCGAAAGGATCTCGCCGCCATCATGCGGGCAGTGGCGATTCGCTACGATAATCTGTGGCAGATGCCGATGCCGTATATCATGGTCCTCCATCAGGCGCCTACCGACGGGGCCGACCATTCGGCCTATCCGTTTCACCTCGAATTTCATCCGCCGCTACGCACACCCGATACCCTCAAGTACCTGGCCGGTCCGGAGACCGGTGGGGGCACCATGACCAACGAGTCCGATCCAGACGAAAAGGCGGCCGAGCTTCGAGCCGTATCCGACGTGTTGTACCGATCGAGATAGCGAAGCAAACCGGGCACGCCGATCTTGCGGGAGGTGCGGGCGGGCGTCGGTTTCTACAGGATCTGCCGGTGGGACTCATCTCGCTGGCAAAGCGACTGCATCAACGGGTATTAAGGGGATTTCTTCCGAATAGTGACTGACCCGATAAAAGTGTACGACGCGCGCTGGGAGGTGGCCCAGTTCGACGACTCGGAGGTGGCGCGTCTTTTCGAGGCCACCCTGATCTACGCGCGACTCCTCGACGTGGACACAATAACGGTCACCCGCGACGCGCGTCTGGGCTGCGCCCGGGTGATGGAAATCGGCCTGGAGGTAGCGCTGCGTCTGGGCTTCCGAGTCCTGCTCTGCGCCGATCCGATCAGCACGCCGCTGGCGTATTTCACCACCTTGAAGGCAACCCTCCGGCATCCCAACACGATGGGCCTGGCGATTACGGCGTCGCACAACCCGGGAAGCTATGTCGGCATAAAATTCACGGTGCCGCCGGTGCGCGCGATCGGACTGGACTGCGGGCCTCTGGGCGGGCTGACCAGGGTTCGGGAGATCTACCACTCCGATCAGCGAGCAACACCGGTCAAGGGAGGCGAGCTGCAGGTGATCGATCACCCCGCCGAAGAGTACATCACCTTCTGTCTGGCGCAGGCGGGTGTGGAGAAAGGGGAGCTGGAGGGTCTGACGGTAGTCCTGGATGCCTTCAACGGCTCAGCCGGTCCCGAGATGCACGCGGCCTTGCGGCGGGCGGGCGCACAAGTCCGGCATCGACGTCTGGTGCCTGACGGGCGCTTTCCCACGGGCTCGCCCAATCCTACCAGTCGCGGTAAGATGGACGCTGCGCTCGACCTCGCCAGAGCGTGTCAGGCGGACTGTGTGGTCGGCGTCGATGGCGATGGCGACCGGCTCGTCATCGGCGACAGCAGGGGGATACTGAGCGCGGGATTCGTCGCCATCCCGGTCATCGGGGAGCTTCTCGAAAGACGACCCCCAGCCGGCACGCCCGTCGTCCTTTACGACCCGAAGGTAAATCCCCTCGCCCTCTTGCACTGGGGGGGCCTCAACGTCCTTCCGGTCCTGTTTCGCAACGGTCATTCACAGATCAAGGACTACATGCATACGCGAGACGCCCTGTTCGCGGCGGAGGAGTCGGGGCACTACTACCATCGCCTCGCCCTCGGTGATCGAGCCATGGCCGCGGAGGCTTCGATTATCACTCTCATGCTCTTCCTCAGCGCCACGAAGCGACGACCGGGGGCGATGGATGAGCTGTGGGAGCGGCAGGGCGAGGTGTTCTCCACCGGTGAGTTCAACTACCAGTTCGCCTCCGACCAGGCTCGTGACGAGGCTATCGGCGCGATCGTCGACCGGGCGCGGGTGGACGGGGCCGAGATCAGGACCGCAACTAGCGAGGGCATCGATCTGCAAGGTACGGTGGTTTACAGGGGGGTCTCCATGCGGGATGATGGCGTCGCCCTGGAAAACCAGTGGTATTCCGGCTACTTTCGCGTCGCGACCACCGAGAGGGCGGTGGTCCGATCCTATCTGTCAACCGCGGATCGAGCCTACGCCGAGGAACTAGAAGGCGGCGTGAGAGAGCTTCTGGGAAATCAACTCGGAGGCGTGGTTGTCGATTAGAATGGTCGATCAGAATCGAATCGAGTGATATCGAATGATGCTGAATCAGGCTGCGCGGCATCGAATGTTGGAGATATGTTGGAAGGGAAACTCGCGGCACCGAATGTGGGAGAGGTGATGGAAGGAAAGATCTACCACGGGAGCGCTCCGGGTCGTCTCGATTTCATGGGCGGAGTCGCCGACTACAGCGGATCACTCGTTCTCCAGATCCCCATTGCCGCAAAGACGGAAGTCAGCGTACGTACCCTGGATCAGCCCATCCTTCGTTTCACGAGCGCCAACAGCGACGAGTTTGCCGCCGGCGAGCTACCGCTGTCGGCCGAGTTCTTGCGATGCGAGGACTACGCCGAGTACGCCTCCGCCCTCGACCGCAGCGGCGCACCTCGGTGGATCCACTATGTCGCGGGGTGTCTCGCGGTGCTCGTGAAGGAGAAGGGCGCGCGGATTTCATCAGGTCTCGCCTTCGAAGTGCGGTCACAGGTGCCGCACGCCGCCGGCGTCAGCAGCAGCGCTGCTCTGGAAGTCGCTACGTTGCGTGCCCTGGCCGACTTTCTCGACGTCCGCTTCAGCGGGACTGAATTGGCGCGACTGGGGCAAATTGCGGAGAATCGCGTCGTCGGCGCTCCGTGCGGTCTCATGGACCAGCTCGCCTCCGCGTACGGCAGACAGGATGCGGTCCTGCCGATTCTGTGCCGACCCGATATCCTCAGCGAACCGGTCGATCTGCCGGGATCGGCCACCGTGGTAGGCTGGCCAAGCGGTGTCCGCCACGACGTCGGGGCCTCTCCCTACGGAATCGCCCGCACTGCGACCTTTATGGGGAAGAAAATCTTTGAGCAGTATGTCGGCCAAGAGTGGTCCCACGCGTCTCAGATCAGCCCAGCCGAGTTTGGCGACGTGGGGGTGTCGGCGTTGCCGGCGACGATGAAGGGGAAAGACTTCATCAATCGGTTTGGCGGGGTCGATGACCCGCTGTCCGAGATCGACCCAGAGACAGATTACCCCGTCCGCCCGGGGCTCGCTTTTCCCATCGAGGAGAACGCGCGTTGTGGGCGGGCCCTGGCCTTGCTGGAGGAGGCGAGAGGCGGGGATGCGCCATCCGCTCTGCGGGAGATCGGACAGCGGTTGCTGCAGTCCCACCAAGGCTATACCTCGATCGGCCTGGGGCACCGGCAAACCGACATCATGGTGGAAGCACTGGTGTCGGCGGGACCGGAGAGGGGGATCTATGGCGGCAGAGCGAGCGGGGGTGGAAGTGGGGGGACGGTTGCGGTGCTGCTGGAGCGGGAAGCGCTGCCCGTTCTCGAACAGCTCAAGGAGCAGGTCGGATTGAAGGATCGGGGCGCGTTGCCGCTGATTCGCGCCGGGCAGTGAGGATCTGGCGATCAGCTCTCTGGCGAGGGG
>Ga0066376_10000318_pt1 | contig 43563 bp, 37 predicted proteins | sample Knorr_S15_td_Bot_FD_77009 | JGI IMG/M metagenome (GOLD analysis project Ga0066376, IMG submission 77009) | Marine microbial communities from Southern Atlantic Ocean transect - Knorr_S15_td_Bottom_ad_5009_LV_A | ecosystem: Environmental > Aquatic > Marine > Oceanic | place: Southern Atlantic... | reverse complement strand
GGCGTGCCTTTTTCCAGGCTCGGTCCCGACACCGGGACGAAGCCTACTCTCGCAGCCGCGAGAACGAAATATACGTACATGGAAAATTTATTGTTCCGCTTCCATCTCCTGCATCGTTGCCCGACCATGAAATTCCAAATACACTCCGGCCAACATGACATCTGATTCGAACCCCACTGAAAAGCGCAAACCGAGAGTTGGCATTATCGGCACCGGCAACATGGCGATGGCCCTGGGCAAGGCGTTGTTGGCTGCCGGGCACTTCGTTGCCTTTGGATCGCGCCGGCCTGAAGAAAAGAAGGATTTTTACGAGGAAGTGGGTGTCGAATCGAGGATGTACGGGATCCAGGCCGCCATCGACGCTGGCGAAGTCGTGATCATCACGCTTCCCTATGCCTCGGTGGCCGGGACCGTTCGAAAATTCGCCGGGGCGCTCCGGGGCAAAGTGGTCATCGACATCACGAACCCGTTCGCGAGCCAGCCCAACGACGGGTCGTCGGGAGCCCAGGTCACTGCCACGGCGATCGGCGATGGGGCACGGGTAGTAGCTGCGTTCAAAACGAATTTCGCTTCGACGATCACAGAACCTGCAGATTCATCGGGCCGTCCACGCGAGGTCCACTACGCTGGCGACGACGAAGAAGCGAAGGCGATCGTGGCCGGACTGATCAGGGGCATCGGCTTCGAGCCGGTCGACTACGGGACTTTGGCCCAGGCGGTCGTGCTCGACCACATGGTTCCCCTGATGATCCGACTCGACGCCAGACTCCATAAGTTCAGTCGTAAAAGCTCGTTCCGCCTCGCCGGGCCTTAGGCGCCCTTCGGGTGCGCAGCGGGAATCCACCACCGTGATCCGCAACGCGCACCCCCAATGACTAACAAAATTGCAGGTCGTGAACGATCGTTCTGGCGTGTATTATTACGGGCCGTAAATAGCCGCGAAACAAGTTCAATACCGGGCGATACGAGCTCCTTTTCGACCTCGCTAACACCCGACCCAACAGCAGAATAATGACCACGACCAGCGACCCACAAAACAAACTCAACTCCATGCGCGCCACAAAGCGGGCAGTTGGAAAATGGCGAAGCTGGGAAACCACTGAAGGTGCGATTCGCGCGCCCCACCGCGCAATGATGAAAGCGATGGGTCTCAGCGACAAAGACATCGAGGCGCCATTCGTCGGTATCGCATCGACCCATAACGAGGTCACTCCCTGTAACGCCGGTATCCAATCGCTGGTCGAAGAGGTGAAGCGGGGCATAATTGCTGCTGAAGGAACCCCGTTCACATTCGGAACGATCACGGTCTCAGACGCCATTTCGATGGGGACAGAGGGCATGCGCGGGTCACTGGTTTCCCGTGAAGTCATTGCGGATTCAATTGAGACCGTCTGCTTTGCGGAACGCTACGACGGAGTCGTGGCCGTGGCCGGCTGCGACAAGTCGCTGCCGGGCGCGATGATGGCGATGGCCCGATTGGACATTCCGTCGGTATTTATCTATGGCGGCTCGATCATGCCGGGGTCCTGGCGCGGCGAAGATATCCAGATCCAGAATGTGTTCGAAGCTGTCGGCGAGTACCAGGCTGGCCAGATCGACGAGGAAGAGCTGTACCAGATCGAATCGCATGCCTGCCCGGGATCCGGCGCGTGCGGCGGCATGTTCACCGCCAACACGATGGCGGCAACCGGTGAAGCACTCGGTCTTTCGCTTCCCGGTGCGGCTTCGGAATCAAATGTCGACCAGCGGAAGGCAGCTTCGTCCCGCGCCGCCGGTCACGCCGTGATGAACCTGCTGCGCAAAAACATCCGACCCTCCGACATCCTCACCCGCAAGGCATTCGAGAACGCTGTGGCAGTGGTGGTTGCAATGGGCGGCTCGACCAACACGACCCTCCATCTACCGGCAATCGCCCACGAGGCCGGGATTGAACTGACCCTGAAAGATATTCACGAGATATCGCTGCGCACACCGTTGATCGCCGACATGAAGCCGGGCGGCAAATACTTGATGCTCGATCTTGATCGCGTCGGCGGCATCCCGGTCGTGATGAAGCGCCTGCTCGACGCGGGCCTGTTGCACGGCGACTGCATGACGGTAACCGGCAAGACCATAGCCGAGAACCTTGCCAGCGTCGTTGTCGGCGAGCCAAACGACGTCCTTCACTCGATAGAGGACCCCATTTCGGCGACCGGCGGGCTCGTAACCCTGTTCGGCAATCTGGCACCCGACGGCTGTGTCCTGAAGGTTGCCGGTCACCAGTTCGGCCAGAAGTTCGGCGGGCCTGCCCGGGTCTTTGACTGCGAAGAAGACGTGATGGAGGCGCTGCAAAAGCGAGACATCAACGAGGGTGACGCCATCGTCATCCGCTACGAGGGTCCGAAGGGAGGACCCGGCATGCGCGAGATGCTCGCGGTTACCGCCGCCATCGTCGGGCAGGGTCTGGGCGAAAAGGTTCTGCTCATGACCGACGGCCGGTTCTCCGGTGCCTCGCACGGTTCGATGATCGGCCATATCGGCCCCGAGGCCGCAGTTGGTGGCCCGATTGCCGCGGTCGAAGATGGCGACCTGATCGAGGTCGATCTCGACAACTTCGAGTTGAATATCAAGATCAGCGACGACGAGCTCGCGGCCCGCCTCGCCAAGTGGCAGCCGAAGCCGCCGCCCTACACAAAGGGCGTCCTCAGCAAGTACATCAAGCTGGTCCACCCGGCCTCGACCGGAGCAATCACCGGTTAGCCCTGTGCACCATCCACCACCACTGGCTGCCGGACCGAGGTTGATTCAGTATGTGTTCGACTGACACCGTGAAGAATTGTTGTGTGAACAACTAGATTCGAGCCGTCTGGCTCATGGGGAACAGGAATTCGTAGTTGCGGTGAAGTGGGGGGGGATTCAATCCAGCTTCACGGAACAAGGGTCGATCACGTCGGGAGTAACCCATTCTGGATCGGGGTGCCACTCAGGCCACGGTTCGTTGAACGGCTCAGATCGGGACTCGAGACAGGCAACTGCATCGAGCCCGGTCTGGCGAATTTCAGCCGCCAATTTTTCAGAGAAGTACCCGAGTTCGATCAACCGGGCGAACTCGTCCTCATCCTTCCAATACCAGGTCAGATCAGGACGTATTACAACATCCAACTCCAGGTCGGTAATTTCGAATCTTTCGACCGTTCGTTTCATGGGCATTTCAATGTTCACGTACCAACATTGAAATTTCCCCTCTGGCATTTTCCACATCGGCCAAACCGAGTACATTCGGTCCGGGTAATGAATGGCTACAAAGTCGGTATGGAGCCATTTTTTGGGCTTAATATCGATTTGCCAACCGGGATCGTCAATCCTCTCCAGCAGAGGGTTCCATCCGGTGACCGGCGTCCCCTCGCAGGTATAAAGAACTGTTCGTAGCTCCGAATCTTCGACGATCCTAGAAGGCACGATTGACGCAAGTTTGCCGCCAAGGTCGATTCCCTTGATCACAACGATTTCGCCCGGCTTGAAATAATTCGCCATAGAGCGAGTGTATCGGAGGTCAGACAAACGATCCGAATTGTTCACCGCTCGATTGTCGCCAGGTCAAATAAGGGGTATGCCGAACTCGACGATTAGCTAATGCTGCCTGTTTGCCAGATCAAGACGTACCCGGCGCGCCTTAATTCAGATCGCCGCGCTCATCCATGATTGCCAGCTGGTTCCCGTCGGGATCTTTGAAAAACGCCATCGACAGCTCGTAATTTTCTGCCGAATGAATTACATGGGGCTCGGAGTTGAACTCGACCCCCGCCGAGGCAAGCTCCCCGTGTGCGCTCTGAATATCGTCGACCGTGTAATAAATCACCGAACGCTCGCCAGAGGGTTCCCCTTCGCTTGCACTGAGCATCAGGCGGGTTCCCGAGTTATCGAAAAAGGCCAGGTTTGGCGCTTCGAATATCTTTTTCATTCCCAGCACGCGGCCGTAGAACTCGACTGACCGTTCGATATCGCCTACATGTATCGCTATCTGGCCTATCGGACCCAGTCTTAGCCTGCTCATGTTGTCCCCCTCGCGACCCGGAATTCATAGCGAATCATATGGCTGCATCGCCCACGGTCGATATCGGCCGTCAGGGGCGAATTTCTGCCAGCGCCGACCTGTAGCCGTCCATCAGCACGCTTACTTCAGTCGAATAGACCACAAGCAACACCCCCGCGTCACGCCACTTGCGGGCCTGTTCAGCTGAGTTGACCAGCATGGCGCAGGTCTTGCCGTACCTGTTCGCTGCCTCGACGATCTGAGTCCGTTTTTCGTCCAGTACCCGGTCCTGATCGGGTGTGCCGAACACACCGAGGTCCTGGGCAAGGTCCTGCGGGCCGAGCGTCAATGCGTCGATTCCGTCCATCGACGCGATCTCATCAAGGTGTTCAAACGCCTGCGCCGACTCGAACATGACGGTGATGAAGACCTGGTCGTTGGTGAACTTAAGTCGGTCAAGTACGGGCATAGAAGTGTCGAAATCGTTACCCGGGCTCGCACCGCTCATACCTCTCGACCCGCGCGGTGTGTAGCGAGAAGCGGCCACTATTTCCGCGGCGTGCTCGGGTGTGTCGACCTGCGGACAGTGGATGTTGTAAATGCCGATATCGAGCAGCCGCGTTATCCACTCGCGGTTGGCTTCCGGAGGGCGGACCATAACCGGGAAGTCGAGTGCACGGCCCATCGCAGCAAAATCGGCTACGGTTTCGATCGATGGTGAAGAATGCTCCATGTCGAGCCGCACAAAATCGAGCCCGACCTGCTTGAACATGGTCATCGATGCCGGATTGCGCATCATGTTCACCCACGTACCGACCTGCAGCTCGCCGCGCTCGACACCAGCTTTCAATGGATTAGCCTTCACGTTCGATATTCCTTTTGGTAACTGGTCATGTTTTTGGCTTTCAGATTTGCCAGACACGACATTCTATGTGGTGAGCCGATACGAGAGTGTGAACGATACCGGGTGCCGTTGCACGATCCGCGGTGGGGCGATGAAAGCGTTTGATGCCGCCTCTGCACACGTGAAGGCTGCTCACGGTAGTAATACACTTTCGGCCTATGATGACCGCCCCAGAACGTAACTCCGGGACCGTTGCGGAGCAAGGCACACCCCACGGCGCCCGCCGTCGAGCCACGGTGCTGCTGGCCGCAATGCTGGCCGTGCTGCTCATCGTGCCGACACTGTTCGGGCGGGCGAGCGCAGTTGAACCGTTCGATCAGTCAGCGGTCGAGCGCCTCGGCTCTGCAGCACCCGCTATCGTTTTTCTCGGCAATTCGCTGCTCGAAACCCGTATCGACCCCGGCTACATGAACGAACTGGCCGGTGTGCGATCCGCCTCGCTCGCGGTCGATGGCGCAGGGCCGGGTACCTGGTACCTGCAGTTAAAGAACGTGATTGGAGGGAGCCTGAACCGTCCACGGACGGTTTTCATCTTTTTCCATGACGACCTGATCACACGTCCAATCTCGTTCACCGGACCCCAGGACAACGCGCTGACCGAACGGCTTTCAAAAGGTACTGAAGCCGAGTACCGGTTGGTCGTTTCGAATGCCGAGACGTTGGGCGACAGGATCAGGCGTGGTTTTGCGACGATTTACCCGCTCGCCAACGCTCCTTCTTCCGACCCAAATTCTGTAAGTTCGGCAGGTGCTTTTATCGCCGGGCTAAGCAGGGATGAGGCACGTGACGAGTTCGACCGCGTTTTCGAGTTCGCAAACTTGCGCACGCAGGGTTCAGACATCCAGCAACCGAAATTCCACGGCACATTTGACTCCACGGTCGAAAAATCGTTCCTGCCCCTGCTGGTAGAAATGGCCGATGAACTTTCCATCGAACTGATACTCGTCCGAGTTTCAGCAAGACCGCGGGACGATGGCACGCCCAACGAACCCGATTCGCTGGCCGAGTACACGTCCAATTTGTCGGGCTACCTGGCGATAAACGGCGCCCGCTACATAGATATGACAGGCCACCCGGATATCGACCCCGGAATGTACTACGACGGCTATCACCTGATTAACCGGTACCGCAGTTTCTACACCGAGATTTTCAGCGAGTTGCTGTTTCCGGACCGGGGTGCCAATCCATGACATTCCAGTCGTTCGAGTACGCGGCGCTCCTGGTTGTGGTCTTTGCCGTGTACTGGTTCTTACCCAGGCTTGCCCAGAACGCCCTGTTGCTGATCGCAAGTTACGTTTTTTACGCCTACGTCGATCCGAGACTGGCGCTTTTACTCGGTGGCTACACAATCGTGAACTACCTTGCGGCGCGGGCGATCGACAGCGACCGGGACCATGCCCGGCGATACCTGGTCCTCGCAGTCCTAGCGTCGCTTGGAGCGCTCGGGTTTTTCAAGTACACAGGCTTCTTTGTCGACAGCATGGCGACGGCGCTCGACGTCATCGGTCTGGCCAGCTTCGATTCGACTCTGAAAATCATCCTGCCGGTTGGCATCTCGTTTTATACGTTCCAGTCGCTTGGATACGTGATCGACGTGTATACACATCGCACTCACGCCAGGCGAGATTTCGTCAACACTGCACTGTTCATCAGCTTCTTCCCGCAGCTTGTTGCGGGACCGATCGAGCGGGCCGCCAATTTGCTTCCGCAGTTTGAGCAATCGCGAAAATTCAGGCCCGATCAGACCGCCTCTGGCCTGTCGTTACTGACCTGGGGATTGTTCAAAAAACTGGTCATCGCCGACAACGTCGGGGTGATCGTAGACAGGGTCTTTTCGACCTCGGAACCGGGAGCGGCGATGCTGTGGGTCGGCGTTTTTGCGTTCGGAATCCAGATACTCGCCGATTTTTCTGGCTATACCGATATCGCCCGCGGGTCGGCACGCCTGCTGGGCATCGAGCTGTCACTCAATTTCCGGCACCCGTGGCTTGCATCGTCTCCCACCGATTTCTGGCGACGCTGGCACATTACGCTGTCGACGTGGTTGCGCGACTACGTCTACATTCCGCTCGGTGGGAACAGATCTGGCCGCCGCCGGACTGCCATCAATATCGTGATTACCTTCATGCTCGGGGGACTGTGGCACGGCGCGGCCTGGAACTTCGTGATCTGGGGGCTATTTCACGCAGGTTTGATATTGCTCTGGCGGAGCGGTTCATTGTTGGGCAGTCGATTCGCCATGCCCGTATCGACCGCACTTACATTCGTGCTTCTTGCCGCGGGTTGGTTGCTGTTTCGCGAAAGTGACCTGGCGTTCGTCGGTGAGAATCTTAGCCAGATTCGAGACCTTCAACTGGCGGTGGCGCTCGGTGCGACCGCCCTGCTCTACTCGCTGCCGATATGGCTGCATGCGATAGTTGATCAGCCGAGGTTCGCAGCCTACTGGAATCGAACGGACGTGAGCCGGACGATCGGATTGACCGCGGTTACGCTCACGTCCTTTATCGGGATATTGTTGCTGCGTGCTGACGTTTCAGCGGAATTTATTTATTTCCGGTTCTAGCAAGTGGCCGGGGACGACCGACTCCAGGCCGCATCTGGCAATAAATCGGATACCGACCCGAGGTTGGACCTATTCCGTCAGCCACTTCTCCAACTCTTTACAGTTGGTTGACGGTTCGATCAGGTTCCGACCATCACCCTCGCACATCATCACCAGGTTTCCGATCACCGTGTAATCATTGTACGTCGGGTATCGGTTCGGGCAGTACCCTTGCCCTTCGACACGGCCGGAATCGGCGGGATCAGGATCAAGGTACGAAGCCGTGGAGGCTTTGGACGGGGAACCTGTAATTGCCTTTACAGCCGATTGACCAGCGGCCTGACGACACGATATCCGGTCGATCCCCTCATCGGGGGCATGCCCATCCTCTGGCCTGCGGAAGGTCTGGACATTGGCCGCTTCAACTCCGAGGGTCTTCGCTTCTTCCGCTGTCGCGTAGATCAGCACAGCGACTTCCTTTGTATTCAGGAACCCCCACTTCGCAACCGCGGTCCCCGGATAATCGATCAGGAGATCTCTCTGCGGTTTCCAGCCGAGTGCCCTCACATCGTCCACGGTAAAAATCAAATCCGTTTCAACGATTCGGATGCCCTTCGGATTATCAGGGTCACCGCCTCCCCCTGCAACGACTGAAGAATCATCGGAACCACATGCGGCAACTGCTGCGACCGCGACGAGTAAAGTCATGATCGCAATGACCTTCACGCCAGGGAATGTTCGGAACCGGACCACTAACCTCGTCCTCCAGGTATGTCGCGCAAGCGAACTCGTTTAAAAAATGGAATTCTACAGGGCAAATGAATAACGGAAAGCGTACCGGAATTAACCAACTTTTGGGGCACGAATGTCATCGAGGAACGGTGCGTCCTATCGTCTCTGGAATTTCCACCGGCTCGGGATCCTCGGTATCGATCATCCATCCTGCGAGCAGGGACCGCATCTCCGAAATTACACCCGCGTTTTCCGGCTTCTGTGCAACATTACGAAGTTCCCAGGGGTCACGAGTCAGATCGTAAAGCTCATCGACATCTCCCGGTCCGCCGTCTGATCCCGATGTCAAAGTAGCGCCCCGCGCCATCGGGTCGGTCACATACTTCCACTCGCGAGTCCTCACCATCTTGCGGCGGCCTTCGGCTTCTCTAGCCCAGAGCGTTTCGATGATCGTTTTATATCCAAACGGCTCTTCGAACCCGTCGAGAACCGTCATCGTTACCTGCGGGCCACCGGTTCCGTATTCAGAAAATGCCGCCTCCCGAGGCGTGCTTGGAGTAACCGTGGGCAGTGGTCGTCCCTGCATGTATCGAGTTTGGGTTTCGGTCAGTGCGGTCGGCTCGTGGCTGCCCCTCCGTGCCCATCCCGCGCCGATCTGATCGAACGAAGCCAGGCCCTGCAGTTCGAGCAACGTGGGAAGTATGTCCAGGGTACTGGTCATCGAACCGTCAACCACGCCCTCTGGGACGCCGCCGCCGGGCCAGGAAACTATCATCGGCACCTGCACCAGGCAGTCGTAGAAAACACCGCCTTTTACCGCCATGCCGTGTTCACCCATGAAATCGCCGTGATCGGACGTGAAAACAACGATGGTGTTATCGCGGAGTCCAAGTTCATCCAGCTTGTCGAGGATTCTTGATATGCCATCGTCAACAAACCGCGTCATGGCCTGGTAGACGCTGATGACGCCCCGGCGGTGCTCCTCGAGATCGTCGGTCTGCCGCATCATCCTCGCCAGCACCCTGTTGCGTTCCGGCGAAGTGCCGTCGGTGTATTCGTCGGTGCGTTGCGGAGGCATGACCACGTCCGCTGGCGGGAACATATCGACGTACCGGCGGGGCGCCTCGAAAGGTTCGTGCGGATCGGGGAACGAGACCCACAACGCGAACGGTGCAAGTTCAGAATCACCCCGTCGACGCGGGGCCTGCGGATATTCGCCGCGTGAGTATTTTTCCAGAAACTCTTCGGTCTGCGTGGCGATCACTGCCGTGCCAAAGTGCTCTTCTGGAGTATCGGAAACACGGTAGGCGATGCGCGGGCTCTGGGCGTTCTCACGGAGAGTCACACGTGGCTGGTGGGCGGCATCGATATCTGAAGTAGATACTACCCACTCCATCCCGGTGTTGCCGACGTTTTCTCCGGCGTATGTGCCTTTCGGCAAGCCCTGGTGAGAGATTTCGCAGCGCACGTCGAACAGCGCAAGGTCGTCCGGCTCGACGAAACAGTGGTTCTTGCCGATCAACCCGGTTACGAAGCCATTGTCTTTCCAGATCCGAAATGCGTGTTGTTCGTTTTCGGGCATTAGCGTTTCGTTTCGCCTGCACCCGGTCGAATGGGGGTAGCGGCCCGTCATTACCGATGTCCTCGCCGGCACGCAGAGCGGGTGGGGAGTGATAGCGTGCTCGAACCTGACTCCCTCGCTTGCCAGTCGTTCGAGCGCGGGGGTTTCGATACCGATTTCCGAGTACATTCGGAGTATCGAGGCCTTCATTTGATCGGCCATGATGAACAGGACGTTTGGAGCCGGTTTTTTGGTCATTTCCGACCGACCCAGAGGCTGTAACTGGGAACCGCACCTTCCCATTCGCTCAGCAAATCGTTGTGCCAGACCCATGTTTCGCCGAGAAATTCCTGGCCTTCCAGTTCGGCCCTGCCGGTCGCCCACAGCAGGGTCGGCCAACCGGGAGTGTTGGCGGGAGCCCACGGGAACAATCGCCCCAAGATGCGCCGGCAAAACCCATCTTCGGGATCGAATTCAGCTTCGGTACCGGCCACGGCGTCGTAGCCGTGAACCAGGATTTCGACGCACGCCATTGCAAGAAAGCCTTCAGCATCGGGCGAACCGGTGGGGCTGAACGCCCTTACACCCTGGGGCGTCCCATCTGACACTCTTACCAGCACTACGGCACCGGATTCGATCTGGCTGGCCGAAGCCTCGATGCTCCCTTCTCGCAACACAAGCCCGCGGACTCCCGGATTTTCTTGATTTCTGCTGGCAAGGCTCCGCGAATAAAACGCGAGCGCGTCGCCGATGTGCGAAACCGTTCGGGACCGCGTCCACTCCAGCCCGCAGGCCTGTTTTTCCCAGAGCGCCGGGTCGATGCGCAATACCGAACCGGCACACAGCGCTGCTGCCCCGCGGAGGTCGTCGGAACTTACTGGCGGACGATCGCTCATCGGGCACCGCACATGTCGTAGGCAATCGCCAGCATGCTGCGGGTACCGCTGATTAGCGAGGCAATTCCCACCGATTCGTCAGCGCCGTGAGCCCGTGAGAGCATAGGGTCGTCATCCGGGTGTGCCCCCGTGAAGCCGTAAGTGATGATCCCGAGGTTCCGGGTAAAACGCGAATCGGTGAACCCGTTGCTGATAGCCGGGACCCACTGGATGTCGTCACGGCCGACTGCCGCGGCCTGGGCTTTCTTGATCGATTCGGTCAACTCGGTCTCGAACTCCGATGAGTTGGGCACCGACATGTAGTCGATTTCGTATTCAAGCCCATCGATTCCCTCGAACGCCTGGTCGAGCTGTCGCCGGACATATTCCTCATCCTGGAACGGCAGCGTCCGGATATCGCAGGTCAGCTTGATCTCCTCGGGCACGCTGTTCGACTTTATGCCGCCCGACATCATCGTAGGTGTCAGGACCAATCGTGACAGTGCGCGGAGCATCGACCCCAGTCGCGGCGAGGTTTCGTTGAGCTCGGCAACCAGCCGGTCGATATTCATCGGCGAAGGTTTCTCCTCGATACCAAACTGCCCGATGTAATCGAAGATCGGTAGCGATGTATCGAGTTCAGGCCGGTAACCTTCAATCGCGTTCAACGCCCTTGAGAGACGGTAGCTGGCGTTCACCCCGGTCCACGGCACTGAAGCGTGCGCGCTCTCGCCGCGCAGTGTGATGTGAAGCTCCATCCGGCCCTTTTCGCTCGTTCCAAGCAGGTATATGAGCGTGTTGCCTATTTCGACGGGCGTCCCGCCGCCTTCGTTCACGGCAAACTGTGACGCGAGCGACTCGGGGTGATTGTCGGCAAGCCAGCCGAAACCCCAGCGCCCGCCGTGTTCCTCATCGGCACCGCTAACGAGGCGCAGCCCGTGGTCCAGCCGCACCCCCGAGCGCCGCATGATCGCCATCGCCATCAGCTGGCACGTCAGCAGGGCCTTGCAGTCCGATGCCCCGCGACCGTATACGCGACCACCCGAAATTTCGGCAGCGAAGGGTTCGTAATTCCACCTGGTTTCATCTTCGACGGGAACGACATCGGTGTGCGACATCAGCATCAGTCGCGTATCGTCGTCATCGCCCGGATAGACCGAAATAATGTTTCCGCGGTCGGGGTCGCGGGCAAGAATCTCGGAGGCGAAATCCTCGCCGTCCAGCCAGTCTCTGACGAACTCGGCAACCACAGTTTCACCGCCCGTAGGCATAAATCCGGTGTTCACCGATGGGATTCGCACAAGGGCCTGTTCCAACTCGACGATTTCACTGGTAGCCAGTTCGACCTTGTCCAGCAGACTCTGGAGTGATGGCATCGCGGGGTCCTCAAATGGGGGTTGGGGAAGAATTCTGAAGTCGAGCGCTGTTCGCGCGGGGGTTGTACTACTCTTTCCGGAAACTAGCATTCATCAATCGGGCGGTCAATGCGCCAGTATCGGAGAAAAGCAGGTATTCGAGTGGCGGGGGCGTTCCCGGCGTGCGGTCCAGATAAGACAGGCGATACGAATCCGTGTGGGAGATTCGAAAATCCGCTATCGTGGTCAACTACTGGCCTCGTGAGGACATTGCTACGCTTACGCTGCGCGCCGTCTGTGCCTTTGAATCAACAATTCTTGCATCAACACATCCAGATCTGATCTGACCAGAAACGACGTTTCAAATGGAAAGCAACTCGACGTTCCCAGTTCGGAGAATCAGTTCTCCCGGATTTAGCCTTGGCCTGATCTTGCTCATCGTGGGGCTCACCGCATGTGGCGGCGATGGCTCGAGTGCCGGCAGGGGCGAAGTGGTGTTCACCGCAATTGCAGATGGAAATGCCGATATATATCGCGTGGACGATGAATCGGGAATCCCGGTGCGGTTGACGAGCGCAGGCGGTGAAGACTTTTCGCCAGCGTGGTCGCCGGAGAAAGAGATGATCGCGTTTCTGTCGAGAAGAAACGGTGCGCCCGCCCTGTGGGTGATGGACTGGAACGGAGAATCGAAGCGCCAGATATCCGACCAGGGAATGGAGATCAAACATTTCCGGTGGGCTCCCGATTCAAAATCAATTGGGTTGGAGATCGCTACCGGCAATTTCAGCTGGATTGCTGTCCTCGACATCGAGTCGGGCGAAATCGAAGCGCTGACGTCCCGGACAGAGACCGCGCAGATTGGCGATTGGTCGCCCGACGGCGAGTGGCTGCTGTACGCAATCGTCAGTGGCGAGACGACCGGGATAAGGCGCAGAAACCCGAACGGGGTTGACGAGATATCTGTCACAACAGGACCAGACACCAACCCCAGGTGGTCACCCGACGGGCGCAAGATCGCCTTTAGTCGAACGACCGGTACCGGCAGCGACGCAACGATCAACCTTGTGGTAACCGATCGGGACGGCGATAGCTCCACCATAGTTGCGCCGGACGATTTCGATGAGACCAGCTTCGACTGGGCACCCGACAGCAAGCACATCATGTTCGTAAGCGAAGCATCCGGGAATGCCGAAATTTACATCGTTACCCCGGACGGCAAAGATACGAAGCAACTAACCTCGAACAGGGTGATCGACGCGGCACCGCGTTGGAACTCGAACGGTTCCTCGATACTGTTCCTTTCGGAAGGCGATGGTTCGTTCGACATCTACTCGATGAACAAGGATGGCGAGCAACAAAAAAGGATGACATCGATTAGCGATGTCATCCTCGAAGCCGACTGGTAAGCCGGAACGTCCGGAACACCGGATTGCGCCGACTCTCACCACGATCTTTGTCCGGTTTATTTTCTCCCGCGCAAGCAGGGAAACGAGTTTATTCGGAAACCGAAGATTATTCGTCGTTGTTGTTAAGGCCGAGTCGGTCCCGCCAGCTGCGGCGACGTTCCGGGGTTCCGACAGGCTCCGCTTCAGGAGCGTCGGGTTTCGATTCGGATGCAGTCCTCAGCGCCGGTGGCTTTGGAGTCGTACGTCCGTTGCGGGTCCCACTGGCGTTTCCGCCATCAGGGGAAGTGCCGCCAACGCGCCGGCGAGTAGGGGTTCGGCGCATTCCGGTGCCGCTGCTCTCCTGACCGCCAGTTTCGCGCGATCCCCTTGTAGCGACCGGTGCACGAGTCTCCTCCGGAGCGTTCGTTTTCGCACGATCAGCCCCTCGGTCCGCGGCTGGCCTCCGCGTGCGTGTGCCCGAACCACCGGAGGTAGCCGGACGCCGTGTCCTGGACGTTGTGGACGCGGACTTGCGGGTTCCCGAACGGCGTGCGGTCGCGGCTTTCGTCGCCGCCTTGTCTTCACCGTTTGGAGATGCTGCCTCGTCGGAAACTTCCGGCCGGGAAGCCGCGGCGGCGCGGGACTTTGCCTGCGACCGGGTCATCCATAATCCTGTGAAATATGTCTTGTTGAATTTGACGACGACATCGGCAACTCGCGCTGACTCTGCAGAGAGGTTCATGTCGAACGCCGCTACTTCTACGTGCTTGCCGACGTCTTTGACGGCCTGCAGGGCCGGGTAAAAGTCGGCGTCACCGCTAACGACTATTGCCGTATCGTAGTGGTCCTTGTAGGCGTGGGTGACGAGGTCGGTCGCCAGCATAACGTCGACACCCTTTTCTACCATGATGTCGCCGCGCTGCTTCCAGATACCGAGCCGCACTTCGACATATGGCGTGTCGTACATCGAATCGAGGAATTTTTGCTGCTCGACGCCCATGTTCGGGTTGGTGTCGGATTCCTGGCGAATGTTGTAGTAATACGTTCGTTTCAGGTCTCGACCGTTGGCCAGCTTGACGGCGAACTTGTCGAATTGAAGATCGTGCCTGCCGCAACTCTGGGTGAGTACGTGGTACAGGTTGCTCCCATCGATGAATACCATCACGCGTTCGTTTTCGCGGGTCACCGAATTGGTGGAAGTCTTAGAGGGCATTGGAGCCTCCGTTTATAAGTCCACACCGGACGCGCAGCGCTGCGGCCCGCTCTTCCGGCGGCTATTTGTCACAGGTGAGTTGGTGTGGGCGGAGGCGGGAAGAATTTAGATAAATCAGGTATATGCGATCGCCCTTGTTCAACTTCACCCTTTTATTGTACCTCTGATTCCAGATTGCCCAAAGTGTCGAACATCCAACCAGTATTGATAACTACTCCAACCTTGTACAGACTTGACTCTGACAGGTATCGGAAACATTATTGCGGTGCCAGCTTGCAACAGAAGCACCAGGTGGCACCAACAAGGACCATCACGATAACCGGGGCGGGGTGCAGCCAGATAGCGCAAGATCGTTTATTACAGGCGCTTTTTGCATACGAATGCGCCGATGAGAATCACCATGAAAGCCATAAAACAGATCGAAACCCCCTGCGATATGCCCAACGGCCTACAGTGGACAGACGAAGGCCTGTTCGTGATGGACCAGAAGACAGATAACGTCTATGTAGTCGACGAAACTGGCAAGCTGTTGCGAACGATCAACACCCCCACCGCCAACGGTTCGGGTATCACCGTGGGTGGGGGATATCTCTGGACGGCTTCGAACGGGGAGTCGGCATCGCGGCCCGCACGCTCGACCGACACCGGGCTCGGTTACGTTTACAAGCTCGACCTGCAGACCGGCGAAGCGGTCGACCGTTTCAGGACTCCGGACGGTGGGGGTATTCACGGGATCGAATGGGACGAGGGAAAGATGTGGATTACCGCGTTCAACCCGCTGGCAATCTTTCTTGTCGACCCGTCCGACGGATACAAAATCGTCCACAAGTTCGAAGTGAAGCTCCCCCGCCTGCACGGTCTCGCACGCGTTGGCGACGGACTCTGGTGCGCACACACGACCGACAATGTGATTGTGAAGTATGACGTTGAGACGGGGGCAGAAAAAGAACGTATTACGATGGACCCCGGTGATGCGTATATCCACGGTCTCTCGATCAAGGACGGCGAACTCTGGTACGGCGATGCCAACTTCGCGGGTAAGCACAACACTGCGACCCAAGGCATGCCCGAAATAGGCACGATCGCTCAATAAGGACCGTCTATTAGCTCCTTCTCCACGGGGAGAAGATATTCACGTCGTTCAACCGTCAATAAGTATAAATGTCCCCCGAAAATCCTGCACAAACGCCGGTGGTCGACAGTCACCACCATTTCTGGGAAATAGAGCGGTTCGATTACTCTTGGATGCCGGAGGGAAGCCCCCTGGCGACCGACTACGGCCCGGAAGAACTGATTCCCCTTGGAGAGAAGGCCGGTGTCGACTACGCCGTAACGGTCCAGGCGGTGTCATCACCCGACGAGGCACGCTGGCTGCTCGAACTTGCCGAAGCGCATGAGTTCATTGCCGGGGTCGTCGGCTGGGTCGATCTCACCGACCCCGAAATTGGGTACACACTCGACGAGCTTCAGCGGAGTAAGTACTTCGTGGGTGTCCGCCATATCTGGGAATCGGAAGAAGACCCGGGCTGGATTGTAAATTCGGGAGCGATAAACGGGCTGAAAGAACTGGCCCGGCGCGATATCGCGTTCGACTTTCTCGCGAAACCGCCGAATCTGCCCTATATCCTGCAGGTAATGGATCAGGTCCCGGGTCTGCGCGCCGTCGTCGATCACATCGCAAAACCGTTGATCGCCGACCACTTAGTCGAGCCGTGGCTCACCGATCTGCGAAAGGTCGCCAGTATCAATGGCATGCACTGCAAAGTTTCGGGCATGATCACTGAGGCCGATCATCAGAACTGGTCAGTAGATGACCTCCGGCCGTACGTCCATCACGTTCTGGGCATGTTCGGTTCAGATCGACTCATGTTCGGCAGTGACTGGCCGGTATGCACGCTGGCCGGAACTTACGGACAGGTGATCGACGCGGCACGCGAAATACTGGGTTCACTTTCGTCAGCCGCCAGGGCCGACGTGTTCGGTGGAACGGCTGCCCGTTTCTACGGGCTCGACGTCTAGGGGCAGATCGCCGGGAGTCGGTCTGTAGAAATTACCACCCTGAACCCGACTCAGTTTCGTTGGCATGATCGAGAACGGACCGCTATCCCACCCCAGGTCCCTCCACAGGGGTCGGGAAATCAGCTTCGCTGTGATCGGCACCTCCCATGGCCTGTAAGTGACGCACGTGCATCCCCAAACGCCTCCCGGAGACTCCGGCGACCAACGCCCTGGGCAGTTTTCCCTAGTGCTATAGGCCATTGCTCCTATGTGTGCACACCGCGAATCCCTGACTATGGAAAGGATTAACAGAATCCTGCGATCGCACCTGCGGTCGCTTCCACTTTGAGATATGAAGACAGGGAGTACTTGCAATCATGTCTGAAAACAATGGTGTAACGGGCGAGCGGCAGCTCGTCGTGTTCGACCTTAACGAAGAGGCCTACGGCGTGGACATCAGCCAGGTCCGGGAGATCATTCGCATGCAGGAAATTACCCGCGTGCCACGGGCTCCCGAATTCATCGAGGGTGTCATTAACCTCCGCGGCAAGGTGATCCCGGTGGTCGACCTTCGAACACGCTTTTCCATGCCCGGGACCGAGCGCACCGATGAGCACCGGATCGTCGTTGTCGACGTTGACGGCCAGGACATCGGAATGGTTGTTGACGCGGTGACAGAAGTTAGCCGCATACCTTACCGACTCGATTGAGCCGCCTTCATCGGTTATAACCACCGACGATTCCGAGTACCTGACCGGTATCGTCAAGACCGACGATAAACTGATCATCCTCCTCGACATTGCGAAGGTGATCAGCGACAGTGAAGCTTCTGCCCTCGCAGAGGTACAGCAGTCGCCTGACACAGTCGCTGCGTAAGCGTTCAGATACTCGTAGATGACTGGCGTCGAGCCAACCAGCTACTGAAAACAAAAGCGCCGGGCCGCCAGGTTTAACCACCCGGCGACCCGGCACATTTTGTTTTTCCCGTAATTCCCTCGTGCAGTATTGCTGACAGTTGTTCCGCCTACCAGCCGGGCTTGCCAGAACTCCACGCCCAGTTGTCGGGCGGCCACACGTTCCGGCCTACCCGCGCCCCGCCATCGCGACTCGTGTCATACCAGTCCTTCACCGTCTCGACCCACCTGCTGATGTGGGGCGTGCCCTTGTGGTACTCGAAAGCGTCGGGGTTGGCGTAGACCTCGTAGAGATATATTTCGGTCGGGTCGTTCACGTTCTGGTAAACGTCAAACCTGAGGCATCCCGGCTCTTCCCTGGTTGAACCAATGCCATCGAGCGTAATGGCCTCGATAAATGCATCCACCTTGTCTTCCTGAATGAATTTCGGCGAGTGAATGACGTGCAGGCTCGAGGCGAAGTAGTCGTCCTCGACGATATCAGCGCGGTAAGAATCCCAGTTTGCATCGCCCTGCGGGAACACCGGCTTGCAGAACGAAACCTCGACCGCTCCGTCGAACATGTCCTTTACCGCCGCATCCCACTCCTTGAAGTGTGGATACGTTTTGTGGGCCTCGAAGGCGGCCTCGTCGTTATATACCTCGCAGAAACCGAACGAAGTCGGATCGTTTGCTGCCTGGATTATGTCGAACCGACGGCAACCGGGCTCATTCAATACCGAGCCCCTGGCATCGCCAATTGAGGCGGCAATGAAATCGTCGATACGGTCTTGCCTGACCTTCACTCGCACCATCAGAATGTACATCGCATCTCCAAAACAACCGGTTTGACCGCAGGCCTTGCCCCGAATAATCCCTGCCACCTAATATGCTGGCTGGCGGAGTATACGCGCGGCAGGCGACCTCACCAAATTGATCACCGGTACGGAACCGCGATCAGAGGTAATTTTTCTGGTATCAGAATCACGAATCGAGCACGACATCCGGGAGCTGGCAATAGCCCCGAGGAACGCGCGCGAAAATCCCGCAGCTCACGCGGCAGCAGCCGAATGGATTGCAACCGAGTTCGAGCAGATCGGACTGGCAGTTTCACGTCAGACTTTTGAGATTCCGGGGCAATCTCCCCCGCGGCAGGGAATCAACGTAATCGGAACGCTGGACGGGAGCTTCGACGGTTCATCCGCTCCGCGGGGTATTGCGATCGGTGCCCACTACGACACCGTGGCCGGATCGCCGGGGGCCGACGACAACGCGAGCGGGGTCGCCGCCATGCTGGAATGTGCACGGGCACTTATTGTGGCGAAGACTGATCGGCGAATCGCCTTTGTTGCTTTCGACGCCGAAGAGATTCAGTCGCCGGGCGAAGGACTTCACGGATCGACGGCCTTTGTCAGCCAGCTGGCGCCGGATGAATCACCGGTTGCCGCGATCATATTCGAATCGGTCGGGTTCAGTTCGACCACTGAAAAACAGCGGTTACCCGGTTCGTTCAGGTTTCTTTTCCGAAGGGCCTACAGGGCGTTGGTCCGGCAGAATTTTTCTGCCGAATCGCTGTTGATCCTTTCCCGGGGGCCGGGTCGGGCGATTTCGAGGGAGCTTGAAAAGAGCGCCTCAGATCCTGCTATCCAGCTGCGGATACTGCCGTTGGAAGTTCCGAAGTGGATGCCGTTGGTCCGCAACCTGAGGAGGAGCGACCACGCGCCTTTCTGGCTCGCCGGGATTCCAACCGTGATGATCAGCGATACCGCAAACTTCCGAAACCCGCACTACCACCAGCCCACCGACATACCTGGAACAGTGGACGCCGGGTTGGTGGCAAACGCTGCCCGGATGGTGATCGACGCAATCGGCCGTGGAGCGTTTTAACGCACGCCGAGGTCAGACCTGAAGCTAAACCTGGAATGTACTGGTCCCGGGTTTCGATCCCGAATCGGAGTCCGGGTCGGTATCCTGACCGTTTCCCCCCGCGCCGCCATCTTGATCGTCATCTTCGTCTGAATCGATGTCCGCCACGTCGACGGCGACTGACGACGGGGTCCCGGCTTCCGCCGAGGACGGAGTTGAAGCTCCACTCGTTTTGGTCGATGGTGTCCAGGGTATTGTGCGGCCGCCAAGGAGCACTATTATCCGTGTCCACAAGATCCCGATCGCGAAGGCCACGAGGCCGGCGAAAATCCACGGGACCGTCTGGCCGCGCCAGCCCGCCTGCCACGATTCGAGGGCACGCTTGAGGCGCACGACCGGTTCATCGCTTTCCAACTCACTCGCCAGTCGCGGGTAGTCCGCTCGAAATTCAGGATTTATTTCGACGACTAAGTCGGGGTTCTGGTCGATCGCGACATCGACAAACGACCATCCGATCGTGATTCCCAGGTAGACGATAAGCGCGCATACCACCGCAACGCCCCCGGCCCATTTCAACCGGCCTGACCACCCACCACCAGCAATGAACGCGATTGCTATCAACGGTATTAGCACGACCACCCAGAGCAGCCAGCGTATCGCCAGCCCGGTTTTCATATACCCCCGTATATCCTCCAGCTGCTTCAACTGGGCGGCATCGAGGTTGTCGGTGATGTTCTTTTCAGTGATGGCCACCCCTGCTGCAAGGATCTTTAGCAGCTCTTCTGAATCGGCCCGCGATTCAGGGTCGTTCCCGTCCGCCATTGCATCGATCAGATCCTGGTCGGTGAAGCTGACGCCCTCGATCACCCGCGTGCGGAGGTCTTCCACCGTTTCGAGACCGCCACCGACCTGGGATTCAAAATCGGCAAGCGAGTACGACAGCTGGTCTGGCACCTGCGTGCCCACGAACGACTCGACCTGTGCATCCATGATCGACCCGAATGTGCGTAATGCCAGGTCGATTGTGGCCTGCCCACCGGCGATGCAGCGCGGCAACTGCCCGTCCGCGAGGTCCCGCGCAGCCCCGAGTGCGTCGATGTTCGAAGCACAGGCCGGTATCTCGCCAAGGGTCGTCTCCAGTTTCTGGCGTGCGAGCAACTGGAGCTCGAGGGTAGCGGCGGTTTTGCGATCACTCAGATCGACGGTGTAAATTAGTTCGTCGGCAGCGCCCACCATATAATCGATCAACGCATCGATGACGCCGCTTCCCTGCTCGCGCACCCAGGCGCGCGGCGCTATCACCTCGAACGCATCGACAACTTCCTGCTCAATCAGCGAAATGCCAAAACCAACCGATGTCGACTGTGCAACTGTCTGCTGGATCAGGGGGTCGAGGACCTGCGTGAACACCAGGGTATACAGCGTGTCCTCTCGATTCAACTTGTCCTTCAGGATTTGGCCGAGAATTGCGACCCGGTTGTCGAATTGAAGCACCACGTTGAAGCTGTCGGAATCGCCTGCAAAATATGGAACAATCTCGTCGATCGCACCAAAAAACTGCCCTTCGAGCCATTCGGGTGCAAACACGGCACGCGTGGTTTCCTCGATTTCCTGCTGGGTGAAGTCGATTCCCAGGGCATCGCCAGATACCTGTGAGCTGAATTCGGCCATTTGTGGGACCAGCAGGTCGTCGATTACCTTCTCCGTCAGCTTCAGTTCGGCAACCAGCATGCGAACCGCATCAGGGACTGCCCGTACACTCTCCTGAACCTCAAGGTCGATTGTGAACTCGTCTGTATCTCCCTTGAGGTACGGCACCAGCCCACGCAGCCCTTGTTCGAACTTCTCTTTTACGTACTCCCGCGGAACCAGGGTTTCCACGAGTCCCAGGATGGCCACGGCCGCGGCATCGGGATCGTCAAAAGTAAGGACGGTGGGAGCCGAGGATTCGTCCAGCCCGGAATTTACCTCGATGCCTCTTTCAACTATGTCGCGCACCATGTTCTCAACGATATGGTCGTAAACGTAGTCGTAAGCCCCGGCATCGTTCACCATGCCGATAATTACTTCGGGCTCCGAAGCGGTATCGATGACCTGGTTGACCGTAACGGCCAGCAGAAACAGGACCAGGAAGGGGCCTGCCAGCAATATTGCGAGTACTTTCCGCATCAGCGTTCTCCGGGCAGTTTCTTGCGAATTTCAGGCCGAGTCTAACAATCCCCGCATTACACACAAGTTGCCGGTGGCGTGAGCAAGTGAGACGAACGGGTTGACTTACCCCCTGCCCAGGTAATCCTGGCCAAGTGGCAACATTATGGCTTCAAGTAGGTTTGTATCGGCAGGGAGTGTCGCCATTAGCAGGGCCGCACGTGCCATATCGGCAGTCGAGATCATTGGCTCAACGCCTTCGTCACGGCCGGTCGTCGACTTACCGTCGGCCCGCCGTTCCACCATCACGTTGCCGGGGTGAAGCACGCTCACCGCAATTCCGTGGTCACGTCCCTCGAGTGCCAGGGAGTGAGTCAGCCCGGTCACCGCGTACTTGCTTGTGCTGTAGGGCGACGAACTATGCCGGGGCCGTTGAGCCGATATGCTGCCGATATTGATGATCCGCCCACCGCCCTGCTTCTTCATGATCCTGAATGCCTCGCGAGCACCCAGAAACGGTCCCGTCACATTGACCTGCAATACCCGCTGCCACTGCTCCATCGTGAGGTCCTCGATGGGCGCACCGTCGAACGCTCCGGCATTGCTGACCAGGATGTCGAGTCGACCGAACCGCTCCATGGTCTTCGCAAACAGGTTCACCATCTGGTCCTCGTCAGTGACATCGGTCGGAATCGCGACGACGACACCTGCATCACCTGCCAGTTCTTCGGCCGCGGTCTTTAGCCTGTCGCCATTGCGGGCAGCGATGACTACCGAGCAACCTTCATCGACAAATGCCTTTGCGATTCCTTTACCGATTCCAGATCCACCGCCGGTAACTATTGCAACTTTTCCATCGAGCTGGCCCATTATCTTCTCCTGTTGGTTGTCGTTCCGGATTCGTTGCTGAGTAATTTAGGCGCAATTTGAATTGCCAGGGCGATCGCCAGCAAGCCGAACGTGTAACTGAGTCCGGCTATCCGCTGTCCAGTTCGGCGTCCGCTGTGTAGACCTTTGTACGAATAGCTGCAAATAGTGCCACCGCGGTGACGGCAGCAAACACGAGGAACGTAAGACTCCACCCGTCGAGGAACGCCCCGGTGACATTCGGATCGGTAGAGTCCGCAAGCTCGTTGAGCTGGACTTCGACGCCGCGGCTCAGCATGATCCCGGCAATGATGGCCGTCGCCACCGCCTGGCCGATTACGCTGCCGACGTTGCGCACCAGGTTCAGAAACGCGCTCATTGAACCGAGGTCGCTCCGGGCAACGGTCGATAACGTTGCGCTCATGTTCGGGGCCATCCACATTCCCATGCCGAGGCCGTTGGCGAAAAGAACTGGCATCACGATCCACAGGGGGGTATCGCTTACGAAGAACGAGAACCAGACGTTTGTGACGACCAGGGTGCCGATGCCAACGAAGGTGAACCTGCGGAACCCGTACCTGTCGGAGAGCCGTCCGGACAACTGCGAAGCCAATCCCATCCCGACGGCCCCAACGAACATGATCATCCCGGCAGACCGCTGGTCGTAACCCATGAAACTCTGCACGAACACAGGCATGAGGAAGAACGTTGCCGAACCACCGAGGAACGCCAGAAAACGGGTGGTTGTCGACCAGGTGAAGGTTGAATTCTGGAAGAACCGCAAATTCAGCATCGGATCGGGGACACGGAGTTCCCACCAGACCAGTGCCGCAAAGAGCGCGGCACTCAGGATCGCCCCGCCGATTATCTGGAGCGAAATCCACTCGAAGGCGAAGGGGTTCGAAATCGTCAGGATGGTCAACGAGAGTGCTGATGCCGATAACGCCGCGCCCAGCCAGTCGTACTTCGATCCGATTTTTCTCGCAGCAGAACCGATCCGCTTATCATCAAGTACGAAAATCGCGGCCACGATGCCGACGATGGTGGGCGCCGCGGTGAACAGGAACACCGCACGCCAGCCGAATTCCTGGATTACGGGCCCTGCGATGATCGGCCCGGCGGCCGCGCCAATGGCAACGGCCGTGGTGATCATCCCGAGCGCCTTGCCGCGTTCGTTGGATGGAAAGACCCCGACGATGATCGCGAAAACGACGGCCTGTCCCATGGCGCTGCCGATCGACATCACGACCCTGGAAACGATCAGCATCTCCAGCGTCTGAGATGTGAAGGCAAACAGTGCACCGGCGACAAAAAACAACATGCCGACGATGTGGAATTTTTTGCGCCCCGTTATGTCCGACACGCGACCCAGCGGCAGCATGATCGCACTGATAGTCAGCGAGGTTGAGATTGCAACCCAGGTCACTGCCCGCAGGGTTACATTGAATTCGTCGGCGATCGACGACAGCGCCAGGAATACGATCGAAAAGTCGAGCACCATCGCGAACAGCGCAATTGCGACTGTCCAGAATACTTTCCAGTGGTAATTGCCAGATACCGGGTCCGCCTGGATGTCGGATCGGGGAGTTGTTTCACTGCTGGTTTCTGCTGGCAATTGGTGCAATCTGTCTGGAACGCGTGGGTTTGTGCGGTGGCGAATTATAGCCGCCCAATGGCCTGTGTGAACCTGATTTATTAGCCCCTCGTGTTACTCTCCCGTCGCATCCTCGCAGCACGGTTTTTGTGTCAACTGTAATTCGGTCTTCAGGAGTTTTTTTCCCACCGGCTCAGGTTCCTCAGGTGGGCAACAGGACCAGTCAGGATTCGCTTGCTGGCGCGGGCGTTTATGCAGAAACGATCTGCACCCCTCACTCCGGTCGGGCAGAGGGCGTTGCACTGATCGCCAGGCCGGTTACCCGGCCGACCTCTTTGCATTGCGTTGCCGGAGCACTTCGTAAAGCACGATTCCAGCACTTACCGACACGTTCAGCGACGATAGCTTCCCGGCCATTGGGATCGACACGATCTGATCGCAGTTCTCCCGCACCAACCTCGAAAGGCCCTTGCCTTCCGAACCCACGACAATCACTACTGGCCCTGTGAAATCGGCCTTGGTGTACCCGATCTCGCCATCGGCATCGAGGCCAACGACCAGGACTCCGGCCTCTTTCAACCCCTCAATCGCGCGATTGAGATTGACCACCCTCGCGACCCTGACGTGTTCGAGTGCGCCCGCCGACGCACTTACCGCACCAGGCGTAATACCAACCGCCCTTCGTTCAGGAATTATCAGCCCGTGAGCACCGGCTGCATCGGCGGTCCTGGCAATCGCACCGAGGTTGTGCGGGTCCTGAACCCCGTCCAGCATGACGATCAGGGCTGATTCACCCTTCCGGTTGGCCGCCGTGACAAAGGCTTCGGGACTGTGATACCGGGGGTCGGGGACCACTGCAAGCACACCCTGGCTTCTCTTTGTTTGCGACTGTCCCTCAAGTTCGCGGCGTGAAACCGCGTCGACCGGGATGCCGGCGGCTTCAGCGAGGATGATGATCTCGCGGAGTTGTGCGCCCAACTCAATATCATCGATCATTACCAGTCGCTCAATGTCCCGCCCCGCGCGAAGCGATTCCAGCACGGCGCGGCGACCTTCGACGGTCTGACCATGAACTTTTTTTGCCCTCGAAAAACGTGACATGTGTGAATTTATCGGGTTGGTGAGATATGAATGTGTCGTGGTGCCAGAGTGATTTCGGTATCTATCAGATTAAACCGGACTAGAAGTGTAAGTTTCACAGACACTTCACGCCATTGGCTTCACCAGTGAAGTATCCCCAGTATCGCCAGATAAGGAGTCGGCAAGTGGCACGCGAACGCAACTACAGCACAAATCAACTGAAAAAGACCATCGATTCGGGGGGCGTGGGAGTCATCGCAAACGGTCCGAACAATTCGGACATGTGTGACTTCCTCGGGCATCTCGGTTTCGACGCGGCGTTCACCGACTTTGAACACGGAGGGGTTTCATGGTCCGAACTGGCCGATATCACGAGGGCGTGCGAGCTCTGGGGCATGTCGAGCGTCGTGCGGGTAAACAGGCTTGACGAGGCGCTGATCCTGAGGACTCTCGATCAGGGTGCGAGTGCGGTGATGATCCCACACGTGATAACGACCGCCGATGCCGAACTTGCGGCAAAAGCGTGTAAATACCCGCCAGGTGGAGTCCGCGGTGTCGCCGGTGGCAGGCGGGCGTACGGAGTCGAAAACTATTTTCAGAAAGCCGACGAGCAGGTCCAGTGCCTTGCACTGATTGAAGACTTCGAGGCGATCGCCAATCTTCCCGATTTAACAAAAGTCGACGGCATCGATGTTTTCTACGTGGCACCGTCCGATATGGCTGCATCGATGGGCCACACGGGTGACCCCGGTCACCCCGACGTTCAACGTGCGATAGAGGGCGCAATCGGCCAGATTGTCGATGCCGGGCGCGTGGCCGGGACACTGGTGAATGACGATAACCTCGACAGGTTCCTTGCCATGGGGGTGCGGTGTGTCGGTGTTCCATGGCAGCTATGGCTGAAGGGTTCTTCCGAAACGTTTCTCGCCCGCACTTCGGCAGCCACCGGAGGGCCTAACGGTTCGCTTTGATGAGTATTCCGCACAGTTCACTATGACCGATCAATCCATCTGACGGTTTGGAGATTGCACTCACGCGTTTACGCAGGGTTGCGGACGAGTTGGGCCGCGACGTACGCAATACTCATGATGTGGCGTAGTTGGGTCACGAACGCAGCGCGGCTGTGCGATGCGGTGTGCCCCTCGAATTCCGCCATCACGGATCAAGTGGCGATTAACTCGCGGAATTTAATGCATTTAGGTGTCGGGACGGCGCGGCTTCGCCGTTCATTACGTTCACTTGCAGCGAACGATGGTGCAGATCGTTTCAGATTAATCGCCTACGCTCCGGCCATTGCGATCATTCTCGCGGTCCTGCTGGTCGAACTTGGGCTCGGCGGTCTTCGCAGCAACACCGGCAGTTGGCTTCCCCTGGTCGAGGTTTCAGGTGTCCTTGGTGCCGTCCTCGCGGGGGCGCTGTGGTTCGGATGGCGACAGTCCCGGCTTGCTGCCCGGGCAATGACCGTGCTGAGCGATTCCGAAGATGAGCGACGGACTATTTCCGCAATCGGGATCGGATCGAACTGGGACCTTGATCTCAACCGGATATTCGCCCGGTTCAGCAACGACGTGACCACGGTCATCAAATACGACCGCCTGACCATCACGACAGCACGTAGCGATGGGCGGATGCAGCTCGAATTCGTTGCCGGGCTGAAGGCCACGGAAGATGAAATAGGCGGGGCTATCGTATCGATCGCGGGCAGCCCTGACGGCTTGCGGAACCCGACCAACTACGGGCTCCATTCGCAAATGACAGTTCCGATCGCCGCAATAGACGGTACCATCACGCTCCGTAGCCGAATACCCGGTGCCTACGGCCCCCCCCAGGTGGAGATAATGCGTCAGGTCGTGGCCCAGATTTCGCCCGGGATCAGCAATGCCATTCACTACCAGGAATCGCAACACCGGGTGATGGAACGAACCGCCCTGGCCGAAATAGGCCGTGCTGCGACCCAGGAAATCGACCTCGACTCGATCCTTATGGTGGTGAGCGGCGCACTGGCAAACCTGATGAGGTTCGATCACCTGGGTGTAATTTTCACGGAACCGAATGGGGGGCCAGCGACCGTGGTCTGCTGGTCGAAAGACGGCCTCCTCGGACTCAAAGTCGGCGACAAAGTCGATCTCGATGGGGCACGCAACAGCTCGGGAATTCTTTCGGGCCGCGGGGAAGACCCGCTGGGTTTGAGCATCGACGGTGGAGAAGCCGTGGACGAACAACGGCTCTGGATGCAGGTACCGCTCAGTGAACGATCGCATTTACTTGGCGCGATCGTGGTTAGCGCGCCGGGTGGTGCCGTACTTGGCGAAGAGGAGGCGGATCTGCTTCAGCGCGTGGCAAACCAGATCGCACCGGCCATCAAGAACGCTCAACTGACCGCCGAATTGACCAAGGCCGTTGAGGAGCGACGCGCAATTGCCGCGATCGGTCGTGCCGCCAGCACAGAGTTAGAAATTAAACGGATAGTTACGGTTGTCGCCGAGGAACTCGAATCGATCATGCCCTGCGACAGATTCGTCGCCACTCTTACGGAATCCGGCTCCGAATACGTCGAGATAATTTACGTAACCGGGCCAGCAAGTCCTGGTTCGGAGATCGGCGATCGAATACCGGAACCCACCCAGGCTCAACGGCAGGAACTCGATTCCCGGCACGCGATTCTCCGCAACGGACAGGACATACCTGGCTCTACCCCCGCCACCGACCACCATACCGGTATGCTGTCGTGGATCCAGGTCGCCCTGGGTGAGATTGCCGAACCGATCGGCTATCTCAGCCTCCGCAGCAAAGACCCTGATGCCTACGACATGTCAAACGTAGAGTTCCTCGAAGGGATCGCACAACAGATAACCCCATCTCTCAAAAATGCCAGGCTCTTTGAACGGGAACTCGAACTACGTGAACGGCTCGACTTTCAGAACCGGGAACTACAGGCGGCAAACGCCGCGAAATCCCGCTTTCTCTCGACCGTCTCCCACGAGCTCAAAACCCCGCTCACGATTATTTCTGGTTTCGTTGATCTCATGATTGATGACGGAGATAAATCTGATGAACAGCATGCCGATACCCTGGAGATTATTCGAAAGAACGCGACGCAATTAGGGTCGCTGATTAACGACGTACTGGATATTGCCCGCATTGATGCCAGCGGCCTGCGGATCGAGCCAACTGTCTTCCTGGTAAACGAGCTCGTAGTCGACCTCGAAAAAGGGTTCCAGCAGTTGCTCTATTCCAAAAAACAGAAGCTGATAACTGCGGTCCCAGACGACCCCATATGGCTGGAAGCCGATCGCAGCCGTGTGTCGCAGTTAATTACGAATCTGCTCAGCAATGCCCACAAGTACTCCGGTCAGGGCGCTGAAATCAGGCTCAGCGTTGCCGTGGAAGGCGACCACATAGCGGTGCTTATTGAAGATGAGGGGATCGGTATTTCCGAAGAAGATCAGAAGCAGTTGTTCACTGCTTTCTTCAGGGCCGACAACCAGGTCGCCAGGGAGGCCGGCGGAACGGGACTGGGTCTCGTAATCGCCAAATCGATTGCCGAACTCCACGGGGGTGACCTGTGGCTCAACAGTGTGGAAAATCAGGGTACGACCGTAGGGTTCAATCTCCCCGGCATCACGTCCGAGCCGGTGGTAGACCCGGTAGCCGAGGCCGAGTCGTTGAGGCTTAGCCAGCGATCACGCCTGTTCCCGGACGCCGACTGGGACGACATTGGCGAGACAGCATGATTATTTGAGTACGTGTGTAAACAACAAAACTGTTTTACACAGGGTGCGGAGGAAAATGGAATGAACAAGATTCTGATAGTGGACGATAGTCCGGATATTCGGTTGCTACTTGGCAGAACGCTGAAGGCAGCCGGTTACGGCGTGTCGGAAGCTACCGACGGTGATGAGGTGCTGCCAGCGGCACTGTCATTTGAGCCAGACATGATTCTGCTCGACGTGTCGATGACACGGGTCGATGGGTTCAAAGCCCTGGCGATGCTGAAGGCCGATCCCAGAACGAAGGGAATCCCCGTTCTGATGGTCACTGCAAAAGGCCATCCGACCGACCTCGAAACGGCACGGTCGCTCGGGGCGCTCGACTACATCAACAAACCCTGGGCACATGGTGAAGTTGAACTTCGCGTCCAGTGGGCACTTACTTCGGTCGAACGGCAACGACAGCGGGAAACGCAGATCAAGGCCGAAAGGCGCGCCAGCTAGGTCTGTTGTCTCGTGCGGTTAATCCGTTCGACGTTTAACGCGGGGTCGAAACAACGATCACTGTAAAAATTTTCCTTCCGTATTCCAGAGCGGTCTTCACCAGAAGACCGCTCTGCGCGTTGACACAAAACCCGCACGATGCCAGCATTGGGCCTCTCAAACACTATGATTGCGGTCTACCGGGCGCACGCCGGGCGGACGAATCGATGGCGACCGGCGGAGCGGTTTTCCATTTACGATAGGTTCGGCTGCCGTTGAGTCCCGGCTATGGCGGTTCATGAGACATGTTCTTTCGACACCCGGACCGTATTCGCAGGATCGGCCAGCTAAAAAAGGAATGATGATGGTAGAGCGGTATCAAAACTATGTTGGCGGAGCCTGGACCGATGCGACAACGGGCAAGGTTTCGACCAGCACCAACCCGGCCGATCATTCAGATGTAATCGGCGAATTCCAGGCGTCGGATTCCGCCGATGCCGATACCGCCATTACCGCCGCGTCCATCACTAAAGAAGGCTGGCGTCGTACCTCGTCATTGGCCCGGGGCAGTTATCTTTTCAAGGCGGCTACGTACCTCGAAAACAATCTCGAAGAGTATGCACAGGCCGTCACCCGGGAATCGGGCAAGGCAATCCTCGAGTCGCGTGGCGAGGTCGGGCGGGCAATCGCGCTGTTGCAGTACTACGGGGTCGAAGGGTCAAATCCGGTCGGCACCGTCGTCCCGTCCGTAAACCCCAACATCCTGCTCTACACCAACCGAATGCCGCTGGGCGTGATCAGCCTCATCACCCCGTGGAACTTCCCGATCGCGATTCCAATCTGGAAGATGGCACCCGCACTTGTTTACGGGAACACCGTGGTGCTGAAACCTGCTTCGGCAACACCGCATGTCGCAACCCTTATTGCAAGGATGTGGGAAGCGGTCGACCTGCCGGCAGGAGTATTCAACCTGCTCACCGGGTCTGGCGGGGCAGTGGGCAACGAGCTGGTTACAAGTTCAAAAGTCAGTGCCATTTCTTTTACTGGTTCAACTCGAATTGGCATGCAAATCGCCGTCGATTCGGCGAAACACGGTAAAAAATATCAGCTGGAAATGGGCGGGAAAAACCCTGTGATCGTGCTGCCTGATGCCGATCTCGAGCAGGCCGCTGAAATCACCGTCTCGGGAGCAATGAAGTACTCGGGCCAGAAATGCACGGCCACATCGCGGGCGATCGTAGTAGGAAACGTGATGGAAGAATTCACGAGCCTCGTGGTCGAAAAGACGATGGCCCTGAAGATCGGCCCGGGAGTCGATGCAGACTCTGTCGTTGTCCCGGTTATCGACCAGACTTCCAAAGACAACATCAAGTCGATAATCGACCGCGGGGTCGCTGATGGCGGAACAGTGCTCACGGGCGGCGGCGCACCGACGGGTCCGGAATACGATTCCGGGACGTTCGTTGAGCCGACCGTGATTACGAAAGTCGAACCCGACGCGTTCGTTGCGTGCGAAGAGATTTTCGGCCCTGTGCTTTCTATAATCCCGGCCGCCAACGCTGATGACGCACTCGAAATTGCCAACTCGGTAGAGTATGGACTGAGTGCGGGAATATTTACCCGGAACCTTAACTCGGTACTCGACTTTGCCGATCGCATCGAAGCCGGCATCGTCAAGATCAATGGAGAAACGGCCGGGGTCGAACCACAGGTGCCGTTCGGGGGCATGAAAGCAAGTTCCACTGGAAATCGCGAGCAGGGTAAGGCAGCTATCGAGTTTTTCACCCAGTCAAAAACTATTTACGTCGATCGCAGCGCAACCTGAGACGCGGTCCGGTAAAACGCGGCTTGGTCGTCCGGCGTTCTAACCCGCCGGGCGGCCTCACAGGGGGGAGCAGACTGCCAGACTGCGTGAGGCGTGAACAATCGGTTAAAAGGGGACAAGGTAGTGCCAGATCGCACATTCAGCGGGGTGTTCCCGATTCTGCAGATGCCTTTCGATGAGGCGGGCCAGATCCTGTACGAAGACCTGCGCGCGGAGGTCGAGTATGCGATTCGCGGCGGTGTTCACGGCGTTGGAATTGCATACGGCTCGGAGATCAACAAACTCGACGACCACGAGCGTGACGAGGTCCTGAGTGCCGTCGTTGATCAGGCCAAAGGCCGTATCAAGGTCGTGATGAACACCGGCGCGCCGTCAACCGTTCAGGCGGTCCATTACACCCGTGTCGCGAAAGTCCTGGGCGCAGATGCCGTGATGATCGCCCCGCCGGTCATCCCCGGAATCGCAACTTCGCTCGTCCGCCAGCACTTCCTCGAAATCGCCAAGAGCACTGACCTTCCAATCTTCATGCAGGATATGCGGAATGCCAGCCTGGCCCCGACCATGCTGGCCGATCTGTCGAAGGCCCACGAAAACCTCTGCTACGCCAAAATTGAAACGCTGCCCACGCCGAACAGGTTCGCCGAGACCCGCGAACTTGCGGGTGATGGCATTTCGATGTTCGGCGGGGCGAACGGCGTGTTTTTCATCGAAGAAATGAGGCGCGGCGCGAAGGGCACGATGCAGGGCATTGCCCTGTGGGACGTGGTGAGAAAAACCTGGGACGCATTCCAGGCCGGCGATGAAATCGCAGCCGAATCGATGTGGAACCTTTATCAACCGCTCGTCAAGCTCTACACGCTCGGGGAAGGCCAGCTCTACTGGATCGCCAAAGAGATTCTCCGGAGGCGCGGGGTGTTTACACATGCGTACCCCCGACTGCCGGCCGGAAAACCCGACCCGGAGACGTTCCGGGAACTCGACGCCCTGATCGAGCGGCTCGGAGTTGCCCCGATTTGAGTGATCCGGGTTCGAGCGGCCAACCAGGGAGCCAGACACCGCGCGGGGCCAGCGGTGGCGGTGCCCCCAGACGCCAGTTGGAGATGATCCGGGGCGACGATCCCGTGCCCGCGGTGCCACGACCAGTCGCCGGATACATGCTGCGAAAAGTTAATCTCGACGACAGGCATTCGTACTCGCAAACGTTCCGAACCGCATTCGATGAACCCTCGCCGTTCGCTGATCTGATCCGGAACATGCTGCCGGAGGGTTTCTTTGTGGTTGAACACCAACCCACGGGCACAGTAGTTGCCGCGTCGACGGCCGCGAAATACCCGAAAGCGCAGCACCCGGATGGACACAGCCTGCAGTGGGTGGTCGCCCATTCCGATCACCTGGGCACCGGTTCTGGCAGGGCGACCGTAGCGGCCGCGACACAGGTGCTTGCCGAGTCGGCGCCCCGCTACTCGTATCTTTCTACCGACGACTTCCGCCTGCCGGCCATAAACATCTACTTGAAGCTGGGCTGGCAGCCGCTGCTGTTTCAGCAGGAACAGATAGCACGGTGGGTGACAGTTTTTGAAAAGCTCGGCATGGATTTCAACGAAAAAGACTGGCCCGAGAAACCGTAGGGCCACCGGCCGGGTCCGACAGGCCGGCACGACGGCATCGTTCCGCCGGACTGGCTGACATCCCTCCGCAGGGGTCGGGAAGAGGAGGAGGCGGGGACAGGAAGATGAGCGGGGCAGATATCTACCCGGGCCTGTCATTCTCCGGGTGGCGGTACAACAACTCTGTTGTAGGGATGGCGTGACCCGACCATGCCCGAGTGCTCGAACACGTCGAGGGCGGCAAAGTACAGGTCCTCTTCGATAGTGATACCGCCGTCCCACGTCCCCAGCTTCTGGTAGAAGCCTACCGCCGCTGCAATCGCACTCTCGGCCATGTCAGGGAAGAAACTCGCTTCGGCGCGGGCGACCTCGGCAGGGTCTGCCGTGTTTACCCACTCGCGAGTTGCCCTGTAGGCCGCGGCAAAACGCCTCGCATCGTCGGTGTCGAGCCAGTCCCAGCGGCACACCAGGCTCGAAAAGGCCACCGGTCCGACGGCCTCTCCGACCGAGGCGACGATGTGCCCCTCCCCATCGTGCTCGAGCTGCTGGGGGAAGGCGCCCTGCTCGTGGAAATAATCGCCTTCGCCATTTTTCCACTGGGCTACCATTTCACCGCCACCGCCTGAGGCAATGTCATCGACATCGCCGAGGTCAATTCCCTCCCGGTGGGCACCGTAGCGGAGCATCGCTTCGGGCTGCCCGCCATGCACATGAAGGAATTTGCCGCGCAACAATTTGTCCCATGAAAAGTCTGGATCAGGTGCCCTGGCCGCAATGAAAAAGCCGTCGTACCGGTTGATCTGGGCAAACTGTGCGAACGCGGGTTTATCGCCCCTGTCGAGCGCAACCCAACTCGCCGAAACCGCCGCCTGTGCAACGTCCATCCGCCCTTCGGCCACCGCCCCACCACTACTGCTGCCCGGTTCAACGACGTGATACTCGCCCGTGAGACCTTCCTTTTCCAGAAAACCCCCGGCGATTGTGCAGATCAACGGACTGTAGAAGGCCGAGTGGCGAGAAGCCATCAGGCGGATTGTGGTCATTTGGACATCCTCAGGGATTGGGGGCAGCCGGTCTGGTATTGCATCCCCGGCAACTTGAACCGGGTCAACGCACGCTGGCAGCGATTCTATACCGCGTGGTACCCGACATTTATTGCCAGACGAGCAGCTCTCCCGCGGTCGTCACAACGCCCAGTCCGATCTTGTTTTCAGGCCCGTCTTGTATCTCAACCCCGGCAAGGTTCGTCGCGAGGGGAGAACCCAGCGATAGCTGCCAGGCTTCCACAACTCCGCCCTCGGTCCGGCGCAGGGCCACCAGCGACTGCCGGTCACGCGATGGCACAAGCAGTTCTACGGTCCCATCACCATCGAAATCACCGGCACTCGCCATGTCAAGGTTCCGGGTCCCGTTTACGTGCGACGAGTAGCCCCCAGGGAGCGACACAACTAATTCCAGCTTCCCGCCGTCCAGTCTGTAAAACTCGGCCACGCCGCAATACGCGGAGTTCTGATTGTCGCCAGCTCGATCGCGCCTCCGGGACCAAACGGTGCAACAGCCACCTGGTGCGTCCACCGGAATCCAGTTCCGACAGGATCCGAGACGCCCACCACTTGAATAACTGAATCGACCCTTTTCATCACGATTAGCATCGCCCCTTTCGCCTGGTTGCTGACCGTTCCAATGATTTCCTGGTCGCCGTCCTGATCGATGTCGGCAAGTATCGGGTAGAGTCCATCGAAGACATCGGTTTCTTCCAGTAAAGGGTGGGTCGCCTCGGCCCCGTCAACGGTCGGGATCACCCACATTCCGCCCCATTCATTCGTATCGCCGATTGCGCCATGGGGATACCGTTCGGTCGCGTCGGCATACGAGTAAATAGTCGAATCGTCACCGATCATGAACGTGGCGTCCGGGGCGTTTTTCAACGAAATTATCGAACTCGAATCCCCGCGGGCGATTCTCAGATCACCGGTGCCCGCTTCGCCCTCGTCAAATTCAACGTGTCCTTCTGGCAGCAACGTGGCGAGGCCATCGACCTCCCTCGTAGTCGTCAGGCGAAGCTGCCCGTCATTCCCGACTACGAGCACCGGGGGCACCAGGGAAAAGTTTCCTGAAGAAAAATCGACCGGCAGTTCGACCGAAGCCCCGTTGCGCCCGATCCGGTAACCAACGGACTTCCCGTCGATTCCGGTCACCACCCACACAACTCCGCCATCCGGGTGAACCGCGGCATTCAGCCAGACTGGAGAATCGATTACAGAAACATCGATGCGTAAGGGGGGTGCCGGTAAGCCGCCCCTCCCCGCCAAATACCGATTTCCTGAAGGCTGGCTGTACGTGAACCCAACCGAGAAGACCCCTGAGCCGCCCGGGCCGCCGGTCTCGCCGGTCTCAAAAGTTCCCACAGCCTGTTGTCCATCGCCGGTTGCCGGTCCCCCACAGGCCGCGGCGGCTATCACGGCAACGGCGGCCAGCGTAAGCTTCAACAATCTTTCGCGCCCCGATATTGCGACACGGTGCCGCACGCCGGTAGCCTTCGTCATCATTTGCAAAAATTGGTTCAAAAACTGGTTCGCACACCAGTAGACCCGGCCGCGCAACTGCAAACGGCTACCGTCGATTGGCGATAATGGTCGTCCGGCCCCGGAGCCAGAAAAAAACGAACTAAGAAAGCGACCTCAGCACCCATGTCCAGCCTTCGGATCACAAAGATAGAAGTCCACGAATTTACCTTCCCGATGAACGATGTTGGCAAGGACTACAACGGTTTCAACCTGGTCTACGAAAAAGGTTCGATTCAGACCGGTTACGCCTACGCAATGAAAGTTCACACCAACGAGGGTGTCACAGGTGAATACGTCGGTGGTGATTCTCCCAGTTTTGCCGAGCTGAACATGTTCGCCGACTACCTGATCGGCAAAGACCCACTCCAGCGCGAACTGATTTACAACGACGTGAAACGCGCCATGCGCAAGTACGACAAGATGGGGCTCGGCCCTATCGATATCGCGCTGTGGGACCTCGCAGGGAAGCTCTACAACGCACCGATCTACGAGTTGCTCGGTGGATGGCGTACGAAGCTCAAGTGCTACGCATCGACCATGCATGGCGACCGCAACGGGGGCCTGGACTCGCCTCAGGCGTTCGCAGATTTCGCAGTGCAGTGCAAGGAAATGGGCTACCCCGCATTCAAGATTCATGGCTGGGGCGACTACAAAATTCAGCAGGAAATCGACATGATCCACGCTGTCAGGGCCGCAGTCGGCCCCGAGATGGACCTCATGCTCGACCCTGCCTGCGAAATCAACACCTGGCTGGAAGCTGTAAAAATTGGCAAGGCTTGCGACGAAGCGAATTACATGTGGCTGGAAGACCCCTATAAAGACACCGGAGTTTCGATGCACGGGCACAAAAAACTGCGGGAGATCATCAAGACTCCGCTGCTTCAGACTGAACACATCCGGGGCGTCGAGCAGCACGTAGATTTCATTGCCAGCGGTGCGACTGACATCGTTCGGGTCGACCCCGATTACGATTCGGGGTTCACCGGCGCTATGAAGATTGCCCACGCCGCGGAAGGATTCGGGTTGGATGTTGAAATTCACTCGCCCGGTCCGGCCCAGCGCCACCTGATGGCAGCCCTCCGCAATACAAACTCCTACGAGATGGCCCTGATACATCCAAAGACCGAACAGATCGGCCGCCCCCACGAGGTCTACGCCGATGGGTATCGTGACGCCATGGACGCGATCCATTCCGAAGGCTACGTGCCAGTGCCACAGGGGCCTGGTCTGGGAGTTACTTACGATTGGGACTTCATTATGAAAAACCGCCAGGGCGGACGTGAATATGGCGGGTAAGTCCGCACTGGTAACGGGAGCTGCCGGATTCGTCGGCTCGCACCTCGTCGACCGTCTTATTTCGGACGGTTACGCGATTACCGGCATCGACGACCTCTCTTCCGGAAAACTTGAGAACCTGCCGGCCGGGTTCGATTTGCGGAAAATGGACATCCGCGACCCCGAGGTACAGAGCGTCGTCGCTGAAATCCGACCCGACACAGTCTTTCACCTGGCGGCGCAAATGAGCGTTTCCGTTTCGGCAAAAGAGCCGATGCTCGACGCAGACGTAAACATCGGCGGTTCGCTGAACCTGCTCGAGGGAATTCGGGCACTGGGCGACAATGTGGCGAGGTTCGTTCACTTCTCATCAGGCGGGATGGTCTACGGTGAGCCGTCGGTGCTTCCGGCTGACGAATCGACTTCCCCGCGGCCGCTTTCGCCGTACGGCGCGTCCAAGCTCGCTACGGAGACCTACTTGCCGATCTATGAAAGGCTCTGTGGGCTGCAGTACTCAATCGTCCGCCTGGGCAACGTTTACGGACCACGGCAGGACCCGCATGGAGAAGCCGGGGTGGTAGCGATTTTCGCCACTGCGATGCTGACCGGGGGCCCGCTGACCATTTTTGGCGATGGGAACGACGAACGCGACTATGTGTACGTGGCCGATGTCGTCGATGCCGTCATCAGGGCCGTCGATAGCGACAGCCCTGGCCCGTTCAACATAGCGACCGGCATCGGCACGAGCCCCAACAGAATTTTCCAACTGGTCGCAGGTTTCTGTGGTTACACGGAAGAAGCCGTTTACGGTCCGCCCCGACCGGGCGATGTCGACCGCATATTCCTGGACGTTGGCAAGGCCAAAACTGAACTTGGCTGGACCCCGCAGACTTCGCTGGAAGATGGACTGAAGACCACTGTCGAATGGTTCAAGCGGCAGGTCAACTAGGCGCTTTTTTTCGCGATGATTGTTGCCCACCGCACGCGTTCGATCAGGTCCGCTGCAGCCCACGGTTTCGATATGTAATCGACCGCACCCATCCTGCGCGCTTTTTCGAGATCTTCGTCCTCACTCAATGCCGAAGAAATAATGACCGGAATGTGTGATGTCTCCGGGTTTGATTTGAGTTGCTTGAGAGTGTCCCAACCATCCATGCCAGGCATCATCAAGTCGAGGATTATCAGGTCGGGATGACTATCGTCGACCCACGAACTGACGCTCGTGCCATCCGCCGCCTCAATCACCTCATGACCTGCCCGCTGGAGGACTGCGACCAGCAGAAGGCGAATTTCCGATGTGTCGTCCACCACAAGTATTCGTGCCAACTTTACCTCCAGTTACTCGGGATTACCTATCAATGTTTATGCCGAACGGGTCTGTGATTCCGGAACGCCCAGCGGTAGCGCGATGGTGAATATCGAGCTGGAACCCAGATCACTCCATACACTTAATTTCCCGCCGTGCTCCTCGATTATCGATTTTGCCACGACCAATCCGAGGCCAGTCCCCGGTCGGCGTAGCGCTTCAGGGTTGGTCGAGCGGAAAAACGGCACAAACAGATTATCCTGGTCGGCCCTGGATATTCCGAGGCCATAATCCGTCACGGTAATGACCAGTCGATCGGGAGCCGAGGTCAACGTTATTTCGACCGGTTTATCGTTCGACGAATATTTCAGCGCGTTGGTGATGAGGTTGGTGAATACCTGGGCTAGTCTGACAGAGTCGCCGTCATACATCTGTTGGGCGGAAGGGACCGTGTATTTAATCCGTCCGTGTGAGGTCGTGGTGGAAATGTTCAAATCTTCCACAACCGAACTTAAAACCGCAGATATATCGTGGGGGTTTTTGACAACCGAAAACCTACCGGAGTCAATTTTCGAGACATCGCCGAATTCATCGGCCAACGCCAGCAACAGTCGTGCCGAACGCTCAATATGGCCTGCGAATTCGCGTTGCTCTGCGTCGATCTTCTCCAAGTCGAAGCGCAACAAATCGGCGTATCCGATGATGACCGATAGTGGAATTTTCATTTCGTGCGCCACCGCGGCCATAAACTCGGTCTTCGATTCGCTGAGTTCGGTCAGTTGCTGGTTGCTCGCCTGCAGTTCGGCTTCTGCACGTTCGAGGACATCTTGCACGTAGGCGAACTGCTCGTTCTGGCCAACGAATTGCCTCTGTAGTTCCCGTGTTCGTTCCGATTTTTCGGCATTTGTCAGCGCCACCACAAGATGGTGACCGACCCGTGTGATGTACTCAATCTGATCAGGCGATACCGCTCTACCCATTTCGAGCCCAATCCACAGTTGAGCGACCAGTTCCCCGTCGTGCTGCAGGTTCAGCACGATAAAACTGCCCAGGCCGGTCTTCGCCAGTGCCCGGGCGATTTCAGAGTCGCGGCCCATGGCCTCGCACTCCCCGGTTGAAACGACTTTAGTTTGATAATCGGCCAGGGGGTCGGCAAGAGCTTCTTTCACGGTTCGGTTTCTACGGATCTCCAGCCCTCCCCACCCGAAGCCATCTCCATGCCCGATAGAAACTCGCCGTCCGTCCAAATCGGTAACTGCCAGCGCGACGTTTTCGGTTTTAAGGTAGCGACCGATGTGACGCGATGCAGCGCCCACGACCGCTGCGACATCAAGACTTTTGTAAGTGACGTCCACGAACTCGGCCACCACAGCGCTAACTCCGGAATCTCGTTCAATTTCGGATTGCAACCTGACTCTTGTCAGCGCTGATGTGATCTGAGCGACCACCGAGCGGATGTATTTTTTGTCGCACCACGACAGGCTCCGATCGGCGACCGACCACAGCCGGAGCAACGCCAACGATTCAGCCCCATCGTCGATCCGCCACTGCAAGATCAAAGGGGGTTGAGACCGACGTCCACCAACTGAATCTGCTAGTTCTCCAGCTGGCTGCGGACAGTCGAACGGATCCATCCTCAGGATCTCTTCTAGCGAAAACTCATCGTTTACAGCCGGGTCGTTGCGGCCTGTATCAGTGATGTAGCAAATTTTCGCCATGGCGCGTGCAGCGTCAAGTAAATACAGGGCCATGCAGTCGAATGCCACGATGCCTGCAAGGGCAAGGTTTACCGATGATCCGATGGTCTCGAGGCTTGTCGTCCTGCCCAGTTCAGTAGACAGCCGCGACAGTAGCCGTGATTCGGTTTCGAGGCGGTCGAGACGGACATGCGCAGATACCAGGAGTTGCGAGGCGGCAGCCCGCCTGGTCTCAAGTACTCTCCCGTATCCGACCACTGCAGCGACCGTGACCATTACCCCCACGCCAACGGGGCTCCAACCCTGCAATAGTTGAAACGGATCATCAGCGTCGATCAGGTGAAAAATAGTTATGCCCAGGACGCCGACCATCGAACCCGCAAGTCCGCCCCGCACACCAAGTAACGCCGCTGAAGCGATAACTGGGATCAGCACGAGGATTTCGGCGTAGGTCCTGGCATTTTCGACGAGTACAAAGAACGCCACCGACCACATCAAAAAAAGACCGGCCACCACTGCCAGGCGCTGCAAGATACTAATGTTTGGTAGGTTGATCATCGCCCCGGTTCAAATCGCAGCGTCAGGCGTCGACAAATTACCCCCGCTTCATCGGATTTTTTTCGCGTTCACATATTCATCTCCCACGATAGTTGGCGCAGCCAGTTTCAGCATCGGCCATTCCCTGAGTCGAGTTGTGCGTTACACAAGGTGGTTCCACGGATACCCGCAAAGCACATCCGACCGCTCTGGCCGGTCGTTATGCTTTATCGATCATGTATTCGGCCAAACCGCCACCCCCGCCCACAGCACCCGGTGCGCAGTTCCATTCACGCCTCGGCAAGCGTGCCTTCCCGGCAAACCTGAGGGGTGGCGTTTTAGCACTGATTGCCACGCTGTTGGTCCTGGTCCAGTGTTCAATCGATGCCTCAGTTACCACTCTGACACCCATCAACCCGACCGTGAGTACCGGTACGCCTGAAAGCCTGGCGACCACACCGATTCCGACGCCGACCGCGACTCCCGGCCCGACCGCGACTCCGTTCGTCACCCCTACCGTAATCCCATCGCCGACATCGCTCGCGCCCCCGGAAAACCTTGAGCGAGGAGGTGTGTTGAGATTCGCTGTGCCGCAGGGACCGCCGCACATGGACCCGCACCTTACGGTTTCGGGAGCGCTGCTGACCTGGGGTGCGGGGCAGTCTTACTCCCGGCTGTTCAAGTTCGATACCGCGGGAGGAGGTGCTGTAGTCGTGTGCGATCTCTGCTCGTCGTGGCAGCAGTTGTTCCCGACCACATTCCGCATCAAGCTCCGTGAAGACGTGAAATGGCAGAACCTGCCTCCACTGAATGGACGGAAACTTACCGCCCAGGATGTCGTTTTCAGCCTGAAGCGACAGGCCACAGCGGGCTTTCCGAACGCTGCGATTCTTTCAAATATCACCGAATTCACAGCTGTGAGTGAGTTTGAAATCATAATCAGGCTCGCTGCGCCAGATTCGGAAATCCTGGAAAAACTTGCCGATTCGCATTCCCGGATTGTCGCTCCCGAGGTGGTCGCGGCGAATGGCGATCTCCGCCGCGGTCCGACAGTCGGGACCGGCCCCTGGATCACATCGGAAGCGCAGTCCGACCGTACCAGCCTGCTGGTGAACCCCGACTACTACGACGGTGAACTGCCGTATCTCGACGCGCTTGAAATACAGGTGATCCCATCGGAACCGAGCCGCGTTGCCGGTATGAGAGTGGGGATCATCGATGTTGCCCAGGCCGGGTTTTCGGCAATCGCTGACGCCACCGACCGCTTCGAGAGCATCGAGTGGGTGGGAATCTCGAACCTCGCCACCGGTGTCGAAGTCGCTCTGAATACAGGCCGCAACCCCATGGGCACGCTGCCGGTCCGGGAAGCGATGATGCTGGCATGGGACCCCGAAGCGTGGAACAACGATTTCTGGGACGGCCAGGCGCGGTTCAGTGTCGGTCTGCCCGACCAGGGGATCGACACGGGACGGTTACTACCGGAGACCGCATTCGCAGATCGATTCAATGACCTGGCGATTGCCAAGGCCATGCTGTCCGCGGCGGGACCCGTGCAATCCGAAAGCGTACTAATCAAGGTTGGCGAATTCGGTCAGAACTACATCGACCAGGCATTCGCAATGGCCGACGGCCTGGCCACGATCGGAATTCGCGCGGATGTCGAGCGGGTGTCTACGCGAACCTTCGGGGACGAAGTCTGGATCGGTGGCGACTTCGATATCTCGGTGGGAGCGCCGCCTCCGGTTTCGAGCACCACGGCGTACCTGTTTGCAGTCCATCACTCGAACGGCCCGTGGAACTCCACAGGGTACGTCGATCCTGAAATCGACCGGCTGATCGAAGCCCAGGCCCGTGAGTACGACATCGCAAAGCGATCGGAAATGCTACTTGACCTGCAGCGGCGCATCCTCGGCGGGTCTCACCGGTTTATCTCAGCGACCCGGACGACGTACTGGATGTGGTGGGACTACGTACACGATTTCGATCCGCGCACCCCGCGCGGCGACAGCGATTTTCTTACCCGGGTATGGCTAACGGAACGACCGCGTTAAGACCAAGTCCCCTCTCACTGCGAGACAGAGGGTGTGGGTGTGGGTGAACGCCCGCCGGGGGAGGCAACTTAAGGCGAATCATGCTTTCACCCACCCTCTAACTCCCTCCCTCAGATGGGAAGGAGGACAGGACAGGCCACGGCTACTTCGCCAGGTGTTCTTTCAGAGCGTCGTCCAGCCCCACCCAGCTGAGCAGTGCGCACTTGATGCGCACGGGGAACTTACGAACTCCGCTGAGCGCTTCGATATCGCCCAGCGTCTCACGCTCATCCTCGGAAATTTCCTCGCCCTTCAGCAGACGCCGAAATGCGCTTACTGCAGCCCTGACCTCGCCAGATTTTTTGCCCTCGACCAGCTCCGCGAGTAATGAGGCAGATGCCTGGCTGATGGCGCACCCACGACCGGTGATTCCGATCTCCGAAACCGCGTCATCGGTGACTTTCATCTGTATCTGGAACTCATCGCCACAGAACGGGTTGTTCACTTCGAGGTCGATATCCGGTGAATCCACAGGTGCGGTATTGCGCGGGTTGCGGTAGTGGTCGAGGATTATCGCCTCGTACAGGTCGTCTAAATCACCAAGACTGCCAGCACCGGATGTGTTCCCCATCATTGGACGAAATACCTCTCGGTCTCACTTATCCCACTGACCAGTGCGTCGATTTCTGTCTTCGTGTTGTACACGTAGAAGCTCGCACGGGCCGCTGCCACTACGTCATAGCTGCGGATCAGCGGCATCGCACAGTGATGCCCGGTCCTGATCGCAATCCCCTGTTGGTCGAGCGCAGTGCCCAGATCGTGCGGGTGGATTTTATCGTGGACGAACGAGATCACTCCCCCCCTCAGCGCAGGGTCTTCCGGGCCGAATATCGTGATGCCCTTGAGCGGAGTGATCCGGTCCAGTGCGTAAGACGTCAGCTGTTGTTCGTGTTCCCAGACGTTTTCCATCCCGAGGTCCGTCAGGTAGTCGACAGCCGCGCCGGTCGCGATCGCATCGGCAATGTTCGGGGTGCCGGCCTCGAACTTGTACGGGAGATCGTTCCACCTGGCATCCTCATACGTGACCTCCAGGATCATATCGCCGCCAAACATGTACGGCGGCATTTCGTCGAGCAGGTCGTACTTGCCGTAAAGCACACCGATACCTGTCGGTCCCAGCATCTTGTGTGCGGAGAAGCAGAGGAAATCTGCATCGATGGCCTGGACGTCGACCGGCATGTGCGGAACGCTCTGGGCTGCGTCGATGAGAATCACCGCTCCCACCTCGTGCGCCCGGTTGGCCAGTTCGGCCACCGGGTTTATCGTCCCCAGCACGTTCGATATGTGAGTTACAGACACAATTTTGGTTCGCGAATCGATGATCGATTTGACGTTCGACATGTCGAGCAGGCCGTCTTTGCCCGCAGCAAGGTACCGCAGTTCGGCCTTTTTGCGGGCCGCAAGCTGCTGCCAGGGAACGATGTTCGAGTGGTGCTCCATC
>Ga0066376_10000317_pt1 | contig 43596 bp, 39 predicted proteins | sample Knorr_S15_td_Bot_FD_77009 | JGI IMG/M metagenome (GOLD analysis project Ga0066376, IMG submission 77009) | Marine microbial communities from Southern Atlantic Ocean transect - Knorr_S15_td_Bottom_ad_5009_LV_A | ecosystem: Environmental > Aquatic > Marine > Oceanic | place: Southern Atlantic... | reverse complement strand
TCTACCCCCCGCCCCGGAGGCGGTCAAACCATCGGCTTGGTTCCTTAGAATGCCCCAGCTCCAGGGACCGCCGATGGCTCAACGTCTAACATAGGGAGTGGTACCACACTCGGGGGCACGTCACCCCAACGGGAGATCTGGAGGCGCCCGGAGCGCTCTTCCGTACCTGTTGAGAACGTTCCCGTCCAGCTCCCCTCGGTGACGCAGCGAGCCGGCTGCCGCTCCTGGAGAGAGTGCCATCCCACTCAGGACCGTCACCGCCAGAAACAAGCTCGTTTTCTTCATTTCATCCCCCCAGCACGTGCGCTTGTACGGAGCGCCCATCGTGGGCCTCCGAACCGAACGGTTGGATGCCGGAGACGTGGCATTGCGTTGTGCGGGCATCGAGCAACCGATGCAAACGGTCTACATTCGATCGACCACGAACGTATAGCTCGTCCCAAGCGTGTAGTGCGCCATGGCGCCGCCCAGAAAGTCGATCACCGCGTACCCGAGCTCGTCGTCTTCGGTCACGATCGAGATGCCGAGCAGGACACCGGTCTCAGGGTGTTTCGGCAGACCATTCGGAAGGACCCAGTTCTCCCAATCCAGTCGATAACCCGGGCGATTGAAGTCGAAGTTGTCCGGCAAGAATTCGGCGAGACCGGTGGGGATCTGTCCGGTGTATACATCTTCGGGCCATTGGAGATGCTCGGCGTGATAGTTGAGGACGGCAAGGCGCACCGTCTCGAAGTCACCGTACACTTCGGCCGCCCGGGCCTTGACCAGCACCTCGTGGAAGTTGGGAAGCGCGATGCGCACGAGCGTGCCCATGACAACCGCCACAGTGAGCAGCTCGATCATCGTGAAGCCACCGATGGCTCGCTGCACTCGTTGGTGAGTCACGGGGCGCTCGCGGACGAACCAGGCCAGGAGCTTCATGACCCTCCGGCCCCGCTCGGCTCGTCGACCAAGTCCGCGGCTTCGCCGACGAAGGCGAGCGCGGCCTCCTGCGACTGGTACTGGAGCTCGACACGGCACGGCTCCGAGCGAGTCTCGGTGCAGCCGGTACGCCCCGTGATCTCATAGCGAACGTTGTCGCGCCGACTGTACTCCATAACCCGGAAGCGAGGCCCGGCCTCATCGAGCACGTATGGGAGCCGCCTGCGGGCGATGCGGTACGCTTCGACCCGCTGAGACTGGAGGTAGACATTGAGTCGGAGCGCGTTCGACTCCTCCTCGACGGTGGGTACCGGCGGAGGCTCGACGGTCAGCCACCTCGGCGTCCCCACCCACACGTAGGCGATGGCTAGCCACGTCACGATCGTGGCGCCACGCCTGATTTTCGTGGCCCGCGCCCGGTGCTCCTCCCCCTCGAACGCCCTCTGGGCTCGGTCATCTTGGTCCCTGAGGAAGACGGCGACGGCGCGAGCGCGTTCGTCAGCGTCGCGGACCTCCTGCGAAGGGCCGTGGGGGCGGTTGACCATCGTCACTCGAGTCGGAGTCGGCGGACCAGGGACATCTCTCCAGTCTAAACCTACGTGCCTCGGGTCCGAATCACATGGGAATGCTCAGCCGTTCGTTCGGTCCCATGGTCATCCGTCACTCACCGCTTCCGACCGGCCGAGGCCCCGACCGCTGGGGAATCACGAGCGTCCAGGTGGTGTCACGTACGAAGGACAGGCGGGTGCCGAAGTGCCGCAGCAGACCGGCGAGCAGTGCGGGATCACTCGCATGAACCGTGATTCCACCGGTCGTGTGGTACCGGGGCGGCTGTATCACGGCCACGCTGTCGCGAGGCTCAACCTCTTCCGACGCGACGAGGGGTTCCAGGCGCGGGACGAGACCGGGGCGTTCCCTTGGAAGCACGAGTGGTTCCGGGCGCAGGACAACGCCGGGGCGCTCGACGGTCTCCCAGCGGTTCCCTTCGAGCGAGTAGCCGTCCGCGGTCAGACTGTATGCGAACGGGAGGGCGGTGGCGAGCTCCGGTGGAAGCACGCCCGCCGGATTCGGCGCTGGCCAATCACCGTCGCGGCCGAAGAACGCCGAGGCGGCCGAACGAAGCGTTTCGACCGCCTCCACCGCGCGGTTCAACTCCCCCGTAAATGCGCGTTCCTTCAGTCCTGGGTATACGAGGACGATTCCGAGCGCCAGCAGCGACAAAACGACGAGAAGATCCGACATGCTCGCCCCCGAGCGCGTGGACCTCAACGTTGGAGCCATCATGAGCCCGACCCCCATTCCAGGCGCTCGCGACTTCCTCGAACTCAGGGTCGGGTTGGGCCGAGTCGTAGACGACGGCCCGCCCGTCGGGGCCAGCGGCCACGAGTTGGTAGACCCGGCTATTCGAACGAACGAACCGGATGCCGGGGATCCGGACGGGAACCTCGTCCAAACTACTCGGGAGCCGCCCGTGCCGCGCGTGAAACACTTCGATCTGCCGAGCCTGCAACTGCAGACCCGCGATGGCTCCCCGCTCGCGATCCGTCGTCGAGACCTGCGGGACTGGGCGACCCTCTACCCACGTCGGGGGTGCCAACCCGACGTAGCCGGCGAGCGTGAGCAAGATGAGCGCGAGCAGCCCCTTCCAGCGACCCTGGCGGACACCATCGCCCAACGGCTGCTTGTAGAAGGCGTCCAGCGTGTCCGTATGCAAGAGCGCCTCGGCGAGGAGCCGGTCGCGTTCCTCGGGCGAGCTGATATGGTCGTCTACGGCGTCTAGGTCTTCTATGGTCACACGCGAATCGAACGGTCGGGGACCTCACAGGCGTCACGACGAATGATAAGCCTGGTTCCGCCCGTGCAACACGCGCGCGGCTCAGTCGCGGACCAGCCGACGATACTTCAGGCGATGCGGCTGGGCCGCTTTTTCGCCCAATCGCCGGCGACGATCCTCCTCATATTCGGTGTGGTTACCTTCGAACCAGGTCACCTGAGAGTCGCCTTCGAACGCGAGGATGTGCGTGGCGACGCGGTCCAGGAACCATCGGTCGTGCGAGATGACCAGCACGCAGCCCGCGAAATCCAGGATCGCGTTTTCGAGGGCACGGAGTGTGTTGACATCGAGGTCGTTGGTGGGCTCGTCCAGGAGCAGGACGTTGCCACCCGCCTTCAGCAGCTTGGCGAGGTGCAGACGGTTTCGCTCACCACCCGACAACACTCCGGCCTTCTTCTGCTGGTCGGCGCCCCGAAAGTTGAACCAGGACAGGTAGGCCCGTGCGTTCACTTCCGCACGCCCGAAATAGAGTATGTCGTGGCCCCCACTGACTTCGTCGAAGACGCTCTTCTCGGGGTCCAGGTGATCCCGGGACTGATCGACGTAGGCGAGCTCCGTCGTTTCACCCAAGACGAGCGAGCCCGAGTCTGGCTGCTCTTCTCCCACGATGAGACGGAACAGCGTCGTCTTGCCGGCGCCGTTACCACCGACGATGCCTACGATCGCACCGGCGGGAACGTCGAAAGAGAGGTCGTCCAACAACAGCAGGTCGCCGAAGCTCTTCCTCACGTTACTCGCATGAATCACGGTGCGGCCGAGTCTGGGGCCCTTGGGGATCAGGATCTCCGCGGTGCGCACTTGCTCGCGCTCGTCCCGGTCGAGCAGCTCCTCGTACGCGTTGATCCTGGCCTTCCCCTTGGCTTGACGGGCCCGCGGGGACATGCGAATCCAATCGAGTTCGCGCTCCAGAGTCCTCTGGCGCGCCGACTCGGTCTTCTCCTCGACACGTAGTCGCTCACTCTTTTGCTCGAGCCACGAAGAGTAGTTGCCCTTCCAGGGGATCCCCTGCCCACGATCGAGCTCCAGGATCCACTGGGCGACGTTGTCGAGGAAGTAGCGATCGTGGGTGATCGCAACGATGGTCCCCGTGAACGCCGCCAAGTGGTGCTCCAGCCAAGCGACGGACTCGGCATCCAAATGGTTGGTCGGCTCGTCGAGCAACAGCAGGTCGGGCTGTTCGAGCAGTACGCGGCACAGCGCCACCCGCCGCCGCTCACCGCCAGAAAGGGTGGTTACGTCAGCGTCGCCTGGTGGGAGGCGCAGGGCGTCCATTGCGATCTCGACTTTCCGGTCCAACTCCCAGGCGCCTACCGCGTCGATGCGATCCTGCAGCTTCGCTTGCTCTTCGATGAGGGCGTTCATCTCCTCATCGGTGGAGACCTCGTCGAATTCTAGACTCACGGCCTCGAAGCGACGCAACAGCTCGTAGGTCTCGGACACCGCCAGCTCGACGTTGCCTTTGACATCGAGGGAATCGTCGAGTTCCGGCTCCTGGGCCAGATAGCTGATGCGCGTGCCCTTCGCGGCCCAAGCCTCTCCGAGGAAGTCCGTGTCGAGACCAGCCATGATGCGGAGGAGCGAACTCTTTCCGGAGCCGTTCGGCCCTACGACGCCGATCTTGGCGCCGGGATAGAACGAAAGATTGATGTTCTTGAGAATCTCCCGCTTGGGCGGGACGATCTTCGAGAGGCGGTGCATGTGGTAGATGAACTGCGGTCCGGACATTCGACGGCGGGGTGTAGGGTGCGTGCGCGCTCGCGGGCCGGCAAATGTAACGCGGCCCGCGGTGTCTCCCGCATGTCTGAGGGAACGCCACCCTACAAACTGGCCCTCTCGATTCTCATGTCCAGTTCACGCTGCAGGGCCCGGCGACCTCGTGTTCGCTGGTCCCGTAGGTGCTCAACCAGAGGCCTACGTGCCCAGCCTCCAGTTCTACGAAGAGCAGGCTGTCGTCCATATCGGGACGCGTGCCGGCGAAGTGATATCCGGGCCGGGCTGAAATCACCTCGCCTGTATGGGCAGAGTCGAGTTGCAACTCGAAGGGAGTCCCAGGCGCGAGGCCTGTGGCGGCCGTTACTAGGACCCCTCCGATGAGACGACCCCACACCGCGTCGCGGGCCAGATCCGTAGCCACCCTCCGCCATGCCATGCCACGCGGCTTCCCCCGGTGCTTCGTCATGTAGTAGACGAGGTTGAACATGAAGTACGCCCAGCCGTCCACGAGGGCGTCGTACATTTCGTCCCAGTCGGCCGAGGCGCTGAAACCCGACTGCACCAGGCGCACGACGGTCGCTCCCTTCCCCGCTTCGATGTGGAAGTCCACCGCCATCTCGATCGGACGACCATGCTCGTCGACACCATAGTCTTCTGTCCACCCGAATCGCTGAACGGGCTCCCAAATGTGGATGGGGGCCTCGCCCTCGCAGCCCGGTCCCCACGAGAGCAGGACGCGTCCGCCCACTCTGGGGTCCACCTCGGCATGCAGCGGGCGGCAGTCTGAACTTCGGGAGGTCCATGACGCCGCATTCTGCTGCCGGCCGCCGGCCGGAAGAGCCTCCTCCGAGAGATGAGTTCGAGCCCGAGTCAGCAGAGAGCGCAGATGGTCATCCGACCCTCACTCCCGAGCCCGGCGCCAAGGAAATTTCAGAGGTGAAGGGAGAGGTTGTACTCATCGTCGATGATGACCCGTCCGTCCTTCAAGTAGCCAGCAAGGTTCTCAAGCGGGGCGGTTACGAGGTGCTGGAAGCCGGCGGCGGTGCCGAGGCGCTAGCGGTTGCGCAGCGGAACGAGGGGCAGATCTCGCTGCTCTTGACCGACGTCGTGATGCCCGGGATGGGTGGACGCGAACTGAGTGAGGCTTTTCGCACGCGTTACCCCTCGGTGAGCATTCTCTTCATGTCGGCCTACACGGAGGACGAGGTCATCCTTCAGGGTGTGCGGGTCGCGGAGGTGGAGTTCATCCCCAAGCCGTTCACGGTGCAGGGCCTGAGAGACAAGGTCCGCGAAGTCCTCGACCGCGACGTGTAGGATGGAGCGAGGGTCCGCGCCCTAAGGCTCGGACGCGGCCGGTGCCCCGGCTGCCGGTAGTGAACCGCCGTGCCGCCCTAGCAGCCCGTGGCAGAAGTACAGTGGGCCGCGCGCGCAGGGGTCTCGCGAGACCTATAGTAGGCACGACGACGAGTCGTAGTTGTTCTACGGCGAGGAGGAGTAACGACCTACAGGGCCGCGACCCCCCCTGCGCCCGTCAGCATGTATGTCATGACTTTACAGTGTGTGGGTTGGGGTGGCGCGGCCCGCTGTACTTCTGCCACGGGCTGCTAGTTACCGCCTCCACCCGGTCGCCCGCGCGCCAACGCCCGGTAGTACTCTTCCACCAACGCACGGTATCCGTCGGGCACCTCGTCGGAGCCAGTGAGCGTGGCGCCTTGCTCGGGCTCCCCCTCCACCTCGCGACGTAGCCCGAACTCGAGGCGCTTGAGGCTGTTGAGGATTTCCTCGTTGAGCGCAGCGACCTGGGCGGGATTCGCGTAGATGCCCTCGCGCTCCAGCCTGGCCATGGCCTCGAGTACGGCCTGCAGATCCTGAGCAGATCCCTGCCCCGCCTCCCTGAGACGGTCCTGAAGCGATCGCACTTGATCGTTGCGTTGACCGAATTCACTGCGAAACTGCCTGATTTCCTCCGCCGTGAACGGCCGCGGGTCCCGACGCAGAGCTCCGTCGGCATACGATCCGCCAAACCGATTCGACGCGCCACCGTCGGGGCCTCCACCCCCTCCGGCCTGGTTCTGGTTACCCCCTTGGCCTTGCTGACCCTGTCGGCCCTGCTGTCCTCCCTGGCCCTGGCCCTGGCCCTGGCCCTGCTGCCCCTGGCCTTGCTGGCCCTGTTGCCCCTCCTGTCCTTCTTGGCCCTCGCCTTGCTGGCCTTCCTGGCCCTGCTGCCCACCCTGACGCTGGCCGTCCTCGAGTCGCCGATCCATCGCCTCGATGCCACGCACCAGTGCGCGGGCTTCCTCGAGCGCCTCCTCGAGTGGATTCGTCCGACGCTCGCTGGAGACGGCAGCCGCTCGCTCGAGTTGATCCCGAAGCGCCTGGAGGTCCCCTTCGATCTCGAGTTCGAGCGTGACCGCGGACTGCGGGTCCCACTGCTCGATGGTGCCCCTAGAGTACTGGAGCTTCTCTTTGAGCTTGGACTCTCGGATCTGGGTCGCGGCCTGCTGGAGTTCGCGCCCGGCCTCCGGGTTGTCCGCACGGCTGTTCGCCGCGGCCTGGTCGAGGTTGCGTTCGAGTTCCTGGACCGTCTCGGTCATCTGGTTCTTGCGCTCGCGAAGTCGGTCTATGGCTTCCGCTCGCTCCGCGCCGGAAGTCGGTAGCCCACGAACGTCTCGCTGGACCTCTCGCTGCTGACGCTGCAGCTCGGCGACCTGCTGGATGGCCTCATCAGCGTCTCGGCGGGCGCGATCCGAACGAGCTTCTTCGAGCTGGCGGCGCACGTCTTCCAGCCGTCGCTGCGCAGCAGCCGCCTCACTCTGGCCCGCGCTACCACCCTGCGCCGCGGCCTGCCTCATGGACTCCGCCGCTTGTTGCAGCTCCCGCGCCGTCTCTTCGAGCTGGCTGTCGTTGTTCTCACGCGCGAGACGCTGGAGCTGGCGGGCGGCCTCCTCGACCTGTTCCGCCAGGTCCCGCTGCGCCTGGCCGCCACCGCCACCACCTGCTGATCCCTGCTGCGACTGCGCCCGTCTGCGCTGCCTTTCCGCCTCCTGCTCCTGTCGGCGAGCGAGCTCCTTCAACTGCTCGATCAGCTCGTCGACCTCATTGTCGGACTCCTGCTGCTGCCCTCGCTGAACCGTCTCGTATTGGTTCTTGAGCTTGTCGAGCTCGAGCTCGAAGAGGTCGGCCAGGTCTTCGGCGGCTTGATTTCCGCCGCCGCCGCCGCCCTGTTGCGGCTGCTGCTCGGTTACGTAGCGCTCATACGTTTCCTCGGCCTGCTGCAGGAAACGCAGGGCGGTCTGCTCATCCGGAAGCGCCCCGCGCAACTCCTCCGAGTCGAGATCCTCCTGCGCCTTGCTCATCGCCTCGACGGCCTTCGGCAGGATGGCGGAAACGTCCCGGAAGCCCGGATCGGTTTGCGTGAGCCCTCGGTTCTGCATGCGCTGCAAAAGCGTCCCGACCTGTTCCTTCAGCCTTCCCTGCGCGAGCGATACGCTCACCACGTTCTCGCTGAACTCGTTGGCGCCGTACGTGTCCTGCTGGCGGATGAGATTGAAGGTCGCCGAGATCACCTGCCGCTGCATCTCCGAGAGCTCCATCTCCTCGTCTTGCGGGCCGCCACCTCCGCCGCCGCCCTGTTGCTCTGCTTGGCGGTACGCTCGCTCGAAGGGCCGCACAGTCAAGAAGAACATGTCGCTGGCGATCGCCTTGCTCGCGCGCCCGCGGTTGTCACGCACGAGCGCGTAGTAAGACACGAGGTCGCCAACCTCCAACTCCCATTCCTCGAGGAAGAGCGTATGGCCGGCAGACATATCTGAAAGCGGCGCCCCCGACGCCTCGAAGATCGACACGGTGTCTTCCTCGCCACCATTGACCGAGTAGACCAGCCGCACGTCACCGACTCCGTAGTCGTCGTTCGCGCTCACCTCGAGATACACTTCCTCGATCGCCGAGGCGGGCATGTCCCGACCCGGATCGGAGAATCGGATCGAAGGTTGCTGGTCGGTCAGCAAGTCGATCGTGTACTCGGGTGAGGCGGGCACCATCTCGCCGTTGTCGCGAGCGAGTTCGATCGAGTAGAAGCCACGCTCGCTGACCGTGAACGAAACGAGCAGCGTGCCGTCCTCTTCGACGACAAAGTCGTCGACCGGTTCCCCATCGATCAGCAGGTGGCCCGCTGGCGTCTCCATTGTGGGGTGGACTCGCAGTTCGACGAGCGTGCCGGGCAGGGCCGCGACGTCACCGCCATCCTCTTGCGTGCGGGGCTCGAGACCGGTGTACCGTGGGAAGTAGTACGTGAGGTCCAACTGTCTGGCGTAGGGGAGGTCCGCGACCTCGATCGAGAACGTCGGCGACCGGATACCCGAGGACTCAATGTAGTACTCGGTGCGGTCGCCCACGCCCAAGAGCATGATCTCGAAGCCCCCGGTCGGATCGCTGAGCATGCTGAGGCGCTGATATGCCTCGTCGGACCCGGAACGAGCGAAGACCGAAACGTCCACTGCGTCGAAACCGTTGAGCGTCGCGGTGACCATCTGATCGGACCCTCGAGATATGGTCGTGTCGCCCGGCAGCACCGCGATCGAATAGGGGTTCACCGACGCCGCGTCCGTAGTCGGGAGCAATAGCGCCGCGAGCCCGTAGTGGAGCTGGGACGGGCCCATGATGGCGAAAGCCAGGCCCACGACGACGACCGCCGTCAGCGTGCCGCCGAACCGATAGAGCGCGGTCTGCTCCACACGACGCCCGTACTCGACTGCCCTCGCGCGCTCGAGCGCGCTCTGAATGAGTTGCTCTCCCAGCGCAGGCGAGAACCCGGAATTGCCGACATCGAGCGCGGTCACAACCGCGTGCTCCAGGGCTGGTTCGTGCTCCTCGAGGTAGAGGGCCACCTGCTCGTCGGTCGGCCGTTTTAGCAACGGTAGAAGGATGGACAACACGGAACACAGAGCCAGCGTGCCCCAAGTGAGAAGGCGAAACGCGACGACGGCCTCGGCCGTGAATCGCAGCTGTTCCAGGCCGATCGCGGAGAGGAAGAGAACCGCGCCCGATACGACCCCGACCACCGTGAGCCCCCGCAGCAAGATGCGCGTGCGCCAGCGCCAGCGGACGCTGGAAACCAACTCGAGGAGCCTGCGGTTGGCCATCCGTCTGTCCGAATCCCTCATCTTCCTCTCCTCTGGAGACCTCATATTCCAAGCTAGGCGGCGATTCAGCCCGTCGCCACGCCCGGGACTCCCGACCTTCTAGACACCCAGTTCGAGAGCAATGTTTCGATAACGAACAGAGCGAACGCGGCGATGAGCACCCATCGCCAAAGAGATTGCCGCCGCTCCATGTCCTCCAGGCGCATCTCTGTCGCCTGTGCGAAGTCCTGTCCACTGTCCGGCCCCACCGCCGCCGTACCGATCTGTGCCACCAATTCCTCGGGATCGATCTTCCCTAGTATCGACTCTTCGAGGTCGACGTTCACAGCTATTACGAAGGGCCGGTCCGGGTCCGATCCGGGAGGACGCACGGTGTAGAAGCCACGCTCCTCGAGCGGCAAATAGCGCGGTCCCTCTCCGACTGGAAGCACCACGGACTGCCCTGAGGGCGTGAGCGCGACTTGATCGAGCCCCTCCGCCAGGCCTGCGGCCTCCGCCGATACCAGTCCGGCCATCTCCAAAGCCTCCGGGTCTGCGAGGTCCACCACCTGGCCCGCCACGAACCAGGGCAAAGCCTCGGTTCGCCCGCCCACGTACTCGGACATTCGGTGGGCGAACGGCAGATAGACCGGCTGGAGCGCCAGGTCATTCCAGAAGTTGTCCAACGTGGACGTCCAGACCAGCACCTTGCCACGCCCGTAACGCGATTCCGCGAGGGCAACCGAGCCGTCATCGAAGCGAGCGAGCACGGTGGCCGAATCGCTGGGCGTGAAGCCCCGCACCCGGAAGAAGCGCGCGCCCGTGAAGTCGCCGCTCCGGGCGCCTGAGAAGGCCTCGAAGACTGGGTGGCCGTACTCCAGGAAACCGAGGCGGCCGCCGCGCCCCTGTATGCGATCCTGGACCGAGCCCAGAGTGCCGGGCAGCATTTCCGCGGCGGAGCTCGGCCAGCCCGAGGCTGGCCCCAACAGGAGCAACAGGCCCCCGCCTGCTTCGACGAAACCGCGCAACCGCTCCGCGGAGCCACCGTCGATGTTGGCATCGTTGATGATGACGCCGTCGATCCCGTCGAGATCCTGCTGCCGCACGACGTTCGCCCGGCGGAAGCTGATCTCGAAGCGCCCACCTTCCGAGATCGCCAACGCGCGTCGCAAATACAAGCTGGCATCGCGCGGGGCGGCGCTCCCTTCGACGATGAGTATGGAGAGCGAGGTTCCCGGCGAAAGGACGAAGTTGCGGGCGTTGTCCGCGAGGAGCCCGTCGTCGGGGATGCGGACCGTACCACGCGTGTGCGGTTGCGACAGAGTGAAGGGCTGGAACATGACCGTCGCGGACCCGTTGGGCGGAATCGTCACCGGCCGCGACTGCAGTTCTCGTCCGTCGACTTCCAGGGCCACCATGACCTCCTGCGCCTGCTCGCCGCCGCTGCGCGCCAGCCTCACCGTCGGGGTCACTCTCTCGCGACCCGAGAGGGCCTCGCGGGCCAGAGAGACGTCGGTCACCTGGACGTTGTCCGGAGCGTCGTCAGCGAACGGTATCGGCGTGACTTTCGAGCCCGGTGGAAGGCGAATTCCCTCGTCGCCGGTCCAGCCGTTACGCTGGAAGTCCGTGAGCAGGAACACTTCGCCGCTGGGCAGCTCGGACTCCTCGAGAATCGTCTGCGCGACCTTGAGGCCGGGCCCGTAACGCGTGATCGACGAACTGACCTGAACGGTGTCGAGCGCGCGCTCGAGCTGCGAGACGTCGGCGGTCGAGCGTGTGACGACGCGGGCGCCCCGCCCGAACATGACCAGGCTAGCGCGGTCCAGCGGCCCGAGGCCATTGAAGATTCTGCGCGCTTCGTCACGGGCACGGTCGAACTGGTCACCGATCTCCATGCTGTAGGACTGATCCATCAAGACCACGACCTCGCGCGGCCCGGCGGCCGCGCCCGCCCCGGCGGTGTCCTGCTGGAAGAATGGGCGTGCGAATGCGATCGCTACCAAAGCGAGCGCCAATGCCCGCATGGTGAGCAGGAACCAGTAGTGAATCCGCCGCCTACGCTGCTCCTTGTAGGGGATCTTCTCCAGGAACATGAGCGACGGGAACTGCACGAGGTTGCGCCGCTGGCGGCGCGTGAGGTGCAGGACGATCGGCACCACGACGCCCGCCACCCCGAGCAGGAACAGCGGGACCAGTAGCGCCAGACTCATCGCGTCTTACCCGCCTTTTCACGCGCCAACAGGTATCGGAACAACGCCAGGTCGAGCGGCTGCGACGTGTCGAGCAACGTGTAGTCGATGCGGTTATCGGTGAAGCGACGCTTCAGCTTTTCGAGGTGGTCCTTCACCAGTCGGATGTAGTCATCCTTCAACCGATTCGGAATCACCGGAATCTGTTCGCCGGTCTCGAGATCCTCGAAACCCGACGGTTCTTCGAACGGGAACGCAAGCTCGGCGGGGTCCAGGACGTGAAAGACGATCACGTCGTGGCCGCGCGCCCTGAGCGGTCCGATCGACGCGAGCACGGTGTCCGGATCCTCGTAGAAATCCGAGATCACGACGAGGATGCCCTTTCGCCCGAGTAGTTCCGCTATCTGCATCGCGGGCTCGTGGAGGCTGCCGGCGCGGCCGGCCTCGGCCCGGTCGAGCACGTGCAGAATCGTATCCAGTCGCTTCATGGACGGCGGCACGTACTCCACGATCTCGTGATCGAACGTGACCATTCCCACTCGATCTCGCTGACGATGCGAGAAGAACGTCAGGCACGCCGCCAGATACCGGGCGTAGTCGAGCTTCGACACTTCGTGACTGCTGTAGCTCATGGACTTCGAAACGTCCAGCAACACCATGAAATTCGCGTTGGTCTCGGCCTCGAAGAGCTTGATGTAGTGTCGGTCCGATCGCGCGAAGAGCTTCCAGTCGATGCGTCGCACATCGTCGCCGGGCATGTACTGCCGGTGCTCGGCGAAGTCCGTGCTGAAGCCGAGGTAGGGCGAGCGATGCAGACCCGTGAGGAAGCCGTCGACGACGGTTTTCGCCAACAACTCGAGGTTGCTGATCCGACCGAGGACCGCCGGATCGAGGAACTGGGTTCCCCCTTTCCCTGTGGCCGGGGTTCGGACGTGCGCGGTCACCGGTCTGCTCCTACATCCCTGAGGACGGAACCGGCACGGCTTCGAGCAACATGTCGACCAACTGACTCGCGGTCTTGCCTTCGGACTCGGCGTGGAAGTTCGTGAGCACGCGATGCCGCATCACGGGCTGCGCGAGCGCCCGGATGTCCTCGAACGAGACATGGTAGCGCCCCTGTGTGATCGCGCGCGCCTTCGAGCCGAGCACGAGGTACTGTGCCGCCCGGACCGACGCACCAAAGGCGACCCACTTGTTCACGAAGTCGAGTCCGCCACCATTGGCACCAGGTCGGCTGGCGCGGGCCAACGCCACCGCGTACTTGAGCACCGAATCGGCGACGGGCACCCGCCGCACGAGCTGCTGGAATTCGACGAGGTCGGCGCCGGTCACCGCATGGCTGAACTGGGGGTCGAGGACACCGGTGGTCGTGCGCACGACCTCCAGCTCCTCATCCTCCGGCGGATGGTCGATGATGATCTGGAACATGAAGCGGTCGAGCTGCGCCTCGGGAAGAGGATAGGTCCCCTCCAATTCGATCGGGTTCTGCGTCGCGAAAACGAAGAACGGCTCTTCGAGCACATAGGTCCGCCCCTGAACCGTGACGCGGTGCTCCTGCATCGCCTCCAGGAGCGCGGACTGCGTCTTGGGCGGCGTGCGGTTGATTTCATCCGCGAGCAAGATGTTGGTGAAGATCGGACCGGGAGCGAATACCATCTCTCGACGACCCGTCTCCGCGTCCTCCTGGATGATGTCCGTGCCTGTAATGTCCGAAGGCATGAGGTCCGGCGTGAACTGAATGCGCGCGAACTTGAGGTCCACGACCTGCGCGATCGTGTGGATAAGCAGCGTCTTCGCGAGACCTGGCACGCCCACGATCAGGCTGTTGCCGCCGACGAAGAGCGTGAGCAGGACCTCTTCGATGACGTCCTGCTGACCGATGATCAGCTTATGCAACTCGCTGATGATCTGCTCGCGGCCGTTCTTCATCTTGTCCGCGACTGCTACGTCGTCTGGGCTGTCCAGGACAACCGTTCCGATCGCATCGTCCGCCAAGGGTTTCTCCAGTTCAGGGGCCGTTGAGGGCCCACATTAGTTGTCTAGTGATGGGTTCTGCGCCATGGGCCGCGCGGTGTCAGTGCGTGTGCGCGTACACGACATAGTTGACGCCCAGCTTGAACGCTTCGTTCGTGAGCGGAATGGACACGTAGCCCTGATCGCTGAATTCCCAGTATTCCGCGATGTCGTTGTTGTAGTTGAATACGACCATCATCCGCTTTTCCGGGTCGTTGTCCTCGAACATTGCGTAGTAGCGAAAATTGCGAGGCCCGTACGGCGGGATCACGGCCATCGGGTCGACTCGGAAGAACGAGTCGTAGACTGCGTGCTCGCCGTCGAGCGGCAGAATCGTGTGCTCGGGCAGGGCTCGCTGCATCTGGTACTCGAAGTTGTCGTAGTTTCGCTGGTCGCGCGTATCATCGACGATCAGGAAGCCGCCCTTCAAGAGGTACTGCCCGAGCGCTTCGACCTCTGCCTGGCTAGGGTCCCAGGAACCGACCTCGACGATATACGCGACCGGGTATTTGAACAGCTCGGGGTCGTCGAAGGTCATGACGTTCGAGCCGTCTGCCTGGGTCGGCACGTACGTGGTTTCCCTGAGGATCTGCAGGAAGTTGCGCTCGGCGCGATCATAGTCGTGCGCCCACATTTGGCCGCCCCGGCGACGAAAGCCCCCGAACCTGCCGCCCCCGTCGTATCGGATGCGCACGAAGTGGTACTTGGCATCGTACGGGGCTTCCCTGTCGAAGGACTGTGCGGGGGCGTCCACCGCGAGCGCCACGGGCCCCGGGACGGCTTCCACCGGCGCGTGGACTGGGGTCGCCGCGCCAACCACGAGCAGCACGAAAAGGATTCGGGCTACGTTCAATTCCCCGCCCTCGCTCGGAGCTCGAGCAGCAGCTCCAGCGCTTCTTCGTAGTTGGGCGCGAGGTCGAGCGCGCGCAGCAAAGATCGGCGCGCGTTGACACGGTCGTCCGCGTCGCGGTAGGCCACCGCGAGCAAGTAGTGGGCCTCTGCCATATCCGTAGGGGCGAGGGCCACGACCGCGGCGCGCTCACGCACTGCTCCGTCGAAGAAACCGACTTCGGTGTTCAGCTCGGCCAGCTGCAGATGCAACGCGGTGTCGTACGGCCAAACGAGCACAGCCTTGTCCAGGGCGAGGGCCGCCGCCTCCGGTCGACCGAGTTCCACGAGCAGGTCGGCCTGCATGACGAACGCGTCGTACGCGGACTCCGAGTATTGAGTCAAGCGCTCGAGCGACGCGACCGCCTGCTGTAAGTCGCCCCGAGCCCGGTGGATCTGGGCCAGGTACCAGTGGGGGCTGTCGCCTCCGCCGTATTCGGGGAAGATGCGTACCGCCTCCTCCAGATGCGACTCGGCTTCGTCGAACCGCTCTTCGCCGACCAGCATGGCTCCGAGCCTGAGTCGGGCGACCAAGTCGCCCGGATTGGAGCGCAAAAAGTCCTCCAGCTCGCTCGTGCTCGCAGTGGGGCCGAGCGGCTCGCCGAGCTGCACGAGTCCACGCAGCGGGGAGCGGAAGCGGTCCTTCAGGTAGTCGTCGAACTCGTCGTCGAAGCCATCGAGCGATTCGCCGAGCACGGATTCGAAGAGGTCGACAGTCGTCTCTCCGCGCCTGTAGCCATCGAGCATCCGGCGGATGGCGTCAAAGCCGTGGCGGTCCTCGATGACCTGGAAAACGAGCGAGGCCTGGTAGTACGAGAAGATCACTTGCTCGGGGTAGGCGGGCCGCATGAACCCGTCGTTGAGCTCACTGACCTTCTTCAATTCTCCGTCTCGCAGGGCGCGCAGGAATGCAAGGCTGGGCTGATGACCCCAGCCGGCGCGCCCCTGACGCTGCTCATGCACCGCGAGGCCCTCCGAGAACCAACGGGGAACGCGGTTGTCGGTCATGCCCAGGTGGAACGTGTGCGCGAGCTCGTGCCAGAAGACCGACGCCCAATTGTAGTCGCCGACCTCTCGCGCGCCCGGTGAGTCCATGATGAGCACGCTTCCGAAGCTCACCCCTAGGGCGCCCAACCCGACTTCACCGAGCGTACGAACCGAGAAGTCCGCGTGACTCGGGAAGAGCTCGACCCGCACTGGAAGCGGTGGTTCAACCCCGTACCGGCGAAAAAGGCTGTCGTATGCCTCCTCCACGATGGGCACGAGATAGGTGGCGAGCAGATCCGCCTCCGTCCCGTGTAAGAAGAGCTCGAAGTGATCGGTCCGGACCGTCTCGAAGCGGTCGAACGTGTCGAGCAGGTCGAGGTTGTTCTTGAACCAGGGGTTGTAGGGGTCACCGGCGAACGCACGCTCGAGGTCGGCTCGCCCCTTCTCGATCTGGCCCAGTCTCAGCTCGTTGAGTCCGAGTAGGCCCCAGGCCTCCCAGGAGGCGGAGTCGAGCTGAACGGCCGCCTCGGCTCGGGCGACTGCTTGAACGTAGCGACGCGTCTTGACCGAGAGATCCGCCAGCGTCGCGTCGAGCGCGGCGTAATGTGGGTTGATCGACAGAGCCCGCGAACGGACCTCCCTGAAATCGGCCAGGTCTCCCTCGGCCAGATGCACGCCCGCGAGCGCGGTCAGGGCCGACAGCGAATTGGGATTCACCAGCAACGCCTTCTCCGCCTCTTCGCGCGCCTCGGCGTGCCCCTCACGTATGAGATGTTGGCGGGCGCGCATCGCCCGTGCCTCGACGTGATTCGGGTTCAGGTCGAGCAGCTGCGCCAACACATTGCGCGCCTGGGAGGAGCCGTCGAACTCGAGCGCAGCGGCGAGTCCGAACAAGGCCCCTGGATGACGGGGGTTCGCCGCGAGGGCCTTCTGGAACTCGGTCTGCGCAGAGGAGCTTTGGTATTTCCCGAGAAAGAGAGAACCGAGCCGCACGAGCGGTTCCGGCCAACCCGGATCGGCGGCCGACGCCTCATCGAAGGCCCGAAGCGCTTGGGGGAACAGCGCGGGCTCGGTCCGCCCCAAGAAGCTCACCGCGCGGCCTACCGCCACCAGGTCCGCCGCGCGCAGCCGACCATCCGCGTCGTTGTAGATGTCGATGAAGCGGTCGAAGCGTCGCGTGGCTTCGTCGATCTCACCTCGGTCGAAGAGCAGTTCCGCCAGGTTCGCCTCTGCCGTGAGCGCGTCGGGTGCGCCTCCGTCGATCGCGCGTCGAAAAGCCCGATCCGCCTCGTCCAGCTTACCGCTGAGCAGGAGCACCTCGCCCAACGCGTTTGCGATCCCTACGGGCTCGGGAGCCGCGAGCGCGAGGCCCTCGGCCTCCTCGTATTCACCCTGCGTCGTGAGCACCTCGATCAATCCCCGGCGGGCGCCGAGGGAGGAGGCATCGTCCCGGAGCACCCGGCGGAAGATGCGCTGCGCATCGTCGTAGTTGCCGCTGCGTAGCTCGGCCTGTCCCTCTGCAACCGTCTGGCCGGCGACAGGTGCCGCCCACAACAGCCAGAGTAGCGGAAGCGCTCGCTTCGACCTCACGGGCCGCCGCCTTCGATCGCACGGATCTCACGGGTCTTGAGCGCCAGCTCGACCAGCAATTCTTCCATGGCCGCGAAGTATGCGTCCTCCGTCATGGCGGCGCGCACAGCCTGCAACTGACTGATGCGCTCCTGGATCTCGAGGCGCTGCTCGTACAGCCGGGCGAGCGCCGGGTCGTCGGGCACCTGAGCAGCCGTGCTCGCGGCTCCGCCCAGCAGGAACGTCGCCGCCAGCAGACCGTCGGGGCCCGAAAGCCCAGCCTCGTGACTGCCCTCGCCGTCGCCGTTGTCGTCGAGCATCGCGTGCTCGGTGAGTAGCTTGTTCTCTTCTTGATAGAAGCGCTCGACCTCTTGTCGGGCATAGAGGAAGGCTTCGAGCATCGAGATCCGCTCGTCATGGTCCAGGTCCGCACCATCCGCGGTCATGGCTTCGACGAAGAACTGCGCGAACTCTGTCGCGTTGCGCTCTCGCTGCGTCCGGGTGGCGGCGATGATGATGCGGTTCGGGCCCGAGAGCGGGGCCAGGAAGCCACCGCTCGCGCTCCCGGTATGCACCAGAGCCAGCGTCTGCGTCGGAAACGGGATGAGACCGGTCTGGAGGTCCGACGGAGTGATGTCGGGACCGGGCAGGTTGAATTGGGTCCCGCCCCGGTTCGACGTCCCGTGCCCGATGAGGACCAGAAGCAGGCGATCCATCGGCTGTGCCCGCGCACCGACCTCGCCCAACACCCGGAACAGATTGTCGCGCGTCGATTTGTCCGCGATCACCCCTGGCGCGTCTTCCGGCCGCTCGCCCAGGTAGACGACGTTCTCCGCCGGGATTCCGTGGCGTTCAGTGAGCGCGGTCTGCAAGGCTGCAGCTTGGCTGTGGAAGCGCTCGCGATACTCCGAACTGCCTCCCAGGCCCACCACGATAATCGCATGCGTACTAGGCGATTGGGCCTGGAGGCCCTGCGTCTGGAGGCCCACTGGAGCAGACAGCCCGAGCATCGCCGCAACCAGGGCGCCTACGCTGGCACGTCCCAATCGAGCCTGGCTCACACCAGACCCCTCATGCGCCGGAAGCCCCACTCCGCACCCATCAGCGTCAGCATCAAGAGGAAGATGATGGGCATGTCCCACAGAGGCATCTGCTCGACGAGCGTTACACCCGCCCCAGTGATCGTGATGTCCTCCGGAAGCGTCTCGATGTTGTCGGGGGTGTAGTATTGGCCGCCGGTCTCTTCGGCGATGCGCCGGAGCGTTTGCGTGTGCCGGCTGGCACCGAAGTGTTCCTCGTCGCTGGGAGCGGTATGCAGATAGGTCAGGTCACTCCCCAGCGGCATCCCGTCGCGCTCGGCGGTGACTTCGACTTCGTAAGCCCCCAATTCGCTCGGCCGAAATTCGACCACGTATTCGCCGTCACGCTCGACGGACCACTCGACCGCCACCTCCTCGATGAGCCCGCTCGGGCTCGTGATGCGGGCGGTCACCGATGCGTCGTTCACCTCGATGTAGGTGGAGTCACCCACGGTCACGACCAGCCGCACGGACTCCCCGGGTTCCACTTGCTCCTGCTCGGTGATCACCTGCACGGACTCGGGCACGCCATCGATGAGCCACCGTAGCACTTGCTTCCAGAAGGTCTCGTGGCTCTGGTCTTCGAGGGCCGGAATCATTTGCCAAAGCCAAGTGTCCTGGACCGTCAGCGCGATCGACTTGCCGCGACCGTAGCGCTGGAATGCCAGCACTACCTGGTCTTCGGACAGATCGGGACTCGAACCCGAGAGCAAGACCGTTCCGCCGGGCCTCACCTCCGAGATCGGGTTCACGATCGTGACGGCCGGGAGAGAGTCCCAGCGCGCACTCACAGCGTCGGCGTCCAGGCCGAGTTGGACCGCCGCGTGCGCAAACCCCGCGGGTGTCGGCCTCACCGCGACTTCCGCGAAGAATCCGTCGTCGCCGCCCGCCGGTTCCCCCAGGACCACGGGCATGACTTCCTCCACGGGCGTCCCGGCCCAGCCACCCTCGGCAAAGGAGCTGCGTCCGCCGAGCATCAGCAAACCGCCGCCGCGGTGGGAGACGAAGTCCGCGATCATCTGAAGCTGATCGTGCGTGAAGAACGAGGCCTCCACGCTCCCGAGAACCAGCGAGCGATACCGGTACAACTCCTCGCGACTGGTGGGAAAGCCGAATTCGAGCTCGGTGCTGTCGGAGATCTCGAGGCGCAAATACTTGCCCTCGGCGGTGCGCTGCAAGACAACGAGCTGAATATTCTCGTCCTCCGCCACGGCCCGCCGCATGAACTTGAGCTCGAAGCGTGGCTCGCCCTCCAGATAGAGGATCTTCTCGCGTTCTCCGCGCACCTCGATCTGCACGTGCCGGGCGTTGTTTCTCTCGACGCGTTCTCCCGGCTGCAAGGGAATGCGGAAGTGAAGGCGTCGCGGCCCGTCGCCTTCCAGCTCGAGGTGGATGCGAGCAACGACAGGCTCTCCGTCCGGACCGAGATTGACAATCTGCTCCGTCAGAATCTGTTGCTCGTCCTCGACAATGATGGGGACGGCGCGCCCCCTGAAGCCGGTCTGCGAAACGACGACATCGACGATGAGCGCGGAGCCTTCGAGCACTGAGCGAGGCATCTCCACTCGCCCGATCTCGATGTCGGGGGTGATAGCCTCCTCGCCGAGCCCGACCGTGAACACCGGAACGCCCGCGGCCTGCAGCGGGACCAGAGCTTCGGTGAGGGGCCGGTCGGAGTTGTGCGCCCCGTCGGTGACCATGATGAGGCCCGACAATGGCACGCCCGACAACTCCTCGCGCGCGGCGTCGAGCGCGGCGGCGAGGTTGGTGTGCGTTCCATCGAAGCTGAGTTCGTCCGCGCCATCGATTCGGGTTGCCACGTCCGAGAATCGGAAGAAGCGGAGCGCGAAGCGATCGGACAGCTCGGTCAGCAGCTCACTCTCGGAAGTGAATGCCTCCTGCAGGAACGCCGTGCGGGGAGCGCCGTCCTCGCCGGCCAAGAGCATGCTCTGGGAGTCGTCGATGAGCACACCCACGAAGTTCTGCTGCGGGACGACGGTCGAAAGCGTGAGCGCCGGCTGCAGGAGACAGACGAACAGCAGCGCGAAGAGGGCGATCCGCAAGCCGGCCATGACCCCGCGGTCCCGCACGGTGCTCTTTCCTCGGGCGATGGTGTAGCTCGCGACCGCAGCGGCTCCGACCAACCCAGCAACGGCCAACCACAAGCGCACCGAGCCCGGGGCCGCGAAGCCGAACTCACCCTGTTCGAAGACGAGCGGCCGGTACTTGAACAAGAACTCGAAGATGCGTTCCATGATCGTCCGGGTTTCTAGTGGTGGGCCACTCTAGTGGCTCATGGCGTAGACGATCATGTTCGCGCCCATCTCATAAGCGTAGGTCGAATACTTGAGCGGGTACGAGGGGTCCTCGGCCCACTCCCAGGCGTCACCCAGGTCGGTATTGAAGTTGATGATGACCATGAGGCGCCCTTTTTCGTCGTAGATGCCTTTGACCTGGGGATCGCAGGGCCAATACCGGCACTCAGCGGTGAAGCCGCGCATGATGTTGTTGATCGCCGGAACCTGCATGACCTCCTCTATGTCGTAATAAGCCGAGTAGATCGGATGGTCGAGCGTTATATCGACGATGCCCTTGTCCGGGAACACACGCCGGATGTTGTACTCGAACTGCCTCCACTCGTCTTCGCCCCAGAAGTCGTCTACGACTAGGAAGCCTCCCGCATCGAGGAAGCCCCGCAGCCCCTCGACCTCGGAGTCGGTCATGTTCATGTAACCCGGCTCGACCATGTAGATGACCGGGAATCGCCGCAGTATCGGGTCGTCGAGGCGGACCGCGTTCTCCCAGTCGTACGCGTTCAGCCTTACGAGGCGCTTGAGCACCACCAGGAACTGCTGGTCTCCCTTCGGATAGTCGGTGCTCCAGCCACGACCATAGCCCCTGTATCCCGACGAGTAGACCGCTCGGGTCCAGTAGAACGGCCAGCGCCCAGGCGTCTCGTAGGGGTCCAGGCGGGGCCCACGCACATTCGAGAAGGTCGGGCGTTGCACGCGCGGCGCCTGTTGGCTCATCAACTCCGAACCCGGTGGAGTGACGCGCACCAACTCCTCCGCCGATTCCGCGTTCGGTTCACATGCCCCGAACGACACGGAGACGACAATAACGGCCAGCATCAAGCTGGCTTTGGATGAAAGCCTCATCGGAAAATTGTTCCGGATTGTCTGCCGCGGCGGGCTTCTTTCCTACGAACCCCTCAGGGGAAGGTTCCTGACCGCTTCTAGGCGACACCCGCCGCAACCATGCCGCTGAACCCGACGGTCTGAATCTCCGGCCCCAGAGTGACGTAAGGGCCTGTCACAATAGGCGCAAACATGATCCATCATTGACATGTCTCGAAAAAAGCCTCTAACGGTCGCCACCCGGAACGTGACGGTGCGCGACTTCGCGATCTTCCAGCTCAAGCTGATCCTCGACGGCAGCATCGACTTCGCCGCGTTCTGGCTGTCGATCGGCGCCATCGCCCTCGATTTCATCGCGGGCCGAGGCAAGCGGCCCCGGCTGTTTTACTCGGTCGTGCGCGTGAGCGAGCGCACCGAGCAAGTAGCTCCATCTGCATGGCGTGGTTCAGCGCATGGACGACGCGGAGTCCGATGACGGCCTGTTCGGTGGCACGGACGACCCCGACGACGACAACCTGGTCATTGAGATCCAGCGACTCGTGCGCCGCGACAAGAGCCCTCCTAAGCGCGTGAGTCCCCCGTCACTGACGGCCCAAGGCGAGGCTCCCTCCCGCGCGGCACTACACGTCTCCCATGCTCATCAAGATCTGTTGCATCCAGAGCGAGGGCGAAGTCGAGATGGCTTTGGCGGCCGGAGCCACGCACCTGGGACTGGTAGCCTCCATGCCGAGCGGCCCGGGTCCGATCCCGGATGAACGGATCGCATCGCTCGTTCGCGTGCTGCCGGCACACGCGACCCCGGTCCTTCTGACGTCACGCACGCACCCCGAGCAGATCATCCAGCATGTGAGATCGACGGGTGCGCGTGCCGTACAGATCGTCCAGGAGGTACCGGTCGCGGTGCGGAATGCAGTCCGGGGGGCGCTTCCGGGCGTCGACATCCTCCAGGTCGTGCACATCATCGGGCCCGAGTCGCTCGAAGAGGCTCGCCGCCCTTCGGTAGCTTCGGCCTACGTGCTGCTCGATTCCGGTCGACCGTCGGCGACGACGCGCGAGCCCGGGGGCACCGGCCACACTCACGACTGGGCGGTGAGCGCGAGGATCGTCTCAGAGGTGCAGGTCCCCGTCTTCCTGGCCGGTGGGCTGAAGCCGGAGAAGGTTGGCGAGGCCGTTCGAGCCGTCGGTCCAGCGGGAGTCGACCTGTGCTCCGGCATCAGGGACGCGGACGGACGGCTGTCGAGCGCGCTGCTCTCGAGCTTCGTGCGCGCCCTGGGCGAGTCCTGAGCGGGGTACGCCGGCTCGTGGTGCTTGCGCGGAGCCGCTCTAACGAACCATCCATTCCGCGGGTCAGTACTCTTACACGAACGCAGTCTTTCGCACTGGACAGGAGTCCTCCATGAATCGTCGGACAATTGTGGCCGCAATCGTCGCAGCCGCGGCCCTCTCCGCCGCGCCGGTCGCCGCACAAAACCTCACGGGGACCTGGGAGCTTTCGCAGGAGACGCAACGCGGCGCCCGGACCAGTACTCTCGCACTCGTCCAGGACGGCTCGGGCCTCACCGGCACGCTCACGTTGACCCTGGGTGGTCGTCGAGGCGGCGGTGGTGGAGGCGGCGGCGCCATGGAAGTCTCGGTCGACGACGGGATGGTCGACGGCAACAGCTTCAGCTTCTCGGTTACGCTCACCTTCGGCGACAACTCGATCACGCAGAGCTATTCGGGCACATTCGACGGTGACTCTATGGAAGGCGGCATCGAGGGCGGCGGCCGTCGCGGTGGTGGTGGTGGGCCCCGGCCATTCACCGGCAAGCGAGGCGGTTGAAAGTCTGACGGCTCAGGGTGACGCGGCCCAGGCCGCGTCACCCTGGTGACCGCGGGTACCGCCTTTGCTGCGCTGGCGCATTGCGCCAGCGCTTGTACGCACGACCTTGATCGACCCGACGCGCGTCTGATCGCTGATCGTTAAGTGGAGGAACACCATGCGGCTTCCCGCCGCCCTTCTCGCTCTCATCGTCCTCTCGCTTCCCGGCGCGGCTCAGGACGCGCCTCGCCAGCTCACGGCCGGCGACTACGCTCGCTCAGAGAGGTTTCTGGGTCGGCACACCAGCCCGCTCGTCTACGGGGCGTCGGTGAATCCACGATGGCTCGCAGACGGACGCTTCTGGTACCGGAACACCATCCCTGGCGGTGCGGAGTTCGTGCTGGTCGACCCCAGTGCGCGCACGAGGAAGCGGGCTTTCGACCACACGCGGCTGGCCGAGGCGCTCAATGCGGTGCAGGGTCCGGCACCGGCCGATCGCACGTTTTCCGAGCTGGACCTTCCGGTCCGGGACCTGACGTTCACCGGTGAGCCGCTCAGGGACGAAGCAATCAGCCTTCTGTTGAATGACGGGAGCCGCTACGTCTGCGCGGTGACGTCCTATCTGTGTGAGTCGGCGGGGGCGGTACCGAACGGCGGAGCCTCGCCTGGACGCGCCTCACCCGGTGCCAGCCCAGACGGCAGCATGGTCGCCTTCATCCGCGACCACGACCTATGGGTTCGTGACGTCGAAACCGGCTTGGAGACCCGCCTGACCACGGACGGTGAAGAAGACTTCGGGTACGCGACCAACAACGCGGGGTGGACCAGAAGTGACCGCCCGGTGCTGAAGTGGTCTCCCGACTCGCGGAAGATCGCGACCTTCCAGCACGACAGTCGCGGCGTGGGCATGATGTATCTGGTGAACACGAAAGTCGGACACCCCGAGCTGTCGGCCTGGCGGTACCCGCTGCCCGTGGACTCCGTGATCTTCCGCATCTCGCGCATCGTGATCGACCTGGACCGGCCCGCGGCCGACCGGGTCGTCCGCTTCGACATGCCGCCCGATCAACACCGCTCCACGTGTAGCGACCACGTCGTCTGCGGCGGCACGTTCGGCGACGTCGAGTGGGCGGCCGACAGCGAGTCGCTCGTCTTCGTATCGAGCTCGCGGGATCACAAGCGCGCGCAGGTCCGCCTCGCGGATGTCTCGACAGGTGAGGTGACGGACCTCTTCGAGGAGGTTCAGCAGACGTTCTTCGAGTCCAACGGCTGGCGCTTCCTCTCGGAGTCGAACGAGATCCTATGGTTCAGCCAGCGCGCGAACTGGGGACATCTGTATCTCTACGACTCGGAGACCGGGGCTCTCAAGAACCAGGTCACCAGTGGCGACTGGAACGTGCTCGACATCCTCGAGGTCGATGAACGGGCTCGCGTGCTGACCGCGCGCGGAAGCGAACGCGAGCCGGGGGACCCCTACTTTCACTACTTCTACCAGATCGGCCTGGACGACGGCGTCGTCACCCTACTGACGCCGGACAGTGCGAACCACACCGCCTCGTTCTCACCGGACGGAGCGTACATGGTCGACAGCTACTCGACGCCTACGGTTCCACCCGTGACCGTGCTCCGTGACCGGAGCGGACGCTCGGTCATAACGGTCGAGGAAGCGGACATCTCGGGGTTGCTCGACGCCGGATGGCAGCCTCCCATGCCCTTCACCGTAAAAGCCAGGGACGGAGTGACGGACCTGCACGGCCTTCTCTTCCGTCCGATGGACTTCGACGAAAACGGCACGTATCCGGTGGTCAACTACCTGTACCCAGGGCCGCAAAGCGGCAGCGTGGGAAGCCGTAGCTTCCGGGCGTCGCACCGTGACCTTCAGTCGATCGCGGAACTCGGCTTCGTTGTCATCGAGCTCGACGCGATGGGGACGCCGGGTCGCTCCAAGCGGTTCCACGATGCGTACTATGGCAACATGGGAGACAACGGACTGCCGGATCAAATGGCCGGCATCCGCCAGCTCGGCGCGCGTCATTCCTGGATCGATACCGAGAACGTCGGCATCTACGGTCACTCCGGCGGGGGTTACGCCGCCGCGGGCGCCATCATGCGCTATCCAGACTTCTACGACGTTGCGGTGTCGCAGGCAGGCAACCACGACAACCGCAACTACGAGGACGATTGGGGAGAGAAGTGGCAGGGATTGTTGGAAGTGAACCCAGACGGAACCACGAACTACGACAATCAGGCAAACCACCTGCTGGCAGACAATCTCCAAGGCAAGTTGCTCATCGCGCACGGCACGATGGACAGCAACGTGCCGCCCTCGAACACGATGCTGGTGGCCAACGCGCTCATCGAGGCGAATAAAGACTTCGACCTCATCATGATGCCGAACCGCGGCCACGGCTTCGGGAACGAGCCTTATATGATGCGCCGCCGTTGGGACTATTTCGTGAGACACCTGCTCGGTGCCGAGCCACCGCAGGGGTACGAGATCGGTAACCTGCGCATACCGATCGGCTGAAGATCGGACCGTTGCCCAGATCCAAGCCGTCGGACGACCAGATCGACGTATACGCGCTCACCCACACGGGGAACGTGCGTACGCAAAACCAGGACCACTTTCTGGTCTGCCAACTCAAGAAGCAGGTGCAGGTGCTGCACACCAGCCTTCCGGATGTCTCCGCCATTCCCTCCGGCTAGGACCGTCTCGCGATGGTCGCGGACGGAGTCGGTGGAGCGCGCGGCGGGGAGGAGGCGAGCCGACTGACCATTCAGGCCGTCACGCGCTACCTCGCGGAGAGCGTTCATGTCTACCACACGGTGGACTCGACCGACGACACCGCGTTCGCGGACGAGATCGCAGACGCCGCGTTACGCGCGCACAGCCATGTCCTGGAACGCCGTGAGGGCAAGCGGGCGGCCACCACGTTGACGCTGTGGATCGGCGTTTGGCCCAGGATCTATCTCGTGCAAGTCGGCGACAGCCGGTACTACGTGCTGAGGGATGACGAGCTGGTCCAGATCTCTCGGGACCAGACCGTCGCTCAGGAGCTCGTGGACGAGGGCGTGCTCACGCCGGAGCAGGCAGAAAAGGGACGATGGTCTCACACGCTCTCGAGCGCGATCGGCGGCGCTCAGTCGAAGCCGATCTTGACGTCCATCGAGAACGGCTGGAACCACGTGCATCTGTTGTGCAGCGATGGCCTCATCAAGCACGTCTCGAACGAGCAGATCGAACATCGGCTGCGGACGATGACGTCGGCCCAGCAGACGTGCGAAGCTCTACTTCAGGACGCGCTCGACGGGGGCGGCACGGACAACATCACGATCATCGTGGGGGGAGCGGTTCAGACGGTAATCCGCTCGGCCGCCATGGCTACCCCTCGTTGACCGTAACCTTCTCCATGACCACGTCCTCGACCGGTCGGTCGCCCGCTCGCGTCTGCACCTGCCCGATGGTCTCCACGATATCGAGTCCCGACGTCACTTTGCCGAAGATCGCGTGCTTGCCGTCGAGCCACGGAGTCGCTGCCAGCGTGATGAAGAACTGAGAGCCGCCACTGTTGGGGCCGGAGTTGGCCATGGAGAATACGCCCCCGTGTGTGTGCGCGAGCCCTGGCGCGAACTCATCGGCAATCTGATAGTCCGGTCCACCGGTGCCCGTTCCGGTCGGATCGCCCCCCTGGATCATGAATCCGCTGATCACCCGATGGAAGATGATCCCGTCGTAAAAGCCGTCGCGAGCGAGCTTGAGAAAGTTGCCCGCCGTAGTGGGAGCGACGTCTTCGAACATCTCGGCGACGAACGTTCCCTGGTTCGTATCGAATGTGACAGTGGGATTGGCCATGAACTCTCCGGAGCAGGGGTGGACGGGCTACGCTAACCGTGGCGCCCCTGACCAGGAAGTCCCAGGTTTCCAGGGCCGCGCCCCGCCTCGGTCGCGGTCGCATAAGTGACCTTCACTCCCACCTCTCCCTGGTGCCCCGACCCGCTAATGAAGAGACTGGCCCGCTGGCTGGCAGTGTGCGCGATCTTCGCGAGCGCATGCACACCGGCACTCAAGCTGACACCCAGTGACGCCTCCGTAGTTCTCGCCCGCCAAGTGCTGGAAGCGAGCGATCCGGGCCGGCCGGGTCCCCATGAGGTACTCACGCTCTACTACGGGAGCGGCACCGACAAGAATCGCTCCGAGTACCGCGACTCGGTGGAGATCACGACGGAGACCGTCGACGCATCGAAGCTCGTGAGCCTCGGAGGCTCCGCGAAGAGTCGCAACGAATACTGGGGCTTCACGCCCAAGGAGATGCCGCTCAACGCGCGCGTCTGGTACCCCGACGGCGACGGGCCCTTCCCGCTGGTCCTCGTGGTTCACGGCAACCACAACATGCGGGACTTCTCGGACCCGGGATACGACTACCTGGGAGAGTTGCTCGCGAGCCGCGGCTACATCCTCGCGAGCGTGGACGAGAACTTCCTCAACGGCGGCATCCGCGGCGAAAACGACGCGCGCGGCTGGTTCCTGCTGAAGCATCTCGAGCTGTTCGCGGGATTCAACGAGGAGGAAGGCAACCCGTTCCAGGGTAAGGTGGACATGAGCAACATTGCGCTCATGGGCCATTCGCGGGGCGGAGAGGCGGTGGCGAACGCCGCCGCTTTCAACAAGCTCACGCACTACCCCGACGATGCGTCTCTGAGGTTCGACTTCGACTTCGACATCAGGGGCATCGTCTCGATCGCGCCTGTCGATGGACAGTACCTCCCCACGGGTCGCAGGGTCGTCGTCGAGGACGTGAGCTATCTCACCTTCCATGGTTCCCACGACGGCGACGTGACGAGTTTCCATGGGCTGCGCATCTACGATCGACTGCGGTACAAGGACTCCGACGACTTCCACTTCAAGTCGGCCGTCTATGTGTACCGCGCCAACCACGGACAGTGGAACTCCGTTTGGGGCCCCCACGACAACGGCCCACGGAGCGCGCGGAACCTGGACCTGCGGGGTCTGATTCCGGAACGAGATCAGCGACGCTTTGCCGAAATCTACGTTTCGTCCTTCCTGGAAGTCGTACTGAAGGACAACGACGAGTACCTGCCCATTTTTCGTGATCACCGCGTAATTGGGCAGTGGCTGCCCAATACGATGTACATCACGCGCTTCGAGACGAACGCTTTTCGGGCTCTCGCGACGTTCGAAGAGGACATCGACGTGAGCCGCGGCACCCAGGACGGAGTGAGGCTGCGGGGGGACTCGCTCGCGACGTGGAAGGAATTTACGCTGCAGCTGCGCTCCTCGAACCGCGCGAACACTTCTGCATCCCAGGAAAATCAGGCCGTCACGCTCGGTTGGAACAACCGCATCGCCGGAAGCGACACGACGCGACACGGGCCCGCCGCATCGTTCACGGTGGAACTAGGCGGGCGCCTCGCCGCGCGCTGGGCGCTGGGTCCCCAGCACTCGTTGGACTTCATGCTCGGACCGACCAACTCGATGCCTCGACCACGTCGTGATCCAGCACCCGACACGACTTCGAACGCGGCCAATGAGGACACCGATGAGCCCGGCAACAGTGACGGTGGTGCAGGCGGCGGTGACGACGACGAAAAGCCGGCCGTGGATCTCACCGTCGAGCTCGAGGACGCCGCGGGGCGGTTCGCTAGGGTCGCCCTAAGTGACTATGGCGCGATCCGCCGACCGCTGGAGACATACATCCTGCGCCGAAGCGACCAGGAAGCTCAGCGCTTCAGTGACCACTGGGAACTCATCCTACAGACGTTTTCGATTCCGCTCGCGGACTTCATCGAGGAAAACGAGTCTCTCGACCTCCGGCAACTCATCGCCGTTCGGTTCGTATTCGACCGCGTGCACGCCGGCGAAGTCGTAATCGATCAGATCGGTATCAGTGAATTGGAACCGGGCTTCCTACGGGCCCGAGTGGAGCGCGGATCATGACAGCACGGAACGTCCCCCTGAACCGGGTCGTCGACCTCACCGACCCGGACAAGAACGTGATCTTCAACATGACGGTCGACGAGGCCCGTGAGCTGTTACGCTCCGGCCCGGCCGAGGCCGTCGAGACCATCGACGGTTCGTTCGCGCTGGTGAGCGTGGATGGCATCACCGTGCGGCTCGCGCGATCGATGGACCGCCCGCTCAGGCACTTCATCGCGAAGCTGGTCGACGGCCCCTGCCTCGTGGTCGCAGACCGCGTCGACACCATTCACAACTGGCTGCTCGACAACGGACTGGAAGGCCAGTTCCATCCGTACTACACGCGCATGGTGCCCGCCCACTACGTGTCCGAGTTGCAGCTCTTGGGGTGCCCCGATCCGGTCCCCACCTTCGAGCGTTTCTTCGATCCGCCCCGGGGCACGTCCACCAACGACCTGGAACAACTGGGCGAGGCCTACGTGCGTGCGGCGTACGAAGAAATCAGGAAGTGGATCGACCACCGTGCCCCGGAGGGGCCATTGGGTGTGTGTTTCTCGGGCGGCATCGACTCCGGCGCGATCATGCTGCTCACGCTGCACGCGCTGCTCGAGCGCGGAGACGTGCCGACGCGTCTCAAGGCGTTCACGCTGGCCGTGGACGGAGGCGGAGCCGACGTCGAGAGGGCACGCGAGTTCCTGGAGAGGCTCGACCTCGGCGTGTACCACGAGGCGATCGAAGTCGGCGCCGCCGCGCTGGACTGGCGCGAATCCGTGCGCGCGGTGGAGGACTACAGGGCGCTCGATATCGAGGCCGCGACCATGGGGCTGGCACTCGTGCGCGGCATTCGCGAGCGGTACCCCGACTGGCAGTATCTGCTCGATGGTGACGGCGGGGACGAGAACCTCAAGGACTACCCTATCGAGGAGAACCCCGAGCTCACGATCCGCAGCGTGCTCAACCATTCCATGCTGTACCAGGAAGGGTGGGGTGTGCACAGCATCAAGCACTCACTCACGTACAGCGGGGGCCTCAGCCGCAGCTACGCCCGCACGTATGCGCCGGCCGCGCTGAATGGATTCGTAGGATTCAGTCCCTTCACGCAGCCCGCGGTCATCCGCATCGCGGAGTCGATCCCCTTCATCGAGTGGACCGATTGGGATCACGCCGAGCTGTACGACCTGAAGGGTCGAGTGGTGTCGGCCGGCATTCGTGCGGTCACCGGATACGAGATGCCCGTGTTCGAAAAGTGTCGCTTCCAGCGGGGCGCCGTGGAGGGTGACGTGTTCTCGTCGGCCTTCCCGACTGACCCGCTGGAGTACCGCCGCGCGTTCAACGCGATCTACGCGCCCTGAGCGAGTGAGCGGACAACCCACGAAGCCTCAGGGAAGTCCGAACGTCGGCGCCGACCCCAGCGCCTGGATCCGAAGTCTCAGGGCGCCGAAGGCCGCGCGCGATGCTTGGGTCCCGCAGGCGGTGGAGGTGGAAGGCGAGCGCGCACGAGACGGCTCGACCCAGTCGGTGGGCACCGTCTTCATCACGAACCGCGAGTGTCCGTTCACGTGCCTGATGTGTGACCTGTGGAAATACACCACGGACGAATCGGTGCCGGCGGGAGCAGTGGATCGCCAGGTCGAGATCGCGCTCTCACAGATGGGCGATATCCGCCAAGTAAAGCTGTACAACGCCGGAAACTTCTTCGACGACCGGGCCATCAGTCCGGGGGATCGTGAAAGCATCGCAGCGCGCCTGGGCCACCTGGACGCGGTGATCGTCGAAAACCACCCGAAGCTGGTCGACCACCGGATTGCGGAGTTTCGCGACGCGGCGGGAACCGAGGTCGATGTGGCGATGGGGCTCGAGACCGTGCACCCCGAACTCCTGCCTCGACTGAACAAGCGCATGACGCTCTCGGATTTCGAGGCGGCCACCGGGCGACTGCGCGCGGACGGCCTGCACGTCCGCGCTTTCATCCTCGTCCGGGCTCCGTTCATGTCGGAGGCCGAGGGCGTCGAGTGGGCGTGCCGCTCCATCGACTTCGCTTTTTCGGTCGGGGTCGAGTGCTGCGCGGTGATCCCGACACGTGCCGGCAACGGGGCGCTCGACGCCCTGGCATCCGCCGGCGACTTCCGGCCGCCCACGCTCGCCTCGCTCGAGTCTGTGGCCGAGTACGGCGTCGGGCTCGGGCACGGCAGAGTCTTCGCCGACCTGTGGGACGTCGACCGCCTCGCGACATGCCCGGGCTGCACGACGTTGCGCCTGGAGCGCCTTCGCACACTCAACCATACGCAAGCGATCCCCGAGAGCGTCGCTTGTGACTGCCGAGGCACCGGTGCGGTGTGAGGTCGCGGTCATCGGCGGGGGATTTGGCGGCTCACTCCTCGCGATGTGTTTGGCGGCACAGGGCCGCGAGGTGGTCCTGCTCGAGCGCGATCGACACCCCCGGTTCAGAATCGGCGAATCGTCGACACCGCTCGCGAACCTGGTTCTGGAGGATGTCAGCAAGCGGTACGGTCTCGACGAGTTGATCCCACTCTGCCGCTACGGGACCTGGAAGCACAGCTACCCCGAGCTGCGATGCGGGCCCAAGCGGGGCTTCAGCTTCTTCGCGCACGAGGCGGGACGCCCGTTCGAGCGGTTCCCCGACCATCGCAACGAGCTGCTCGTCGCGGCGAACCCGGCCGAAGACGTAGCCGACACCCAGTGGCTACGGTCCGACGTGGACCAGTTCTTCGCGGCTACCGCCCGGGCACACGGCGTGCGGGTTCTCGAGGGCTTAGAGGTCGTCGGCGTTGAACGGAGCGAGGGCTGGCATCTCACGCTCGCCTCGCACGACTCTGTGAGCGCGGACTTCGTGATCGACGCCTCTGGAGGGACATCGCCGCTCCGCAACGCGGTGGGGCTCACGGATGCCAGCCAGAGCCTGGCCACCTCGTCCCGAGCCATCTTCTCGCACTTTCGAGGAGTCGCTCGGTGGGACACGATCTGCCCGGCGGCTGCCACCGACCGCGCGGACTACCCTTTCCCGGCTGACGCAGCCGCACTGCATCACCTGACACCCGACGGTTGGTTCTGGATGCTGCGCTTCGATCACGGTGTAACCAGTGTGGGCGCCGTGCTCACGAACGCCTCACCGGGCGGACCCGCCGAACAGGAATGGCAGACGCTGCTCGAGCGATACCCGTCGGTGGCCGCCCAGATGTCCGAGGCCGAGCAGATCCGGCCGCTGGTTCGTACCGGTCGACTGCAACGGCGAGCCCGACCGGCGTCGGGAGCCGATTGGGCGCTGCTACCGGGCGCCGCATACTTCATCGACCCGCTGTTGAGCCCCGGCAACGCGCACACCATGTACGGCGTAGACCGACTCTCCCGCATCTTCGAATCGTGGCCGGACCGAGCCGCGATGGCCGCCCAGCTCCAAGACTACGACGCCCTACTTCAGGCGGACATCGACTTCCTCGACCCGCTCATCCACGGATGCTATCGCGCCCTCCCCACCTTCCCGCTGCTGGCGGCATTCACAATGTACTACTTCGCCGGAGCGATCTACAGCGAGGAACGGCGACGAAACGGCACGGCGGGAGAGGATGAAGGTTTCTTGCACTCACACGACCGTTCCTTCCGCCGTCTGGTCCTGGCTGCGTACCGCGACCTGCTCGAGGTCACGAGCGGGTCCGAGGGCCAGTCGGTAGACGCGAACGTTGTGGACGCGTTCACGAAACGCGTCGCGTCGGACATCGAGCCGTGGAACACGACCGGGCTCTGCCACCCGGCGCGCGAGAACATGTACCGCTACGGGTAAGACCTCGCGTCCGACCGCTAGCGCCAGCGCACCCCGAAGCGATGCGTACCCGAAGCCCCCTCGACATCCACGGGCTGGAACGCCCACTCGAGCGTGATGTCGTCTCCCCAATACGCGAAACCGAGACTGACCAAGCCCGCGTCGCCCTCCGGGACCCGCCGCGCCCCGATCCGCGCTACGAAGGTGCGTCCCCGGATCGGCCAATATCCGACCTCGAGGCCACCGGAAGGAATCGTCTCGTCGCCAACGTAGGTCAGGGCGCCGGTCACTCCGATGTCCAGGATGCCCAACTCTTGCCCGTAAGCACCAACGCCGAGGGTGAGGCCGTCCGGCCGCGCAATGTCGAGCCCACCGGGGGACAGGTCCTCTCCCGCATTCCGGTACGTCAGCCCCGCGGTAAAGGGGCCCACCTCCGTGGCGACTCCCAGGTCGAAGAGGAGTCCGGCATCGCGCGCCGTACCGACGCGCTGCTCGACGAGCTTCGTGGCGAAGCCCACGTCGATGCCGAACAACTCCCGGGCAACGCCCACGGTCGCTACGCGTTCAGAGACGGCGGTGGCCCCGAGCGTGAACAGGTGGTCCTGCCCGCCGGGAGCCGCGTCGGCGCCTGTGCCTGGAGCGCCGTACTGGAGGGTCTGCAGGCCGACGCCGATGCCGCCACCCCACCACTGCTGCGCCGCCGAGACGGTGGTGGAGCTGCTCTTGGTGCCCCACCGCTGAATGTCGAGCCCGAAGCCGGAGGCCGAGTTGAGAAGGGCTGGGTGATAGAAGAGCGCGTCGGCGTGGCGGGCGTTCATCATGTAGGCGTCGCCCAGCGCCATCGCCCGGGTAGAAGCCGGTAGCTGTAGCACGCGCGGGAGAGCCCCCGCGGTCTGCGCGTATAGGTCCGCTGTGAAAAGCAGCAGGCAGGCCGCCGTGATGCTGAGAGTCGTTCGCATGGACACTCGGTGCGGGTGCGAGTTCGAACGAGCAACCTCGGGGCAGGGGGCCGGCTCGGGCAATAGGTGCTGCGTCAGAATTACGAACCCACGCGCTCGATGAAGTCCTCAATGAGCGCGCGCGCGATCGACATCGGGTGGGGCAGCTCGGGGATGGTCTCTGGCGTGAACCACCTCGCGTCCTCCATTTCGTCCGGACCGAGTCGGATTTCGCCCGACGCCCAATCCGCGACGAAGCCGACCATGAGCGAGTGCGGAAAAGGGTGAGGTTGACTGCCGAAGTAGCGCAGGTTGATCACACGCACGCCGACCTCTTCGAAGATCTCCCGATGCACGCACTCCTCGAGTGATTCCCCGGGTTCTACGAAGCCGGCGAGCGTCGAGTAGACTCCACGGGTGAAGTGGGGTGAACGCCCGAGTAGCGCTTCTCGTTCGCGTTGGATGAGCACGATCACCGCGGGCGAGAGCCGAGGAAAGTGCAGTTGACCGCACGCACCACACGCCAGGGCGCGGTGCCCCTCGCTTCGTTGGGTCGGCGCCGCGCAGCGCGAGCAGAAGCGATGGGTCCGTATCCAATCGATCATCTGGCGGGCGGTTCCCGCAGCCCGAAAGAACGGCTCCGTTAGCAGCGCGTGGGCCGCGCGCAGGCCGATGAGCCGGAACCCGTCCGGTGCTTCAAAGTCGTCGGGGGCCGCGTACAGCCGTGATTCTCGCCCATGCAAGGTGCCCAGAACACCCTCGACTTGTCGGGCTCCGGGCCCGAGTCCGTCGAGCAATCCGGCGACCTGCTCGAGCGTAGGGACGGCCGCGGCGAGCCCCGTTGATTTCAGTAGCAGACGCTGACCGGCGAAGACGAAAGTCCAGGCGCTCGGGCTCAGGGCGCCAGCTTCCGATCGAGCACGTAAGTGCCGTGGCACTCGCAGCACACTACAAGAAGTCTGTCGCGCACGTACGAGACGTCCTTCCTGGGCGGAACCGACCGTTGGTCGAGGGCGATTCGACAAAGCGGGCAGGTCAAACCCTCGCCGGCTTCGAACGCGGCCCGGATCTGGTCCTGCTCAGCCTGAGTGTAAAGACGTGATTCGTTCATGGCATCTCAGCAGAGTATCAAATCCGTGTGTCCACTTAGGTTCACCAAACAGTCCACACTATATTATACGGCTAGTCATGTTTCTGAGGATATAAATGCGTTTCACGATACTTCCCGTCGCGCTGTCGGCGGTTTCCGCGGTTCTGGTCGGCCCCAGCGAGACCTACTCCGGCAGGGCCGACAAGATCGAAATCGAGACCCCCGCGGTCGAACAGGCACGAATCGACATCGATGGCCGCCTCGACGACCAGGCGTGGCTGCAGGCTGCGCTTCTGACCTCGTTCACGCAATTCAGGCCTGTCGAGGGCACAGAAGCATCTCAACGGACCGAGGTCCAGGTCCTGGTCGACAGTGACGCGATCTACTTTGGCATCAAGGCGTTCGACGACGACGCCAGCGGAATCCGAGCGACGCTCTCCGAGCGCGATTCGTACACCCGTTCCGACGACTACGTGCGCATCATTCTCGACACGTTCGATGACGCCAGGCGTGCCTACGTCTTCACGGTGAATCCTTTGGGTGTGCAACACGACGGGATCTGGAACGAAGGCGGTGGAAGCGCCGGTCGACGTCACGGAAACTTCGGTCAGCCGATCGACGACAACCCCGACTTCCTGTGGGATTCCAACGGGGCGATCACCGAGTGGGGCTACCAGGTGGAGGTGCGAATCCCGTTCAAGAGCCTGCGCTTTCCAGAGGCGGAAGAGCAGTCCTGGGGCCTGCACGTGCAGCGTAAGATTCAACGCACCGGCTTCGAAAGCTCGTGGGCGCCCATTACCGATGACGTGTCGAACAAGCTGACCCAGGCCGGCAAGCTCAATAGCCTGCGAAACCTCGACATGGGGCTCTTCATGGAGCTCAACCCGGTGCTCACCGGGAAACGCATCGGCGAGTTCGACTCGGGCGTGGGCCTGTTCGCTCGTGAGGACCCCAGCGGGGACTTCGGCCTGAACGCCACGTACGGAGTGACGTCGAACCTCACGCTGGACGCAACCTACAACCCCGACTTCAGCCAGATCGAGGCAGACGCGGGCCAGATCGCCGTGAACGAGCGATTCGCGCTCTTCTACCCGGAGAAGAGGCCCTTCTTTCTGGAAGGCACCGAAATCTTCGGGATGGCCAAGCAGCTCATCTACACGCGTTCGGTAGCGAACCCGATCGCGGGAGCCAAGCTCACTGGAAAGGTCGGCAGCCTGAACGTCGGCTACCTGGGTGCGATCGACGAATCATTCGATGCCGGGGCACCCAACACGGCCGTGAACCTCGTTCGTGTGCGGCAGGATCTGGGCGCCGCTTCAACGATCGGTGCGGTATACACGGACCGGACGGTCGCGGCGAACGAGTACAACCGAGTCGCGGGCGCCGATGCGCGGCTGCAACTCGGTCCGCGTTACCTCCTGACCATGATGGGTGCGGCCAGCTTCACGAATACCCCCGACCAGACGTCACGAGCGACGGGCCAGCTCCTGAACGCGAAAATCGAGCGCGCTGGAAGGGCGTTCTCCTTCAACGCCGAGCTCGAGGACACGGACGCGGACTTCAACGCGGGCAGTGGATTCTTCCGCCGCGTGGGCGACACACAATTCAACTCCCGTCTTTCGTACAACTGGTTCGGTCAGCGCGGTGCATTGATTCAGCAGGTGGGGCCTTCACTCGAATTGAAGGGCTACTGGGACCACGACGCGTTTTGGGACGGCGAAGGACTCCGGGAGAGCGAGGCACAACTCGGCTGGAGAGTCGGCTTCAGGGGCAACATCATGTTCTGGGGCAATTACAAACAGTCGATGTTGGACTTCACTCCGGAGGCGTACGAAGGGCTGGTCGTGCAGCAAGACGATGGATCGTACGCGGACTTTCGACCGGCTCAGGACCTGTTCAGTGGGTTGGGTTCGACCACAATGGCGCTCTTCGTGAACAAGTGGGAGCGGATTCGTGGTAGCATCCGCTACACCGTCTCGGAAACACCCGTCTTCGACCGGTCCTTCGGCGTCGCGGTCGAACCCGCCGACTCACGGTCGGGCGACGTGACGGTCAACCTGTACCCGACCCGCTCGCTCGTTGCCGAGCTGGGCGTCCGGCGGACCACCCTCAGGCGTAGAACGGACGGCGTCGAGATCTCGACCGCGACCATCCCGCGAGTGCGCGCGCAATACCAGTTCACGCGCTCGCTATTCGTTCGCGGAATCTTCGAGTACTCGAGCCAGGAGCGCTTGGCGCTGACAGACCCGGCGACCGGATTGCCGCTCTACCGGGTGAACAGTGACGGCGAGTACAGCGAGCGCAGTGGCTCCGACGGGTACGACTTCCATATCGAAGGGCTCGTCTCGTACGAACCGTCTCCCGGCACCATTTTCTATGTCGGATACACGCGCCAGATGGCCGACACCGAGTCGTTCCGATTCAGGAACGTTCAGGCCATGGCGGACGGCCTCTTCGTCAAACTGAGCTACCGCTTTCGCATGTAGGGATCAGGCGAGGTAGGCCCTCAGACTCTTGATCTGCTCTTCCGCACCCAGCACGATGACATCGTCGCCAGCGTCGATCGTGGTGGAGGCCGTCGGGTTGAAGACGAACGGGCCTCCAGATTGCTGCTCCTTGCGGACCGCGATGACGATCAGACCCGTCTCTTCGGGAATTTTCGCTTCCGCCAAAGTCTTCCCCACGAGCGGGGAACTCGCCGGCCATAATCGTCTGTTCGACCCGCAGCGACAGATCCGGCGAGCGCGTGGCGATATCCAGGAAGGAGACCACAGACGGCCGGAGTAGCACCGACGCCATGCGGATCGCGCTGCTGACGTTGGGACTGACCACCTGATTCGCCCCCGCTCGGTAAAGCTTGTCGATGGACTCCTCTTCATAGGCTCGCGCCACGATGGTGAGTTGGGCGGCGAGATCGCGAGCCGAGAGGCAGACGAACAGGTTGTCGGTATCGGCACTGAGACATGTAATGAGGCCCTTCGCCGACAGTAGCCCCGCCTCCAGGAGCACGTCGTCATGGGTCGCGTCGCCCTCGATGACGTGAGCGGTCGGAACGTACTCGGCGAGCTCCTCGATACGGACCGGGTCCCGCTCGATGATCACGAAGTCGTTGGTGACGGACTCGATCTCCTGCGCAACCTGACGTCCAGTCCGCCCGGCACCGCAAATGACCACATGATCCTTCATCTTCACGATTTCCTTCATGTTGCGACGCCTCTCGATGGCATGCTTCAGGTCCAACTCGACGATGAAGGCCGTGATGTTCGCGAAGCACAGACCCAGCCACGAAATCCCACTGAGCAGTACGAAGATCGTGAACGTGCGACCCCGTGGTGAGAGCTCGAAGACCTCCTCGTACCCGACGGCGGTCAGCGTTATGACCGTCATGTAGAGGGCGTCCGCGACCGGCACCTCCTCGATCCAGACGTACCCCGGCGTCCCCAAGGCGACCAGCGCCCCGAGAACGGCCAGTGTCCAAAGGAATCTGGGGACGAAAGCTGCCATGGCACCATTGGGTGGCAAGCGATCGGAGACCTGGGAGTCAAATCGACGATTCGGAGGGGGCTGACACGCCAGGAAGCTAGGAAACACGCGGCCTTTTGGCGATTTTTTCCTTGACGGCCCCCCAGGTCTCGCTTACCGTTGGTTCAATTGCGACTCGCAGGGCGCGGAAACACTTGAGTCATGCGGCTTTTCAGGTGATTCGCGCCTCCCAGGAGAAAGCTCTCCGGGACTGCACGTAGGGCGGCTTCGGCCGCAGCAGAAACAACCTCATTCTTGTGACAGGAGCAGCCAAGATGAACAAGTCCGATCTCGTGGACGCCCTCGCCGGCGCAACCGGCATGACGAAAGCAGACGCATCGCGAGCCGTGGATGCGCTGTTCTCGCCGAAAGACGGCATTATCTCCCAGGCACTGAGAGGCGATCGCCGCGTACAAATCACCGGATTCGGTACGTTCGAGTCCAAGCACCGCAAGGCTCGTATGGGCCGCAACCCGCGCACGGGTCAGACGATCCAGATTGCGGCGACGAAGACCCCTGGGTTCCGCGCTGGTAAGGGACTCAAGGACGCCATCAAGGGCTAAACCTCTCGTCACTGTGAGGATGCGCCGACCGGCGCCGCACCGGTCGGCACGCCTGACAGAAAGAGGCCGCCAGCTAGCTGCGCGGCGCACTCCGCCGTGCACCGCCTGTGCCTCTCTTGGGTCTGTCGTAGTCGGCTCGCACCGACCGGCCCCGTATGGTGGTGCCATTGAGCGCTTTGATGACCTGCTGGGCCACGTCGTCGTGCACCTCCACGAGCGTGTGGCTCTCCTTGATGTCGATACGGCCGACGGAACCGCCCGGAACCTTGGCTTCCCCCGTGATCGCGCCGAGTAGATCGCCCGTGGTGAGACCGTCGCGCTCTCCGACACCGAAGAAGAGCTTGGCCCAGGGCGGGGCCGCTGCGCCGCTACTGGTCGAATGATCCACGGTCGTGGACGCGGCGGGCAGCTTCTTGCGGAGCAGCGCGACCGCGGCTGCTGCCACCTCGGCCGGATCGTGCCCTTCGAACAGGGGTTCGAGCGCCAACATGTAAGGAGCCGTGTCCTCGCTCTGCAACACGTGCCGTAGCTGTGCCTGGAGTTCGGCAATCGCGCTGGCACCGCGCGGTTCCGCCGGCGGAAACGGAACCACCGTATAGCCGGCTGCACGGGCCGTAGCGCGAAGGTGCGGCACCTCACGGGCCAGTATCACGACGATTCCCCCGTCCGAAACCGAGTGCCGTCGATCCAGTTCATCGGCGTCGGTAGGTACATCGCAACTCACGACCTTCACGTCTGCGAAGTCCGCGATTTTGGCACGCGCGGCCAGTGGGTCCACACCCAGCCACACGGGTACGTCTGGATCACCGGGAGCCCCGGCTACGAAGCCGTGCAGGGTCAGCAGATCGCCCACATCGGCCACTCGGTCCTCGTTCCGACAAAAGACCAAGACATGACGCGCGTCATCGGCGAGCAGGTGGCTGGCCATCTCCAGGACGGCCTCCTCACGAGGCTCGGCAACGATGCGGAATCGTACCGTGCCGCGCTTGGGTCCGTCCTCCGCCGATGCGTCGAACTGCGGCAGCGTGACGGCACGCTTCACGTGGCGCTCAATGAACGTCGCAACGCCGGCGGTCATCGGCTGGACCGCCACGACTCGTTGCGCTTCTTTCGGCAGATACTCGAGAATCGCTTCTGCGGCTTCCATGCCTTCGAACGTGTCGATTCTGGCCGCCTGGTCCAGGACGATCGCTTCGACGCCCTGGAGATCGATGCCGCCGGCCTTGGCCACGGTGAGCACATCGGTGGGTGTGCCGAAGAGCATCGTCGCGCGCTCCGGCATTACCCAATGAGAGCCGAGTGCCCCGACGCCGTGACCGGTAGTGGCGGCGAGTCGACCCAACGACTCCGCGAGTTGTTCGGCGCGGCCATGGGAAGGCGTGAGCACCAGGACCTTCGTCCCATCCGCTTCACTCTCGATGCGCTGGAGGAGCGCCGCGCCCCACGCTACGGTGACCCCGCTCCCGGGGCTTGCCGCCAACACGAGGTTGTTGGCTCGCCGGACGACGGGCAGCGCCTCCGCTTGCAATGAGGTGGGCTGCTCGATGCCCTCCGCGGCGAGCGCCTCCGCCAGTTCCGGCGCCAGCCCGAGGTCCTCGAAAGAGTCCAGATCGGCCGCCATTTCAGGCTCGCTCGCCAGCGCCCGGGCCGCCGCGATCCCCGGGCTCGTACGGAAGACGATTCAGCAGACGTTGCACCTCGCAGTCCAACCTCGACGTGCGCAGCCGATCCGTACTGGCGACCACTTCCGTGTAGGGCCCGTGACGGTGCGCGGTCACCGTGACGGCACCCTCCACACCGTTGTATGTGGCGCTGTGGCCCGAAGTCTTCGACTGCGAGAGGCCCACCATTTCAGGGAGAAAAACCTCAGCCTCCGCGAGGACTTCACTCGGCGAGAGCGCCGTCTTGCGCTGGTATCCAGCCATTTCCGTACCGTCGGGTGATTGTAGCGTTGGCCGTCCTGCCCTCAACGGCCGTCGAGAAAGGTGCCGATGGCCGCCTGGTTGTGGAAGCCCTGGAGGGCGCCCGCGCTCGTGACCAGGGCGGGAGCGCCGGTTACTCCAGCCTCGACCGCGAGTTTCGCGCCCATTAGCGCGTCGTCCTCATACCGGTTCACGTCGAGCACGGCTTTGCTTTCCGTGAGATCGAACCCCAGCGCCAGGGCGATGTCGACGAGTACGTCGATGCGTCCGATGTCACGGCCTTCCAAGAAGTAGGCGGCGAATATCGCGGCGAGGGCCGGTTCTCCGAGGTCGGACTCCTGCGCATGCAAGAACAGTTCGTGCGCTTTTCCGGAACGCGGTACGAGCCCGGGGCGAACCAGCGAGAAGCCCATCCCCTTTGCCAACCGTTCCCCCTCGGACCATCGCAGCCTCCAAAAGGGGTCCTCCGTATCGGTCAGGGGAGCGTCGGGCGGATAGCACTCGATCGGGGTTGGTGCTGCGACTACTCCCCGCTGCTCTTCCGCAGCCCGTAGCACATGGTACATGACGAACGACAGCGGGTCGACCGCGTCGAAAAAGAATCGAAAACTCTGGTCGCTCATGGCCACAAAGGTGCTCGTGGCCGCGTGATGGGACCACCCCGTATATTTCGATCACACTGACGACACCACGAGGCCAAACATGCAGTTCAGCACGAATGTCGAGAAGCTCAAGCCCTCCGCGACCATCGCGGTCAGCACGCTCGCCAAAAGGCTGGCTGCCGAGGGCCGCGACATCGTGAATCTCAGTGCGGGAGAGCCAGACTTCGACACACCGGACTTCATCTCTCGAGCGGCCATCGAAGGGATCCGCTCTGGCTGGACACGCTATACGGCGCCCGCCGGCCTGCCCGAACTGAGGAAGGCGATCGTGGCACACCTGAGTTCCCGAGCGGGGCGCGCTCTGGACTGGAACGGAGTCGTAGTGACCGCCGGCGTGAAGCAGGCGCTCTTCAATACGATTTTCACCCTCTTCGGGCCCGGCGACGAAGTGCTCATCGCAGCCCCGTATTGGACCACGTATCCAGACCTGGTCAACATCGCTCGCGCCGAGCCCAAGACGGTGTTCGGGGCAGAGTCCAACGACTTCAAGATCACGGCGGCAGACCTGGAAGCGGCGAGCAGCGAGCACACCCTTGGCCTCATTCTCAACTCCCCGTGCAACCCGACCGGCGCCGTGTACTCTCTCAAGGAACTCGAAGCGATCACCGTCTGGGCAAGGGATCGCGGAGTCTGGCTCATCAGCGACGAGATCTACCGCAACATCTACCACGACGACGATCGCGAGGCGGCGGGGGGGGTCCTCGACCTCCCTCAGTCCTCCGTCGGCGACTTCGTGCTCTTGGATGGCGCCTCGAAGAGCTACGCGATGACCGGATGGCGTATCGGGTATTCGTACTCCAGCGCTGAGCTCGCCCAGAAGTTTACGGCGCTGCAGAGTCAGATCACCTCCAACACGTCGACCCCTTCGCAGGCAGCGGCGCTCGAGGCGTTCTCGAACATCGATGAGGCGCAGGCGTCGATCGCGGCGATGTCTGTTGCGTTCACGCGTCGGCGGGACCTGGTGACGGCGCGCATGGACGAACTAATGCCAGGGGTGCCGTACACGCGCCCCCACGGGGCTTTCTATCTCTACTTCCGGGTCGACGGCTTCTTCGATGACGACGTCCGGGACGCGACGGCGTGGTGTTCGCGGCTACTGGAGTCGCAGGGCGTGGCACTCGTTCCCGGAGCCGCCTTCGGTGACGACCGTTGGGTACGCATGAGCTTTGCCACGTCCGACGATGTGCTGGAGGACGCCTTCAAGCGCATTGCCACGATGGTCTCGACGGGGGTCGCGAGCTAGAGATATCCGGCATACTCCAAGTCTTGTCATATTCCAATAGTTGGCATATAATATTCCGCAAGTTGGAACATCTGAACACTTGGAGACGCCATGAGCCCAAAACAACTCCGGTCCACGCCCGCGATCTTGCACATGCTGCTTTCGCTCGCAGAGGGGCCCCGGCATGGATATGCAATCCTGTCGGATATCGAGACACGTTCCCGTGGACAAGTGCAGCTTGGTCCGAGCTCTCTCTATTACACGCTCGGTCGACTCACAGACGCGGGGCTCATCGAAGAAAACGACGGTCCGGGCCCCGACGCAGCGACGGACCCACACGAGGACCAGCGTCGATACTTCGCGATCACGGAGGCCGGGCGCACCCGATTGCAGCATGAAGTCGGCGTGCTGACCGATCTGCTGGAACACGCCCGCGCGCTCGGGCTCAGCGAGGGCTGAGACACGTGCATAAGGGCTACCTGCTTTACGAGTGGCTTCATCGACTGTTGACTCGGCTGCATCCGGCCGCGTTCCGGCGGCGCTTCGGGGCCTCGAACTCTCAACTATTCCGAGAGTGGGTCGGAAGTGCCGGGAACGAGGTCGATCGGGAGCGCCGCGGAAAACGAGCCGTCGTCGACGCGCTGGGCAGCCTGGTCCGCAGTTGGGGGCACATCGCAGAACAAAAATGGATCCAATCCTGGGAGGTGGGGCTG
>Ga0066376_10000316_pt1 | contig 43663 bp, 38 predicted proteins | sample Knorr_S15_td_Bot_FD_77009 | JGI IMG/M metagenome (GOLD analysis project Ga0066376, IMG submission 77009) | Marine microbial communities from Southern Atlantic Ocean transect - Knorr_S15_td_Bottom_ad_5009_LV_A | ecosystem: Environmental > Aquatic > Marine > Oceanic | place: Southern Atlantic... | reverse complement strand
TTCAGCGGCAGCTTTTTCAGCTTTGACTTTGTCTCGGGCAGCTTTGCGAGCCTTTTTCTTTTCTAGTGCCTGGCCATGCTTAGCAAGAACCTCCTCATTCTCAGGATGGTCGGCATGAATAAAGGAAAGACCAATGCGCTCTTCCCCGCAATCCACCCGAACAATTCGAACTTCGACTTTCAAATCCGCTATGCAGTGAGCTTCCGGATTTTCTTGCCACTCATTAGGAACCGACGAGAAGTGCATGAAAGCTTCAAGATCATCCTCAAGCTGAATAAAAGCACCAGCTTGGATAGATTTGGTGATGGTACCAGCCAACATATCACCTACGTGGTAGTTGGCAGGAATGTAATCTTCCCAAGGATTTTTGGTGAGTTGCTTTTGACCTAGAGAAATCCGTTGCTTGTCCATGTCTACAGCAAGAACTACACATTGAATTCGGTCCCCTTTCTTGACAACCTCGTTGGGGTGCTGAACCTTGCGAGTCCAATGGAAGTCCGTGTTGTGTAGTAGTCCATCCACACCTTCTTCAATCTCCACAAAGGCACCATAAGAGGCCAAGTTTTTGACAGTGGCTTCAATCACCGTGCCAGGCTGGTACTGATGAGCAATGGCGTCCCAAGGGTTGCCTTCGACTTCACGCACCGACAGAGAAAGTTCTTTCTTCTCCAAGTCCAAGTCTTTCACGTATACGTCAATTTCTTGGCCACGTTCGTATTCAGCTTCAGGATTCAAGTTTTGACGAGTCCAGGATATCTCGGTGACGTGGACTAACCCTTCGACGCCAGGCTCCAGCTCAACGAATAATCCATAAGGAACGATGTTGGCGATTTTGCCTTTGCAGACCTTAGAAACGGGATAGCGTTCAGCAATTTTATCCCATGGATCTTCTGCCATAGCCTTCACCGAAAGGGCCACCCGATTCCGGTCTCGGTCAATCTTCATAACCAAAACTTCCACCTTGTCCCCAATCTTTAGCATTTCCCGAGGGTGCTTAATGCGCCCCCAAGTCATGTCGGTAATGTGAAGCAAGCCGTCCATCCCGCCAAGGTCCACAAAGGCACCAAAATCGGCGATGTTTTTGACTTCGCCAACCCGGATTTGGCCTTCTTGAATTTCGGCCAAAAGCGAAGAGCGTTTCTCCGCTCTTTCCTCTTCCAGAAGCTGACGGCGGGAAACCACAATGTTTTTCCGCTCCAAGTCAATCTTGACAATTTTGCAGCGGATGGTGGAGCCGATGAAATCGGCCGGCTCCGGTGTGCGCCGCAGGTCAATCTGAGAAGCGGGCATGAATACATGTACACCATTGACATCAATGAGCAGTCCGCCCTTAATCTTCTTCTTGACTTCGCCTTCCACAATGTCGTCAGGCTGATAAACATCAACGACTTTCGCCCAAGCCCGCTCTCTATCTGCTTCCCGCTTGGAAACTACCGGGACATTCGTGAAACGATCGTCACCGCGATAGAAAACTTCGAAAGTGGTTCCTACTTCAGGAAGCCCATCTTCAAATTCCTCGTACGGAAGGGGGGCCTCAGCTTTGCCGCCAATGTCAACGAGAACTCGGTTACGAGACTCATCAATGCCAAGCACCGTGGCGACCACAATTTGGTCGCGTTGCACATCTCCGGTGTGGTCGGCAATACAGTCTGAAAGAGATACATCAGGGTCCAGTACCGATGCGAGTTGAGTATCAAGGTCCGCTTCAGAAATGTCGAAGCGACGAATGGTGTTTTTTGATGCCATAAGGAAGGCGGGGTTGAGGGTTTTCGGGGGTCCGATCGGCGAAAACGGAAGAGGCGGGAGGATTCCCTAAGCCGGCAAGGCTTTAACCCATTCCAACAGACACCCGACTGCCTGTTCGATCGTGTAATTTTGGTTGTCCAAAACCCTGGAATCTGGTTGGATTACCGGGGCGGACTTTCCTCGGAGTGCATCTCGATCGTCCCTGTCAACGAGGGATTGAAGAACGGCTGCATGGTCCGAGGCAATGTCAGAGCTTAGGTTTTGTTGGTGCCGCCGAAGTGCCCGAGTTTCCAGGGGAACATCCACGTAAACCTTCAACTGAGCAAGCGGAAAGATGACACTTCCCGCATCCCGTCCGTCAGCGACCACGCCCTTCACTTGAGGGACTTGGAGTTGCTGGCGAATGGTTTCATTGATGGCGATCCTCACTTTGGCCAAATCAGCCAAGTCAGAGACCGCAGCATCAATCTCAGTGGACCTAATTTCGGGACCTAAAACCTTTCCATCGAAGGAAATGAGTCCGTCAGGTTGACATTGAAAAGAGTTCTGAGAGAGCATTCCGAGGGCCTTGGCTTCATCACAAGCTGCAGCACCCGAGTTCAGAACGGCCCAAGTGACGGCGCGGTACCAAGCGCCGGAATCAACATAGTGCCATCCTAGCTCGCGAGCGAGCTGCCTGGCGAGTGTGCTCTTTCCCGAACCGGAGGGGCCATCCAAGGTCACCACAATCCGAGGCTGAACAGGTTTACCGCCTGACATGAACCGCGGATTCTACCCTAAGAGGCGGGGTTGAGCAAATCAGAATCCCAGCTCCTTCGGCCCGACACCCAGCTCCCAAGCCGGCAAAATCTGCAGTTTGCCGTGAAGGCCGATGCAGTGGGTTTCTTCGACATGCAAATGGCCCATCCAAGCCTGCCGGACCCCAAAATTTTGGAGGGCAGACGCCACCGCTGCCTCTTCTAAGGCCATCATGTCCAATGGTTTTCGAGCAATCGCTTGGCGGCTGGCCGAGCGCATTTTCCGGGCTAAGCCCTGGCGAACGAATAACGGTAAGGCCAACAAGACACCCCGCACCAGACGGCACCGAAGGAAACGCCGCAACCGCTGGTAGGATTTGTCCCGGAGGCAATATTCATCTCCATGGGACAATAAAACCTGGTTCTCCCCTTCCCCCCAAACCAACCGGTCGACCACCGTGGCGGAAAAAAGGGCACCATCCTTTTCACGCAAGAGGACGTCTCGATTACCACGAACCAAAAATATTTTTACCCCTTGTTCGGCTAATTTTGCAAAAGCAACAAGAAGCTTGGTCAATGGACCACGACCTACAGTTTCCGGGCCTATCCAGGCATCAAACAAATCCCCCAGCACCACAAAGTTACTTAAGCCGGCAGGTGCCGTTTCAAGCAAGGCAACAAGGGCATCTACCTCCTCAGAGGAATCCCCTAGATGAGAATCGGCAACCACCCAAGTCCGCCCAGAACCAAGGTTGAGGGGTTTGGTCAAGACTCCTCTCCGATGCCCAGGACTTTCATCCTTTGCCAAAGAACTTTGCGCGAAATTCCCAATAATTCGGCGGCTTTCATTTTTTTACCCTGGGTGGAGCGGAGCGCTTTTTTAATCGCATCGGTTTCTGCCAGGCGTAAAGCAGTAGCCATATCCAGGGTACTGGTTTCGCCTTCCACGCCTCCAGGAAAAAAATGCTCCGCGTGAATGACCTTAGAATTGCCCACCAAAGTGATTCCTCGATGGACCGCATTTTCCAATTCACGAACATTACCTGGCCAATCAAAGGCCATCAAGGCATCCAATGCCTTCTTCGCAGGTTTACGGCGCCCTTCAGGGTCATACCTGTGCAGTAAACGGGAAACCAGGAGGGGAACATCTTCAATCCGGTCGCGTAACGGGGGAATCAAAATAGGGAGTACCGCCAAACGGTGAATTAAATCTTCTCGGATGGCACCGGCATCCAAGGCTTGGGGTTGAACCGCAGCCAAAATCCTGCCAGAAAAAGCCCTTTCCTCCGTGGTTCCCAAGGGTGAGTAAGTTCTTTCCTGAAGAAAGCGCAACAAAGTAGCTTGAGCCGATTCACTTAAATCCTGCAGACCATCAAGAAACAGAGTCCCGTTTTTCACCTGGTGCAACAATCCTGGAGAGTCCTCATCGGCATCGGTAAAAGCACCCTTCACGTGGCCGAATAAACTAGATTCCAACAAAGTGTCTGGCACCGCCCCACAGGCAAAGGGGACGAATGGAGTGGGCCGACGGCTGGAGTTATGAATCCATCGAGCAGCTCTTTCTTTGCCGGTACCGCTTTCCCCAATAAGAAGGATGGATCCATCCCCACCCAAAGCCTCAAGCATTTTCTTGCGGACTCCACGAACGATGGTGCTATCCCCGGTAAGGTTTTGGTCATCCTCTTCATTGTTCTCTAAGGTGGCCAAACGAGCTTGCATCTCTCGGAATTCAGAAAACTGGGCAACTTGGGAAAGCAGGGCTTCGGCCGGGAAAGGTTTTTGCAAATAGGCTTTGGCCCCGGCTTGCATCGCATCCACGGCATCGGAAACGGTGGCGTAACCGGTCATGACTAAGACCCATGCCGGCGGATCCAAACGCAAAGCCCGCTCCAGCACCTGCATCCCAGATCCTCCCGGGAGCCTCACATCGGTAAGCACCAGATCCACCGGGTTGGATTCTAGCCAGGCCAGGGCCGCGGGAACCTCCCGTCGGACAAAGACTCGATGGCCTTGGTCACGCAAATGATCGGCCAGGGTGAGGGCTAAAGACTCCTCATCCTCCACCAGCAAGATATCCAAGGAAAGTCCCACAGGATTCCAAGTTACCATCCCCGCCGACTTGAAGTAAAATCCACCATGCGAATGGAACTTCGTCAGAGCCTGAGACTAGAGCAAAAACTGCTTCAGTCACCGCAGATGATTCAGGCAATGCAAATTCTTCAACTCACCACCCCTGAGTTGCTGGACCGCATTCAGGAAGAGCTTGAGGACAACCCTTTTCTCCAATCCGAGGCACCCGAAGAAGGTCCGGCCAAAAGCGAGGAAGATGTTGATTTCGACATTGAAGGCCCACTCTTGGAAACTTTTCGGGGCGAAGGACCCTCCTCCCGGGATGCCCCCGAATCGATCCCCGACGGAATTTTGGCCGTCCCCGCCCCAGACCGCCGCGACACGTTCAGCCTCATGTCGGAATTGCGGGCCCGACAGACCACTGAAAATGAAATGCTGGCCGCCGAGGCAATCCTCGGCCAGTTGGATTCCAAAGGATTTTCGTCCATGTCCATGAAGGAACTTGCAGACGTCCACCATTTACCAACCGAATTGTTCGCCGCAACGTTGAAAATGTTGCGCCAAATTTCTCACCCCGCTTTAGGCGCCGAAAACTTGCAAGCCTGTTTATTGCTGCAGCTCGAAACCCTCCCCGAACCACATCCAATCACTGAGGCTTTGGTTCGAAATCATTACGATGAATTATTGGCTAACCGCTTGCCAAAGATTGCCCGCCAAATGGAGGTCAGCTTGGACGAATTACGGGGCGCTTTAGAGGTCCTTCGAACCCTAGATTCACGGCCAATTGAAGACGAATTCGGTGATATAGCCTCCTCCATCCAACCCGATTTAGTTTTTGAGTTAAAGGATGACGGCTCCATCAAAGTAGAGCTCACCCGCGATGGCATGCCGGAAGTATGGTTGAGTGAATCGGCGAAAATTGCTTTTGACAAAGCAAAAACCGACGAGAGATTGCACGCCTTTCTTCTGAAAAAGCTAGAACGGGCTCGCTGGTTTCTGGATGCCATCAATCATCGCCGAGAATCCCTCAAGCGGATTGCCAAATACTTAGCCCATACTCAATCGGCCTTCCTTGAGCGTGGCCCTACCCACTTGGCACCATTAAAAATGCAGGAAGCCGCCGATGCCATTGGAGTCCATATTTCAACAATTTCTCGGACTATCCGCGGCAAATCGGCGCTGACCCCGCAAGGGATTTTACCCTTAAAATCTTTTTTTTCCGGTGGCCAGAAAACCGACCGAGGTGGAAGTCAATCCCGCGTTTCTATCCAGGAGCGGCTTAAATCGATTGTCGAGGCCGAGGACAAAACGGCTCCCCTTTCAGATGAGGAGATTGTCCGCATCCTCCATGAGCGGGATGGGATTCGGGTGGCCCGACGAACCATCGCCAAGTATCGAATTGGACTCGATATTCCATCTTCCACCCACCGACGTCTTTACTGATTAGGTTTCCCTTAAGGGACGGGTAAAATCATCCTTATGGCCAACATCAAAGCCACCAATATTCGCAAAGGTCAGGTCCTGGTTTTCGACGGGGAACTCTTTGTGGTTACCGATTACGAGCATCGTAAACCGGGTAAAGGCCCCGCATTCAACCAAGTGGTATGCAAACATTACCGCACTGGAACTCAGAAAAGAATGAAGTTGAGCTCTGACGACGTGGTCAATCAAGCCTATCTGGAATCTAAAGATTGCACCTACTCTTTCCCGGAGGGTGATCGTTTTGTTTTCATGGATTCGAATTCCTATGAACAGTATTATTTAGATGCCGGATTGGTGGGTGACCAGATGAAGTTTGTCAAAGACAACCAGAGCGTGGTGATTACCTTCTTTGAAGGCAACCCCATCACCCTCATTCTTCCTAACGCGGTAATCCTTGAAGTTGCCGAAGCCGAAATCTCTGCCAAGGGAGATACCGTAACCAATGACAAAAAGGGTGCCGTTTGCCAAACCGGGCTGGAGGTCAGGGTTCCGGCGTACATCGTTGCCGGCGAAATCATTAAAGTGAATACCGAAACTGGCGAGTTTCTTGGCCGAGCAAAAAAAGACGAAGCTTAGCCCCTCTTCTTTTTAGCTCTTATTCGCCGGGGGGCGTTAATTCGAGCAGCAACTTTACGTGCTTTGGCAAGTTCGCGGCTCCATTCGGGCCGAATTTGGGACCCTTCTTCCAAAGCCCTTTGTATAACGGTGGCAGCTTCAACCGGGTCATCCGTTAAATAGAACAAATCCAAATCTTCCTTAGAGATGGTGCCCTCGGCAACCATGGATTTTTTAATCCATCGCACTAAACCTCCCCAATAGTCTTTTCCCATGAGAACAATCGGGAAGTTTTTCATTTTTCGCGTTTGAATCAGAGTCAAGGCTTCAAAAAATTCATCCATGGTGCCAAACCCGCCTGGCAAGACCACATAACCCAAAGCGTATTTGGCAAACATAACTTTGCGGACAAAAAAGTAATTAAAGAACAACTCTAAATCCTGGTAAGAATTGGGGTTTTGCTCCATAGGTAGATTAATATTTAATCCGACGGACACTCCACCTGCTTTTTGAGCCCCTTCATTCGCGGCGCACATCGCTCCGGGGCCGCCCCCAGTAATCACGGAATAGCCCCGCTTTGCCAATTCGGCGGCAGTCTCCTTACCCATCCCATACCAAGGGTTACGCTTGGAAGTTCGAGCAGAACCAAAAATTGAAATAGCGGGACCGATTTCACGCATGGCATCGAAACCCTCCACGAATTCACCCATGATTTTCAATACCATCCAGGGGTCTGAAATCTGAGCTTGAAGCTCCTCAACGGATAACCGTTGTTTCATTGTTTTCGCCATACGGGACTTTAACAGGTGGCCTGCTATTCCCTTGGTTAAAATATCCGGGTGGAGCCCCGGCCAGCTATTTTCCTAGACCGAGACGGAACCCTCATCGAGGAGGTTCCGTATCTGGCCAATCCGGCCAATCTCCAAGTCTTGCCCGGAGTCCCCGAAGCCTTGAAAACTTTACAGATGGAAGGTTTCCTACTCTTGGTGGTGTCCAACCAGTCGGGAGTTGCCCGAGGGCTAGTTGATGAGGGAAGACTCCTCCAAATCCAGCTGAGAATGGACCAAATCCTCGCCGTTCACGGGGTGCACATTGACGCCTACTATCACTGTCCCCATCACGCAGTGGTTGGAATCCCCCCCCAAAGACGGCGCTGTGGATGTCGGAAACCACACCCTGGGTTGTTGGCTCGTGCCGAACAAGATTTCGCCATTGATTGGGCCAAAAGTGCGGGGGTCGGTGATGACCTGAGAGACTTGCAAGCGTTCGCCGCCAAGAATCTCGCTGCCGTTTTGGTGGGTACCGGAAAAGGGAAAAGCACTCGCCAAAAATTAGCCGAAGCCGGCATGGAACCAGCCCTGTTTGTCGGCCACTTAGCCGAAGCGGCCCCCTGGCTCTGCCGTCGCCTAAAAGCACTGGTCAAAAGGGAACAAACCCAAAAAGACTGATATCATCGCTCCCTTAAGGAGTTTTGTTCTCAGCTCAGTCCCCCCAAGTCATTGCAGTCCTCGGCCCGACCGTGGACAAAGATGTATTACATGCCCTCAAGGGGGTGTTTCCAGATGCTCTTTTTGAAGACTGCACCCTGAGAGATTTTAGCCCTCGAGTGGAAAACACCGGTGCCGTTCTGTTTGGAGAACGGATGGTACCGGCAGAAATTTTATCGTTCAATCATCAGTTGGGACCAAGGTCATTACCGGTCCTTTTTGTCCAAGGCAAAGGCACTCTGGTTGGGGTGGAGCCCTTATTCCAGCATCATCAGTTACGCATTCTTCCTGAGCACTGGACCTCCGCCCTGCTGAGGCAAATCGTGAGCTCCACCAGCCAACCAACCGCCCCGGCCCAACTTCACTTTCTGGATGGCCTGGTAGAAGGATTACGGGACCCCTTGGCCAGCATCAGCGGATACCTACAACTGCTTCGGGCCCAAGAGTCTGACGAAAATTACCTAGCTCCTGCTTTGGCGGCTACCCGCCAGTTAGATGGAATTTTAGAAGTCATTCATTTAATTTCCCCCCATCGGAATCCTCATCTGACTCATTTGCCGTTGGAGGCCATCCTCACCGACGCTTGCCGAGAGGCTCGACAACTGGGATTAGATGCTGCCCCGCCATCGGCTCCGGTTGCGGAAATTCAAGCCGACGGGCGTTTAATCCAAGCGGCTCTCACGGTTTCACTCCAATATCTCATTAAGTTCGGGACCGAAGGCAAGCCACGACTTCAGGTCCAAGAGGATTCTCACCACTTAGCCATTTTTTGGGCTTTGGCAGAGCAGGAAGCCAAAATTGGGGAGGTCGCTCCACCTTATTTTCATGAACACCTCATTCAAAGTTTAGCCGAAAAATTGGGCGGAAAAGCACACTTCAAACACTGTGGCAATTCAATTCCAAGCCAAGCTGGGGTGCGACTTCCAACCGCTAAAATTTAGGGGAGTAGTTCCATTCCCATAAGGTTGCCGTAAAGCAACAAATGGTAAAACAGCAACCCTTGGTAAAAGAACAACGATATCAAGACACCTAACCTTGCGTTGGGGAAATTCTTCAACACGCAAAAGAGCAATATCCCAAAGCCAATCACTAAGGCTTTGACCAAAAAAAAAGTTTCCAATCCAGCAAGCAGTAATCCAGACGCAACCGGATTGGCTTCGACGCCTCCTCGCTGCAAATAAATCACCGTAAAGTGCCCATCCAAAAGATTCAAAAACAAAAAGGAACTCAAAAGGACCCATCCGCGGAAAGAATAAATGTCCACATAGGATTTCCCCCTTGGGCTCCCGTTCTCTGGACCTCGGCGTTTTCCACCAAACCAGGAATAGCGAGAAAGAAAAGGGGTGGGTTGCCCACGCCGGTCCGGCTGGCGATTCCCCTCGGCGTCTTCAAACCAACCTTTAGGCATTTAGTGGGTAGACCTCACTCGGATTACCGCAAACACGGTTAACACGCAAATAACGGCATCGAGGAAAAAGGATTGGTTCTCGATGTAATACAAATCGTAATCCACATTTTCGTGGATTGGCGCATTCCTCGCTGCAGAGACTTGCCAAAGCCCAGTGATTCCTGGTTTCGCGTCCAGCCTTAGACGGTTCACCGCCGAGTAAGCATCAACGATGAAAGGCATTTCCGGTCTAGGACCAACGAGGGACATATCACCTAACAAAACATTCCAAAGTTGGGGAAGTTCATCCAGGCTGGATGACCGCAAAAATTTGCCCACCCTAGTTACTCGGGGATCATCTTTGGAAACTGGTGATTCTTGATCGTCGCATTGATCTTGAAACATGGTCCGAAATTTCACCATCCGGAAGGGCTTGCCGTGAAACCCAATGCGGGTTTGAGCAAAAAGGACCGGGCCAGCGGATTCTCGTTTCACCCACACCGACAAAATCAGGAGGAGAGGAGAGAACAGCAATAACAACAAAGCCGAAACGATGATATCGAACACTCGTTTCAAAAAGTGATAAATAGGTTTGGCAGGGCTGTTCACGGGAGTAATTAAAGGCACCGAATCCAAATTGTCAATGAAAAAGCGACGAGTGAAAAAATGAAACAAGCGTGGAACCACTTGGTACTCCATTTTCTCCTTTTCTAATAAGGAGCATAAGTCCAGCAATTTATCTTCCGGCATCTCCGGGTCGGCGATAAACACCCGGTGAATATTCCAATGCTTTTGGATGAGAAGCAAATCATCCTTTCCACCCACCACGGGGAATCCATGGAAATTCCGCCCATTCCACGCAGGGTCGTCGGACATAAATCCAACAAAGCGGTAACCCAAGGTCGGGAACAAGCGTAATTTTCGTTCTAGTCCAATAGCCATTGGGCCGGTTCCATAAACCGCAACGTTATGGCTTCCGAAACCCTTTCGGTGAAGCCAGCCAAGAAAAGAAAAGGACACCGCTCGTTCGATGACAATCACCATAAAAATAAGCAGAAAAATAATCAGAAACATGACCCTGGAATACCTTTCCACTTCATCCAATTCTAACAGTTGGTGTATAGGTTCCATCAGCCGATAAACAATATGGGTCGGGACCCATGGCTTCTCCTCCACCGCGACTTCCCTAAGAATGAAAATCGCTGTCGAAGACCCCAAAAACGAAAGCACTACCGCTCTGAAAATACCCCGGTATTCCTCTACATTGAGAATGGACTTTCGCCACCGATATAAACCGCCAACCCAAAAGGACCCAAGGGTCAATCCGGTGATGACCACGAACAATCGGCTATAGAGACCTAGGGATTGGTCAATATCGAAATACCGGACATACAAGTGGTGACCCACAAAACACGAAGCCAAGATGACAAGACCATCTAGCCAAACTTGTGCCACAATGTAGCAGGAATCAAAATTGCGCCGGAGCCAGTTCACATCGAAAGGGGCCTATAGCTGGAGGAAGGCCAAGAGGACCACAGACTCAAGCTTACCCTCAAACCCACTTGATGTATCCAGCTTATTGTCGGAGTTTGCCACCCAAATCCTTGGCTACCTGGTTAACTTTAGTCAAGAACTGCTGTTCTTCTTTTTCCGACAAGGTCCGGTCCTTGGCCTGTAACAGGGCGTGAAAGGCAAAACTCTTCATGCCCGCCTCGAGCGGTGGACCTTCAAAAACGTCAAATAGCTGAAGTTTTGCCAACCATTTGCCTGCTGAGGAACGAATCGCTGATTCGGTGTCCTGAAAAGAAACTGCCGACGGGATGGCTAGAGCGATATCCACTTTGGTCGGCGGATATTTGGAGGGTGCTTTAAAATGAGTACCTTCACTTTGGAAATCCAGGCAAGCACCCAGGTCAATTGAAAAGCCTAGCAATTGGGTTTCACTAGCACCTAACTCCGCTCGGATTTGGGGGTGAACAACAAAGAGTCGTCCTAATTCAACACCCGAAGAATGCACCGCCACCAAGAGGCGAGTCGGGTTTTCATAAGCCAAAGCACCTTGGTCGGGGACGGAAAATTTGAATTTAACTTTGGCAACTTGACCGATGGCTTCGGCAATCATTGAACGGATTTTGCCGAACAAGCTTGCCGGCCCCTGAAGTACATTATTTGTCTCATCCCAAAGGATGCCACCACAGAGACGTTTTTCTAAGGGCAAGGAACCCTGATTGGGGAAATACCCCTTACCGATTTCGAAGAGAAAGCCCGCTTCTTGGTCGCGCAAATTTCCGCACGCCTGTTCCAGAAGTGACGGCAGGAGGTCTAGCCTTAAATATCTCCAGCTATCCTGGACAGGATTAAGGATAGGTACATAGTCCGACTCAGGATTACCCAACCGAGAAACCCAAGCCTCAGACAAAAAGGAATAGCCTTGAGTCTGACTTCCTCCATAAGAACCACAAAAGCGGTCAGCAAGGGCTCTCTCCAAAACTCGAGATGGTTGAAGTGGAGCTGCAACCATGGGGACTTCAATGGCTCGGGCTCGGATGCGGTGATAGCCATGGAGCCGGCCGATTTCCTCTTCTAAATCGGCTGGAATTTGAATGTCCTTGGTGGCACGCCAAGTAGGGACCTGAATCCGAATGGTTAGGTCATGGACGGAGCAGGAAAAACCCAACCGGCTCAAAGAGGCAGCCATTTCTTCACCGTTCAGTTCCAATCCTAACTTTTGGTTCACACGAGCCACGTCCAAATCCATTTCTAAAATAGGTTGGGGTTCGGCCTGGACCACTCGTGGAGCCGAACTCACTTCGGCGTCCGGACGTTCTTCCAGAAGAAGGTGTGCAAAGCGCGCTTGAGCCTGCAGCGCAAGGGCAGGGTCCAGAGACTTTTCAAAGCGGCTGGAAGACTCAGTACGTAGCGCCAGGCGCTGGGCAGTCCGCCGAACCCGAATAGGATGAAAACACGCAGATTCCAAAACCACTTCCCGAGTCTCTGCTTGAATTTGAGAATCCTCCCCACCCATAATCCCAGCAAGAGCAATTGTTTTTCCTCCCGAAGAAATCACGATGTCGCCAGATTCCAAATTTTGCACTTCTCCATCCAAAGTTGTGAATGGAAATTCAGAGTCCAACCGGATTACGGCAATCTCATTGGCAGAAAGATTGCCTTTATCAAAAGCGTGAGTGGGTTGACCAATTTCCAATTGCACATAATTAGTCAGGTCCACCAGGTCATGAACAGGGCGCTGACCCACCGCAAGCAGACGCCGACGAATTCGCCATGAAGCCTGTTTAGGCCCACCGGTAAGCAAATAAGAGGCCGCCGAATAAACCGGACAGTCGTGGGCATCCTGAACCTTAATTTCACCATCCCACTGATTTGCAGGCCAATCACTAAATAAAGCCAGTGGTTTTAATTCCTGACCCAAAATGGCGGCCAATTCCCGGGCAAAACCATAGTGGCCCCATAAATCAGGCCGATGGGTAATCGCCTTGTTGTCCAATTCCAGCACAGTGTCCTGGATGCCATAAGTTTCAACAAAAGAAGCGCCGACTTCGGCAGTCTCCTCGAGTTCCAAAATTCCGTCATGAGAGTCGCCCAGCTCCAATTCTTTTTCGGAACAAATCATGCCAAAAGATTCCACCCCACGAAGCTTGGCTTTTTTTATTTCTAAGCCACCTGGCAAGTGAGCACCCACCGGTGCAAAAGCAACTTTAAGTCCCGCTCTTACATTGGCGGCGCCACAGATAACTTGGGCAAGTTCATCGGCCCCGTAATTGACTTTGGTTAAAGAAAGCTTGTCGGCATCAGGATGCTTTCCGCATTCCACGACTTCCCCAATGAGCACATCCGAAATATGGTTGCCAAATTCTTCCACTCCTTCCACTTCGGCGGTATGCAAAGTGAGGAGTTCGGCGATTTCATGGGGAGTATGGGCGGATAAATCCACATACTCAGCAATCCAATTGAGGGAAATTTTCATTTACGGAATTGGCTTAAAAAAGAAATCGAACCGCCCATCATCCAACGAATGTCTTCGATGCCATAACGCAACATGGCAATCCGAGAAAGCCCGAGACCAAAGGCAAATCCGCTGTGAACATCTGGGTCAACTCCGCTCAACTCTAAAACCTTAGGGTGAACCATGCCGCAACCAATAAGTTCAATCCAGCGGGTTCCCTTGCAAACCTTACAACCCGTTTCGCAAAAGGAACAACGCGCATCCAACTCAAACCCAGGTTCCACAAAGGGAAAGTAGCCGGGCCGTAACCGAGTTTCTAAAGCCTTTCCAAAAACTCCCTCAATGAGAGTGTTCATGACATGCAAAAGATGAGGTACCGCAATCCCCTTATCCACCATCAATCCTTCCATCTGGTGAAAAGTATGTTCGTGAGTAGCGTCCAGAGATTCTTGCCGAAAAACACGACCCGGTGCAATGACCCTGAGCGGGGCACCCATTTCTTGCAAAGTCCGGATTTGCACGGGTGAGGTATGGGTGCGCATACAAAGGCCGACGGAATCCTGGCTAGCTCTTTGCACCCAGATGGTGTCATGGGCCTCGCGGGCAGGATGGTCAGCTTGGATATTGAGCCTGTCAAAATTGTTGGCCTCAAGTTCCACCTCAGGGCCATCGGCGACTTGAAACCCCATGGTGAGGAATAGGTCCTCCAGTTCCCGGGTAATCAAGTCCACCGGATGCATTCCACCTGGAGACGGACCCGGGCCAGGCAGAGTGGGATCAAAAGACCCAGGCGCCAATTCTGCTTCGAATGCGGCCAACTTGAGGGCACCGGCTCTCTCAGCAAAAGCTGCGGTGATGTCGTTCTTGACTTGATTGGCCAATTGGCCGGCGGCAGGCCTTTCTTCTGGGCTCAAGGCACCCAACCCTTTCAGGATTTGGGTGAGCCGCCCTTTCTTACCCAAAAAGGAGACCTCCACCTCTTGCAAGGTGGAGGCACATGCCGCATCTTGGGCCGCGGCGAGGGCCTCGCGACGGAGCTCCTCCAGGCGGTCTTTCATGCCGGCTTAAGCTGCGAGGGCGCTTTTGGCTTTATCGACCACTGCAGTAAAGGCAGTAGGGTCATGAAACGCCAATTCGGAAAGAGATTTCCGGTCCAACTCAATGCCCGCCTTGTTCAGGCCATTCATGAATTTGGAGTAGCTCAATCCGTTAGAACGGGTGGCAGCGTTAATCCGCTGAATCCAAAGACGCCGAAAAACCCGCTTTTTGTTACGCCGGTCACGGTAAGCAAAATTACCTGCCCGCAAAAGGCTTTCTTTGACGGTCCGCAGTAAACGGTGACGAGCACCCCAATAGCCGCGAGCACGACGCATCATGCGGCGTCGACGAGCGAGGCGAGGGACTACGTTGCGTGCGCGAGTCATTGCAATATCACCTTCAAACCCGCATCAATTGGCGGAAGGTACGAGCCATTTTCCCTGCGACGAGGGCGCTTTGGCGGAGTTTACGCCGCCGCTTAGGCGATTTAGCGCAACGGAAGTGACCGACCATTTGATGTCGACGTTTGACCTTGCCGGTCTTCGTCAGCTTCATACGGCGGGAAATTGATTTTTTTGTTTTTAGCTTGGGCACGGCTATTCCACGTGGCTTGGTTCCAAGGGAGCCGCATATTTTAGCGAAATTACGGCGAAGGTCAACTTATGCTTCCTTTTCCGGATTCGTTTCCGGTTTAGCCTCCGGGGCTTGGGAAACTTCCGGTTTGGCCTCCATGGTTTGGGCAACCTCAGCGGAAATCAACGGCTCCCCTGGTTCAGGCACCGACTCAGCCCGGACATCCCCCTCCGTCCCTGGCTTGCCGGTAGTAGCCTTGACAGGCGCCTTGGTCTTCCGCGACAGCAGCAAATTCATACGCCGGCCCTCCATACGGGGTAGCCGCTCTACTTTGGCAATGTCGGCCAGTAATTCCACCACCCGGTCAAGGACGTCCCGGCCAAGGTTTTTGTAGGCCATTTCCCGGCCACGGAATAAACAAGTCACTTGGACTTTGTTGCCAGCATCCAAGAATTCTCGGGCCTTACGCACCTTAATATCTACGTCATTGGTGTCAATCTTGGGGCGAACCCGGATTTCCTTGACCACCGATGCGGTGGATTTGGGTTTGCCGCGCGCTTTTTTCTTTTGCTCATATTTGAACTTGCCGTAATCCAAAATCCGGCAAACCGGCGGGTGAGCATGAGGAGCGACTTCCACCAAGTCCAAGCCAGCGGCTTCGGCTTGTTTCAAAGCCTTGGCAGTAGGCATAGCTCCGATTTGGTTGCCAGCGGCATCAATGAGAAAAATTTCACGAATTCGAATCCGGCGGTTAACGCGGTATTTCTCTCGTTCGGGGGGGCCAAAGCGGCGGGATCTGCGTGGTGGGATGATTTACTCCTGGGTTTGGTTTTCTTTGACCAAGACCGCTAAGCCTAAGTCTTCAAGTTGGGATTTTTCTGCTACCGACGGGGCGTCGGTAAGCGGACAGCCAGCGGTGGCTGTCTTCGGAAACGCAATGACGTCCCGAATACTTTGGGTGTTAAACAACAGCGAATATAACCGGTCCAGCCCGATAGCAAAGCCGCCATGCGGAGGTGCCCCATAACGGAACGCCTCAAGTAAAAAACGGAATCGCTCTTGGACCACTTCAGGAGTAAGACCGAGCGCGGTGAAAATGGTTTCCTGTAATTCCTTGTCGTGGATACGAATCGAGCCACTGCCAAGTTCCACGCCATTTAATACCAGGTCATAAGCACGGGAACGAACTCCGATTTGCTTGCCTGCTTTTAAATCTTCAATGTCCTCAGAGACGGGAGCTGTGAATGGGTGGTGGGCGGGAAAGACCTTACCTTCATCGTCTTCCTCAAAAAGCGGGAATTCGGTAATCCAAACCATGCGGTCTGCCTTGGTCAAGATTTCCATGACATTGCCGACGTGGCGGCGTACCGCATCTAAGGCAGAAAAAGCACGCCGCGGACGGTCGGCAATGGTAACTAATAAATCACCCGGCTCACCGCCAAGAGCGGCAATGAAATTGCTCCCGTTTTCCCCCTCCAAAAAGCGGGCGAGTGGCCCGGTGGGCCCATCCTCGGTAATTTTGCACCAGGCAGCACCTCCAGCCCCCGCATCCTTGGCGGCTTGTTCCACCGCACCGAGCTGCTTGCGAGAAAGACTGGCCCCGCCCGGCACCCGAATGCCTCTGACCAAGCCACCAGACTCCAGGACTTGATCGAAAACCACAAAGTCAAGCGAACCTGCAAGCTCTTGCAAATCAGTTACCTCCAGCGGATTCCTCAAATCAGGTTTATCGGTGGCGAATCGGCGCATGGATTCCGCCCAAGACATCCTTTCAAAAGGGGCTTCCAAAGCCGGCATGGAAAGGGTGCTGTACAAATCCACCATCAAGCCTTCCACCACTAGAAGGACATCGTCCTCATCCACAAAAGACATTTCCAAATCCAACTGGGTGAATTCGGGTTGGCGGTCGGCCCGCAAGTCTTCATCCCTCAAACAACGGGCAATTTGATAATAACGGTCCACCCCACCCACCATCAGCAACTGCTTGAACAATTGTGGCGATTGAGGAAGGGCATACCAACTGCCGGGCCGAATCCTGCTTGGCACCAAATAATCTCGTGCCCCTTCCGGGGTGGACCGGGTCAAAAGTGGGGTTTCCACTTCCATGAACCCAAGCTGGCTCATGGTGTTGCGCAACGCCAGGTTGGCTTGTGACCGCAATTCAAAATTCCGCAATACCGAAGGCCGACGTAAATCCAAATAACGATGCTTCAAACGCAAATCTTCGGGCACATCCAGCTCATCTTGAATTTCAAATGGCAGCCGCGCCGATGGGTTAAGAACCTCTAATGACTCCACCAAGATTTCCACATCTCCAGTAGGACGGTCGGGATTGCGGTTTTCGCCCCGCAAACGAACCACCCCTTTCACCTGAATGACGTACTCAGGGTGCAAGGCCAATAAAGCCGCGCGCGCTGCTTCGGTTGCTTCCTCGTCGCCGACCAATTGAATCAGGCCATAGCGGTCCCGCAGATCCACAAAGGAAACGCCACCGTGATCACGCCGATTGTTCACCCATCCACATAGCGTGACCTCTTTTCCGGCGTCCTCAGCCCGAAGGTCTCCACACCGATGGCTCCGCCAGGAGGCGGAGGTCATCATGAACGGGAGAGTTTTTCACGCATAAGAGCTCTGCGCAAGGATGCTTGCACACGGACCAAATCATACTCGGGCCGAGGGTTTTGGAGGCGATCTTGTGCCCGTTTTGCAGATTCTCTGGCCCTTTCCAGGTTAACTTCAGCGGGGGTTTCCGCCGACCGAGTCAAAACAGTCACTACGTTGTCCTTAATTTGGGCAAAGCCATCGTGGATAATTCTTTCAATTTTGGACCCATCCGCCACTTTGCCAGTCAACAAACCACTTTCGGTCAAGGAAGTCATAGCTGCATGGCGAGGAAGAATGCCAAAACTGCCGTCCCCGCCGGGGAACTGCACCGAAGCCACCTCAGCTTCCAAAATGGAGCCGGCCGGAGAAACGATGCGAAGAGTGAGGCTACCCATAGGAATTAGAGCGTTTTAGCTTTTTCTACCGCTTCCTCAATGCTGCCTACCATGTAGAACGCCTGTTCCGGCAAATCATCATGATCCCCAGCGAGGATTTCTTTAAAGGACCGCACCGTATCTTCCTTGGAAACGAAGCGACCGGGCAAGCCGGTAAAGGCTTCTGCAACAAAGCAAGGTTGCGACAAGAAACGCTGCAACCGACGTGCGCGGTGTACGGTTTGCTTGTCCTCATCCGAAAGCTCTTCCATTCCCAAAATGGCAATGATGTCTTTTAAGTCAGCGTAACGTTGTAAAATTCTTTGCACTTGCGTTGCCACCGCGTAATGTTCTTCGCCAACCACCTGGGGGTCCAACATGCGAGATGTGGATTTAAGCGGGTGTACCGCCGGGTAAATTCCGAGTTCGGTAATCGCCCGGTCCAACAAAATTGTGGAGTCAAGGTGTGCAAAGGATGCCACCGGCGCAGGGTCAGTAAAGTCATCAGCAGGCACGTAAACCGCTTGCATGGAAGTTACCGAGCCATCTTTAGTGGAAGTAATCCGTTCTTGCAATGCGCCCATCTCAGAACCCAAGGTTGGCTGGTATCCCACTGCCGACGGAATCCGGCCCAACAAAGCGGAAACTTCAGATCCAGCTTGCACAAAACGGAAGATGTTGTCGACGAAAAGTAGCACGTCTTTTTTCTCCTCATCACGGAAGTATTCCGCCATGGTGAGACCAGAAAGGGCCACCCGCAAGCGTGCCCCAGGAGGCTCGTTCATTTGGCCAAACACCAAAACCGCGTTGTCAATCACCGCCGCTTTCCCTCCATCGGGAGTGGTGTATTCGGATTCGGTCATTTCAATCCACAAGTCAGTTCCTTCGCGGGTTCGTTCCCCCACTCCACAGAACACCGAGAAACCACCTTTTTCCACCGCAGTGATGCGAATCAATTCCTGAATCAGGACCGTTTTGCCTACTCCAGCACCACCGAAGAGGCCAATCTTTCCGCCCATGGCGAAAGGACAAAGTAAGTCAACCACTTTGATGCCGGTTTCAAAAACTTCCGATACCGCTTCCTGGTTTTCAAAAGATGGTGCCGGGCGGTGAATGGGCCAGTATTGATCAGCCTTCACTTCCCCCTTCGTCTTGACGTCCAAAGGCTCGCCAAGGAGGTTGAAGATTCGGCCAGTGGTGGCTGCTCCTACCGGCACCATAATGGGCGCACCGGTTGCCTCAGCGGCAATGCCGCGTCGGAGACCGTCGGTGGAAGACATGGCAACGCAACGCACGAGTTCATCACCAAGGTGTTGGGCAACCTCAAGAATAAGGTCGTCCTCACCTTCGCGGCGGACACGTACGGCGTCATTGATGGAAGGGAGTTCTCCCTCGAAGGCAACGTCGACCACGGGGCCGAAAATCTGCTTAATGGAACCTTGGGCGCTCATGTTTAGGCGTTAGGGTCAAAGGGCTTCCGCGCCGGACACGATTTCGGAGATTTCCGATGTAATCTTGGCCTGACGGGCACGGTTGTAGAGACGGGTGATGTCCTTCTTCATATCCCCAGCGGCATCGGTTGCATTTTTCATTGCAAAACGCCGCGAAGCATATTCGGAAGTGACGGACTCGAGTAAGGCATGGAACACCATAGTCTCGAGGTAACGGGGGACTAAGCGGCCGAGAAGTTCGGGGCCGCCTGGTTCCAAGATGGCATCCGAAGATGCCTCTCCCTGCGCCGGAGCGATAGGGAGGAATGGGGCCACGGTAGGCAGGTAGCGAACCATGGACTTGAATTTAGTGGTCACCAAAGTGACTCCAGAAAGGGCGCCTTGGCGGAATTCGGAAACCAAGTGGTTGCTGATTTCGGCCACAGCCGAGAATTCAACCTTTTCCAAATTAAAGTCCTCAAAGTAGGCGGCAACTTTGTGCCCCCGACGTTCAGCGTAAGCCATCGCCTTTTTGCCAACCACGTAAAGCGTGACTGCTCCCGTAGTATCAGCAATGAGTTGGTCCAGAGCCGCGCCGACGTTGGAGTTATATGCACCACACAAACCTTTATCAGAACCCACGAACAGCACCCCTAGAGGAGCATCGGCGGGACCTTTTTCAAACAATGGAGCAGCGTCACCAGCGGCATCCGGGTCCAAGGCGACTGCTCCAGAAAGCCCCTTGACCAAAGCGTCAATTTCTTCGGTGTAGGGCTGAGCAGCCACGGTGCTTACTTGGAAGCGGCGCAACTTGGTGGTTGCCACCATTTCCATGGCCCGGGTTATCTTTTGGATATTCCCGACGCTGGTGATGCGGTGCCGTAGGTCCCGAATGTTTGCCAATTGTTTGTTTCCTTAACCAGTAAATTGAGCAGAGAATGTTTCACAAGCAGCCTTCACTACGGCCTCTTGCTCATCGGTCCATTTGGTTTTCCAACCGTCCAACTCAGTCATGGTGTCAGCATGGTTGGTATTCATGTGTTCCAGAAGGCCTTCACAGAACGGGGCGACCTGCTCTGGAGTCAATTCATCCAAAGCACCGGAGTTGCCGGCAAAGATGGAAATAATTTGCTCAGAGTTTTTCATCGGCATATACTGGCCTTGCTTTAAAACTTCCACCAAGCGCGCACCGCGCTTCAAAGTTTGTTGCGTGGCTTCGTCCAAGTCAGAGCCGAATTGAGCAAAAGCTTCCAGCTCACGAAACTGCGCTAAGTTGATGCGTAGGCCACCGGCAACTTTCTTCATGGCGGGAGTTTGGGCGGCACCGCCTACACGAGAAACCGAAATACCCACATTCACGGCTGGGCGAATGCCAGCATAGAACAAATCAGATTCGAGGAATATCTGGCCATCCGTAATGGAGATGACGTTGGTTGGAATGTAAGCCGAAACGTCACCTTCTTGGGTTTCAACCACCGGCAGGGCGGTGATCGAACCCCCGCCCTTAGTGAATTTATCGGGGTTCAGCTCATGGGCATTTGCCGCCACTTTGGCGGATCGTTCTAACAACTTGCTATGCAAGTTAAAGACATCTCCTGGGTAAGCCTCACGGCCCGGAGGGCGGCGCAACAGCAACATGACCTGACGGTAGGCATAAGCCTGTTTGGTCAAGTCATCGTAAGCAATCAAAACGTGACGGCCTTCATCTCTAAAGCGCTCCGCCATGGCAGTAGCAGAGTACGGAGACAAAAACTGCATGGAGGCTTCTTCCGAAGCCGAAGCATTCACAATGATGGTGTAAGGCAAAGCACCAGACTCCTCCAAACGCCGGGTGACGTCCACCACCGTAGATTGCTTTTGACCGATTGCGTTATAAACGCAAAGTACCTGGTCCGGGTGATTAGGGTCTCCGCCGCCGGTATTTTTCTGATTGATAATGGCGTCAATAATCAACGCGGTTTTGCCCGTTTGACGGTCGCCAATGATGAGTTCACGTTGACCACGACCGACCGGAATCATAGCGTCGATGGACTTTATTCCGGTCATCATGGGTTCAGAAACCGGTTCACGTTCCACTACAGAGGGTGCGCTCTGTTCGATTGGGCGCAAATCAGCATCCGTAGTGTCTACCGGTCCTTTCCCATCGACAGGGTTTCCGAGGGCGTCAACGACCCGACCCAGCAAGGATTCGCCAGTAGGCACCGAAATAACCCGGCCGGTGCTTTTCACCAAGTCGCCTTCTTTTACCGAGGCGGCATCACCCAAAAGTACACAGCCGACGTTGTCTTCCTCTAGGTTTAGGGCCATGCCCATTACACCGTTGGGAAATTCAACCAGTTCAGACATCATGCAGTCATCAAGACCGTAAACGCGGGCCACACCATCCCCTACTTGGAGGACTTGGCCAACCTTTTCAGCGGAAGACGATGCATCAAAACCTTCAATCTCCTTACGGATAACTGAGGTGACTTCGGAGGGATTTAATTCCATGAGAATTTTTTTTGGTAATTTACCGGGAGAATCAGGCCAAGGTTGCGGCGGACAGTCTGGAGCGATATTGCTCAAGCCGACCTTGGGCGGACCCGTCGTAACGAGTTCCGGCAAGAGTGACGCAAACGCCACCCAAAAGAGCAGGGTTGACGATTGCCGTCAATGACACCTGCTTGCCGGTGGATTTGGAAAATCCGGCTTCTAAGGCGGCATGTTCCTCTTCCGAGATAGGGTGAGATGTCTCTAAAGTACCGCGCAAGCGGCCTTCGAAGTCATCTTGGTACTGGCCAAAGGCCACGGGGATTTCAGGAAGTAAAGCGAGGCGCTTTTTGCGTTTCAACACTTCCAACAAACCTTTCACTAAAGGATGAAGGGACTCAAGCCCTTGCTCAACCAAGCCCAATTTTGCGGTTCCACCTAAGCGGGGGTCAACCAAGGCTTTGGCTATTTCGGGCTGGCCACAAATGCGCTCCAAAGTTTGCATCCATTGGGCAACTTCGGCAACCTCACCCCTTTCCTGTGTAGACAGGAATAGAGCTTTGGCGTAACGCCGAGTTGCCGGACTTAACAAACTTTGATTCATAGATTCTTAATTCAAATCATTTTGGAATTGAGAAACTAGTTGAGAGCGGTCCTCCGCGGTCAATTGGCGGGAAAGCACCTTTTCGGCAACCTCCATGCCCAGCTCAACGGATTCTTTGCGTAAAGTTTCCCGCGCCGACACCAAGGCTTGATTGATTTCATCCTTGGCACGAGCACGTTCTTTTTCAGCTTCAGCCTTAGCCGAAGCTAGCAATTCTTTTTCGCGTTTTTCGGCACGAGCCTTGGCTTCCGAAACTTGCCTTGCGGCCTCGCGGCGAGCTTCCTCCAAATCCGCTTGAACGGATTCTTGGAGCTTGGCAGTTTCTTCACGCGCCGCTTCAGCGGCTTTGGCGGCTTCCTGGGCTTGGTCTTCTCTTTCCCCTAGGGCTTTGACGATAGGGCCAAAAACCATCTTCCACATGAATGGAAGAGACAAAGCGAAAATAACCAGAGTCCAAATCGCGGAGGATTTGCCGACGTCGAACATGGTGCTTAAGCCACCCTCACCGCCTTCGGACAGGAAAAGGAATAGGTTCATGCGTGGCTCCCGCAAGGTCCACTTAGACAAAGGGACAAGGAGGGAATGAGAACGACAAACATGGTTACAGCGCGAAAAGAAGCGCGATCACTGCACCAAAGAATGCAACGCCTTCAATCAAAGCTGCGAAAATCATGGAAGAAGCGCGAATGTCACTCATCATCTCTGGCTGACGAGCCATAGCGATGTTGGCGTCACCACCAATGCGGCCAATACCGATTCCGGCACCGACGGCTGCAAGCCCGGCTCCGATGGCGGCAATGCCTGTTTTCGCTCCGGCCTCAGCCACTTGAATCGCCTCAGAAATTTCAGGGGCATTTTGGACAGCTTCTTGAGCAAGAGTACTTAGCATCAGAATTTTTGTTTTTAAGGTTGTTGGACTAATGGTCCGGGTGGAGGCACATGGATACGAAGATGACGGACAGCAACGTAAAAATGTAAGCCTGTAGGAGAGCCACAAAGCTCTCAAGAATCATCATGAACATGGAAAGGCCGATGGAAATCGGCGCCACCGCCAAACCCAGGATGGTGTTTTGGCTACCGAAGTAGAAAGCCAAACCCATGAAGGACAGGATGACTAAATGGCCCCCCATCATATTGGCCATCAAACGAATGGTGAGGGCGAATGGTTTAATAAACAGGCCGGCAAATTCCATGAAGAATATCAAAGGAATCAACCACCAAGGGACCCCGTGCGGAATCAGGTTTTTCCAAAAAGCGATGGGGCCTTGGACAATAATTCCGCCGATGAGCATGATGCCAAAGGTGATGCACGAAAGGGCGGCGGTGACATAGACACTGGCTGTGGCGGTGGCTCCAAAAGGAATCAAACCGAACAAATTCATGAAAAGGATAAAAAAGAAAAGCGTGATAAAAAGGGGCAGAAGCTTTTGAGCGTGCTCCTTTTGCATGTTGGGATAAACCACTTCGTCCCGAATCCAGGCCACCCAACCAGCTAGCACCCGAGCAACAGGACCGGGGTTTCCTTTCCGGATTGCCCGAGCAACGCCGGAGAACCCCACCACCATGAATCCGATGGCAGCTAATTGGAAATATTGAATATTCCAAACCGGTAGCCCGAAGATAATCAGTCCCTCAATCTTGTGTGGCAAAACGTGAGCGAACAAATACTCAAATGGATCCTGCTGACCACCTTCTGAAGGAAGGGGGAACAGGGCAGTGAGGATGGGGAGAATCAAGGGGTCGGGGAAAGGGAGTCAGTCGGCTATTTACGAGCAGCCAACTTGTAGACCTTGGGGAGAGACCAGGCCTCTCCTAAAATTAAACTTAAGAGAAATGCCCCAAGGAAAGGTCGAGGAGAGTAGAGCTCAAGAACGTGTCCGGCAACAGCACCAAGGATGAGTAGTCCGAGTTTCCACAAAAAGCCGAAAACCAGGACGCCAGCAAACTGACTGGAAGTGAACTCGGGCTTTAAAGCGGCAACCCGCCGCCGATGAACCCAAGCTTCAGTAACCCAAGCGGTAGTCCACCCCAAAGAGCTCGGCAAAAGCCAGGATTCGGGAAGGAAGGGAAGAGCGAGGAGCCCAAGGACGAAGCAAACGGAGAAGTACATTAATGAGACTCGTCTTTTTCGGATTTGTTCCAGGCGGCAAATTTCAATTTAAGCCGATAGAAACCGCCGAATAAGCCGAGGAACATTCCGAGCAAAAGGAGCCAAGGGGAAGTGCCCCACCGTTCATCCAAGGATTTGCCAATCCAGACGAAGAAGCCAATGGTGATTCCGAGTTCTATCCCCACCGCTGAAAAACGGGCAAGATCCCGCTGAGAGCGGTGTTTAGGGGGAGTGGAGCCAGCCAAATCTCTACTAAGAAAGGGGAAAGATCACCCAGTTTCTAGAACATGGTCTACCATCTTCAGAAACAGCGCATATTCTAATAAGACCCCGCTCAAGGACAAGAGAAAGTGGCTAATTTTCCTTGCCGACTCTATCCTGCGCGGCTTGGGCTCCTTTGCCCCCCCCAGCCATGGAAAACACACTCATTTTGTTCAAGCCAGATGCTCTCCACCGAGGACTCACTGGCCGCCTCTTGGCCCGCTTTGAAGACAAGGGCCTCCAAATTGTGGGCATGCGCCTACTCACCATGAGCCAGGAAATGGCCGCTAAACACTATGCGGAGCATGTCGGCAAACCGTTCTATGAAGGCTTGGTTGGCTTCATGACCTCTTCCCCTATTCTGGCGGTGGCATTACGGGGGCCGAGTGCGGTTCAGGTAGCCCGCCTTTTGATGGGCCAAACTTTTGGTATTGAAGCCACTCCAGGCACCTTGCGGGGCGATTTCGGCTGCTCCAAGTCTTACAATTTGTTGCACGGCTCGGATTCCCCAGCCAGTGCCGAAAAAGAATTGGCCCTATTTTTCCCGGCGGGCCTAGAAGATTGGGAACCCATCCAGTCTCCATGGCTATGGGACAAAGACTGAAGCCTTCATGCGTTACCTACTCCTCGTCTCCCTCCTTTGCGCCTGCTCGATGTCGCAGCAAGAAGAAAATTTATGTGAGGACTATGCCCTTCGTGCGGCGCAGTATTACGAGAACGAAGACTTTGTTCGGGCAGAACAGCAGGCCCGTCGTGGCCTTGCCTTGGATTCCGACCACGGCATTCTCAACCTCATTTTAGGCAGAACGCTCCTCAAAAAGCGCAATTTGAGCTCGGTGGCGGCATCCCGTGGACCATTAGAAAAAGCTCATCAAGCCATCGATAACCACCGCACCACCTATTCCCTAGGTGAATTTCACTTGCGTTACGGAGAGTTCTTACGCGGCGAAGCCGGAATCCTCCGCTCCACGAGTGACGGTTTGCCGCCGGAAGAAAATTTTGAGCAAGCCGATTTATATCGGCGGGCCAAAAGGCTAGAGGACAAAGCCAGTGAGCATTTGGGTAGCGCATTGGGATTTATGAACCAAGCTTTGGCCGACCAGCCTGACTGGATTTATGCTTTGCAGCACAAAGCCAGCATTCTGGCCCATCAAAAGAAGCACAAAAAGGCTCTTGCCACCATCGACCATCTCTGTGTGATTTTGGCAAAAAGTCGCAAACACAAAAACGAGCGCCTGGTGCTACAGGAACTCAGTGTGGCCGAAGAAAACCGCCTACGCAGGGATTTGTTCACCGACATTGAGTGGGAATTGGCCGGCCGGGGTTTAGCTTCCACCATTTTAATGAACCTAAAGTCTTGGGAATTGGCGGATGCCCATTTGACCAAAATGTTGTCGCTGGCTCCCAACATGGTCACCGAATATTACAACCGTGGACTTTGTCGCCACTACATGGGACGGGTCCAGGAAGCAGCTGCTGATATGAAAACTTTTGTAGGAAGAACCAACCTAGCAATGAGCACCGCCGAAGTTGACCGGGCGCTGACCATCATGGCTAAAGTTCGGCTTTAGTTTTTGCGGAGTTTCAGAACCAACACCTGAAGCTTGCCGTCACGTAACACCGCCACTTTGACCGACGATTGGGATTGGCCCAAAAGCTTGAGTACTTCTTCGATGCTAGTCACCTGCTGCTCAGCAAAACGAAGCAGTACGTCACCGGGTTGGACTCCAGCAGCGAACGCGGGAAAGCCTTCCAGTACATCGGTAACGTAAAGCCGGGGCTCTCCATTTTCCAACCGAGTACGCAAACTCAGGCCCAAGCGGGGTCTTTGGGGGACATCGGATGGCGCGTAATCCCGAAAGAGATTGAAAATCTGAGCAACCGGAACTGCAAAGGAAATCCCCACCATGGAATCCGGAATCGTCTTCAAATTCTCATCGGGGGCCTGGAGGCGTAAGGGACTCAGCAACACTCCAACCATTTGACCTTGGCGATTGGCGACCAAACCACCGCCGTCTCCGGGATTCATTGGGTTGGTGATTTGAAGCAGGCCTTGATTAGGGCCATAAGAACGATTCTTCCCCGCCACAAAACCGAGGCTCATGGAACCTTCCAGTCCAAAGCCATTACCCAGTGCAACCGCAAGGCTACCCACCTCCAACTCATCAATCCGACCAAAGGGTGGTGGAAACCAATTCAATCCTTTGCCCTGGAGCAAACTCATGCCCAATTTTGGGTCAGAAACCAGCAAATGAGCTGTACCTTCTTTTCCATCATGCCCTCGCAAGATGATTTCCCCCAAAATCCCGTCTGGCAGGACTGGTGCCACGACCAACCCAGTGCGATGAAAGACAACTCCTGAAACGAGGACTTCTTGTTTTACTGGCCCTGCTTTTCCTTCCCGAGCAATGGTGTATCTCACTAACAACAAGCTGGGCCGCAAAAAGCGGTGGATTCCGGCAAGCTCAGTTTCCATGGCCCCAAGTACGGACCCGGAAGTCAAAGACTCTAATGAGTTGGGACGAAGGACCGGCAATTCTTGCCGCTTTAAGGGGGCTGGTTTAGGAAGGTTCTGGGGAACCAAATCCTGGGTCCAAGTCGCTAACAAAATCAGAGGGATAAACATGAGCTTCCCTCCTGATGCCTAAAGATCCTTTTCCTGAAGGCTGGCGGGTTGAGCAAGGTCCGCAGAAAAAATAAATGGGTGCTGGCCCATCAAGGCGCTGTTGCGAATTAAAAATTCCTTGAGGACACGGTCAGGAACCGGGATAAGACCAGCCGGAGTATCAACGACAGACTCATTCAGAGCCACCATGGAATCCGTGGACGGAACCGAAGAATCTGGATTCTGCAACCAAAGCGGTAAAGAAAGCAAGGCCCCCGCGGCAGCAAGAGCACCCCACGACCACGGCTTCAAGATTCTCCGACGCTGGTGCCGATTCACGGCATCCACGACGTCCAAGCGACTTTCCAATTCAGACCAAAGGTTGGCGGGAGAATCCTGCGCTGGCACCGCCAGAGATTGAAGATCTTGGCGGCATTCTTGCCAAGTGGCTTCCTCTTGCCGACATTCAGCGCAAGTGGCTAAATGGTCAGCGACTTGTTGCATTTGGGCCAGCGGCAAATCACCGCCGACGTACAGAGCTAAAACTTTATGAGTTCGGGTGCAGTTCATAATTCATCACTTCCCATTTCTTTGCCAAAAGACCTTTCCCAATTTTGCCGAAACAATTTGCGCGCATGGTGCAGACGCCAACGGACCGTGCCTGCAGCGGCTCCGACTCGTTCGCCGATTTCTCCGCAAGACAACCCTTCCAAGTCACGCAGGGAAAGCACGATGCGAAACTTTTCCGGCAAATTACCAAGAATTTTAGCGACCCCTAGTTTTCTTTCATCCCGGGATGCAATCCGGGCTGGTCCGGGTGTCGTGTCGTCCCAGTCCCCCACCAGTTCTACCGCCGCACCAGGCGTACCGGCAGATTGACGTCTTACCCGGTCTACAGCTTGGTTACGCAAAATACGATAGAACCAAGTGCTAAATTTCCGTTTCAGGTCAAATTTTTCACGGTGGGCATAGACTTTCAGAAAGGCGTCCTGGGCGATTTCCCGGGCAGTCTCTGTATTCCCCACAATCCCCCGAGCCGTGTGTATGGCACGGGCTTCATAACGCTCCACCAAAAGCCGAAACGCTTCCTTTTCCCCATCTAAACAAAGCGCAAAGAGCTCTTCATCCGCCAGGGAGTCCCAGCCACCTCCCTCAGAAAGAGCGTCTGGGACAGTCGACGAAATAAGTTTCAGTGCAGGAGAACTCATGGGCTGTCCTTGTTTACGGTCCACTTCACCGTTTCGTTGGTCACTTTCCTTTGGGAATCCGCTCAATTTCGGTGCCTAGGTGGGGGTCCTGGAGTACGAGTCAGGGTGGACGATGGCACCTCACCTTGACCACTCCTTGAATCCGGTTCCACTCCGCTGCCGGAAACCTCGTCCGAACCACTCACAGGGTCAGCTTCGGCGAGATTGTCTTGAGCCGAAATCGCGGCCGTTACCGGACTTCCTTGTGCAGCGATATGCCGGAATTTCAGATACCGGGCCTCCAAAAGGGCTTCGGTTGGGATGGCTTGGAGTTCGGTCAACCAAGTCTCTAATTGCACCTTGACCAATTCCATCGCGTCTTGAGGATGAGCGTGAGCACCGCCCACCGGTTCCGGAACAATTTGGTCCACCAAGCCAAGTCGGTACATATCAGTCGCGGTCAATTTCAATGCGTCGGCCGCCGCTTCTTTGCCCTCTGCATCCCGCCACAAAATACTGGCGCACCCTTCTGGGGAAATCACGCTGTACCAAGCATTTTCCATCATGCCAACCCGGTCCCCGATGGCAATGCCTAACGCTCCGCCCGAGCCACCTTCGCCAATGACCATGACCAAAATTGGCACCCGCAAAGAAAACATTTCGTGAATGTTTTCGGCAATTGCCCGGGCTTGACCTCGTTCCTCTGCACCGATTCCGGGATAAGCTCCGGGAGTATTAATCAAGCAAACGATGGGTAAGTTCATCCGTTCAGCCAGATGCATCTTGCGAAGCGCCTTGCGATAGCCTTCGGGATGGGCAGAACCGAAGTGGCAAGCTAACCGTTCTTTGACGTTTCTGCCTTTGCGTTGACCAATGACTAAGCAACTGTGTTCCCCCAACTTGGCCAATCCTGTCACCATGGCCGGGTCGTCTCCGTAAAACCCATCCCCATGGAGCTCCACGAAGTCGGTGAAGACGGTCTTCAGGAAATCGGAGGTCAGTGGGCGATTAGGGTGGCGGGCAACTTGGACCCGATTCCACGAGCTCAAGCCGGCATAAACCTCCTTAGTCAGGGTTTCCAAGCGTTCCCGATAAAAGGCAATTTCCTCGGAAACATCGTGAGAAGTTTGGCCGGCCAAGCTTTCCAGCTTTTGGAGGCGATTACGAACATCTTCAATCTGCTGCTCAAAGGGAAGAGCGGCAGGGCGAGCGGGTTTAGAGTTCTTTTTACGGGCCATGACTCAAAGGAGGGATAGAACCTCTGGCTGAGAAACTCTAGGATACCCCAAACCCAGACTCAAAGACTCCCCCATGCAAAACGCCGCCTGGCGAATCGAGCTGGAACTGGCTCCCGACCGCCCCGATCCCGTTGGGAATGCCGCCCAAACCGCCCTAGCCGACCGAGGTCTTCCCCTTACAAAGCCCCTTCGTAGTGGAAGGGCTTATCTCCTGCCTGCCTGCCTAGACGCACCCCAAGTCGAGGCGGTGGCCAAAACCCTATTGGCCGACTCAGTCACCGAGACCATCTCTATTTTGGCACCGGGCGAAATATCGGCCAGTGGCACAAGCACTTTGATTGTGCGGCGGTTAGCTGGAGTGGCAGACCCAGAAGCCCAATCCACCCGCCAAGCCCTCCATCTGTTGGGAATTTCCATCGACGAAACCGAGCCGGTGGAAACCTACCGCACCTATCGTGCCCAAGAAGAAGTACCTGCCGAGGACTTTTTGAGAATTGGCGGACGAGCTCTGGCCAACGCCACCATTGAAGAGTTTTGCCTCGCTAATGAACCGGTATTGCCACACCCACACCCCACCGCTTTGAAAAGTGCACGGGTAGATGTTCCAGTTTGCCAAATAAGCGACCAAGCCTTGGTGGAACTTTCCCAAGCCATGAGCTTGGCCCTTTCTTTGGATGAAATGAAAGTCATCCAAAGGTTTTTCCTTGCCGAGGGCCGCGAGCCTTCGGATGTGGAACTGGAAACGCTAGCCCAAACTTGGTCCGAACATTGCAAACATAAAACCCTCACCGGTCCGGTGCACCTGACTGAAAAGTTTGCCGATGGCACGGTGCGCGAACGTCATTTCAAGAATTTGCTCAAAGAAACTGTCTTTGATGCCACTCAGCGTTTGTCACCGCCGTGGTGCTGGTCCGTTTTCAAAGACAATGCCGGCGTCATTGCCATGACCGATGAAATCGGCTTAGCCATCAAAGTAGAAACTCACAACCACCCCTCGGCCTTGGACCCTTACGGCGGCGCTGGCACCGGCATCGGCGGAGTCATTCGCGACATTCTGGGCACCGGACTGGGTTCACGGCCCTTCGCGGCGACCGATGTATTTTGCGTTGGCCCGAAAGACTATCCCCGCCAAGAGTTGCCGCCCGGCACCATACATCCCGACCGCATATTGAATGGGGTGATTGGCGGGGTTCGGGATTACGGCAACCGCATGGGCATTCCCACCGTTTGCGGGACCGTTCTTCGCCATCCGGGTTATTTAGCAAATCCGCTGGTGTTTGCTGGCTGCATCGGTGAAATCCCCCGCGACAAAGTAGAAAAGGCCGCTCGGCCGGGCGACTTCATCATTGCTTTGGGTGGAAGAACCGGCCGCGATGGCATTCATGGAGCCACCTTTTCCTCCGAGGCACTCCACGAAGAATCAGAAAGCGTCGACTCCACCGCGGTGCAAATTGGCGACCCCATCACCGAAAAGAAGGTGTTGGACGTGCTCATCTTGGCCCGAGACGAAAATTTATTTACCGCTGTTACCGATTGTGGAGCAGGAGGCTTTTCGTCGGCGGTCGGCGAAATGGGTGAAGAAATTGGTGCCACCGTGGAGCTTGCCAACGCACCATTGAAATACCCCGGACTTCGCTATTGGGAAATCTGGATTAGCGAAGCCCAAGAACGAATGGTTTGCGCGGTGGCTCCCGAAAACCTCTCCCGATTGGAAGAGCTTTGCGCTTTACATCAAGTGGAACTCACCAATCTTGGAACTTTCACCGACACCGGTAGATTGGTTTTGCATTGGCACGGCGAATGCGTAGGGGATTTACCCATGGAGTTTCTCCACGGGGCGGTTCCCCAGCCAGTCCGGGCAGCCGAATTCAATCATCCTCCTTTCCGCAATACCGCTTGGCCCGACGTCGTCAACTATACGGAATTGATTCCCCAACTTCTGGCTCATCACACCATTGCAAGCAAAGAATGGGTGGTCCGCCAATATGACCACGAAGTCCAAGGCGGAACTATCGTCAAACCGTACCAAGGAGGCAATGGCCATGGCCCGAGTGATGGGACCGTCATTAAACCCCGCATTGACCTTCCCCAAGGTGCCGTTTTAGGTTGCGGAATAGCTCCTCAAATTGCCGTCATTGACCCCTATGCAGGAGCTGCCCTAGCCATTGACGAAGCCATGCGCAACGTCGTCGCGGCGGGCGGCAATCCTCACCGCACGGCCATTTTGGATAACTTCTGTTGGGGTGATTGCCGCAAACCCGACCGCCTTGGCTCTTTGGCTTTGGCAGCCGAAGCGTGTTATGACGCCGCCATTGCTTACGGTGCTCCTTTCATTAGTGGCAAGGATAGCTTGAACAACGAATACCGAGTTGGAGATAAGGAAATCCCCATCCCACCCACATTGCTTTGCACCGCCTTGGCCATCATCGATGACACCTCAAAGGCAGTGACCACTTGCCTTAAGCGGGCCGGCAATGTATTGGTTCAAGTCGGTTTCACCGAAAACGCCGGTGGTGGTTCCGCTGCCGCAGAAATCTTGGAGCTAGACGGGACCGATGCACCGCGGCCACAATTTGAAACCGCACCGGCCACCTTCGCCGCATTGTACGCCGCCATCCAACTCGGCTTGGTGAAAAGTTGTCACGACCTTTCCGAAGGCGGCTTGGCCATTGCCGCCGCAGAAATGATGATGGGGTCCACCTTGGGTGCCGAATTGGATGCGGCTCAAGTTCCATCTCAAGTCCCTGTCCACACCACTGCCGCCTGGTTTGCCGAAACCCCGACGCGCTTTTTAGTGGAAGTTGCCGAAGCCGACCTGCCAGCCTTCATGAGCCAGTTCCGCGGCCAACCAGTGCACACCGTGGGCTTAGTCACCGACAACCCCGAATTAGTCTTGAAGGTTGGTGGTAAATCCTTAGCCACTTTCTCCACCCCCGAACTTCTCAAAGCCAATCAAGTTTCATGAAGCCACGAGTCCTACAACTTTTCGCCGCGGGGATGAACTGTGACCGCGAATTGGCTTACGCCTGGGAGGCCGCCGGTGCGCAGGTGAAACAAGTGCACGTCCAAACTCTGATTAACCAACCGAACTTGCTAAAGGAATGTGAAGTCTTTTCGATTCCGGGTGGATTTACTTACGGGGACGACCTTGGCGCTGGCAAAATTTTAGCTTTGGAAGTCAGTACCCAGTTGGGCCCCGCATTGGAGGAATTTCACACCAACGGTGGCACCATTTTCGGGCCCTGCAATGGTTTTCAAGTCCTTGTCCAAATGGGGTTGCTTCCCGGAGTTCCCGATGTCTCTGCTTCCTTGACCTGGAATGCCAGTCACCAATTCGAATGCCGATGGACCCGGCTCCTGGTGACTCCTGCCCTTGACCACATCCTCCCCGCCGGTAGCATCCTTCCCGCCCCGTCGGCCCACGCCGAAGGGCAATTGGTCCTTGCCCGCGAAGAAGATTTGGAATTGCTTCACCAAGCCGGAGTGATTGCGTTTTATTACGCCGACGTTCATGGCAACCCGACCCAAGCCTACCCCGACTGCCCCAATGGCAGTATCGCCGGTATCGCTGGCCTCGTTTCTCCTAGCGGCAGGATTATCGGACTCATGCCCCATCCGGAGCGAAATCTATCCAAATTCCATCTCCCCGATCATGGGGACGGAGCCTGGGGAGACGGCAATGAAGGCTTGGCCTTTTTCAAAGGCATGCTGTCGCCTTATTTTGCGCCCCAATTGAAGTAAAGCTAGGCCCTCTAAAAGGCCGATAGGGGGAAATGACCCCCGAAAAACAGTCCCTGCTGCAAGGATTGGCCGAGCTGGAATCCACCCTCTCTAGCTCTTGGCAAAATGCCCAACAATTGAGTCCAGAAATGCTTCCTTATCGGGAAGACTGGCTCAGCCAATTCCGGACTCCTCCTCGAGGTGCCACCCAGGGGGAATTCCAAGCTGCCCTGGCTCGAGGGTGTCCCGCCATCGTCGGCGATTTCCATCCCCTCCGGCGTTCAGGGCATTCTCTAGCCACTTTATTAAGAAATTATGCAGGGCCAAAACCGCTCGGAGTTGTGTTAGAACTGCTGCCGCTTGGCCCAGCGATTGGAGCACGGGATTTCCTTTCCGCGTCAGCGCCGCCACTCATTACTGGCCAATCGGTTGCCGATGCTTACCCAGAGTTGTTGGATGTATTGATAAAGAGCCAGGGTTTCATTGTTGGTACATGGGCCAAAGAACACCCTTGGCAAAGAGATTCCCAAGCCGCGTCAAGTTGGGCCGAGTTGCATCGGCTTCACCCAAATGTACATTGGGTGCTTTTTTTCGGAGACTGGCATCTTGCCGACAATCATTTGCCCGAAAAAATTCGCCAATTAGGAGGCAAACCAACGGTCTTACATCAATCGCCTGAACCTCTCTGGGAAGGCGCCGGAGAAAGTTGGTTTCATCCATTCCTAAAAATGGAGCAGGACCATTGGGCTTGGTTACACACCCCACCACTGGCCCGCAAAGCAGCAATGGCCCAAGAGGAGGACGGCCCTTGGGATATTCACTCGCAAGAATCTGCCGAATACTTGGCCGAAGAAATTGCTTTCGGCTTGGCCGAACTTTTAGAAATTCCAAGCCCCACTTCCCTACCGGTCTTGGTGGGACCGGAATCTTGGCAAGGCTTTTACCGAAACTTGCCCTTAGACCACCGTTCCGCCTTGCAAAAGGACCAGCCCCCGAATTGCATGATTGCCTTACCCGGGCAAGCTGAATGCTGGCTCCCTGATGCTCCCTCCTTGGCTCTCTTGTTTGAGGCCGCTGGCCACTGCCTGCTGGCTGACTGGCCCCTAGGCAGCCGAATTGACCCGAAAGGAAGGGCCCAAGCGCGGGCTTTCCGGCGACTATGGGCACGATTAACCAACCCATTCCTGACCGAATTGACCTACCCGGATTGGCAATCTGGGGTGACTCCGGTTGGATTTCAAGCCACTCCCTTTGGAAAACGGTGGTTGGCAGTAGACGAATTAGGGGCCTCGTTCGGTGATCGCCTTGCCCGTCACGCAGATTTAAATAAAGAAAACATTCAAGGATTCCTAAACAACCAGGAGCAGTACTTCAAATGGAGCATCCCGAAGGCTACAATCCCAGCAGCCTAAAGGAGTGCCCATGAAAAACCTGCTTCCCATCCTTGCCATTACTTCTATTTTCGGGTCTTGTGCCCTAGTCCCTTTTGCCGCGGCCGCCGCCGTTGGTATTTGGAGCTACGACGAATATTCCGACGAAGGCGGAGAAATCGTTGTCGAAACTACCCCAGCCCGCGCTTGGGAAGCCGCTAAAAGAGTGGCCCGTTCCCGCGGCACGGATTTAGAAATTGCCGAAGCCCCGCGGCGAATCACCTGCCGCATTGATGAGGCCGACATTCTTATCGAGGTTCTCCCTTTTCAACGGACTCTGGAGCTTGCTGAAATCAAGGTTTCAGCCCGCCAGCTGATTCGTGGGCGTGCGGATATTGCCCGCAATATCGCCGACGAAATCGCTGCCAAACTTTAAGAGTCTTTGCCACGGTAACAACCACCACATTGACCGGTTAAGGTTAAATTGTGGCTGGTGGTGTGAAAATTGTGGCGCTTGGCCTCGAGTTCTTGCAGTGCTTCAATTGCCTCACAACGAAACTCGATAATCTTGCCACAAGTGGCGCAAACCATGTGGTCATGGTGACTATGTCCGAGGATGTGTTCGTAAAGAGTCTTCGATTTACCTCGGTCCAGCGCACCTAAAAAACCACCCTCCACCATAAGGGACAAAGTACGGTATACCGTCGCCCTTGAGACATCAGGTTCATTCTGTCTGGCCCACATCAACATTTGTTCAGCGGTGAAGTGGTGGTGGCCGTCCCAAGCGCGTTGCAAAATCTCCAACCGTTGTTTGGTTGCGCGAAGATTTTTAGTTTTTAAATACTCTTCAAACTTGCGGAGAGCCACCTCCGTTTTCATGACATTGCCGTTAAGGCTTCCAACGCAGTAGAACCAATGTCGGTACGAAAACCCATTCCTTCGAAGTGAATTTTTTCAATTGCCTTGTACACTTTCGTTTGTGCTTTCTCAAGGTCATCGCCTAATGCGGTCACGGCCAGCACTCGGCCCCCAGCGGTGGAAATTTGGCCATCCAAATCTTGGGTTCCAGCATGGAAAACCTGCAAGTCTATTTCATCCTCTAAAGCTTCTAAGCCCTGAATAGGAGCGCCTGTTTGATATTTCCCTGGGTACCCGTCGGAAACTAAAATCACCGTAATGGCTGGTCTTTCATCCCACTCTGGGGCTTCCAATCGATCCAAAGTGCCGCTAGCACAGGCATCCAAATAAGGAAGTAAATCAGATTTCAGACGCATCATCAGAACTTGTGTTTCAGGGTCTCCGAAACGAACGTTGTACTCCAACACCTTGGGTCCAGCAGGCGTCAGTTTAATTCCGGCAAATAACACGCCTTGAAAGCGTCGCCCTTCATGGTTCAAACCATGAATGGTGGGCAAAAGGATTTGCCTTTCCACCGCGTCGGCGGTTCGAGAACCCACTAAAGGATTGGGCGACACCGCGCCCATACCACCGGTATTAGGTCCCTTTTCACCCTCGTAGCGAGCTTTGTGGTCCATACAAGTTTCCATGGTGAGGAAAGTACGGCTATCAGAAATGGCAAAAACAGAAGCTTCAGGGCCCTCGAGAAATTCCTCCACCAAAATGGTGCTACCGGCAACACCGAAAACCTTTTCTTCAAGCATGGATTTGGCAGCTTTTTTTGCCGCAGCAAAATCCTGACAGATGAATACCCCTTTACCAGCAGCAAGCCCGGAAGCTTTGATGACTGTCGGGTAGGTAATCCCGCTTTCCAAATAAGACGCCGCCGAATTAAGGTCATCGAATACGCGGTAAGCTCCGGTGGGCACCCGATGACGCACCATGACTTCTTTACACCAAGCCTTAGACCCTTCCAGCTCAGCTGCATCCGCCTTGGGGCCAAAAACTTTGATATCTGCAGCAATCAAAGTGTCCGCTAATCCTTGGACCAGGGGATCCTCCGGCCCCACCACAACCAAGCCGACTTGATTTGATTTGCAAAATTCCAAGATAGCCGGCTGGTCAGTGGGACTAATGATGACATTTTCTCCCCATTTCGCAGTCCCCGGGTTCCCAGGGGCAATCCACAGCTTTTCCAGCAGAGGGGATTGAGCCATTTTCCAGGCTAGGGCGTGTTCGCGGCCCCCAGATCCAATGAGAAGAATGCGCATGATGGAACCTAGTTTAAAGGCTTTTGGAAACGATTTCCCAAGTGTCCTTAGAAAGCCCTTCCGACTTGGAAATACGAGTGAGTTGTTCTTTCATGCGCTCCTGAAAAGGAGCCTCTAAGCGCCGCCAGCCGGTGAAAGCTCCGGCAACTCGAGCAGCAAGTTGCGGATTGAGGGAATCCAATTCCAGAATACGGTCGGCAATCCAGGCATAACCGGCCCCGTCCATTTGATGGAATCCCGAAATGTTCCGGAAAAACACTCGGATTAAGGAGCGGACTTTGTTCGGGTTTTTAATGTCAAACGCAGGATGGTTTCTCAGTAACTCCATACGCTTTAAGACATCCGGGCAGTCAGCCGAAGCTTGGATGGCTAGCCATTTATCCACCACTAGGGGTTCGTCCTTCCATTGTTGGTAGAACTGATCCAAAACTTTTTCGGCCTGAGGGGAATCCACCTGGGCCAAGCAAGCCACCGCCGCTGCCTGGTCGGTCATATTGTCGGCTTGGTCAAATTGCAAAACGGCCAAATCTAAAGCTTGGGTCTTTCCTGTAGCAGTCAAATAACTCAAACAAAGGTTTCTGAGGCGCCGTCGGCCGGCCTGTTCAGGACTATGCTCAAAAGGCCCCTGCGGGGAAAGGGAGTGGTACTTAGCCTCTAATGCAGATACATGTCCTCTGGCGAGTTGCTTTACTTTCTCGCGTCTCGCATCGGCAAGTTCTTGGGGATGAAACTTTTCCAGTTCTTCTGCTAGGGTGCCAAGATCTGGCAAGCGCAAAGCGTAAGCTTGTAAGGAATAGTCCAAGTCTTCCCTTGCAAGTAAAGCTCCGAAAGCGACGTGATAAGGGAGCTTGTCAAAATCAGCGGGAGCTTTCCCCAACAATTCGTAGGTGGCTAACTTTTGGCCAGCTTCCCAGCGGCTAAACGGGTCAGAGTCATGAGCTAAACGCAAACCCAAAGCAGTGGGGCTTTCTTCGAACCGAAGTTTGACTGGGGCAGAAAAACCGCGCAATACAGAGGGGATAGGTGCATTTTTAAATCCCTCAAAATCAAAGCTCTTCTCTTCCTCATCCAAAAGACACACGCTCGTGGCCTTGACTTCATGGCCATGTTCATCCAAAAATCCAACCGCCACGGGTATAGGGAAAGGCAACTTTTCCGCTTGCCCTGGGGTAGCTGGACAGCTCTGCTTGAAATTCAAAGAACAGGTGCCGGTCTCTGCATTAAATGAATTCTGAACGCTCACTTCGGGGGTTCCGGATTGAGAGTACCAACGGTCAAAAGACGAAAGGTCTCGGTGGTTGGCATCGGCCATGGCGTTGCGGAAATCCACGCACGTCACCGCCTGGCCATCATGTCGTTCAAAGTACAGGTCTAAGCCTTTGCGAAAGCCATCCACCCCTAATAAAGTCTGGTACATACGAATGACTTCAGCGCCTTTGTTGTAAACGGTGGAAGTGTAAAAGTTATCCATGGCCACGTAAGAATCCGGCCGAATTGGATGGGACATCGGCCCGGCGTCTTCAGCAAATTGTAAGGCACGAAGAATTCGCACATCCTCAATGCGCTTTACGGCCTCGCTGGTCATATCCGCGGAATAACGCTGGTCCCGAAACACCGTCAAACCTTCCTTCAGAGTCAATTGAAACCAATCCTGACAAGTCACCCGATTGCCGGTCCAATTGTGAAAATATTCATGGGCAATCACGCCATTAATCCTCTCGTAATCATTGTCGGTGGCGGTGTCTGGTCGGGCGAGGACATACGCAGTATTGAAAATATTTAAACTCTTATTTTCCATCGCACCCATATTGAAATCACCTACCGCGACAATATTGTAAATGTCTAAATCATATTCCAAGCCATAGGTTTCTTCGTCCCATCGCATGGCGCTTTGTAAACAAGAAAGTGCATATTCCAGCTTGTTTTCGTTGCCCGGTTCCGAATAGATAAACAAATCTACTATTCGTCCCGACTGGGTTTGAAATGAACCCGAAATGGAACCCAAGTCCCCCGCGACCAACGCAAATAGATAAGAAGGCTTTTTGAATGGGTCATCCCAAACCGCAAAGTGACGTCCCCCACTCAGTTTTCCTTTTTCCATCAAATTGCCGTTGGAAAGAAGCACTGGATATTTCTCCTGATCCCCTTCAATGCGCACCCGAAAGGAAGTCATGACGTCTGGCCGATCCAAGAAGTAAGTAATGCGCCGGAATCCTTCCGCTTCACATTGGGTACAAAAATTCCCGGAGGATTTATAAAGACCAGAAAGCTGGGTGTTGTCCTGTGGCTTGATGGCCACTGTGGTTTCCAGGCAAAAAGAAAGCGGGACTGATGGGAGGGTGATACCCGAATCGTGATGCTCAATAGATTCGTCTTCCAAAACAACGTCATCAATTTTGAGTTGGCGAAGCTCCAAATCCTCACCGTGTAAAACCAAGTCTGCTTCTGTTTCAGCCAAGCGTTGAACTTGAATTTTGGCGACCACTTCTACTTCTTTTTCGCCGAGTCGAAAAGTGAGCTCCACTGACTCAAAAGAGAAATCGGGAGCTTGGTAATCCTTACGGAAAATTTCTTTGGGGGCAGAAGACAACATGGGACGGCAATTTTAGGCCCTCCCCACGGTGGTTACCAAACGCCCAACATAATCGGCAATTCCAATACCGGCCAGCGATGTTCCCCAATGTAAACGTCATCCACACTAACCTCTGAATTCAATATTTCCAAGAACAGGTTAGACCCTTCGGCAAGGGTGAGGTTCAGACCGTCCCAATCATCCAAGCCGACGTTAAAGAAAAATTCCAACGCGTATGGATCTTCGCCATTCACTATGTCTCCGCTTTCTAAGCCCACCCCACTTGCAAATGGACGAGGCTGGGTGCTTCGTAAACGCCCATGGACTTGGCTCCAGTTAGCACCACCCACAACTCGCAAACGCCATTGTAGATTGCGAGGATCCTTCCAAAGGAAAATCCCAGGTGTTTGAGATTCCTCCAATTGAGGGGAACCGTAGGGACTTGGTCGCGGGAAAGGCCGAGCCCGAGGTAAATCAGACAGAGAGGAACTCACCCGATGGAATGGAATCATTCCATTTTGTGAGTAGCGAACCCCGACCAGACTGTCGGCGGAAATAGTTGCCAGACAACCGTCTAAGTCTCCAGAAGTCATACCGAAGATGCGACCCCCATGTAACCCGGCCTGAATCACATCCAGAGGTTCCAGAGTAAATCCTTCAAAATCAACTAGTTGGTAAGAAGTTATTAGGGAGAATTCTTCTCTAAGAGGTTGTGAGCCACCCCCCCAAACAGCTTGGAGTCGGCCCTTGGCCTCAATCCAAACCAAGCCAATGCCATCCAGATGACCATCAGGCGCGGGAGGATAAGTGGCACTTGATGGCAGTTCACTGGGGTTAAAGACCCACCCTTGGCCGGCGAGAGGGATTCGACTGGGGCCGCCATAAACCCAGCGGCCAGAAGTCTTGCCGTCCAAGGTTACTTCCATCAAACCCTCTGCACCGGGCGGCAAATCAAATTGGACACCCTCACTGGTATTCGCATCAACCGAACCGGACCAGATGAAACCGGCTTCATGCTCTACCAGATGATCTCCCTTGCTGAGTCCTAAAGGACGCAATCGCGAATGAGCACCACTAAAAACAGCACGGATTTGGTAATCCACCGGGCGGCTGGAAATTCCCTTCACCATAATCCGAGCAGAGTCATCATAACTTGACTGGGAACAGTGAACCTCTGGCACTGCAGAGAAAGAAGCGAGGTTTGGATGACCGGGAGGCAGAGCGGGAGTTGGTTCTTGAATTTGGAGTAGCCGGTCTACCGGCAAGTTTTCTAAAACTTGACGGATTCCACTAGGCCACTCCACCACCATTTTATCAATTCGAACGGACGGGCCTAAACCGAAATGGATCCGAGAATGGTTTTGAGAAACCCGATGTCCCCCACCATTTTGTTCCCTCATTTGGGTCACCCCATCCGCATAAATAAGTACCCGAGCGCCAATCCCATCGCGATTACTCACGGTACCTTCTAAGTCAACCTCAACCCAATGATTTTTATTGCCTAAATTCCGCAATAGTTGGATTGGTGTATCGGCAAAAATTCGGGGTGAATTGCCATGAGTCAAGAATAAGTCGATGGCACCATCCAAATCAAAATCGACCATCGTCACACTGTCACCAACCCCGCCACTTGAACCCTCCGCCTGGGATGGGGAGCCGCTCACTGAAAATCGTCCGGTGCCATCATTCAGGAGCAACAAGTTCGGCCGGTTCAAGGCCATTCCGGAGCGGACCAAATACAAATCTACATCACGGTCATTATCAAAGTCCGCGGCCACCGCAGAAAGAGAGTCCCAAGCGAAAACCTGATTGGAACGTTGAAATCCGCCCTCAACTTGGAAATATAACCGATCGTTTGGAGGCACCGGGTCTGGGGGCCCGAAAATGATTATCCGCTCAACGCCGGAACCCACAGGTTGAATAAGTACGCGAGTTTCCATTCGGTCCGGAGAACTGGCCCGAATTTGCCACCGCCCGCTGGTCGAGTCAAAGCCAATAAACATACCTATATCTTGGCCTGCTTGGAAATCAGGAAGTCCATGATTAGCTGCATCCATAGCATCTAATGTGATGGGATTGGTCTCCATAATGCGACCCATTGCCCCAATCCGATATTGCGCTAAAGAAAGGCCGGCATAGACACCCAGATGAATTTTGGAGGGGCCGGTGAAATCGAACCCCTTCACCCCACTGCGAACCAACTGAAATGCTCGGATTTCCCCAGCAGCATTTAAGACCACTTCATCTTGGGCCCCAAGGGGAAAGCGGGAAACATAAACATCGGCCTTTAAATCACCGTTGAAATCTGCCGCAACCGAATCAGCAACCGAACTTTCAAATCCTAGGCCAAGGCCGTCCAAACGAGAAAGGGGCAATCCATTCGCGGTATAGCATTGCTCGACTGTGCCATGTCCTATCAAGCTCACATCCACTAGGCCATCGCCGTTTAAATCGGCAATCATGCCACCCCATTGAACCACGTTGGGACGGTCGATTCCAAGTTGATCCCAGTCTAGGCCGAAGAGATGGTCAGGTCCTTGAAGAAGAAACTCGGTGGAACCTCCCAAGCGATTGGCATTGGTGAGGATTAAATCCAGGGAGCCGTCAAGGTTAAAATCTAACCATATCGGCATTCGGCCTCGTTCTTCGGGCCGATCTACACCGAAAAGAGGTGCCACGTCAAGGAGAAGGTTGGACTCATTGTGCAACAACCAATTTGGGCCAATGCCGGAGCCTGAGGAAGACCCGACACTCACCAGAAGGTCTAAATCATTGTCATTGTCAAAGTCTGCCCAAGCGGCGCCGTGGACATCGGAAAATTCAGGAATATCTGAAACTTGTTCCAAAATGGACTTAAACCCTTGACCGTTTTGGTTTAAAAACAAAGCCGACGGGCGGGCATGATTACCACAAAATAAATCTGGAAACTTGTCGCCATTTAAATCACCCCAAGCTCCCGCTCCAAAACTAACGTGGCTGGTGTGAGCGGGTCCATCAGCAAGCATCCAGCTGACATCTATAAACCCCGGACCCTTCTGCGCGGCCAGAGGCCCGGCAAAAAGAACTAACCCAAAAATGACTAGGCCATTCATAAAAGGAAGAGAATGATTTTTATTGAATAACCATAGCATGGGATTGAGTCAAAACTGGACCAGACGGCTCTTCCACTAGAGCTTGGGTCCAGAATGAAACTCCAGCCAGGTTAGGAGGGACCATAACGAAATTTCTCAAATCTCCTCCAGAATCCACGGGAAGGATAGGAAGGAATCGAATAGGGCGCGAGAGGTCAACTTGACCATAAGGTGAATTCAATGGACCTGGCCCTGCAAATGAGACACCCATGGTCACCATAGCACCCGCGGTTGCGCCATTGATCTCGAATAAAGCAACATTACCAGCAACTGCATTGTAAACCTCGTATGAGATTGACCCTCCACCTCCGCCGCTTCCCGATTCACCAATAAGTACATCATCAATCGCCCACTCATTGGCGTAATCACCTTGATAACGATAAGAGACAAGAATGCCCGCCAAACCGTCATAAGCACCAAGAGAAGCCGTCAACGGTTCATCAGAAAGTGAATTACTGCCAGTTTCGTCATAGACAACGGTCCATGAAGTTCCGCCATTAGTACTCACCTCAATAGTATTTTTATCACGCCAAGAAGGGTAAGTTTGGTCTTGGATACAGTCCAACTGCATATTGCTCAAAGTAGAAAAATCTAGGCTTGGAGTGGTAAGCCAATTGTCGTTCCAACCGTAATAGTCATCGTGATAAGCCTTTCCACCGGAAGCGGTCCAGCCAGAGCTATTGCCATTGTTGTCCTCAGACCAGCCGGTTGGGGGGACACCAGAATCGAACCCTTCGTCCAAAACGGTAGTTTGAGCAACCCCAAAGGGCGAAAGGACGGC